>Ga0116138_1001292_pt1 | contig 13952 bp, 11 predicted proteins | sample June2015DPH_20_1_2_FD_88971 | JGI IMG/M metagenome (GOLD analysis project Ga0116138, IMG submission 88971) | Peatland microbial communities from SPRUCE experiment site at the Marcell Experimental Forest, Minnesota, USA - June2015DPH_20_150 | ecosystem: Environmental > Terrestrial > Soil >... | reverse complement strand
GCTCGGGATTCCTACTGTTCCGAAAGCCGTGACGCTCGGGATTCCTACTGTTCCGAAAGCCGTGACGCTCGGGATTCCTACTGTTCCGAAAGCCGTGACGCTCGGGATTCCTACTGTTCCTAAAGCGTCGATGGGGATGTACCAGTCGTCTGTGCGATATGTAGGCTTGTCGTAGTATGGCACTAGGCAGTTGTAGACCGTCTGATCGTTGGCGTCAACGATCTCACAGTGCTGGTCAATGTCTGTTCTCCACATTCGCAGCTGGAAAACAGGCAATAGAACCGTTCCGTAAGGTCCAACTGTCGCGGCCGCGCCGCTGGCAACTAGATCTCCGCATGGTGGTAACTTATCGGGTGGTGATTTTGGAGGCTCAATGGAACAAAGGGCGGCACAAGCGGAGGCCTCATGCTGCTCTCAGAGGCGGGGCCAGTGGTCACGAATGTAGGTTGTGGCCTCACGCACATCTAGTGGCTGGGAGGTGTTGCCTGTCCGAATGTAGAACTCACTCTTGCCTTGGAGATCTGCGTACACGGGACGCTTGCTCTTGTCTACACTCACAACAGCAACAGTTTTGCCCTCGACAGCTTGCCAAGACAAGTGGACATATGTGGCGTTCTCTTTGCCTAGAATGCTGTTTGCCAGTCCAGTCAGTTTCTGTTCAAAGCCGTCTCTGTCAGATCTACTGAGTAGTGCGAAGTCCTTTTCGACCCCGATAACTTGACCTTTGTCGTCGACGCCTAGTACGAGAGTTCCGCCTCCTGAGTTCATGAAAGCACAGAGGGTTTTCGCTGTTGCGTTCTCGATCTCTCTACTCTGCTTGCCAAGCTTGTAGTCCCAACTTAGAGCGGATTTGAACTCCAGTTTGGCACTTTCTCCTTTCTTGATGTAATCCTCGACCTGTTCTTCGCGAGAGATCGTTGGCTTCGTTTGTTTCTCTTCGCTTGCCGTCAAGGTCTGTTGCTCATACTTGAAGACGCTCAGGTCGGAGAACTCGTTCGGCTCTAATCGCCTGAAGTCTTGCTGTGGAATCTTCAGATATTGCCAGTGCGTTTCAGTCAGATCACTTGCGTACTCGCACCAGAGTTTAGCTGCTCGATCCTTGTGAGGCACATCAGTGTCTTCGCGCCCCTTCGTCTCTATCAGGTACTGCTCTCCGGTTTCTAGGACTGCGACGAAGTCCGGTTCGTAGTATCGCAAGTTGGCCACCGTATCTGTATATTCAATCGAGAATCCGAAACGGGACGGAAGCTTGGAGAACTTTGTGACCCCTTTTGTTAGTTGGAGGAATTTCGAGAACTCTACTTCGAACTCGTTGTCGCATGGAACTCTGTTGAATATGCACTTGGATGCTCGGCATGTTGGTCTCGAATAGGCGAATGGTTCGGTCTGTGAGAGTTTTCGTGGTGGCCCAACTATTTCTGGAAAGCGTTCCTCAATAATTATCGCTCTAAGCGCTTTGACAAAAGTCTGGACTACAACGTATTGGCTGACGTTACTGCTTATTGCCTTAAGTATTGTCGGGTCGTCGAGATTGACTTTCTCTCCGAAGGCTCGTTCTTCGAGAAACTGTCGAATCTTTGGCACGAGATATGCAAATTGAGAAGGCAGCTTGACGTCTTGTGCAATCAGCTTTGCGTAGTAGGATATGACTTCCTGTGCAGTCTGCGCTTGGGGTATCTTATACTGGCGCTCTATGAGTTTCTGAAGCGTGAGGAAGTCGTACCCATCGTATTGAAAAGTCTCTATGTCAGCACCGGTTTCCTTCTTTGGTAATTTCGGGCATTTTAGTGTGTGAACATCTAGGGAGGAGATTTCCTCTGAGAGAGTCTTCTTACGAACAAGTATAGGGCTGAGTACTGGAATCTCAATATCCTTTTCAGCTTTTGCCGGATCGACCATGATTGTAACGATCTCAAGTTTCTCCTTACCTAGCTGGAATGTGTCGAATTTGGTTCCCTCATCCTTCTCCAAATCCTCTACGAAATTGATGAATGCGCTGTTGCCAATCACATCAACTCTTTCGATGTATTCGCCAGCTAATTCACGAAACATTAGGCGGAGGCCTCTTCCAATAGTTTGTTCCGGAAGGATGTTGGCCTTTGACGTGTACGGTCTAAGGCCAATGACGACTGTGACGTTCTGAACGTCCCATCCTTCACGAAGCATCAGGACGCTTACTATTGCGTTGACGGGGCTGGTCTCTAAATCAACTTCTCGTGCAACACGTCGGGCTTTCTCCAAATCACGCTTCGAAACCTCACCCTTTTTGTCCGTATGAATAACAAGGAGTTTGTCTTCGCCTCCAAACTCCTCAGGATATTTCTCTCTAAGGTGGTAGCCGACTTCGTCAGCGTCGTCCATGCTGCTCATCATTACAAACAGTATCGGTTTCTTCTTCAGTGGTTTCAGTTGCTCTCGATATTCCCTCCATCTTTCTACACCGGCAGTCAAGTAGGCTCTGTATTTCGTACTCGCAATATCGGATCGAGCTTCGTGTATACCTGAAGCCACTCCTTTGAGTGGGCGCTTTACGATTCCGTCCTCAATAGCTCGCTTCAGTGGATAATCATAGACTGTCCATGAAAATAGTGCACCGTGGCTGAATCGCGGCGTCGCGGAAAAATCGAGCTGAGCCCCTACTCCTCCAGTTACCTTGCTATTCAACTCACGAATGAAATCATTCCATTTCAGTTCTTCATCGTGCGTGTGATGAGCTTCATCGTTCACCACAAGGACAGGCCCGTTTCGCCTCACTAGGCGGGGCACAAAGTCCTCGATTGTGCTTGCTTGGGATGACGGTTTGTGACCCAAGACGTCTGACATCTCCTTAGGTTCATCATCTTCCTGTTGTTTCTCGTACAGCTGTTGGACATTGGTGAGATAGAGCGCTCCTTCAGAACGGGCCCGGTCACTCTCACCCCTCATGTAACATTCAAAATCCCAGCTGTTCACTAACTCCGGAGGTATTACTGGATCTGCACGAAATATTCTTCCTCCATCGAAGTCTAACCGCAGCCTCTCAAATACGATAACGTTCGGAGCTATCAGAAGGGCCGTCTTCGAATAACCCGGAGTGTTTTCCATGATTGCGTTGAAATACTGCCATGCAACCGCCAGAGCCATTACCTTCGTCTTGCCACTACCCGTTGCCATCTTGATACAGTACCTTGCGAAGTCGTCGTGCTGCAGTAGCTCCAGATGCGATCCCACCGCATATTGTTCAAGCATGGTTCGATGGCGTCGTATTTTGGCCACTTCGTATAGATAGGCGAGAGTCTCCATTGCTTCACGTTGTGCCGAATTGTATGCGAAAACTCGACCATTCGCCAGTCGATGATCCGAGTGAAACCAGTGATTCAGCAAAGTCTTGGTTGTTTCAGTGCATCCTTCGGGCGTGGCGTAATTGCTTTTTGCCCATTCGTCCACCGCATTCCTGATCGCGGGAACGCAAGGTGCCGTTCCAATTGTCGGAGCTAGGAGCTTCAACTCTCCATCTGAAGACACCAGTCTAGCCTGTGAACTCTTGCGGTTCTTCTCTTTCACTAGACCTTCACCCGAAGCATTTTGGTTGTGTCATTCCCAAGTATGTCTACAACTTTCACAACAATACGGTATTCTCCATGCTCGTCGTAGGTCTTGGATGATTCTGTTACGAGGTTAGGTCTTTCGCGTGTGCGATATTCCTGCCATTCATTGTGAAAAGTGTCATTCTTGTTGTTCCAGTCAACCGCCCAGTAATCGATCCATTGCGACCAATGCTTCACCTCCTTCTGGACGTCAGCCGGGACGTCGTCTACCGGAATCACAAAGTCATTGACTATGACGGTAGCTTTCTTTCCAGAAGTCTTTACTCCGACATCCAATGAGGCTAGTTCGAAGAAATGGACATCCCCCTGCTCGACAGCTCTCTTATCGAGTACTTCACGTGGAATACGGAGAAAACGCACGTCAACATTAGCTTGAGCAGCTTGCTGCTTCGCCAGTTCATTCAACTCAAAAGCGAAATCCCATCCTAGGACATCTATGCCATTCGTTTTAGGGGCATCCTTACCCGTTCCGATCGAGCGTTTGAACTCGGCGACGATTTGTCCGACATCTAGGAGAGAAATCGGTGAGTCTACCGATCCAACGTGGACAAGTCTCTTTCCTTTCAGGCCATGGAGCCATATGTATCCAGCGAATGGCTGAGCGTTGTACAGCTTGAGGATGAATCCGACATACGACCGCACTCTTGCTCCTCTCTCATCCCCAAATTCAGCCGTCTGCCAAACTTGTCGTTCGTATTTGCCAAGATTCTGAATGACAAATGGTTTGACTCCCTGCACGCCTAGAAGGCGTTTGCGAGTTGTGTGGACTGCAAAACGACTGAGGTCACATGCGATCCAACGTCGCTTCAACTTCTCTGCCACCGCTGCCATCGTGCCGCTGCCGACGAAACAGTCGAGTACCAGTTCACCCTCATTCGACGACGCCTTGACTATTCTCTCCAGCAGTGCTTCAGGCTTCTGGGTCGGGTATCCGAGTCTCTCTTTCGATTGTGAGTGAATGGGGCTGATGTCAGTCCAGAGATTCTGCAAAGGTTGGCCCTTGCCTGCATCCAAGTAGACTTTGCGGCGGATGAGTCCAGTCTTGTCTTTCGGAAAGAGGAGCCTCCCCTCTGCGTCAAGTTGCTTCATGACTTCCAAAGAAACTTTCCAACCGTTTCGAGGAGGCCTGAACCCCTTGTATTCGTATGTGAGATTCGGTCGCGGGTGAGGACTCGCGAGATCGCTCGACATATACCGACGACCATCCTCGTCTACGTTTCGATACCAGTTGTCGATGTATTCTTGCGAAAATGGCATGTATTGGGGATTCCATGTGAAGTTGTCCGACTTCACAAAGTAGAAAATTTGGTCGGTGATATTTCCGAAGTTCTTCGGGTCGTTATGGGATGAAGTGCGTTGCCAAACGATCTCACTGCGATATTGTGGTTCGCCAAATACCTCGTCAAGAACCCCTTTAGCGTAATGAGCGATATGCCAGTCCAGATGAATGTAGATGCTTCCGGTGGGCTTGAGCAGTTTTTCAAGGAATACAACAGTGTCGTAGAACCAACGAAGATACGAATCGAGGTGCGTCCAAGTCGGCCCCTCACCCCAAGTGTCTCGGTAAGCCTTCTTTTCAATCATAGAAGGGAGCTTAGTGAAAGAGGTTGTATCGACTTGATGGTCAGGTACTTCAACCAAGTATGAGAAGTCTGCGCCGGTATCAAATGGTGGGTCAATGTAGATCAAGTCCACTTGATTTGCAAATTCAGGCAAGAGACTGGGAAGGACGTATTTCTTGTCGCCCCATATGAGCCGGTTTCTCCATTCTGTCTCACCTCTTCCAGTGAGGAACGATTCGATGGACTTCTGGCGTTGCTGTGAGGATTCGTTTAGGGTTTCAATTGTCTGGAAGGGCAAAGCTACCGAGACGGGGGCCGATTTGGCACCCGAGTTGTCGTACTTCCGGTCCCAGATTAGGTCCACCAAGACGGGTACCGGCAATACTTGTGACTGGCTTCGGATAAAACCCTATCATCTGATCTATTGGTTAGGTGGATGTTGACAAGTCGCAAAGCTGAAACGTCCAACCGTCTGGCCTGCGATGCACGAGCCCATCGAGACGGAAGTACACGAGGATGAAGAGATAGATGATCTCTACGACTTCAAGCTCCGCTACATAGACGTCTTAAGGATTGGCAGCGACAGGAGGCTAGACACATAGATCGGTGAGCGAGGCAAAGCCTGTCCGAGATGCAGCAAGACAAAGTAGGGAGCGCTCGTTTTGCGTTGCCCGCCGTGGACAGAATGCTTACTAGACCGAACTGGCAGCCACCTCTGTGAGAGAACCGATGCCGGGTTTTGATGTCGTGAACAATCTCAACGTAGCTCAGCAGCTCTTTGGCCTATTATTCGCAGTCACATATGGTGCCATGCTGATGGCATCGAGAAGATATGGGTTGTTCAACACGTACAAGGCCGTTCTCAAGATGCGGGGGCCCAACTCTAAGAGAGCGGTGTTGGGATTCGTATTCCTAAATATCTTGCCAGTGCTTCATTTCGCGCTTCTCATGTTCTGGTTCGGGCGCATTTATCTTCGCTCGGACTTAGCCATGGTGCTCGGTCTGCTTATCATAGGACTCCAGCCTGTCGCGGTCTTCGGATATCACCGAATGCTCCTTGGTTCGCTTTACTGTTGCCCCAATACATTCTTCGACGATGGATTGACAGAGCTTGGAAAAATTGAGGAGGAGGGGGGACGGTACCCCGATGATAAAGCGTGGCCGCACGTAGTCGCAGGTGTGGTTTACATTTTCGTGCCCTTTGATTTGCTCGCGTTGAGCTGCTGCTTAGGGCTGATGCTGAGGATCTAGACAGACCTAGCGCTTCGCTCGTCTCTGTCTCCGTCTCACGTTGTCGGCAAGAACTAGGCGCTCAGTCTGAACTGCCTCAAGGGCCTCAAGCCGCTTCTGCATCTCCTCCATCGTCTTCTGCTGCGCCTCAAGTTGGCTCTGAGTCGCATGTCTTGGATGCGAGAGGGAACTCGGGAATGGTTCAACGATCTTGTACTGTCTCACTGCCTCACAAGCTCTATAATCGACGCCTTGGCCACTTCTTACTGGTAGCTCTAGGGGTTCGATGTTGCAGAGCCTGACCGATTGGCTCACGATCATGCTGCTTCCTTGGGTCACGTTGCTCTCGGCAATCGTCATGACGATCGTAACCGTCGTCCTTGCGAGATACGCCTACGTGACAATAGAGGAAGGAAAGAAGGATCGGCGAAAAGACACGATCGAGAGGATGCTAGAGAATCTGTACTCGCCCCTGTATGAGATACTGCGGAGAGCCAGACACGAGACGGACAACTTCAAGCCGATGGTGATTGCAGAATGGAACCACAAGGAAGGACGAGTGGGGCCCCGCGACTGCGTGCTTTCTGAGAAGCAACTGGCAAGAGTCCGTGAGATAGTTGAGAGATTCGGCCACTATATGGACCCGGTCGAGCAGGCACTACTGACGAAGGTTCTGGCGAACCCCGATTCAATAGGGGCGATATCCGGAGACCGCCTGACGGAACCGTGGCATCTGTTTCTAAATGCAGAAATCGATCCACGTTTCGACTACATCAAGAAGACGCGGGACATGCTGAGAAAAGAACTGGACGAACTGGTCAGAGTGTAGTCAGATGGAAACCGAGTTGTGGAAGGTTTTCAGCTACCCTTGGATCTTGGCTAAGGTGCGCTCGGTTTGATGATGAAGTGCCGTTGGCTGCTCCTTATGTCACCTATTGTCAAGCCCACCCTGTCGGCTTGATAGCCAAGTTCGCAGAGTCTGATGATTTCGCGACCTATCGCCTTACTGTCGGCGTCGGCATCCGTTGTGAATTTTACCCGGTTGTCTCCTGAGGGCTGTAGGTTGACTGAGTGAATCGACCGGCCCACCCGAATTTCGATCGTCGGCTGTTTCTCCCAAGTCGCGTCCTTTTTTTTGCTGACCAAACTCTCGCCTCCGGTAAGAGAGTCGGAGCTTCTGCTGTTTAAGAAGTCGCTCTGCCGGCCGGTGAACCTAGCGTTTGCTTCTCCTGACTCTTGCAGAAGGCCGTCCTCTCGGGTTTGCTGCTAGAACGAGCCTCTCGACTTGGATGGCCTCAACCTTTTCGAGGCGAGCGCGGAGGTCCTGAATCGTCTCTAGGATCAAAACGTACCTCAAGATCTCTTTCATTAGACTCCGACAGGGACCGCGCGAGTCCTTTTCCATTAATGTCCACGGCGGGAACACGCGCTCGCATGAATCCATTAGTTCAACCTAGCGGGTGTAGGCATCCGGAACTCGAAATCATGGCCAAGTTCAAAGGCGACGAAACGGTCTATCGATGCTTGATCTGTGAGGCCGTTGTCTCCTCACGCGAGCTGGATCGGGGCAACGGAATTGACTGAAGAACAGCCCAACCCGACCTCGCAGGCCTGACCGCAGACATTGCCAGAGAAGAATACAGGAAGCTCTACGAGAAGCGACTAGCAGGCCTGGAAGAAGAACTCGCTGCACTCTACAGGACAATTGAGGAATACACTCTGCGAGCGTAAGCTCTAGTTCTCGCGTTTCTTCCACGACCTAGCGACCGCAACGACAGTGCCGATACAGCCGACGAGGCCGATGACTGCAAGCCACGGCGTCAGAATAGCAAGCGTGTTCGCGGGCATCACGACGCCGCCGACGGGCGCCGACGGCGCAACAAGATCCACGTACGCCCTAATCATATCATCATAGCCAGTATCGTGGAACCAGAGGCCGCCTTGGTATCTGTATGAATGGCCGGAGCCAAAGGGAGGGTTCGAAAGCCCAATATATGGAATGCCAAGGGTTAGCCACTCGGCTACCACACAGAACTCTCCTGAAACGACAACACTCCCGCTTACATCATAATAGTTCCAGTCCTGTAGCACGTGCGGGGTCACGTCGAAGGTCGCCAGATCCAAACCGGTACATTCGGTGCCGAGGTTTCCGCGGATGTGCACCCTGAAAGCGGCATTGCCCGAGTATACGTAGAAGGCGACTCTGACTACCCTCGCCTGGGGCCATGAGACGAAATCCGATAGCGTGAACCTGACGGCGATCGACTCTCCCACATCCAGACTTTGATTATCGAACCAACTATTAGTATCATAGGCCAACTCGGTTGTGGCGAACGCGTTCTGCGCCGAAGACAACGCCAACACGATAGCTAGAACCGCAACCGCAAGCAATCTGATGGAGCGCATCACTGGAACATCCGAATGTTTCTCAGCACCTTTAGACTATATCACGCTTACGCAGTTCTCCCTGTCAGTCGTCGCTCGTTTGTAGACGCTTGAACAATACACACATCCAAACTAAGCAAGATTCTTTCACCATAGACGCTCACTCCCACCTCGCCAGTCCCCGTCTTTCATTATAGTTTGCGGCAAGAATCGTCGCTGGCATGATCACAAGTGGCGGCAAAATCATCGAGATCCACGGCCAGAAGTACTGCGTCACATGCAAACAAACCCGAGACCACACCTGCTTCTGGATGAGTTATCGAAAGTCCGAGATCAGCGACGACTTCTACAAGAAGGAGGAACGATGGAACTGCGACAGATGCCACACAAAGAGGATTGTCACGAAAGAGATCCCGATCCCTACCGAGAAGACGATGCTCGTTAAACTACTCATGTCGTTGAGCGAGAAGTACGAGCTGAAAGGCTCCACCATCACCGTTGGCCTGCATGAAGTTAAGGCGACGTTCAGGTTCCCGGAAGAGGACTTGCCTAAGCTACGCGAGATCGCGAACAACTGGGCAGAACGCGGCTACATCACCGCGAAACACCTGCTCATGCTCGAAAAAGAAGAACGACACCAAAGCAGCTAGGAAGGCTGCTAGGAATAGAGAGTAACACAGCCGGCGAACACCTCAGGCGACTAGAACGGCTGGGCCTTGTTCACAGGGTAAGTCGAGGACTATACGAGCTTGTTTGATGATCTTCTGAATGGCTCTTAGTTGCTAGAGAGTAAGATGAGCCTTGACTGCCTCAGCCACTTTCGGAGCTCTCGGACTTCGATCTCGAGTTTTGCGTCTAGCATAGACCGCCATGGCGATGAACGCGATCAGAGCCATTGAGGCTCCTATGGTCACGTATAGCTGTGTGTAGTCTCTCCTCCACAGTGCGGTAACGGCCTTAGGACCATCCATGACGACTGTGGCATTCGATGATTTCGTCGGTTGGTCCCCGGACCATCCCTCGAAGATGTACTTTACGCCCAACATCCCCATGACTCCGCTGACTGGTAGGGAAGTCGGCGAGACCGAGAAGGGAGCGATCACGTTGGGGTCATACCAACCAGTGCCCGAGGTTGAGCCATATGGTGAGACAACCGCTAAGTGGTGTTTGAGAACCGGATTTGTGGCTGTCATGTAGAGGTTGCCGTATGCGTCCTTGAGGCTGATTTCTCCGGGTGAAATATTTAGTCTCAACTGATCGGGGGAGATGTTGAACTTGACGGCGTAATGCGTTTCCTCGCCTGGGAGTAACCGGTCAATTATTCTTGTCGTGTTTTCTCCTCCCGCGAGCGTGGCGTCTTGCGTAATCATATTGATCGCCGAACCGTTTCCTGTGTTCTCGATTGCCACGTGCAGTTCAGCCACCTGGCCTTCCACAGAAACTGTTCTTGACGCCTGAAGGAACGGTAGATATCTGGTTTGTTTCATTTCAGAAGCATAGGCTGTTGTCACGTCAACGTATTTGTAACCGTAGGTTTTGCTTGGTTCGATCTCTGTGTTTTCCCACCACTCGTTGAAGCTCGTGATCAGCAGCCAGTCAGGTTCACTTGCCATGGCTGCCTTGAAAGTGCTGTTGTAGTAGGCTGCGTCTTCTCGCGGTCCAAACAGAGTGGGTCCGCCCCAAGGAATTGAGCGAAGATCCCACCCAGGGCAAATGGTTGCAGCCCAGATTTTCCGGGTTTGCCCGCCAGCGATGACCGAGTACGACTTGGTAGCCAGGGAGGCCGAGTCATAGGTTGACGTTAGATTTGCACTGGAATCAGGGACGACGTATGTGTGAAGCCCGTCGAAAACATCCAAATATTGTGGGTCCAACGTGTCGCCTATGTTCACGAAAATGTAGCCCTGCTGCTGTAGCTCGCTCTTGACGCTGCGATAGTCCTCCAGAGGCAACACGCTCACAGTGTATGTGAATATGACGGGCGTGCCATCGAGTTTCAGGAAAGCGGGGCTCTTTGAGTAGGTGTCGAGCACGTATTTGATATCACGAAGATACGACAAACGAGTTCTCTTGAAGTATTCCGAGTTTTCATGGTAGATCGTGACTTTCAAGTCCAGTTTCTCAGCCCATGCGAGAATACGTCTGAAGTTATTGTCGCTCTGAGAGTTCGGACCCCACCATGACACGATGAATCCGTCTATGCCAGCTGACTTTGCAAGCCTGATGTGCCTGCTGATCGTTTCATCTTCATTCGATGAGTACGCCCCCGATAGCGGAAGATCTTTCATCTTTGGAGGCTGCCAATCGGAGGTACTATACCATGGATAGTAGAATGCCAAGATCAGTCTTCGACTCAAGTACCTGGGAACAGAGTGCGGTCCGCCAGCCATCAAATCCTTTCCATGAATTGAGAAACGATATGCATTCCTTTCACCTGACTTGATTATATCATTGAAACTTGAGAGTGCCACGGCACTTTCCCGATTCTGGTTGAACACAGCGACTAGAGTATGACCCAAGGCCCCCTTCTCGATGACTCCAGTTAAGTCGGTATTATTGCGCACGTCCGCGAGAGTTGCTAAGACTTCTATCCGAACGAGTGTCGTATCGTATTGCTTCTTGTCAATCTCCGCAATCACACCTCGCCCTGTATCGCTCCCGAAACTTAGAGCTGGCGCTTCCTTGCCCTCAAGAACCTGAAGCTTCAGAGTGGCAACTACTGCGCCGCTCTCAACGCGAACAGATGTCCAATCAGACGTTGTAGTAACAACGAACTTGGCTCGATAGAAATCCAGACTCGATGCCGAGTCGTGCGCAGGGGCGCCCTGGGGCATCGACACAGCGAGAATGAACAGGAGCAAACAGGCGACAAAAGTTCTGGTGCGTAGGCTCATACACCCTGCCCCAAGGAACTAGTGCACCAACTTCAGAGATACGAGTTTCGGAAAGGCTCCCACAGAGCTCTTTGATAATTGAATCGCCTTTGGCCTGTCCATGCTCGTTCGTGGCATGTCGCTCTGCCGGCTCCACTTTGCTGAGGTCTCCTTAGGGCTGAAATGTTCGCATTGTCTGCTCTGGATCTCAAGCGAGAGAGGCAAGCCATGTCCTCGATGCAGCAAGCAGAAACCAATCATGGTTCTTGAATTGTCGATCACTGATCGAGAATCTGTTCAATTTATTGGAAATGACGCTTAAACTGCCGACCTAGCGTAGTATTGGATATGTATGCGGGAGGTGAGTATTGATGGCTAGTGAAAGAGACTTCTTGGAACGCACATGGCTTGAGGTCAGGATCATACGCGCTGGGTTGGAAGTCATGCTCAAGAAGAACGGATATTGGGACGCCTACTTGAGGAGACTCGTTGAAAAAGGCATCAAACTCGGATCAGTGTAGAGTGAGCGTAGCAAGCCTCAACGTGTGCAGAACGAACAACTCTAGCGCTTTTCTCGTCTCTGTCTGCGTCTCACCTTGTCGGCTAGGATCAGGGGCTCAGTTGGACTACCTCGAGCGCTTCGATCCGTTGTTTCATGTGGTCTATCGTCTTCTGCTGTGTAGGCTCGGGTACGCTGATCTCAACACGCCTTTTAGCGAGTGGTGCGCTTCGCGGCGATTCGTTGCTTATGTTTGAGCGACATCGGACGGTGTAGCCTTTCTAGGACATTCTTCCACTGAGCGTCACTCATGGCTTTGAATGCCATGCCACAGTCGGGGCATGTTCGACGCTTCTTCGCCTTTGACAAGCATGCTCATCTGAGTATGGCCCTCACACCCCTTATGACTCTATCCACGCTGTTCCCGTAGCCCTCAGGGTGAGAAGGCGAAGTCCTAGAATGGGTGCTCCTGCCTGTCCTCAATGCGGAGGCAACCTGGCCTCGGTATGCTTTCTCGGCACTGGCGTGAGCGGGTATTATTGCGCCGGCTGCAAAGGATGGCTTGACACGAGCCTTCGCGTTATGAAGTGGCCAGACTGTCAGCTCGCAGAAGTGACACACAGTTCCGATGATCGGAATAATAATCACACCTATCGAGTCTAAGCGCGCCTCGCTCAGAAAGTTACTTATTCACTACGAGCGGAACAAGCCAAAATGAGGGGCCGTCAGTTTTGGCGGGAAACTCGGCATTGAAGACACGGGAGAAGGAAGGGTAGGAGATTGTTGGATTCCGTTGCATTCATTGGGGGTGGAGTAATGGCTGAGGCAATGATTCAGGGGCTCATCTCAAGGAACCTCGTAAGTCCTCGCGAAATCACAGTAAGCGAACCCCGGCAGAAGCGTCGTGAAGAATTGCAGCAACGACACGGCGTGAACGTAACTGCCAAGAATCGAGAGGCTGCCCAGTCCTGCAAGGTCGTTGTGCTTTCGGTGAAACCCCAAGATCTAGTGAGAGTCCTACCTGAACTGAAGGGCTCCTTGCAGCCTGAGAGCATGATAATCTCCATCGTCGCTGGTGCACGAGTAGGCACCATTAGCAAAGGGTTGGGACATGACGCTATCGTGCGGGTGATGCCCAACACTCCAGCACAGATCAGTGAAGGCATAAGCGTGTGGACTGCGACACCGGCGATCACTGACGATCAACTCAGTCAGGCAAGAACCATACTGCAAGCTTTGGGCAAGGAGATCTGTGTGGACGATGAGAAGTTCCTGGACATGGCTACCGCCGTCAGCGGCACTGGCCCCAGCTACGTTTTCTTGGTCGCTGAGGCAATGATCGATGCAGCGGTTCACCTAGGCTTTCCGAGGCACATCGCCTACGAGTTGGTCACTGAAACACTAAGAGGCTCCGTTGCGTTCGCTATGAAATCAGGCAAACATCCAGCCGAACTCCGCAACATGGTCACTTCGCCGGGAGGTACCAGCGCAGCCGCCTTGTACCAGTTGGAGAAGGGGAGCCTGAGGACGGTTCTGTCAAAGGCGATTCGGGCCGCATATGAGCGAAGCAGCTCTCTTGGCGAGGAAATAGATGCTTCCGTGAACAGCGGCAATCGGACTGTAAACAGAAACCCTTCAAAGTAGAGATTTGGGGAAATGTACACCCGCGAGAAGACAAAGTAGGAGGCTGGGGTAGAGCTGCGGAACACAACGCTTGACAAAATCAAGACGCACCTGTTAGGTCGTGATGAGACGGGTGCTGCGAACGAGCCGGACGATGTCTATGGTGATAATGCTCAAGTTGAGTATGAACGGT
>Ga0116138_1001290_pt1 | contig 13954 bp, 10 predicted proteins | sample June2015DPH_20_1_2_FD_88971 | JGI IMG/M metagenome (GOLD analysis project Ga0116138, IMG submission 88971) | Peatland microbial communities from SPRUCE experiment site at the Marcell Experimental Forest, Minnesota, USA - June2015DPH_20_150 | ecosystem: Environmental > Terrestrial > Soil >... | reverse complement strand
TGCATCCCGCCGCCTTCGTCGAAGAAGCGCTCGGCGATCACCGTCGTTTGCGTCGGCACGCTGCCCAGCACCTGGCGGCCCTCCACGACGTACCCCACGGCTTGTTCGGCGCCTGCATCGTCAAGCCCACACTCGGATTTCAGCCAGGCGATTGCCGATTGTCGATTTTCGATTGCCGATTGTGACGAACCGAAATTCGAAACTCGAAAATCGAAACTCGCAGAAAAGCGCGCATCGCCGGGGGGTTCCGAGTTTCGATTTTCGAATTTCGATTTTCGTTCATTTGGCAATCGCCAATCGGCAATCGAAAATGAATCGATCTTCTCCCTTAACTTCGCCACCGCGAGTGACAGCTCCGCCGTCCGCGACGGCGCCTCGCCGCGCCAGAAGGGCACGTTAGGCGCGGCGCCATGCGCGTCTTCCACCAGCACGCGCCCGGCCGCGGTCTCGATCCGGCGAATCCGCCATGAGGTGTTGCCGAGCAGCAGAATATCGCCGCTCATACTCTCCGCGGCGAAGTCTTCGTCGACCGTTCCCACCATGATTCTCTCGGGCTCGGCGAGAACGGTGTACAGCGCCGTTTCGGGAATGGCGCCCCCGCTGGTGATGGCCGCTAACCGGCTGCCCCGCCGCCCGCGCAGACGGCCGTTGACGCGGTCGCGATAGAGATAAGCGCCATAACGCCCGCGCCGGGCCGCGATGCCTTCAGAAAGCATCTCCACCAACGCCTCAAACTCGGCGCGCGCCAGTTCGCGATAAGGATAAGCGCGACGGACCAAGGCGAAAAGATCTTCTTCTTTCCAGTCTTCCGCCGCGCAGGCTGCGACAATCTGTTGAGCCAGCACGTCGAGCGGCGCTTCAGGGATGGCGAGCTGATCGAGCTCGCCGTGCCGGATGGCGCGCACCAACGCCGCGCATTCCAGCAGCTCATCACGGGTAGTCGCGAAGAGCCGGCCCTTGGGGATCGCGCCGCGCCAATGACCTGAGCGGCCGATTCGCTGCACGGCCACGGCGATGGCGCGCGGTGAGCCAATCTGGCACACGAGATCGACCGTCCCAATATCTATGCCCAACTCGAGCGAAGCCGTCGCCACCAACAGGCGCAGCTCGCCAGCCTTCAGCTTGCGCTCCGCTGCGAGGCGCAGCTTCCTTGAGAGGCTGCCGTGGTGCGCCGCCACCAGCCCTTCGCCCAGAAGCTCACCCAGATGGAAGGCCACGCGCTCCGCCAAGCGCCGAGTGTTGACGAATACCAAGGTCGACCGATGCTGATTTGCCAGGTCTGCGATACGCCGGTAAACTTCATCCCACATTTCGTTACTCGCCACTGCGCCCAGCTCGCTCGCGGGCACTTCGACGGCCAAGTCGAGCTGCCGGTGCGACGGAATGTGAACGATCACCGGCTCAGGGCGCGCGCTGCCCGCCAGGAACCGCCCCACCAGCTCGATCGGCTTTTGCGTGGCCGAGAGGCCGATGCGAACCGGCGGACGCTCGGTCAAGGCCTCCAGCCGCTCGAGCGAGAGCACCAGGTGCGAGCCGCGCTTATCGTCGGCGACGGCGTGGATTTCATCCACGATCACCGTCTCGACGGTCCTCAGAGTCTCCCGGCTCCTCTCCGCCGTCAGCAGGATGTAAAGCGATTCGGGCGTGGTCACCAGGATGTGCGGCGGGCGTGCCAGCATGGCCCGCCGATCACGCATCAGCGTGTCGCCGGTGCGAACCGCAGCGCGGATTTCCGGCATCAATAGGCCGCGCTCCCCAGCCAGTTGCAGAATTTCGCCCAGAGGGATTTCGAGGTTCCGGTGAACATCATTCGAGAGGGCTTTCAGCGGCGAGACGTATAGGACTTCCATCCGGTTTTGGAGCTCGCCCGCCAGCGCCTTGCGCACCAGCCGATCGATGCAAGCCAGAAACGCGGCCAGCGTTTTGCCGGAACCGGTGGGGGCGGAAATCAACGTGGTCTTGCCGGACAGGATATGCGGCCAGCCTTGCTCCTGCGGCTCGGTCGGCGTGCCAAAGCGCTTGACGAACCATTCGCGGACAATCGGGTGCGCCCACCGAAGCCCGCCTGAAGACGGATCGGCGGCGCTTGTGTAATTGAGGGTTGCTGCCCCGCCACTGGGATCGGGTTTGGCTGGCAAATCACCCTGATTCATCGCCCTCATCCAGAATACCTCAGATCGCACGCGCTGGCGTTGCTTGTCACTCGTCACCCGCCGCTCGTCACTTCGTTCCCCTTGCCACTCGCCACAACTTCCGAAGAGTTGGTTTCGTTCCCAATTCTGTTGGGTTCGAACCCAAGCCCCACTGATTCTAAAGGACTTCTTGGGTTCGTCTTTTCCCTTTTTTGCACAATTCTCGGGTTCGTTCCTCGAGCTTTTGGTGATTCTAAAGAACTTCTTGGGTTCGTTCCTTCAAAAAACATAGGGGGGTACCCCCTTGTACGCCACGGATATTCAGTTTTGGTCAATTTTATACGATTTAGAAAGGCCCAGGCTTTATACGATTTGGTCATGGCGGCTATTTAACGGAAAAGCGCAAAGTTGCACCCCCAGCAACATTGCCAGTTTCGAGTTGTCAGTTTCCATTTTCCGCCGCTCCCTGTTTCCTCTCTCTCGAATCCTGAACTCTGGGATCTTGCTTCGGACTCCTGCCTTCTGAATTGGGACTTCTTCCTCCCCAGGCCGAGAGCGGAGAAGAACCCGGCTGCGCGTAGGAGTTACGCCTCAATCCAGTATACTCGACTGCTGCTGTCTGTCAAGTAAATTGCGGCTACTTCTTCCGCGTCCGAGCCGGGCCACCCGCCTTCTTCGTGAGTTTCTCCTGTGTCTTTCTGGGCAGCTTCGCGAAGATCAGGCTGTGCGCTTGGCGGAGGAGTCGCTGGACCTCGGCCGGCGGCAAGGCCGTGTTGCTGGTCAACGCGATCCACTTGGCGCGCGCGAGGTGAGGGGCGGGGATAACGTTTTCCCCATCGGCGAGGCCGTAGAAATCCTCGTCCGTGCATTTCAATGAGACCCACGTTTCTCCGGGCTCGAAGCTGGCGATCGCGTACATCTTCCCGCCGACCTTGAAGACAAGGTAGTCTTCCCATCTCAGGTGCTCGGTGGTGTGCGGCAAGGAGAGACATTCCTTCCGGAGCCATTCCAGATCCATGGCGGGATTATATCCGCGGCATACACCGATTTCACAATTCTCCGGGTCTTGGGGGCGGCGCCTGAAAATGCTGCAAGAAAATCGCTCGCTTGGCTTGACATTCATCGATCATCTTCTCTATTCTACCGTATAAGATTCTTACCATTGAAAAGGGGGACGAATGGACTTCCGCGTTGGGGAGAAGGTTGTCTATCCAAATCAAGGCGTAGGAATCGTGGAACAAATCTCCACACGAAACCTCACCGGTCAGCCAGAGATGTTTTACCTATTGAGGCTGAACTCGAGCAGCCTGCGCGTGATGGTGCCGACCACCAACGTTGGCAACGTAGGGCTGCGGCGGGTCGCAAAGAAGAACGAGATTGGCGAAATCCTCGACTATCTCCACAAAGGGCAGTGCAAGTCGCCGCAGGATTGGAAGTGGCGTTTCAAGGAAAACTCCGAGAAGATGAAGAACGGCTCCGTCCAGCAAGTGGCCGAGGTCTTGAAGAATCTGGTGGTGTTGAACCAGGTCAAACCGTTATCGTTCCGCGAGAAGAAGATGCTGGACCGCGCCTGGACGCTCCTGGCGGATGAGATATCCATTGGGCGCGGGATGTCCCGGGAGAATGCCGAGGCGCAACTCGCCAAGGCGCTCGGCACGTCCAATCCGAAAGCGTCTCTGCCTGCATAGACCAAGTTTCAACCTCTGTTTTGGAAATCGGGACTGTTGCCGCTCGCTAGGCTAGGGGCGGCAACGGAAGCCTGGTCTCGCCTCATCTAACCCATAGAATGCGAAGCGCGCCGTGTCGAAGAGCCATCGCGCTCAGAGAGTCGAAGAGAGGCGGACTCAAGCGACGCTCGTTTTCCACAAGATATTGGGGTAAGCGGAAAAAAATACCACCAGCGCTTGTATTTTTCACTTGACAGCCCAGCGTGCCTGGGCGTAGATTCTCCTTCGGCTCTGAGAGAAGAACATCTCCAGCGCTGCGCGAGTACTTGAATAGGAGAACTCATTCATAGTTCATTTCGAGCCGGCTTGGAGCGCCGAGGGGACGCTCCCGGACAGGCTCAAAGGCTCCCGTAGGTAGTCGGGCGTAAGACACACCGTAAAATTCAGGCACCCTGCGCCAATTATTCTTGGGGGAGGCTTTTTTATGGCGGAGCGGGATGGTGTTTCCATGGTGACGAAAAACGCGGCTCCTGCCACCGAAACCCCGAGCCGTCGCGCCGGGCAGGGCTTGACCATCAAGCGTCATTTTACCAAAGCTGGCATTCATCCTTTTGAAGAAGTCGAGTGGGAGACGCGCACCGCGTCCATCCAGAACGAAAAGGGCCAGACGATCTTCGAGCAGCGCAACGTGGAGGTGCCGAAAGACTGGTCCATGACGGCGACCAACATTGTCGCCTCAAAGTATTTTCACGGGAAGCCTGGCACCGCGGAGCGCGAGTCGAGCGTGCGGCAACTGATCAGCCGCGTGGCGGACACCATCGCCCAGTGGGGCATTGAGGGCAACTACTTCCGCACCGAAGAAGACGCCAAGAGTTTTCACGACGAGCTCCTCCATCTTCTGGTTCGTCAGAAAGGCTCGTTCAACTCACCGGTTTGGTTCAATTGCGGCCTGTGGCACAAGTATCGCCGCCCGTCGGAAGGCGGGGGATGGTTTTGGGATCCCGAGACGGGCGGCATCAAGAAGGAGACCGAGGCCTACCGGCACCCGCAGTGCTCTGCCTGCTTCATCAACTCCGTCCAGGATAACCTCGAAAGCATTCTGACCCTCGCCAAGACGGAAGGGATGCTCTTCAAATGGGGTTCGGGCACTGGCACGAACCTCTCGCCTCTCAGGTCTTCCCTGGAGTCACTGTCGGGCGGCGGTATGGCCTCCGGTCCCCTCTCCTTCATGCGAGGATATGACGCTTTTGCGGGTGTCATCAAGTCGGGCGGCAAAACGCGCCGCGCCGCCAAGATGGTGATCCTGAATATCGATCACCCGGACGTGGAGGAATTCATCGAGTGCAAGGCCAAAGAGGAGCGCAAAGCCTGGGCGCTGATCGAAGCCGGATACGACCCGTCCATCGACGGCGACGCCTATTCCTCCATCTTCTTCCAGAACGCCAACAACAGCGTGCGCGTCACCGACGAATTCATGAAGGCGGTCACCGAGGACGGCGACTGGGTGACTAAGCGCGTGACGGATGGCCAGCCGGTGAAGTCTTACCGGGCTCGCGACTTGATGCGCAAGATAGCGGAGGCCGCCTGGCAGTGCGGCGACCCGGGCATGCAGTTCGACACCACCATCAACAAGTGGCATACGTCGAGGGCGACGGCGACCATCAACGCTTCCAACCCGTGCAGTGAATACATGTTCCTGGACGATTCGGCCTGCAATCTGGCGTCGCTGAACTTGATGAAGTTCGTCACCCCGGACTTGAAGTTCGAGGTGGAGGCTTTCCGCCAGGCGGTGGACATTTTCATTGCCGCCCAGGAAATTCTGGTGGACAACGCGAGTTACCCCACGGATAGGATCGCGCGCAACTCCCACGATTTCCGGCCGCTCGGACTCGGCTATGCCAACCTGGGCGCGCTGCTGATGGCCAACGGCCTGCCGTACGACTCGGACGCCGGCCGCACTTTTGCCGCTGCCGTCACCGCCGTCATGCACGGCCAGGCGTACCTCACCTCGTCGCGCATCGCGGCCGAGATCGGCGCGTGCGAGGGATATGGCCTCAACCGCGACTCCTTCCTTGGCGTCATCGCCATGCACCGGCAAGCGGTGGGCGATATCAATGCGCGCAGCCTGCCGGAGAACTTGATGGACTCGGTCCGGAAGGTCTGGGATGAGTGCCTGGCCAGCGGCATGAAGTACGGTTACCGGAACTCCCAGGTGACGGTGCTCGCTCCCACGGGGACCATCGGCTTCATGATGGATTGCGACACCACGGGCGTGGAGCCGGACCTGGCTCTGGTGAAATACAAGAAGCTGGTGGGCGGCGGACTCATCAAGATTGTGAACAACGGAGTTCCGGCGTCACTTCTAAAACTGGGCTATTCGAATCAAGAAACCGATGAAATCGTGCATTACATCGACGAGAATGGCACCATCGAGGGCGCTCCACACCTCAAGCCTGAGCACCTGCCCGTTTTCGATTGCTCGCTCAAGCCCGCGAATGGCAAACGCTCTATCCATTATATGGGCCACGTGCGCATGATGGCGGCCGTGCAGCCGTTTATTTCCGGGGCGATTTCCAAGACCGTCAACCTTCCCGAAGAGGCCACCGTCGATGACATTGCCAACGCCTTCGTCGAGTCCTGGCGAATGGGGATTAAGGCGATTGCCATCTATCGCGACGGGTCGAAGAAAACCCAGCCGCTGAATACTTCCGACGCGAAACCAAATCAGAAATCAGAAGTCAGGCATATGCTGAGCGAAGCGAACGCAAGTCAGAAGTCAGAAGAAGAACAGGAAACCACGACACCCGACACCCGACTCCCAACTCCCACGGCCAAGCCTTTCCGCCGCAAATTGGAGGATGAGCGCCGCGCCTACACCCACAAATTCACCGTGGGCGGGCACGAGGGCTATTTGACCGTCGGCCTTTATAAAGACGGCCAGCCGGGCGAAATCTTCATCACCATGGCCAAGGAAGGCTCGACCATCTCCGGCTTGATGGATTCCTTCGCCACCGCCGTGTCGCTCGCCTTGCAATACGGCGTCCCGCTCAAAGTGCTGTGCGATAAATTCAGCCATTCGCGTTTTGAGCCCAGCGGCTGGACCCCGAATCCGCAGATTCGCTACGCCAAGTCCATCATGGACTATATCTTCCGCTGGATGGCGCTCAAGTTTCTGCCCAAAGACGCGCAGCCCCGCGAGGATTTGAGCTTGGCCGCGCCCAACGGCGTGGAGGCCGAGAAGGCGTCAAATCTGGCTTCGCAATTCACTCGCGCCGTCGGCTCGCCGCCCGTCGAAGGCTCGGCGTATGAGGCATCGGGACAACCTTCGCTCGCCGGGGTCGAGCATTCCGACGATGCCCCGAGTTGCTCCGATTGCGGGGCCATTATGGTCCGCAATGGGTCGTGCTATCGCTGCATGAATTGCGGGAGTACGAGCGGGTGCTCGTAGGAGCAAAGTAGGCAGAAAGCAGTAGGCAGTGGCCCTACGAGGGTAGATTCCTGAATATGGCAGACGGCTCTTGGGAGGATAAATAGCGGACGGCAACTGACCAAGGCATTCTCAGCGGAGGGAGAAATTAGCAAGGCAACGCCGAAGACTTGCAGAGTGTCGAAGGCAAAGATTGCACAGCCTGGAGGGGGCTGTCGCGGATCGCCGCGGTAGCCCCTTTTCTTTTTTCTGGAGGTCTCATGAACGTAAGCGAAGCATTGCGAGCCATTTCGACGACAGGTGAAGGATTTTGCTGGTATTGCGACAGGCACCTGCCCGGGGCGGACCAAGCCATCTCGACGGGCTGGGATGTCCGGCGCATCGCGGGCGAGCGCGTAGCCAGCATTATCCTGGTATGTCCCGAATGTCAGCGAGAGAAGTCGAAATTGGGAGAGGAAGGTTTTCTTCGCAGTTTTTCGGAGCGAGTTTGCAGTTCGATCTGTTAGCGCGGCCAGGGTTCAGATGGCCGCCATCCGCCAGGGCCGCGGGCGCGATTCTGGAGGGCGCCCGCGGCTGGCGCATCACGAAGTTAACTGCTGAGGCAGCGGCAGACGCTCCAAGCTCTATGACCTTCGCAAAACAACCAATAAGACTGAAGAAGGAGGACGCTATGGAGGTTGAAAGACAGATACGTTCCTACTTCAAGCAGCAAGTCCGGTCACTGATCGACCGCAGCACGCGCGACCCGGAAGGTTGTCTTTCCTATTTCGCGGACCACGAACCCAAGGACGAAGAGATCCTCGGCCTGCTGGCCGTCGCTACCCCGGTGACGTCGGACGCTCCCATCGCCGATATTTTCCCCACCACGTTTGAAGCCCTGGCCGCGCTCTCGCCCGCTCGCCAGTCCGAAATCTGCCGCGAGTTCCGCAAGGAACTCAAGCATTGCCTCCGCCAAATCAATGTCGCTTGAAGAACAGGTTACAGGTTACAGGTCACAGGTGACAGGCCCACGTTGCCCTGCACAGGTTCCAAGTGATAGCTTGCAGGTAGCAGGTGCCAAGTGGCAATCGACACGAAGTGGACAGGCGAAAAGGAAAGAATTGAATCACATCGCGATCTTATCGTTTGGCAAAAGGCAATGGATCTTGCCGTGCTTATTTATCAGCTTGCACAAAAATTTCCCTCCAACGAAAGTTACCGGCTCGTATCGCAAGTGACGCGAGCCGCAGCTTCGGTTCCGGCAAACATCGCTGAGGGTCATGCCCGCTCCACTCGAAAGGACTATGCCAATTTCCTGGCGACAGCCAAAGGTTCATTGATGGAAACCGAAACGCTTGTCATGCTGGCTGTGAGGCTCAAGTATTTAACTACGGAGGAAGCCAAGCCGACTCTCAACCTGATTACTGAGGTGAGCAAAATGCTGACGGTACTCAGAGGTCGCCTGCTGTAATCTGTAACCCATTGCCTGCGCCCTATCACCTGTCACCTGTGACCTGTAACCTATACCCGATGCCCTCTCCCGTCCACCGTCGTCGCCAGTTCTGCGCGCGCTGCGGTCAATTGATGTTTGAGTATTTCCGCTCGCCCGACGGGCATTTCGGAATGGTGGATTGGCCCAGGCAAAACCAAGCGGGCCGCAGCTCGAGCGAAGTTCGTTGCCCCACCTGTGGCGCGCCATACCGTCTGCTCGAGCGGCTGAACGCCACGGGACAGCCCGTGGAAAGAAAGTAGGCAGTCGGCAGAAGGCAGTAGGCAGTATCGGGAGCAGAGTAATCTGAAAAGGCGTCTCCGGGGCGGAAAGAAACCCGGCCACGATCTACACCGCTTTGAATCGTTACATCCTGTTGTACCCGATAACGAAAAAACCCCTTGCACGGTGTCCGAGAGGGTGTTAACGTCCTACTGCTCAGCGGCTTCCGGCCTGATTTCAGAAAAGGGCGGCGAGTGTCGGCTTACGCAGGGACTTGAGCGAAAGAAGCAAGGCGGTTTCGAGGTGGTGAGCGCTCCTTGGACCGAACTCAATCCGCAAGGCAAGTCGCCTTCCTTTTCAGGCCGAGCCGGATGGACGGCCTGTGCCACGGCAGTTTCCCGAAACGTCTTGGCCTGAGGCCAAAACGAATCCGATGCATGGCACGGCGCACCTAACCCAGTGAGTTATGATGTGTGCAATTCTGAACACCTAGGGATGCACTTTTGACCAGACAGCTCAACTCTGACATGTTACGTTCTTTTGGGAAATCTCTGAGTACCCAGAATTTAAAAAATGGAAGCGCGCTCATCGACGAAGGGCTATTCAAAAGTGATGAAGCAAAACCGCCCGACCTCGCAATGATTGTGGTAAGTTCGTGGTCATCATCCAAAGCCGCGCCAAGCTTCTAAATGGCGAATGGAGATTTGACGATATTCAATAGTTTCAATCATGCGCACGGCGTTACGATCCGAGCCGCGGATGGGCAGATGGGGAAGGCGGATCAGTTTTATTTCGACGATGCGGCATGAACAGATGAATCACAAGGAGGTATTCTCAATGCACACGCGACAGTACAGGTCAGGGTTTCAACACAAGGGGTGGATAGCAACTATTCTTGCTCTCTCCATATTCACTTTTCTGGTTTCCACCGCAGCCGCCAAGGGTGGTTTATCGAAGCTGAGGATCCGGGTACGGCCGGTGGAGGCGGAGATATTCATCGACGGCGAGCACATGGGGGACGCGAGCTGGGATGGGAGTCTGGAGGTGCCGGACATCGGGCCGGGCGAACACACGGTGGGGGTCTACAACTACGGTTACACGCCGCAGACCTTCAAGCTGAATTTCGAAGCGGGGCACGCTCAATACTTGGAGGTGGTGCTGGAGCCGCTCCCAGGGACGGTGTCGGGGTCGTGGGGGCAAATTGATGTACACGGCGCGCATCGGGCGGCAATTCTGCTGAACGGAAAAACGATGGAATATGAGGTAGCGCACGGCGGTGAGTCGCACGGGAGGTTTAGTTCGAGGCTGATAGTGCCGCCGGGAACTTATCAGTTGTCGCTGGTGCACGGGGACAAAACGATCTGGTCAGGGCCAGTGACGGTGGAGGCCGGGAAGCGGACGGTCGTGCACGCCGAGAAAGGGACGACGGAGACACAGAATTGGCACGGACATGAACCGGGGAACGACGTGCCGCGATTCCATGCGGCAACGACCAGGACCACGGTGGCGGTGGAGCCGGTGAAGGCGAATTTTTCCTCCACCTCGGCGACGATTGCTTGCGGGGACTCCGCGCAGTTGACATGGAGTTCAACGGGGGCGGTGCACGACGAGATCAGCGGGGTGGGGCCGGTGGCGGCGTCGGGGACACAGACGGTGAATCCGGCCGCGACCACCACGTACACGCTGACGGCAACGGGGCCGGGTGGGGTGGCAACACCCACGGCGACGGTGACGGTGAACAATAACATCGACGCCTCGCTGACGGTTTCGCCGGCAGAGGTGACCTACGAGCGAGTGGGGAACAAAGTGACGCAGCAGGGGACGGCGACGGTGAGCTGGTCGGCGACGGACGGGCATCCCTTGACGGTGACGGTGGACCCGTTCGGGAGCAACGACGCGACGGGCAGCCGGCAAGTGACGCCGGAGCCGACGCAGACCGGGAACGGCCCGGTGGATCAGACGATCACTTACACGCTGCACGCCACCAACCCGTGCGGCGGGGACGTGACGCGGACCGCGACGCTGCACGTGACGGGGGTGATCAAGCCGGGCGGGGTGACGGAGACGTTTGAGGAGTTCACGGAAGTCTCGCTGGTGAGCTTGTACTACCCGACGAATTGGCCGACGAAAGAACATCCGGAGGGCGGCCTGCTGAAGAGCCAGCAGGAGGCGCTGATGACCATCGCTAAATCGTTTAAGGATTTCCAGCAGCAGGACCCGAATGCGCGGCTGGTGCTGGAAGCGCACGCCGACATCCGAGGCTCGGGCGACCACAACAAGGACCTGACGGAGCGGCGGGCGGCGCGAGTGAAGGACTTCCTGGTGGCGCAGGGGATCGCAGCCAGCTCCATTGACTCGGTGGCTGTAGGCAAGGAAAGCCAGCTCGGGAAGGACGAAGTGAAAGACCTGGAAGCCAAGAATCCACACACCCCGCCCCCGGCGCGACTGAAGGCGGCGGACGATGATTGGATGGCGTATAACCGGCGGGTGGATGTGCTGGTGCAGCCGCTGGGGTTGCACTCATCGCGGTACTATCCGCACCAGGCGCCGGACTCCTCGGTGCTGTGGTTGAAGCAATCGCCGACTTGGAAAGTGATCCAGAAGAACCAGTAGTCCGTCAGTTGACGGACGCAGTCTGTCGGCGGGAAGGCCCGTCTACTGACGGGCTGACGGATACTCTTCGAGACCGGCGGCGAGCCCTCGCCCTGGAGGGCGCGACCGCCGGTCTGTCCGTATTCGAGGCAGACTCGTAACATCGCGGTAGAATCCCTCGCGTGTACTGTTCCCCGCTCCATCCGTCGGCTCGCGGATTTCGGTTTCGAATTTCGACTTTCGTCTTTACCTTCTGACTCCTGAATCCTTACTCCCGACCCCTGACTCCTGGCTTGCGATGTGAGAGAATGTCTCCATCGGAGGTTCCTGTGAAACCAAGAAATCTATTCATCCCAATTCTGGTGATGGCCTTTGTTGCGGCGCTGGCGGCCGCGGCGAGCGAGAACATCTTTGACGAAAAGGCGGACGCTCATCAGCAGATTGCCGCGGCCATCGCGGCGGCCTCGAAGTCAGGGAAAAACGTCATTCTCGATTTCGGCGCCAACTGGTGCGGGGACTGTCACGCCCTGGAAGCGCAGATGCACAAGCCGGAGCTCGCGGCGATCATCGAGAAGAATTTCGTCGTGGTCAGTGTGGACGTCGGGAAGATGGACAAGAACGTGGACCTGGCGGAGAAATACCACGTGCCTCTCAAGAAGGGCATTCCCGCTCTCGCCGTGCTCGACCCGCACGGGACGCTGCTCTTTGCGCAGGACCAGGGCCAGTTCGAGGACGCCCGCCACATGACCTATGAGTCGATCAAAGCGTTCTTTGAGCAGTGGCAACCCAAAAAGCAGTAGGCTGAAGACATTGGGTGGCAGACGTCCTTGGTCAGTGGACCGTTTTCTGTGGCCAGTTCCTCAGTTGGTCAGTATTTCAGTGGGTCAGTCACTGAAGAGCAGAAGCCATGCCCGGCTGAGACGCCGAACATAACGACGGACGACCGAAAACTGCCAAACTCTAGCGCAAGGCTCGCTCTCTAGCCTTGCGGCTTTTCGCTTTCGTGTTTCGATAGGACTTTGAAATGCCGCAGAGCCTGCCCTGAGCAACCGAAGGGACCAAGAAGCGGGCCCGGCGCCACCACCTACCTAATCTCGAGGTGTTCCTCTTCCACCAGAGAGCCGATCCGGGGCTCATCTTTAACGATGGTCTTGTAGATCCAAAGATAGTGAGGCTTATGCTCGATGACGGCTTTGGTCCTCTTCTCCCCCATTAGCTGCCGGTCGGCTTGCATTTCCAGATAGCAATCAATCAGGTGACCGTAGGTGCTGTACTCGGTATCCGCGCCCTCGGGGAGCCCGACCGGGACATGGGGATAGTACCCGCGAAGCTGACGAATGCCATCCCGGGTTTGCGGCAAGTGGGCGCGCAAATACCAGTGCAGTTGCTCATGGATGAAGCTGGATAGCAATTCGTCATCAGAGCCCAGGAAACGGCAATTCAACGTGAGCACCGGAAAGGCGTGATTCATGGCCCCCTCTTCGATCACCACCTGGTCAGTGAACGTGTATTTGCTCAAATCATACTCGCTCAGGATGCTCGCCAGCTCCGCCTTGGTCTGGAGCTCGCGGCTGGTTTCATGCGCCGTCCGAATCTGCACCGGGGCGGCCGCGAAGCCGGTGGCCGACACGAGCAGCGCGATGGCCAATGCCCGGATAGTCTCTCCCATCGTTCCCTCCCTGCGAGCCCGTAGCGACCGTCGAGTCGGATCTTAACTGAGTGTGGATTTGTGCGCTCGTGAAAAGCTGTAGCGCGGGGCCAACTCTCCGGAATCCAGCCGGAGCGCTACGCCTACTGTTCTTCCTCTGCCGGAATCACGTCCAGTTGCACGTTCTGCCCCTGCTTTTCCTGGATGTGGACTGTGGTCCCGCTCTTCTCGTAGGTCTTGATATAGTCCGGGTCTCGCGCGTCGCCCTGTGGCGTTTCCCAAGCGAACAGTTTGAAATCACCGGCAGGCAGGCCGAGCATTCTAAACCTGCCAAAGTCGTCAGTCATCTTGCTGCTATACATTTCGAACCGGTCGCGGTTCGGGGGATCGGGCACGAGCTCTACCAGGGCGCCGGGAACCGGGTTTCCGTCGTGCACCACGGTTCCTGACACGCTTCCGCCGTTCAGGGTCAGATCGAGCTCAAGCGCGCCCGCGGCTTGAGTGTGGCTGATGGTAAATCCTGAGGCGAGCACTTCCGCGCCACCCAGTCTGGCCGAGCGGAGGTAATACTCTTCCGGATGGCCGGCGACAATCACCCGGTAGTGCCCGTCAAACACGTTGTGAATGACGAACGATCCGTCGCTCGTGATCTCCGCCGGGCTGACGCCGTTCATCTGGTTCTCCGTGGGTTGCAGCCAGATGTTGAGCCGGCCGAAATCCAACTGCGCTCCGGGGTCGGTGCGCACGCGTCCACGCAATTCAAGGGGGGGACTCAAGACGAGGGTGACCCCGTCGATA
>Ga0116138_1001284_pt1 | contig 14006 bp, 10 predicted proteins | sample June2015DPH_20_1_2_FD_88971 | JGI IMG/M metagenome (GOLD analysis project Ga0116138, IMG submission 88971) | Peatland microbial communities from SPRUCE experiment site at the Marcell Experimental Forest, Minnesota, USA - June2015DPH_20_150 | ecosystem: Environmental > Terrestrial > Soil >... | reverse complement strand
CGCTGTGCGGCTGAATGACGTGGCCTCAACAGTGAATCCATTGACGCAGCAGGAGGCGGAAGAGTATTACCAGCAGCACTTGCAGATTTTCACACGAATGGTTCCATCGGACCCGAATGACCCTAATTCGGAACCGGTAGCAAAGACCCGCAGTTACGCGGAAGTGGCGTCGGTGATATCGAAGGGGCTTTACCAGCAAAGGGTTGATTCCAAAGCGGAGCGGATATTGCTTGAGGCCAAGTCGATTACCGAGGCCAATTTGTCGGGAATCGAAGCTGAACAGAGCAAGTTGACCGATGAACAGATTAAGAAGGGGTCGGTTGATTACGCGAAGGTGGCGGCGGAGCTTAGCGAGAAGCACAAAGTCAAGGTGTACGCCGACAGGACGGGGTTGTTGCGTTCATCTCATATCCAGGGCGATAAGAATCTCGCTCCTCTATATGTTGGTGGGGCAGGCGTTACGGAATCGTCTTTAGCGCGAGTGGTGTTCGCGGTCGAGCAGTTGAAGACAAGTGAGCTTGGTTCTATGGATGTGAAGGCGCCTCGGCTTTATGAGAATATCGGTCCGCTGAAAGATGCCCGCGAGATGACGGATGGTTATGCCGGCAAGAATATGATTTTGATGAGGATTGTGTCGGCTGAAAAGGCGGCCGAGCCGAAAAATATAAACGAAAAGATTAATAAACGCAGTGTTCGATTCGACCGGCAGGACGCGGGCGGTGAGGACTCAAACACGATAAGAGAATTTGTAATTCGAGACCTGAAACGGCTCGCGGCGATGGATAAGGCCAAAAGCAAGGCGGAGGAGTTTGTTGCCTTGGCAGCGAAGGACGGGTGGGAGGGCGCTGTCGATAAGTTCAACAGGATTTACGGCAAGGGCAAAGACGACACCAACACGATGTCGAGCAAAGAACATACATTTGCGATTAACACGCGAAGCGGACTTCACAGAATAAATAATTTGGAGATTGAAAACCTCATGACCCGCTACGAGGGCAACCCGATGGCCCGCGTTCTTATCAATGGGGCAAAGCGTGAAGGCATGCTTGTGGATAAGCTTTACACTCTTGTGCCGGATGACAGCAATGCGCTGGCCAAGCCGGGGACAATTGTTGAGTACAAACCCGGTATGTGTTATTACTGTCTTGAGAGTATGATTATTCACCGGCTTTATCAGGAGGGGTTTGATATGGCCAAGGCGGCGGAGGTTGTCAGGGACGAATTTGTCGATTCTCAGGCGCTGGCGGTGATACATTACAACCCGAAGAACATAGTGAAGCGTATGAAGTTTGTGGAAATACAAGAGCGGCAGGAGGTGGCCGGGCCCAATTCGGTTCCTGCCGATACTAATCGAGCGGGCAAACCGGAAGCCTCACCTTGAGCGTTCGCCGAATGAGAAAGGAAGAAACGCAGTATGTTAAAACTACAGAAAATTCTCGGCGGGGTCGCTGCTGTTGTGGTGGGTGATTTCATACTTCTTTACATATTTTTTCACACCATATTCAGGTTTTTTACGCCAGGACATCCTCTCGGACTTGGTCAAGGTATTGTGGTTGGTATTGCTTCGTGCATTTTCTTCTGGATTGGGTGGTGCATGCCATTGTTGTTCCTCGTGGGACTGGCGGGGTGGTTTTTGCCAGGCGGCGGATACTTTGTGCTGAAAGAGACCGGGCGTGCGCTGATAATATTTGTGACGATAACCGCAACGTTTGTAGCGGGGCTGTATATCGGCTCTATTGGCGTTGTTGACCCCATCGCTTACAAGTTGTGGTATGTGGTCCAGATGATGAGTTCGCCGTTAGTGGCGATTATCGGGGATCACACTCAAGGCGGCGGTTTCCCGGTTTACGGTCGCCCCAGCGAAATGGGCCAGATATATACCAGCACAGCGGGGCTGCTTAACCTGCTTTGCATAGTTAATGCCGTGTATATGGCGTATATTCGCAAGACACAGGACGTGGAGCAATAGGCATGCTGGCACTTGCGGCGATTGTGATGGCGGAGTTCACTATACCTGAGGAGATTGGGACCAATCCCCGGTCTTTACTGCTGCTTTTGCCCCTGCTGGTGTCGATAGCAGTGGTATATAAGGCGACCAAAGTATCGAGGGTTTCGGCGGGCAACTTTCTTAAAGAATCGGCGCTGTTGTTCGGCTCGATACTGGTTTTTATAGTGATAACGGCGCTGGTGCTGGCGGCCGTGGCGTGGTTTGTTGTCGGGTAATCGCAGGCATAACCGGATTATTCGACTTCCTGGCAATAATTCTTGATTACACCAAGCTCAATGAGGGCGTTGAGAGCGGCTTTCTGCTCGGCCTCTTTTTTGTTGTTGCCCCAGGCGCTGGCAAAATGGCGCTGGTTTATTACTACCTGTGTTTCAAAGCATTTGTTGTGGTCCGGTCCTTTTTCGTCCAGGAGCTCATAAGCGGGCGTTGTGTTGAAGTGCTGCTGGGAATGTTGCTGCAGGATTGATTTGAAGTTGCCCTGTGCCTGCTCGATGTGGGCTTTTTCGATGATGGGGTCGAAGTTTTTCAGGATGAAGTTTTGTGCCGGCTCAAAGCCGCCGTCGAGATAAATGGCGGCGATAAGGGCTTCGAGCAGACCCGCCGCCAGCGAATGAGTAAGCGACTGGCTGCCCGCCATACCCTTGCCGACCTTGAGGAATTTGTGCAGGTTAATCTGGCTGGCGACCTGGGCGCAGGTCCCGCGGGAGACGAGCATGCTTTTCATTTTTGTGAGGTCGCCTTCGAGATAATCCGGCGAGCGGTCAAAAATGGTTCTGCAGATTACCAGTGCAAGGACGGAGTCGCCGAGGAATTCGAGGCGTTCGTTGCTCATTGCCCGCTTATCGACCGAAGAGGCATGCACAAAGGCCTCGGTCAACAGGTTGCGATTGGAAAACCTGTAGCCGATAATCTGCTCGATTTGGTCCAGAATTTCCTGTTCCATCAAAGGTAATCCTGTATTTATATGTCATCGCGAGCAGATTACGAACGCCGCTGGTGCGAGCGACCTTCGTAGCCGGCTCAACGATGTTATAAAATATACTACAAATGATGCGGTCGTTTGTCAAGTTTTTTTACCGTCGGCGACAAGCAGGGGCGTTTTTTGCTTGCGTTATGGGCTGGTTTGGGTAGATTTTAGGTCAATAGCCGAATAATTTTGCAGGAGACCTGGTTATGATAGGCAAAAGTGTTCGTTTAGAAAGAATAATGGACCGCAACAGCGGTAAAACTGTGATTATCCCGATGGACCACGGCGTGACGGTGGGGCCGATTAAAGGATTGACTAACCTGCGTGATGCGGTGAGCAAAGTCGTGGCCGGGGGCGCAAACGCGGTGCTGATGCACAAGGGTTCGCCGAGGTTTTGCCATCGCGGCCGGGGCAAAGACGTCGGGCTTATCATACACCTTTCCGCGGGGACGACGCTTAGCCCGGACCCCAACGCCAAAGAGCTTGCCTGCACGGTAGAAGAGGCGTTGAAAATCGGGGCAGACGCCGTATCGGTGCATATCAATCTTGGAGCGGATACCGACAAGGAAATGCTGAGGCAGCTTGGATACGTCGGGGAACGATGTATGGAATGGCAGATGCCGCTTCTGGCGATGATGTACACTCGTGGGCCGAAGATAAAAAACGAGTATGACGTAAATAATATCAAGCACGCGGCGCGAGTGGCGGCGGAACTTGGCGCGGATATTGTCAAGGTGGTTTATACGGGCAGCCCGGAGAGTTTTGCCGAGGTTGTTGAGGGGTGTCATCTGCCTGTGGTAATAGCTGGCGGAGAGAAGATGGAGACAGACGAGCAGATTGTGGAAATGATAGAAGGGGCCTTGAAGGCGGGGGCGGCGGGGCTGTCAATAGGCAGAAACGCGTTCCAGCACAAAGACCCGACGAAAATAGTATCGGTTTTCAGCAAAATGGTGCACGAGGGCCTTTCGAAGGAAGATGCGTTGAAAATGCTGAAAGAATAAGGAAAAAGGGGTCAGGCCCCTTTTTACGTTGAGTATTTGGAGATTTGAATATGATAGGCAAGAAGATACGATTGGAAAGAATAATTGACCGCAACAGCGGTAAAACCGTAATTATCCCGATGGACCACGGCGTGACGGTGGGGCCGATACCGGGCCTGGAGGATATGCGTGAGGCGGTCAGCGGGGTTGTGGCAGGCGGTGCGAACGCGATTTTGATGCACAAAGGGATTGTTCGCGCAGGCCATCGAGGGACGGGCAAAGACGTGGGGCTGATTATTCATCTTTCGGCGGGCACGTCGCTTAGCCCGGACCCCAACGCCAAAGAGCTTGTCTGCACGGTGGAAGAGGCGGTGCAGCTTGGGGCCGACGCGGTGTCGGTGCATATAAATTTGGGCGCTGAAACCGATAAAGATATGCTCGGCCAGCTCGGCTTTATAAGCAAGAGATGTATGCAGTGGCAGATGCCGCTTGTGGCGATGATGTACACACGCGGAGAAAAGATTAAGAACGAATTCGACGTAATGTATGTTAAGCACGCGGCCAGAGTCGGTGCGGAATTGGGCGCCGATATTGTCAAGGTTCCCTATACCGGCAGTATTGCGAGTTTCAAGGAAGTAGTCAGAGGTTGTACTGTGCCTGTTGTGATAGCGGGCGGGCCGAAGATGGATAGTGACGAGGACATATTCAATATGGTTGATGGCGCGTTGAAGGCCGGTGCCACTGGAGTATCGATTGGCAGAAACGCCTTCCAGCACAAAAACCCTGAAAAAATGGTCGCTGCGCTTTGCAAAATGGTGCATCATGGCGCCAGCGTCAAAGAAGCAATGGAAATGCTGCAGGCGAAATGAAAATGAAAAAGCTTTGGGTAAATGCGACGCCGTATGACAAGAAGATAGTTACAACCGCATTGGAAAGCGGGGCGGCGGCGGTGGTGCTGCCGGAAGGCAAAGCGGAGACGGTGCGGCAATTAGGCAAGATAAAAATCGTCGCAAAAGACGGCGATATCAGGCCCGGCGTTGACGTTGTGTTTGTTGACGTGGCGGGTAAGCAGGACGAGGACACGGCGGCGGGAGTTCCCGCAGATAAAATCTTAGTTTTGCGGATGCTGGACTGGACGATTATCCCGATTGAAAACCTGCTTGCCAGACGTGGCAGGAATATAATGGTTCAGGTGGCCGACAGCGTGCAGGCGAAATTGATGGTGGAGATACTGGAAAAGGGCGTTGACGGGGTTGTTTTGAATACGACGGACGTCAACGAGATTAAAAAGACGGCTGAGGTATTGCAGGGCATAGGTGAAAAGGTTGAACTTGTAATCGCGACGATAAAAACCATCAAACAACTCGGTATGGGCGACCGGGCGTGCCTGGATACCTGCACGCAGATGTCGCCCGGCGAAGGGATGCTGGTGGGTAATACCGCGTCTGGATTCTTCCTGGTTCATTCTGAGTCGATTGAAAACCCCTACGTTGCGGCCAGACCCTTCCGCGTTAATGCCGGGGCGGTTCACGCATATACGCTTGCCCCGGGCGGCGGGACGAAGTATCTTGCGGACCTCAAGGCGGGCGATGAGGTGTTGATTGTTGATTTCAAAGGCAAAGGCCAGGTCGCGTATCTGGGCAGGAACAAGATTGAGAAACGCCCGATGATGCTCATCGAAGCAGAGGCGGAAGGTGTTTCGATAACGCTTGTGATGCAGAATGCCGAGACGATTCGGTTGGTCAGCCCTGAAGGGCAACCAATTTCGATTACCTCGCTCAAGGCGGGCGATAAGGTTTTTGCCCATATTGAAAAGGGCGGCAGACACTTCGGAATGAAGGTCGAGGAAACGCTCGTAGAAAGGTAACTATGGACTGGACAAGCGATATAGTTCCCGTGCTTTTGGCGGTAGGATGTGGGGCGGTCATCGGTTTTGAGCGACAGCTCAAGCACAAACCGGCGGGGCTTCGAACAAACATTCTGATATGCCTCGGCGCGGCGGTCTTCACCATAATCTCACGGGAGATGGCATCCGGCAGCCAGGATTCTATTACGCGAATCGCCGCGCAGATAGTTACAGGCGTTGGTTTTCTTGGCGCGGGCGCAGTCATTCAGGACAGGGGCGGTATTCACGGCCTGACTACAGCGGCGACAATATGGCTTGTGGCAAGTATCGGTATGGCGTGCGGGGCACGATTTTATTATCTTGCGATTACTACCACCGTGCTGGCGATATTGGTGTTGGTAGGTCTTTGGCAGGTTGACAAGTACATCGGTGTTGGCCGGGACAACGGTCGAAAAAAAGAGATAAACAACCAATAGCCGATTATGAGCCGGGGGTAGGCGTCGCGGCGGGAGGCGTTGCCGATAAGTCGTTTCGATTTGGGTGAGTATGGTCATTGGCGGTAGAAGGGCGAATGTTGTTGTAATCGGAGGGGGGATTACAGGGCTGGTTGCTGGTTATGAGTTGGCCCGATTGGGATTTCCTGTTACGGTGCTCGAAAAAGACGAGGCAGTCGGAGGAATCACGGGGAGTTTTGAGGTAAACGGGTCTCGCGTGGACAAATTTTATCATCATTTTTTTAACAGTGACGAGCACCTGATACGTCTTGCCGGCGAGATTGGTCTTGGCAATCAACTGCATTATGCCCCGACGAAGACGAGCATTTATATAGGCAAGGCTTTTTTCAGATTATCGTCTCCGCTGGACGTGTTGCGATTCAGGCCTTTGGGTTTGGTCGACCGTGTTCGGCTGGGAATGCTGGTATTGAAAGCGAGAGGTCTTGCTGACTGGAGGCCGCTGGAGTCGGAGACCGCCGAGGAGTGGCTGATTAGTCGGTGCGGGAGACGAGTTTACTCGGTGATATGGGAGCCGCTTTTGCGTGCCAAGTTTGGTTCGTTTGCTCGCGAGGTGTCGGCGGCATGGTTCTGGAACAAATTAGTGTTGCGTGGCGGCAGCCGGAACAGCGTTGGGAATGAAGTGCTTGGGTACATCAACGGCAGTTTCGGCGCAATGGCGGAGACGCTGGCGGACAAAATCAGGGCGTTTGGCGGCGAAGTACAGGTGGGCGTGCCGGCCAAATCGCTGGTCATTGATAACGGCTGTGTGCAGGGCGTGCGGACGCAAGATGGAACGATTGACACAGAAGCTGTTATTGCCACACCTGCGCTGCCGATTATTGCGGATATGCTCGATGGGAGCGCGGACCGGACGTATGTCGATGGTTTAAGGCGTATTAAGTACCTGGCGAACATTTGTCTTGTGCTTGAATTGAGCAAGCCCCTTTCGGATATTTACTGGCTAAATATAAACGACCCTGACGTGCCTTTTACCGGCATAGTTGAGCATACGAATTTGCTGCCCATAGAGGGCTGCGGAGGCAGGCACATTGTGTATCTGTCTAAGTATATCGAGCAGAACAGTGATATATACAATATGAGCAGGGAGCAACTGCTGGAGTTTTCCGTGCCGCACGTCAGGCAGATATTCGGGGGGTTTGAGCGTGGGCATATTTTAGGATATCACGTTTTCAAAGCACCTTATGCGCAACCGCTTATAGAGCGTAACTACAGCAAGATTATCTGTCCGACTGAAACACCCGTAAAAAGGCTTTACATTGCTACTATGGCGCAGGTATATCCACAGGATCGCGGGGTTAATTACGCGGTATGGCAGGGTCGTAATGCGGCTAAAGTAACTGCGGAACATTTGGGTCATTGCGAATAAGGACAAGAACAAGTGACGCGAAATAACATTACCATTGCAATACTTGCTATTCTTATAGTGGTTTTGTGCTGGCTTTGCTATATCGGTCGGCCGCTGATTAAGGGCCAATACGTGCCGGAAATAGGGACACTGCTCAATAGTATCGACAGGACCAATATCGGGGACAAGATATTAAACCACTACCTCAACCGGATAATGGAGGACGTTATATATAAAGTAGGACCTACCAAGGGGCTTAAGCTTGAAGATAAAGAGAGGGTATACCCCCTGCTGATTGGGCGACTGTTTGCCGCTTTGGTTGCACTTGCAGGCTTTATTGCCGGCGTGGCGTTATTTCTCATAAACAGCGGCGGGCTTCAACCATCCGTTTCCAAAACGAAGACAGCAATTACGATAGTAATGGTGATTTTTGCCGGCACAATTATCCGACTGATTCTGGCAAAAGTGGTATTCGGCAACTTCGATATGCAGTCATACGAGACGGTGACCGACATCCTCAATGAAGGCGGCAACGTCTACGCGAAGACCGCCAGGTATAATTATTCGCCCGTGTGGTTTATGGTCCTTTTGGCGTTGAAGCAGATACAACTCGCGTTGGATGTGCCGTTTCATTTTGTCGTAAGGTCGTTTCTCTGCGGAGTCGATTTACTGACGCTTGGTGTTTTGCTTCTTATTGCCCGCGTTAAAAAACTGCCTGTAACCAGAACAGCCATATTTTTCTATCTCAGCCCCGTTTCATTTCTTGTGACCGGCTATCAGGGGCAGTTTGAGAATTTTGCGATGTTGATGGTGCTGATTGGTATTTTGATGTATCTCAGGTTCACAGCCAGGCCGGTTTTGAGGACGGCGTTGCTGTGGCTGTTTGCCACGGCGGGGATGATTGTCAAACACAACGTGTTTTACGAGCTTATTATTTGTCTTAATTCTTCCATAAAGCGATATTGGATAAAATTGTCCCTGTTCATAGTTTCGGTCATTGTTTTTCTTTTACTGTTTATTCCGTACTGGAAGACAGGTAGCAGAGGGATAATCGGGCACGTATTCAACTATAGTTCGTATCCCGGACTTTATGGATTGACGTCAATTTATGGATTGACGTCGCTGTTTACGCTGCCCCAATTGAAGTATTTCTTTATAGTGGCGATGTTCTTCTTCCCGTTTTATTTAAAGAGCAGAGATATAATCGCTCAGTGCCTGCTGGGTGCGATTTTCTTTTTGACTTTTATAACCGGTTTTTCGACACAGTATTTTGTGCTGCCTGTGGCATTAGCGGCGATTCGGCCTTCGAAATTCTCTTTGTTTTATACTATCGTCGCTTCCGCCGTGTTGCTCGGCAATTATAACAACGTTTTTATACTTGGTTTTAACCTGCTCAAATTGAACATGGTATGGATGGCCGTGATATGCTGGTTTATAGCCGAGATGCGGTTGGACAGACGGACAGCCGTTTGCGAAGTTGCAGTATCGAAGAAAGGCAAAAAGTGTCAAACTCGACGGCTATGAGCCGGGCGTAGGTGTTGCGGCGGTCCAGTTGTTCGGGTCGTTGCTATATTGCGTTGTGCTTGTTCGCGTCAACGATTTACCCAAACCGTCAGCTCCCGTCGGCCAGAGGTCAACATCACACGGCTCATCGCCGGGATGCGAACCGTCGCTGTAATCAACCCGCTCAACGCGAATATATTGTCTTATGCCCAGGTCGTTAACGTCGCCCGGCTTCGACAATTCAATCGTTTCGCCTTCGTTGGCGAGCTTCCCGCTGTAAGGCCCGTAAATAATGCCGGCAGATACGGACGGATACCTTGCCTCGAAAGCCGTGACATTTTTGACGACCAGGATTTTGGAGCCGGCGGCGATAGTGACAGCGTTTGGCGAGGCCGGGAACGTGTAATCGATGCCATTGGTGAATTTCCAGGGGGTGCTTGCATTGGAATCATAGAGCGTTACGGCCGATGATGATATGTTTAGAAGCTCGATGTATTCGTATTCGCTGCTGGAATATGAGCCGCTCGCCGGCCAGTCGGGGTGATACATAATCTCGGAGATGATAATCGGGCCGATTTTAGGATAAGCATTTGCTGCGCCGGGGGTGTTCGTGCTCATCGGGACAAAGTTGTAAGTTTTCGTGCTGGCCTTGTAGTATCTGCCAAAAGAAACATCTGTCTCGGAAGCGCCAAAGTCCTCTTTTTCACGATAGCCGGTGAAATTGCCGTTGGCGTCGAGCGCCGAGGTTAGGCATACGGATTCGCCGTTTTCGCTCAGGGCAAACGGTATAAGCCGTCCGGGGTCGCTGCTGGTTGAACCGAAGTTATTGCTTTCATAAACGACCAGATAGCCATTTGCCGGTATGCTTGTGCCTGTGGCGAAGCGATACTTCATCAGGTTGCTGTCGTTGTCGCTGAGGAACCAGCCGCCGATGTTGATTGCGCTTGCAGTGGTGTTTTTCAGCTCAATCCAGTCAGAGGCGGTATCGTGGGAATGCGCCAGTACCTCATTGATGACGATTGCGCCGGGGTTTGGGATGACGTTTGAGTCGTCCCAGCCGGGCGAGCCGTTGATATATGCGCTTGCGCGCCAGCTGTCTTTTTTACCCCAGTCGTTTGTATCGGAATCAGATGGGTTGACAATGGTAAGCGAATAGCCGTCGCCGTCGGTGATATTTCTCCAGCCGTCGTTATAGTTGAAGTCGAGAATAGTTCCGCCGACCGCGTCGAGCAGGCGTAATCTTTCGCCGCTGTTATTTAATGAGCCGGTATATTGGCCGGCGATATAGCGTCCCGTTCCGTATTTAGCCGCGAAGGCGTTCTGGTCTTTGACGACGAGAATATGCTGACCAGCCGTGAGCGTGTTAGGCCCGAACGTGAAGTTGACGCCTTTATCAAATTTGGCTAGGTTGAGATTGATTGTGCCTGAACCGACATTCTTCAATTCGATGTATTCCTTATTCGGGTCATTGGGGTTGTTGGTATCCAGCGGATGATACATAATCTCGGTAATCCGCAGATAATTTTTGAGATTTCCCACTTCATAAATGGCCTCATTCAGCGGACTCCATTTTTTTGTGCTGCTTTTGTATATTCTTGATTTGAGGTCGGTGCTTTTGTTAAGCGTAAAAGCGCCGGTATACTGGATTGCGCTTGATGAAATTGTCCCGGTAAATGGGGTTCGCGGGTCATTGCCGTCGATGGAATAGTAAATGGTGCCGCCCGAACTGCAGGGGTCGGTGAGGGTGAACGAGTCAGTGGATGATACATAGCCGCCGAATTTATACGAGCCGTTGACGTTAAAGACCGGTGCGCCGAAGGCGCGGGTGAACAGGCCCTGTTGTTCAAATACGGCCAGTATCGGGTCTTCGCGGTTCGGTATGAAGGTATTGGGAATGAACAGCACTGGGTAATCTGATATATCAGGCAGGACGGGTGATACTTCGCCGAATACCTCCCACCACTTTGCCAGTAAATGTGGTTTTGTCAATATGCCGTTGTTGCGGAAGTATTTGTGGATACGGTCGGCGAAAAGCTGTTGGAAGTCCGGATTCGCCTTTAGGGCGCGATATAATTGCGAGATGTAATCCCACGATAAATGGTTCAATCCGGTGGGGCTTGTCCAGTTGGGGAGGTCCTCAAAGGCGTTCACGTCCATGTGGTTTTCAGCTACCCAGGTTTCAATGCCTTCGGCGTCCCAGACGGAGAACCTGAATTTGCCTGTGGATGACCTTTCGCGGTGGATGGTGTAATTGTTGCCGGGCCAGTCGAAGTTCGAAGAGTAGATTTGGAGAATGAGATAATCTACGAACTGAGTTATATCGAACTGGCCGGCGACATAATTATAATAGGTTGTATTGGACAGATCGTGGGTGTTAGCGTAATTCATAAGGTTGTTAAAGGCAGTCCAGTCGCCGTTTCTAAGCCCGCTTTGGGTAATGATATCGAAGTCGTTATCAGTGCCGTACCATTCCTGATAAAATGCGTTATCGGCTCTCCCTGTCGGGTTGTAGTATGCCTTGAAGGCGCCGTTGATATAGAGATTGGCGTATGTGCCTGTTTCCTGGGTTCCGCCCATTTCCTGGAATAGCCGTCTCATCCATTCGTCCTTGACAAACGGGGTGCAGGAATCGTTATGGCCCGCCCGCAGGCAGATACTTTTGAAACGTGCGACATCAATGAACGGGAAGAATTGGTATTCGAGCCGGCTGCTGCCGTAGTCGCTGCTGAAGAACACGTTGAAGCTGATTTTATTGCTGTTCCAGTTTGGCCACCAGTTTATCCAGCAGGTATTCCAGTCGTTGCCTCTGGTATAACGCGGTCGCGTATAGTCGCTGCCGTGGGTGCGAATACCGCAGTCGATTTGGAGGTCGGAGCTGGTTTGGGGGTCGATGATTTCGAGTGAGACAGGCCGTTCATAGGCGCTTCCCCGTTTAATCATATTATTGTAAGTGCCTGCGCCGCCTGACTGCCATGTTCCATCGCTGGCATAGTAGCCGCCGACGATTGCCATAATGCCGTTTGGCTCATAGAAGGTCTGGTTGGGGTCGCCGACAAGGGAAATAAGCGGCATTGCTTTGACGGCGGAGCTTGCGCCGAAAATATATGTATGCGTTTCTATGGGTGAAGGTTTGTAGCCGGTTTTGATGGCAGCCGCCCTGATACATTTTGTGCTGCTGATGGATATGGGCGAGGTATAACGGATACTGGTTGGAGTATTTACTTCGCCTGCGATGGGAGGACGACCGTCGGTGGTGTAGTAGATATTTGTGCCCGACGTGGTGCAGGCCAGGGTCAGCATAAAGTTGGTGTCATAGAAGCCGCGTTGTCGGCTTAAGTCAACATTGTCTATTTCGCCAAGATAAGCGTTGTTGTTAGCGGCGCCGGGCGTTGCGGTAGAGAAGAAACGCCAGTTTTCTTCTGCGTCCGGGTAACGTCCATAAGAGATATTGGTTGCCTGCGCACCAAAAACAACGGCGTCAATCTGTGTAATGCCATCGGTATCGTAAAGCCCTATTTCCTCACCGCTGCCTGAGAGTTTGAAGTTGGTGTGAAGCGGGCCTTGTGTTGTTTCATCATCGGCCCAGAATACGAGAAATCCACGGGCAGGGATGGTGGTTTGCGATGAGTAGCCGGTGGGAATATGAAATTTAGTTGGGTCGGTAAGGTCGTCTGTCAGATACATTCCCGCCATATCTACCGATGTGTCGCCAAGATTGTAAATTTCAATCCAGTCGTCGTAGTCACCGTGTGGGTCGTGGATGCCACTTGAGCTGTTGTTGGAGGCCATAAACTCGTTGATGAAAAGCATGCTGCCGTGTGTTTGCCACTGATTTGCCAGGAACGCGAAATCGGCGAAATCAATGCCGTTCAGACCGTCGAAGTCCGCGCAGATGGATGTTTCTTCGCATGACTCCGCATCAAGCCACTGGTTGGCGAATATCTCCAAATCGTAGATGTTAACCCAGCAGTTACTGTTGAGGTCGGCTGAAGGGCACCGGCCGGCAAATGTGGAGGCGATTAATATGCAGATTAGGACTGGAAGCGCAAAACAATATTTGTTACGGCTGGTTGTCAATTTCATCAACCTCTCAATTTAGATTTCGTTTTGGATGTGCTCTCTTATTTTAGCAATTTCGGGCACCAAGGGCAATGCCAACAGGCCAGAGAAATCCAGAAATAATGTAAAAGTGTGGGTTTGGGTTTGTTATATGTCCCAGTTGGCGGGTGGTTTTTCGGCCCGACTGGTAAAGTGCAAACGCTGGATTTCGCGGAGGAGGTCGCCGCGTCGGCTGTTGCGAAGGTAGTCGGAGATGATTTTAATGTTTTGCCTTTGGTAATACTGCATCAGTGCTGCCTGGAGGCGTTTTTCCGCCCGGCCGCGGGGAATATGGATTGAACGCTCTTTTGTGTCCCGTTCGCTTACAAACATCGCTGTAGAAAGCGTCAGGGGTACTGGCACGAAATCCTGAACCTGCCTGGGCCGCCAATGCCGTCGCACAAGATATTCGGTAAGCTTAATTGCGTCGTCGATTTGACAGCCGGGATGTGCGCTTATGAAGTAGGGAACTAAATACTGCTCTTTGCCTGCTTTGCGGGTCGCCTTGTTGAAGCGTGCCTCAAATTCCTCAAAAATCTCGAAGCTGGGTTTGCCCATCAGGTCAAGCACATGTGGGCAATAGTGTTCCGGGGCGACCTTGAGATGTCCACCCACAAAATGCCGGGTCAGGGTATCTATGTAGTCGCTGTTTTGCAGGGCCAAATCGTGGCGGATGCCTGAGGCGACGTAAACATTTGTTTTTTTCGTCCCGGTCGTTTTCCATTTCAAAAACGCCTCGAACATTTT
>Ga0116138_1001281_pt1 | contig 14011 bp, 9 predicted proteins | sample June2015DPH_20_1_2_FD_88971 | JGI IMG/M metagenome (GOLD analysis project Ga0116138, IMG submission 88971) | Peatland microbial communities from SPRUCE experiment site at the Marcell Experimental Forest, Minnesota, USA - June2015DPH_20_150 | ecosystem: Environmental > Terrestrial > Soil >... | reverse complement strand
TTGCGCAACAGTTATCGTCGATCGGTTGCCGTCTGTCGGCATCGTCGATCGCCGAAAGACAGGCGAAAGGCGCGCCGCCCCTGAACGGGCGCCCGGTCCGGCCGCGGGGGAGCCGTTGACAAGAACGGTTTGGAGAAGCATACTGAGGTTGCGCAGATTTTTGAAGGAGCCCGTGGCGATGCTCGACCTTATCGGCCCTTTTGTCTTCGGCTTTGCAGGCAGCGTCCACTGCCTGGGTATGTGCGGCCCCATCATCGTGGCTTACTCGCTCAACATGAACAAGCCGGTCCCGTCGAGTTCCCGGGCAGTCTGGCCCAAAAGCGCAGGCCACCACCTCGCCTTTCACGCGGGCAGGCTCTTCACGTACGGCCTGCTGGGCGCCACGGCTGCCGGCCTCGCCGGAGCGGCGCCCGTGGCAAGTTTCAGGGGCGCCGTTACGGTAGCGGCGGGGGCCGCGATGGTCCTCCTGGGTTTGTGCCTCGGGACAGCCGGGGCCCCCCGGTTCCCCCGCTTCCCCGACCTGTGGGCAGGACGGCTCACCGGGAGGTTCCTTGTCCCTTTCTTTTCATCGGGGAGTCTTGCATCGAAGCTCCCCCTCGGGCTTGCCGCCGGGTTCCTTCCCTGCATGCTCTCCATGGCCATGATCATCAAGGCAGCGGCGACGGGCCTTCCCCTTCACGGGTTCCTTACCATGTTCTCCTTCGGCCTCGGCACCACGCCCGTCCTTTTGCTTACGGGCCTCTCGGCGTCGCTCCTCTCCTTGAGAGCGCGGCTTTTGGGCAGGCGGATGGCGGGTGCCGCGGCCTTAGCCATGGGCCTGATCTTGATCCTCAAGGGTATGGGGCGATAAGGCGCTTTTCGGCCGCTAGGCCTCTTGCGGTTCCAGGTCCATCTTTATGGCCAGGAACTTCAACAGGTCCCGCAGCGCCAGGATGCCGACCAGCCTTCCGCGGTCTACAACGATGAGACGGCTGCTGCCGCCCCTGTTCATCTTGTCGAGGGCTTGCGTAGCGTCGGCATCCGGCTCTATGGTGTTGCCTTCAGTACAGGTCTCCGCGATTTCCTTCACCGTGTGGGCGCGCCACTCCGCCCGGGGCACCTCCTTCAACTGGTTGATCGTGACTACGCCCATCAGCCTCTCATGGTCCACCACGGGAAACATCTTGTAGTGGTAACGGAAAATGTAATCTTCCATAAGCTGCGAGAGGGTGACCGAAGGGGCGACCGTGACGAGCTCGGGTTTCATGAAGCGCTTGACTTGCTCGCCCTGGAGGGCCTGCCTGATCAGCAGCTGCCGGTAAGACATCTGGGATGCGTTTCGGAGGAACGTTCCGATGAGGAACCACCATACACCGCTGATGAAATTCCCTGAGATGAAGGCGATTATGCCCATGAGCATCATCGCTGCTCCGAAGCCTTCCCCGATCCTCGAAGCGAGGCGCGTGGCCCATTGGAGGTTTCCTTTCGCCCGCCACAGGATCGACCTGAGCACCCTGCCGCCGTCCAACGGGAAGGCCGGAAGAAGGTTGAAGATGCCGAGGAGGCCGTTGAGGGATGCCAGATAGACGAGAACAGCCTCGCCGGGGACGGAGAGGTAAGGGTCGCCGGCCAGCGCAAAGAGGTAGAAGAGGCCGGCGAGCACGAAACTCGACAAGGGGCCGGCCACCGCCATGAAGAATTCTACGGCCGGACTCCTCGGTTCTTCCGTCATCTGGGAGACGCCGCCGAAGATGAAGAGCGTGATGCCGCTTATCTTGAGCCCATAGCGGCGAGCGATCAGGGAGTGCCAGAATTCATGGAATACTACCGAGGCGAAAAGTCCGAGAGCGCCGGCCACCCCCATCCACCAGTAGGTGCTTTTTTCGAGTCCCTTGTAGTAAGTCGGGAAAAGCCCCGCGGCGAGAGACCAGACTACGAGAAAGGCTATAACGAGCCAGCTCACGTCTGCGCTGACCGTAAACCCGAAAAGCCTGAAGAGCTTTATCTGTCGCCCGAACATCTGCCGGCCTCCTGTCCCGCGGCAAAGGCAGCCGCTCTCTTATTCATAACTATATATAAGGCGTGCCTGATGAAAAAGAAAGAAAGCGGGTCCTTCGAAAGCCGGAAAACTGTCGGCGGGCAGTCGAAGACCGGTTGTAGCGACGCACATGGCCGGCTTGTGATAAAAAACACAAATGTTCGGAAGCAAGCCTGCAGAAACGGCGGCACTAAGCTTTTGAGTTCCCTTTTCCTGTCTTATATCTGCTACTTGGCGGACACGTGAGATTCCTCTTGACATACGAAGCGCGATCTATTAAAAGTAAAAGGGGGGATAGTTGTGAAAGCATTCTCTTCATGTACAGTCTCGGGCGTAGTTCGACCGTTTCAAATACGGGTAGTTCCATAGTGAGGTCAATAGGGAACGAAAAGCCTGGAGGGAGTGCCTTTCCGGGAATGTCTCACTACGCGCGAAACCGCGCCGAAAAAGGGTGTGCCGGAAAGATGGAGGAGGGTGTATGCCGGAAGCGATAAAGGTCATTTTCGAAAGGCATGAGCGCGGCCGTGATGCGCTTATACCTATTCTACAGGACGTGCAAGGCGAGCTGGGGTATATCTCGCCGCAATCGGTGGCGGCCATTTCCCGCTACCTCAGGATCTCCGAGAACGAGATCTTCGGGGTCTCTTCCTTTTATGCGCAGTTCAGGTTTAGGAAGCCCGGCCGACACTCGGTAAAAGTTTGTCTTGGAACGGCCTGCCACGTGAGGGGGGGCTCCTCGCTGCTCGATTCCATCGAGAGCAAGCTCGGCGTCGCCTGCGGCGAGACCACCCAGGACCGGCGGTATGACCTTGAGCGCGTGGCCTGCCTCGGCTGCTGCGCCCTTTCTCCGGTCGTACAGGTCGACGGAAAAATATTCAGTAAAATCACGGTAAATAAACTAACGGAGCTGCTGAAGTACTATGAATAGCTTCAAGAAGAGAATCGAATCGGCGAAGCAGAACTGGGATGCGTTACAGTCGAGCGAAAAGCCCGTCATTTACATAGGGGCGGCATCGTGCGGCAAAGCCGCAGGGGCTGTCCAGCTCATCGCCCAGACAGAGCGCTTCCTGAAGGAGAACAAACTGGAGGCGGAGATCCTTCAGGTGGGCTGCATAGGTCCTTGCTACCTCGAGCCCCTTGTCGACATCCGGCTGCCCGGAGGCCCTCGCGTCAGCTATAACAACGTTACGCCGAAATCGCTCGGTCCCATCCTCCAGTCCGCCCTCGTGGAAGGAAAGCTTTCGGCGAAGGGGGCCATAGGCCACTTCGGCCGAAATTCTTTCAACGGCATCCCTCCGTTTTTCGAGCTGCCCATGTTGAAGCCCCAGGTGAGGATAGTCCTCAGGAACTGCGGCCTCATCGACCCTGACAGGATCGACCACTACCTGGCCGTGGACGGCTACCTCGGGCTGATGAACGCCCTTCAGATGACGCCGGAGGACGTGATCGGAACGGTCAGGCAGTCGGGTCTTCGCGGCCGGGGAGGCGCCGGTTTCCCGACCTTCAGGAAATGGACGTTTTGCAGGAACGCACCAGGCACTCAAAAGTATCTCATCTGCAACGCCGACGAGGGCGATCCGGGCGCTTTCATGAACAGGTCCCTCATCGAATCCGACCCGCACGCCGTATTGGAGGGAATGCTGATCGCCGGCTACGCAATAGGCGCGACAAAGGGCATAATATACATAAGGGCGGAATACCCGCTTGCCATAGAGAGGCTCAGGAAGGCCCTCGGCCAGATGCGCGAATACGGGCTTCTTGGCGAAAGGATACTCGATTCCGACTTCACCTTCGACGTCAAGATAAAGGAGGGCGCAGGAGCCTTCGTCTGCGGCGAGGAGACGGCCCTGATCGCCTCAATAGAGGGCAAGCGCGGCATGCCCCGCTCCCGCCCGCCCTTTCCGGCCCTTTCGGGCCTTTTCGGCTGCCCGACGGTCATAAACAACGTTGAGACCCTTGGGACCCTGCCCAACATCTTCAGGAACGGCGCCGATTGGTACACCAGGTTCGGCAAGGAGGGGAACAGGGGGACAAAGACTTTTTCTCTCGTAGGGAAAATTCGTAGGCCCGGCCTCATAGAGGTCCAGCTGGGCACGACGCTCAGGGAGATCATCTACGACATAGGAGGCGGCCTACAGAAGCCTTTCAAGGCCATCCAGACGGGCGGCCCCTCTGGCGGCTGCCTTTCCGAGGAGTTCCTCGATCTGGCGGTCGACTACGAATCCCTCGCGGCAGCAGGCTCCATCATGGGTTCGGGGGGCCTCATCGTGATGGACGAGGATACGTGCATCGTAGACCTCGCCAAGTACTTCCTCGACTTCACGCAGAAGGAGTCGTGCGGGAAGTGCACGCCCTGCCGGGTAGGGACGAGGCATATGGTCGAGACCCTTCAGAAGATCAGCCATGGCGAGGGCAGCGCCGACGATCTGCTCGTCCTCAAGACGCTTGGTGAAACCATCAGAAAAGGGGCGCTCTGCGGCCTGGGCCAGACGGCGCCGAACCCGGTCCTGACGACGCTCCATTACTTCAGGAACGAGTACCTTGAGCATATCAGGGACCAGAGGTGCCGGGCCGTGGTCTGCAAGGACCTGATCGAGTACCGGGTCATCGAGGAGAAGTGCACGGGCTGCCAGTCCTGCGTCAGGGTCTGTCCCACAGGCGCCATTTCAGGGCCGAGGTCGGAGCCGCACAACCTGGACAGGGCGAAGTGCATAAAGTGCAGGTCCTGCTATGAGGTTTGCCGGTTCGAGGCCATCGCGGGCGACGCGATCGTGATTCGCACTGCGGAGAAAAAGTCATGACGAGGGAAAAGACATTCACCATCACCATGGACAACCAGCACGTGGCGGTAAAGCCGGGTCTTACCATACTCGAGGCCGCCAGGAAGAACGGCATCTACATCCCGTCCCTCTGCGCCCTCGACGGCCTGCCTTCCTTCGGCGCCTGCCGCATGTGCATCGTAGAGGTCGACGGCCTTCGCGGATTTCCCACGGCCTGCACCACCCCCGTGGAAGAAGGCATGGTGATAAGAACGGATTCGGCCGAGATCAGGGCGCTGAGGCAGGAGATACTCAAGCTCGTGCTCAGCGAGCACCCGGCCAGCTGTCTCTTTTGCGGAGAGAAGGAAGGGTGCGTGCAGTTTCAGGGCACCATTAGAAAGGCCGGCATGACGACCGGCTGCCGCTACTGTCCGAACGACAGCCATTGCGAGCTCCAGCAGATCACGGAGCAGGTCGGCCTCACGGACACCTCCTACCCGGTCCACTACCGGAACCTCCCTGTCGAAAAGGACGACCCCTTTTACGACCGTGATTACAACCTCTGCGTCCTCTGCGGCCGGTGCGTGCGAATCTGCAATACGGTCCGCATGAACGGAACGCTGAGCTTCAAACAGCGGGGGAAGCTCACGACCATAGGCCCCGCCTTCGACCGCTCCCACCTGGATGCCGGATGCGAGTTCTGCGGGGCCTGCCTGTCCGTCTGCCCCACGGGGACCCTCAGCTCCAAGACGAGTAAATGGTACGGGAAGCCCGAAGGCGAGACGCCGTCGGTCTGCCCCTACTGCTCGATAGGCTGCCGCCTCCTGCTCCAGACCTCGCACAACCGGGTGATCGACGCCCTTCCCGATTACGCCTCGCCCACGGACGGCGGCCTCCTGTGCGTCAAAGGCCGCTTCGGCGTCCCGGAGCTCGTGAACAGCGCCGAGCGCATAACCGAGCCGCGCGAGCTTACGCCTTTCGGGTATGAGGTAGTCACCTGGGAGCGGGCGGTCGATGCGGCGCGGGAGAGACTGGGGGCGTGCCCGCCCGGCGGCTTTCTCATGGTTCTTTCTCCGCAACTTTCCAATGAGGACCTTTTTGCGGCCCAGCAGTTCGCCCGCCAGGCGATGGGCTCCGAGGACATGGCGTCCTCGCTCCTGGCCGACCTCGGAGACGACTTTCCCTCGTTCCTGGATCTATTCTGCGCGTCCGACGGCCTGGACGTCATCGAGAGAGCCCACGTCATCCTGAGCCTGGGCTTCGATTCCAGGTTCGGTTACTCCCCCATCGGGGTGCGGGTCAAAAAGGCAGCGGCAAAGGGGGCAATGCTCGTCACTGTGAGCGACGTGGAGACGAATCTCGACCTCGTCGCAGACTTGCAGTTCAAGCTCGAACCGTCCCGGTGGGCCGGGTTCGTTCACTCCCTGTCCTCCGGGAGCGGCGACGGGGATTTTTCGTCCGACGGGATTGCCGGGTTGCGGGCCGCCCTTGAGGCTTCGAGCTGCAATGTAATCGTCGCTGGTCCGGAGGTGCTCCGCGTCCCGGACAAGGGCGAGGTCCTCACGGTCCTGCAAGAAATAGCCGGCACCCATGGCTGGAGGATCGTCACGGCCCATCCCTTCACCAATCTTTCGGGGCTCGTGGCCATGGGAGCGCTGCCGGGCGTCAAGCCGGGCGAGGCAGTGCGGAAAAGCGGCCCCGACGCCCCCGGGGACCCCGCCGCACCGGCCATAAATCAGATCGACCTGGGGCGGCGCCGGGCCGTTGTCTATATAATCGGGGAAACGTGCCCGGATTGGCTGCCTCCCCATGATTTCCTCATTTACCAAAACGCCCTGCCGGCCCCGTCCTCGTGCCGGCCGGACCTTATCCTTCCCTCAGCCGTCTTTTCCGAATCGGCAGGCACTATTTTCACAGTCGAGGGGCGCCTCGCCGCTGCATCTGCGGCAGTCGAGCCGCAGGGCTTGGCGCGGCCGGACTGGTGGATAGTCGGCAGGATCGCGGAGGCCCTGGGCAGAGGCAAAGCTGGCTACGGCGATATCGCGGCCGTGCAGGCGGAAATCAAGAAATACCTCAGGCTTTTCCCGGAGACGAAAAAAAGGATCGCCTTCACTCCCTTTACCGGCGGCCGTGCCGGCCGGCGGCAGGCTGCGAGCGGGGCCGCGCGTCCGCACGAAGCGGGCCGGCAACAGGCGTCCATTCTCTTCTGCCACAACCCCGGCTTTGAATCTTACAGGGGCACGCCCCTGTCGGAAGCGGTGCCCGGCATGAAGGAGCTCTTGAAGGCAAAGAGCTGTGCGGACTCTGCGGCCGGGCCGGCTGAGGACGACAAGGTCAAGGAGAAAGAATGAACAAGGTAATCGAGCGAAAGATGATAGTGCCGAACCTGCACCTTCTGACGCTGGAAGCGCCCGAGGTGGCCCGGAAGATACGGCCCGGCCAGTTTGTGATTGTAAGACCCCATGACGAGGGCGAGCGTATCCCCCTCACGGCCGCCGATTGGGACGCCGAGAAGGGAACGGTCTCCTGTGTGTTTATGGAGGTGGGCGCGTCTACGGGCAGGCTTGCCCTCCTCAAGGCCGGCGACTCGGTGCCGACGTGCGTGGGGCCCCTTGGAAACGCAACGGAAATCGCCAATTACGGCACCGTGCTCTGCGTCGGGGGCTGCTACGGGATCGGCAGCATCTATCCTGTGTGCAGGGAGCTGAAACGGGCCGGCAACCGGGTGCTCACGGTCTTGGAGGCGAGGAGCTCGTACCTCCTGTACTGGCTGAAAGAGATAGCCCAGGCCTCCTCCCAGCTCTTTAACGTTACGAGGGACGGCAGCCTGGGCGCCAAGGGTCACGCCGGCAAGATCATCGACATCGTCAAGGAGCAGCGTAAGTTGCCGGACAGAGTGATCGTAAACGGGTGCACCTTTCTGATGGCCCGGGTGTCGGAGGCTACACGTTCTTTAGGCATACCGACCTTCGTTAACCTCAATCCGATCATGATAGACGGTACGGGCATGTGCGGTGTCTGCCGCGTTACCGTGGCGGGACGGACACGTTTTGCCTGTGTGGACGGTCCTGAATTCAACGGCCACGACATCGATTGGAAGGAATTTCTGGCGCGGAGAAAAGCGTATATGGAGGAAGAGGTCCTTCTTACGAGGAGGAGCGCACCCGCCGAGCCGGTACATAGAGAGGGGAAGTGCCATTCATGAATCACGAAGAGTCTCCAAAAGAGGAACGGGGAAAGAAGCTGGACCTGAACCGCAACGAGATGCCCAAGCAGCCGCCCGTGGTAAGGCGCCGGAACTTCAGCGAGGTGGCCCTGGGATACACGGCCGACCTTGCCCTAACCGAGGCGAAGCGGTGCATGCAGTGCAAGAAGCCGAAGTGCGTGACCGGGTGCCCCGTAGACATAGACATACCGGGTTTTATCTCGCACGTCGTAAAAGGCGATTTTGCAGGCGGCATAAAGAAGATCAAGGAAACAAACTGCCTGCCCGCAGTAAGCGGGCGCGTCTGTCCTCAGGAGATGCAGTGCGAGTCGCAGTGCGTCCTTAAGAACAAGAAGGGCGAAATAGCTATAGGCAGGATCGAGCGCTTTCTGGCGGACTGGGAAGCCGCCAATGGAATAGCGGAGGTCCCGCCCCGGGCAAAGCCGAGCGGCAAGAAGGTCGCCGTGGTCGGCTCCGGACCTGCGGGCATCACGGTTGCCGGCGACCTTATCCTCCTCGGCCATGAGGTGACCGTTTTCGAGGCCCTCCACAAGGCGGGCGGAGTGCTGACCTACGGCATCCCCGAGTTCCGGCTCCCCAAGAGCGTCGTCGCCAGGGAAGTGGACTACGTGAAAAGGCTGGGCGTGGAGGTGGTAACCGATTTCGTGGTCGGCAAGACGCGGACGGTCGACGAACTGTTAGAGACGTATGACGCGATTTTCGTAGGCACAGGCGCGGGCCTTCCCTGGTTCATGAACATACCCGGGGAAAACCTGAACGGAGTTTACTCCGCAAACGAGTACCTCACCAGGATGAACCTGATGCACGGCTATCTTTTCCCCGGAGCAGCCACCCCGGTGAAGAAACACACCAGAGTCGCGGTTGTGGGCGGGGGTAACGTGGCGATGGATTCGGCAAGGACGGCCTTGAGGATGGGTGCGGAAGAGGTGTACATCGTTTACCGGAGATCGCACGCGGAGCTGCCCGCGCGCCTCGAGGAGAGCGAGAACGCGGAAGAAGAGGGAGTCATCTTCAAGGTCCTCACCCTGCCTGTGGCATACGAGGGCGACGACAGGGGCTGGGTCAGGCAGATGGAGTGCCTGCGCATGGAGCTGGGCGAGCCGGATGCCTCGGGAAGAAGGGCGCCCATCGAGGTAAAGGGCTCGAACTTCAGGATATCCGTCGATGCCGTTGTCTGCGCCATCGGGAACAGCCCCAACCCGTTGATCCCATCGACCACGTCGGGTCTGGAGGTAACCAAGAGGGGGACCCTCGTGGCAGACCTTGAGACCGGGAAGACGACGCGAGACCGCATATGGGCGGGGGGCGACATAGTCACGGGCGCCGCAACCGTCATTCTGGCGATGGGGGCTGGAAGAAAAGCGGCAAAATCGATCCACGCTTTCCTGTCATAGAGGCTTTTCGGGACTACATTATTCGTAAATGGACGATCGAGCGTTCCCGGGAGGAGGTACGGCGGCGGAGGCCACCGGGCCGGCGGAGCCCGACGGGACAGTGCGCAACGGGTTCCGGGTGGAGAGCGACAGCCTCGGGAAAGTCCGGGTCCCTGCCGACCGCTACTGGGGGGCCGAGACCCAGCGCTGCCTGACCTATCTCTCCGTGGGAGAGAACCACCCCTTCCCAAAAGAGGTGATAGAGGCGCTGGCCCTCCTCAAGAAGGCGGCCGCCCTGGCAAACCTCGACTGCGGCGTTCTGGCGGAAGACAAGGCAAGACTCATCGTCAGGGCCGCCTCCGAAGTGGAGGAAGGCAAGCTTTCGGAGAGCTTCCCCCTCCACATCTTTACCTCCGGCAGCGGCACCCAGATCAATATGAACGTCAACGAGGTGATCGCCAACAGGGCTATAGAGCTGGCGGGGGGCGTCCTAGGGACCAGGCAGCCGGTCCACCCGAACGATCACGTCAACATGTCCCAGTCGACGAACGACATTTTCCCTTCCGCGGTGCACGCGGCGATTGTCAGGGCCTGCCTCGGCCGCCTTTCTCCCTGCCTTGCCGAGCTGCGGGACGCCCTCTCCGAAAAGGCGGAATTATGGGCGGACATACCGAAGATAGGACGGACCCACCTGATGGACGCGCTGCCCCTCATGCTGGGCGCCGAGTTTTCAGGCTACGCGGCGATGCTCGATGACGGCCTGGAGAGAATCAGGCTGGCCCTCCCGGCCCTTTACCGCCTGCCGGTCGGAGGCACTGCCGTGGGGACAGGCTTCGGCGCACCGGAGGGTTTTGCACAAAAGGCCGTCGCCCGCCTCGCGGCGGCCACCGGCTTGCCCTTCGTCTGCGCGCCCAACAGGTTTGCGCTCCAGGGGGCGCACGACGCCATAGTCATGATGAGCGGCGTCCTCAGGACCATAGCCGTCTCTCTCCACAAGATAGCGGAAGATATCCGGCTCCTCGGCTCGGGGCCCCGCTGCGGCATCCAGGAGCTGGCTCTGCCCGCAAACGAGCCCGGCTCCTCGATGATGCCGGGCAAGATCAACCCTACGCAATGCGAGTCCCTTGCTATGGTTGCCGTCCAGGTGATGGCCTACGACAGTGCGGTGGCAATGGCGGGCGCCGGAGGGAGCCTCGAGATGAACGCTTACAAGCCGGTCATGGCTTTCAACATTATGCAGTCGATACGCCTCATATCCGACTCGTGTCTCAATTTCGCCCGCTTCTGCATATCGGGGCTGGAGCCGAACAGGGGGCGGATCGAAGAGCACCTCCACAGGTCCCTCATGCTCGCAACGGCCCTCACCCCTGTCATCGGCCATGACAGGGCCTCCCAGGTCGCCCTCCTTGCCCGGCGGGAAGACCTGTCTCTGAGGGAAGCCGCGGTAAGGCTCGGCTATCTTTCGGCAGAGGAGTTCGACAGGCTGGTGGACCCGAAGGCCATGGCCCGCACGAAGGCTTAGGGCGCCTTTTCGGGGCCCGGCTCTTCAATTCCCGGTCCGCCAGGGTTATCCAGCACGCGCCGTACCGTCCCGGCCAGCGTTTCCTTCGACAGCGGTTTCATCAAAAATTCTCTGATGCCCGCAGCCAATGCCCTTTCTTTAGAGAGCGTCTCGCTGTAACCGGTGATAAGGATTATGGGCATATCCTTTCTCATCTTGAGCATCTTTTTCGCAATCTCGATCCCGGTAAGGTCGGGCATCGTCTGGTCGGTGATGATAAGGTCGAAGCGTTGCGGTTCCCGCGTGAACGCCTTGAGCGCCTCGGAACCGCCCGCAGCGGCAACAACATCATAGCCGAGGCGCTGGAGCACTTGCCGGGTCATCTCGAGGACGGCAGGCTCGTCGTCGACGAAGAGTATCCTTTCAGTTCCACCCGGCACCGTGCCTGCCCGCTCCTGCTCTTCTTTCGCGGGTACCTTTGCACATGGCAGGAAAACGGTGAAGGTCGATCCCTCTCCAGCCCTGCTTTCTACGGAAATTGCACCCCCATGGCTCTTGACGATACCGTAGACCACGGCAAGGCCCATGCCTGTCCCATGGCTGGCCTCTTTAGTCGTAAAAAAGGGTTCGAATATCCTTTTTTGCACCTCCTCGGTCATGCCCGTCCCGGTATCCTTGACGCGGAGCTTCACGTACCTGCCCGGTTCCATATCGGCGTCGGGCATCTTGTCCGGGCGCGTAAAAGCCGCATCGGAGAGAGCGACGAGGAGACTGCCGCCCCTTTCTTGCATCGCATGGGCCGCATTCGCCGCCAGGTTCATCAGTATCTGCTGGATCTGGGAGGGATCACCGATAACGGCGTCCGATGCGGCGCGAAGGTCGAGCTTCATGTGAATGGTGCTGGGCAGGGAACCGCGAAGAAGCTTGAACGTCTCTTTGATGAGAGGGGTCAGCTTCAAGGCGTTCTTTCCGTGTTCGGACTTTCTGCTGAACGTAAGTATCTGCTTGACGAGGTCTCGCGCTCTCTTCGATGCCTTTACTATCTGGTCGACACTTCGTTTTACGTCGCTGCTTCCATGAAGCTCGTCGAGGGCCAGTTCGGCGTTCCCGAGGATGACGGCAAGCATGTTATTAAAGTCATGGGCAATACCGCCGGCAAGGGTGCCTATCGCCTCCATCTTCTGCTTCTGGCGAAGCTGCTGCTCGATCTGCAGCTGCTTCGTAATATCCCTGTTAACTCCGACGTAATGTACGATAGCCCCCGACACATTATAAATTGGCGCAATAGTTATTTCCGCCTCCACCGGTTCGCCGTTTTTTCGCTTTCGTGTCTGGTGTCCCGACCAGATATTCCCTGCCTGAAGCTCCGCGTATATGGCATCATGGAACGATTCGGGGTACCGATCGCTGCGGGTCGTCTCCGTGCTGCTCCGCAGCATTTCTTCCCGAGTGAAGCCGTAGGTCTTGCAGAACGCTTCATTGACATAAGTGTAGCGTTGATCGAGGGACAGCATAAAGATGCCCTCACCCGCACGTTCCACCGCAGAAGAGAGCTTTGCCCACTCTTCATGCAGCTTCTGGCGCTGCGTTACATCCCTTGCTATGGCGTGAAGGCCCGTGACGATGCCGTTTTCGCGGACAAGCCGGGCCTTTACTTCCAGATGGACCAGATTGCCGTCCTTGTCTCGCGCCTCGAATTCAAACGGCTGCTCATCGGTCAGGTCCGAGTGACCGGCAACGGCCCGTTCTATCAGGGCAGCCGCGCGGACAAAGCTTTCCGGAGTCAGGACTTGCGCGAGTGATATCTCTTCAACAGGCACGCCGGGCGGATAGAAAAGCTCTATGGCTTTCGAATTGGCCGTCGTGACGGTGCCGCTCAAATCCGTCGTGAAGAGTATGTCGTTCGCCTGGTCATAGAGGTCCTTGTATCTTGCCTCAGATTGTTGAAGCGACCGATAGGCCTGCGTCAGCTCATCGGTCCTCTCGCGCACCCTTTGCTCCAGCTCGTCGCGGGCCCTGCGAAGCCGGTCGTCGGCCTCTCTGCGCTCGGTCATGTCACGTATAATGCTCAGCAGTACCTGTTCGTCGCCGACCCGTATTCCCCTGGAGCTGACCTCCACGGGGAATGTCGTTCCATCCTTTCGATGGTGTTCCGTTTCGAACAGGATGCCCGATGAATTCCCGCGCGCCATGCGTTTTTCTGTCAGATTCCGATGCTCCTGACCGCGCAGGTCATGGACCGTCAAAGAGAGGAGCTCCTCTCGGCTATACCCGTAGCTTCTCAAGGCAGCCTCGTTCGCCTCCAGGATGCGGCCGTCACCGAGCCGCACGAAAAGCATGATGTCCCTGGCGTACAGTGCCAGGAGGTGATAACGCCTAAGCGCCTCCTCCGCCTCTCTCCGCTTGCTGATATCCCTGATGCTCAGCATGGAAAGGAGTCTGCCTTCAGCGTCCTGAAAAAGAGAGGTGGAAATTTCACCAGGGAAAATAGTGCCGTCCTTGCGCTTGAAGCTGGCCTCGCCGCTGTACCTGCCGTGCTTTCTCCTTTCTTCCAAGAGCTTCGAGGTATTAGGGTCTTCCATGTTGAAGGTCGCGGACCGGGGGTGGGAGTGCAGTTCCTCCTCCGTCCAACCCAGCATTCTCGTTGCCTCCGGGTTCGCCGCAATGACCCTTCCATCTCCGGAAGGGTCGGTGAGCAGGATTGCGTCGTGGCTGTTCTCGAAGAGTGCCCGGTAGCAGTACTCATCGAGCCTGGGTGGCTCTTGGCTCTCTTTTTTGGTGCCTGTGTTGCGAAATTTGTTCTCGGTGCCATTTTTCATAAAAACCGTTTTTTCGTTAAAGAGACTTATCGAAGAGACTTATCGGATGAGTTTACCAGAGCATGTAGGGCGAGTAAAGGGGGGTTCCGAAAAAGTGGGATATGAGGACCCCGGGAAGGACGCGGGACCGTCTACTTTCGTTCACTTTCGTATACCCCCCCGCCGCAACGCAAGGAAAGACGAGGAATTCATACACTGTCTTTTCGGGCAGGAGCGGAACAAGACGTGCGACAAAGGGAAAGGACCGGCCGGAACGGCGCTTTTTGAGCGCTTGAGGGAGGCGCGTCGGGACGGGTGAGGATTATCCCGTTCCCGG
>Ga0116138_1001274_pt1 | contig 14038 bp, 13 predicted proteins | sample June2015DPH_20_1_2_FD_88971 | JGI IMG/M metagenome (GOLD analysis project Ga0116138, IMG submission 88971) | Peatland microbial communities from SPRUCE experiment site at the Marcell Experimental Forest, Minnesota, USA - June2015DPH_20_150 | ecosystem: Environmental > Terrestrial > Soil >... | reverse complement strand
GTCCGGATCTTTAGTGAGCTTCTTCCAGTCCGTGTAATATCTGGAATATCCGTATCTTCTTGCAGCTTCTGAGACCTTACTCTCGTCCCTGCCGCAGATTGCTACGAGTTTAGGAATTGCTGGGGGAGGCCAGAAGATGTATGAGAGCTTCTTGTACGCGTTGCTGTGCGCCTTTCCCATGAAGGCGTATCCCAGCATCCCAACCCCGATTTCGGGGATCTTCGTCTCAGCCTTTCTGGTTTCACCTTGCGTTATGAAACCCACTTCTTCACGATTTGTCATAGGCTTCTCAGACAGTTGGATTATCTTGACTGTTAAGAGTCGTTGGGTCCACTGCGGAGCCTATCAGGAATCCTTTATCTTCAGCGACGGCTTTGAGGCTGGCTGAACACTTCAGAGACTCTGTCGTTGCTTGTGTGACAGTCGTGGTGATTTCCGGGCTCCAGGGTGGGTGACAAGAGCGCCAAGGTGGGGCGCAATGATAGCAAGCACCGTAACCGAGGGGAAGTGAATGAATGCGATTCATTTGGTGCGGGCGCCGTGATTTGGTGTGTGTGCGCACCCCGCGAACATAGCACAGCCGACAAATCGCTTCCATCAGCACCGCTGTGAATCATGGATAGTGGAACTGAACTCCCCGAGGGATCTTGAGCAAAAGCAACTCGTGGCCTCATGCCACCAGGAAGTCTCTTTAGTTCACATCGCAGTTGTCAGTACTGGGTCGGCTTGAGAAGAATCAGAAATGACAAATTAGGACCATGAGCGACATTCAGAGGTGCGAGCAAACAAGTCGTCGCGAGTGCGATCGACAAGATCCCAAGTCCAATTCTCAGTTACCTGGTACCTCCTCTCAATCATCGGAGATCTCTTGTCTCATGATATGTGACTTGTGATCAAGAGCAGGTGTGCAGAGAGAATCATGACTGAGGGCGATTTGAACTCTCTGTGTGTATACCCCCTTGGTCCGCACACACACGAAATGCCTGTTCTGACGGTTCAAATTTCACTGCTCGCACCTGTGGGCCCCACACACACGAAAACTGCGTACGTTTTGCTCTTGTTATCGCTGATTTTCTCAGTACGATCAAGTCACCCACACCAACTGTAATATCGGTTGGAACAAACAGACGGCCATCATGATAATCCATGCTGCTTTTTCTTTCTCCTTCTTTATTGAGTTTGAGAGGGTCGGTTTCGTTCGGGTTGTTCTTTTCTTCGTCAATACTCTTGTGGTTACCGACAATCGTTGTTATGATGCTGGTCTTTCTGTGAATCATGCGCACAACATGGTTGTATCTATCTACCACGTAGATGTTCCCTTCTTCATCTGCTGATAATGAAATTGGGCCGTCAAAATGCTTTTCTGCGTTACTACCAAAAATGAAATGAAATGAAATTATTTGAAATTACTTCGAGAAACGAGATGAGTAACCGGTTCCAAGAAAGCGATATATACGGGTGCCTCGGACACTCACGGGGACGATGGCGATATGTTTTGAGCGAACCAAAGAAAGAGAATGAACCACAGAAAGTTTCCAGACGGAGCTACCTACAGACTACTGGCGGAGTTATCGCGGGGCTGGTTATCGGTGGCGCGTTGGGATATCTCGCAAAACCGGCGGGAACAGTAACGACAGTCACGGCGACCGAGACTGCGATGGAGACCGTTACCGTCACTGGATCGGCGCCGCCTGTGACGACTACAGCTGCTGCTCAAGCGGGGGCGATCGATTACTGGTGTATTTCGGGTCCGCAGTACGATCTCGCAGTGCATGCTTCGAAGGGGTTTATGAGCGCAAACCCCAACGTGACAGTCACGGTAGATCAATCAAGTGAGACAGAATTCACTACGGGTCTCAACACTAGATACTCGTCGGCGCCTCCGCCGGACATGGGCTTCTTCTATGCAGGCCCTACTTATGTCCCCGGTCTCGCAGACGCAGGTTTGCTGATGGAGCTTGACGGCGTCTACACCAAGTACGGCTGGGACAAGGCTTTGAGTCCTGGGTACAAGGACTACGCCTACAAGGGGCATCTGTACGTCATTACTCACGACTACGTGGGTTATCCCTACATATACTACAACCCGAAGATATTCCAACAGCTCGGACTAACTGCGCCTCCGGCAAAGCTAGATGATTTGTATAGCATAGTCGACAAAGTGAAGAGTAGCGGGTACCTCGGCATAAGTTGGGGTCTGGCCACTGCGCCTCCCTGGGCTGCGAACCAGTTCACATTTGCAGTTTCGAATCTGCTCACTGGAGAGGAATTCTCAGATTTCTCAAACAACTACGGGCTCGGTCTAACTACATCTTCCTTTGCGGGCAGAAAGGTGAAGTTCAATGATCCTTCTATGGTGAAGGCTTGGCAACTGATGGGTGACTGGGGAAAGCGCCTCTACGTGGATGGGTTTACCGGCGCTGGTGACTCTGACGCAATATCTCTCTTCGCACAGGGAAAGGCCGCAATGTATCAGACTGGATCTTGGGGACCTGCTCTGCTCGACCCAGTCGTAAAGGACTTCGACTATGACATGTTCAACATTCCAACAGACTTCGGGACGAACCCAGGGCATATCGGGAGCGTCGCCAACTGCTTGGCAATATCGGCGAAGACTCACAGCCCTGATGTGTGCACCGGTTTCGCTGACTTTATGCTCAGTGAAGGGGAGCAGGCTTGGATGTCGAGTGTGGCCGGCGGTTTCCCATCCAGAATGGGGATACCCACGTCCGAGATAACGAATCCAAAGATGGGAAAGGGATACCAATTGTTCGGCAGCTTCACTCCCAGTCTGGTGTTCGGCGTCAGCCTGAGCCCAAAGATTGTCAGTGAACTCGTTGCGACACTTCAGTCTGTGTTGAACCAGTCGACAGCGCCGAAGGACGCTGCTGATCACATGGAGGACTACTCGGTCAAAGCGAGCGGCAGTAGTTGAAACGAAGCAGACTTGCCTACCTGTTCGTCCTCCCCTCTATTTTTTTCATTAGCGCGTTCATACTCTATCCGTTAGCATTCACCGTATACTTATCATTCCTTGACTGGAATGGCCTCTTCGGCCCGAGAACGTTCGTGGGACTCCGCAACTTCGAAAGACTGGCTACAGACAGCAACGTGCTAACAGCTCTCATCAACAACGTCACATACATGGTTCTCGGCACGATTGGCACTGTAGTATTGGGGCTCATAATTGCTACGCTGCTCGATTCTAAGATTCGTGGGTGGGCGCTGTTCAGGAATACTTTCTATTTCTCGGTGTTACTTCCGAGTGTTGTGACAGGAATACTGTTCATCAGCCTTTACAACCCACAACTCGGTCTCATAGATTCTCTCCTTGGTCTCTTGGGATTCAAGAGCTTGTCGCATCTAGCTTGGCTGGCAGATCCGAAGATCGCGCTGTTCGCAGTGATCCTCAAGGATGTTTGGCAGTATTCAGGATTCCCAATGCTGCTCTTCATAGCAGCTTTCGCGAACATTCCCGACGAAATATATGAGGCTGCAAGAGTCGAAGGGGCTTCTGGGTTGCAGATATTCTTCAGAATAAGGCTTCCGCTTATAAGACAAGTTCTCGCAACAGTAGTGACTCTGCAGATCCTCTTTTCCTTCAAGGTTTTCGACAGTCTGTGGGTGATGACACATGGGGGTCCGGGCCATGCTTCTGAAGTGCTTTCCACGTATTTGTTCAAAGTTGCATTTAGCCAGCAGGACTTCGGCTACGGTTCGGCGATAGGCATTTTCATGGCGATTGTGATTTTTCCAGCTTCGCTCTTGTACATTAGGCTTTGGCGTTTGGAGGGAGAATGAGACGGCTGGGAAATCTCGAACATCGTTAGGTTCAGTATTCGGCCGACTCGAGACCATGCTCGTTGTCGCATTTCTTGTCGTCTGGCTGATAATGCAGCTCTTTCCTGTTGCTTGGCTCTTGTACTCTTCAGTGAAGACGAATAGCGATCTCTACACAGACATCTGGGCGCCACCTATCCCTCCTATGCAGGTTTCTCTAGGGAATTACTGGGTCTCGTGGACAGGCGGCTATGTCAATATTAAAGTCGGCACATACCTCATGAATAGTCTCACAGTCGCTCTCACATCGTTACTAATTCTGGTTTTCTGCGCATCACTGGCTGGCTATGCTATTGCTAGACTGAATATGCGTTTCTCGTCGACAATTTTCTACACGTTTCTCGCGTTGATATCAATTCCAGCCGAGTCCGTAGTGATACCTCTCTTCGTCATGATACGATCTTTGGGTTTGATCGATAACCCTTGGGGTCTGATCTTGCCTTACGTCGCTTACAACGTTCCCTTCTGCGTTGTCTTGGCGCGGGCATACTTCAAGGGGTTTCCGTTCGAGTTAGAAGAGGCCGCGAAGATCGACGGTTGCTCTGATTTTGGTGCGTTTTGGCGGATTGTCATGCCTATATCGAAAGGTATGCTGGCGGCCCTAGCGATCGTTAGCTTCCCTGGGATCTGGAACGAATTGCTCTTTGCATTGGTGATCACGACTAGGAACGATACGCATACACTTCCGGTAGGGCTGCTCTTGTATGTGGGGCAGTACGCGACCAGGCTCGACTACATGTTTGCGGGTCTGAGCATAAACGTGATCGCTCTGATAATCTTCTATGTGATTTTCAACCGCTACATAGTTCGCGGAGTAGTAGCTGGAGCCCTAAAGGGCTAATCGAATTCTATTTACGGAAGATCCGTGTTGAAGGGAACAATGACTCCTCTGGAAAGAGTCCGGGCTGCGTACTCCCTCTCGGAGCCTGATCGGGTTCCAGTCTTCCCCATGGTATCATACGGTTCAGGAACGCCTCTCGGCTACAGCACTTGGGAGTATTGCCATGACGCTAAGAAGATGGTCAAGAGTCAACTGCATTTCCAAGAGAGATTTGGCCCCGACTTCGTAACGAGTTTCGTTGATGTCTGGGTCTTCGCTGAAGCCGTTGGTGTGAAACTGGACTTTCAAGAAAACAAGAATCCGGAACCCATCGAGTACCCAGTGAAAAGTCTAGAAGACGTGGAGAGACTCCACGTTCCCGACCCGAGGAGAGATGGCAGGCTGCCTATCATTGTGCAGGGGATAGAGTTGTTGCGCAGCAAGACTCGGGGAAAAGTCCCCATCTATAGCGGAGGTCAGGGACCGTTTTCTCTGGCTGCCGAGATAAGGGGTCTCGTGACGTTTCTCAGAGACTTGTACGTGAACAGGGAGTTGGCTCTGAAGCTGATCGAGTTCTGCACAGAATACATGCTCGAGATGGGAAAAGCCGAGGCTGAGGTAGGGGCGGACATAATGCACCTGGGCGATTCTTTTGCCGGCGGCTCGTTAGTGTCACCGACATTCTTCAAAGAATATGCCATGCCTTACGACAGGATTGTGTTTGACCGATGGAAGAAAGATGGTGTACTCACCTCCCTGCACATTTGCGGCAAGAGCTCGTCAATCTGGGACTACATGGTCGAGACCGGGACCGACAACATTGAGATCGACCAGAGTGTTGACATTGCCCAGGCGAAGAGGCAGATAGGTGAGCACGTGTGCCTGACTGGTAACCTAGACCCGAGCGCTGTGATGTATTATGGAACGATTGATGAGATTGAAAGAAAGTCTAGGGAGTGTATCGAGGCAGCAGCACACGGAGGAGGGTACATCCTCAGTCCGGGCTGCCTTGTGATGCCCAATTTCCCACCGAGTAACCTTGAGATGCTATTCAAGGTTGCGAGAGAATATGGAAGATACCCACTTGCCTGAATGAGTCCAAGATCTAGCTTCCCGTCATAAGCCCAACGGATTCTTGAATGGCCTTATCAAATAGCGCCCGGTACCCAAACTTGTCTGTGCCCTCATTCTTGGGCCAAGGACGGGTACTGTATTCTGCCAAATCTAGCCAGAGCTGGTGAAGCCTTTCGGAGCGGTCACTCTCATCCTTCAATTGCATTATGCTGTCTACGAGGTCCGGCACCAATCGGTTTGCTCTCATGTCAAAGATTTTCGCGTTAAGGAAGGCGCGATCTTGAGGATTCTCAGGGCGACCGCGCGAGACAGAATACTTCTCCCTTAGTTGTCTATTCAGCTCCAAGGCTTTCAATATGAGATCGAAAACTCCATCCCTCGCAAAATACTTAGTCTCGTAGCTTATCCACCTACGCCATGAAGGGTAGCTCATGCCCGCATAGTAATCCGCGAAATTCTTGAAGAGCAGGCGGTATCCGTACCGGTCGGGATAGTCGAAGGCGAGTGAGCCTGGATCCAGTAGTATCATGGGGCCTATCACTGGAATGAACCATTTCGGAACGGACAGTTTCGGTTCGTCCCGTCCTTGCCTTGCCGCTCGATCCATGCGATAGACCTGCTCACAGAACGCGATCGTCTGCTGAAATGAGACTGCTGTGTCGTAACCAAGAACGGTCATGAAAAAGATTCCTAGCGTTATGTCCCTCTCCCGGCAGAGTCGCATTGTGGTCGCTACTTCTTCGTTCGAGTATTCCCGCCCATGGGCGCGCCTAACGGTTTCGGAGCCGGATTCGACGCTGAAATTGAGATCTATGTGCACGCCACTATGTTTCAAGGCATCCAAGTATTCCGCGTCTGCGGGGGCGAAGAGTTCCATCGTAAGTACAGAATCGACTTTCTCCGATCTTATCACGGAAAAAAGTTCGTTCCAGTAATGCTTGCCTCCCATTCGTGCATCCTGGAAGAGGAAGGCTTGCCTGATCCCTTTCTCTGCAAGTAACTTGACATCTTCGACAATTCTTGCGGGGCTCCTGAATGCAGGTTTTTCTCGGCCGAACATCTTCAGGTAGCTGTGAGCCGAGCCGCCGCAGGACACACAGTTGTACACGCATCCTCGGCAAATGGGCACATTCCAGACCTTCACCGGCGGCACGCCCATTGTGGTGGACATGGTGTTTGGCGTGACAAGCTCTAAGCTGCAGAATTCAAGGTCGTCTAGGGTCTCTCTGGGTTTCGCAATGGGATTTGAGATGATGTGACGGTTCTCATTTCGGTAGGTCAGATTGGGAATGTTGCGAAGTTTTCCACTAACCCGTTTGACGGCGGCGAGGTCGAGTATCGGGGATTCCCCTTCTCCGCGTATCACAATGTCAACAAACGGACATCGCTGAAGTATTTCGTCGTGAAATCTCGTTGCTGTGAGTCCACCTAACACGACTAGCGAGGTCGGGTGATATTTCTTGCATAGCTGGGCTATCTGTACGGATCCTCTGGTGTGAGTACACCAGTGCAGGTCAACAGCAAAAATCGCTGAGTCAGCTGTTGCAATGAATCGTTCAGCATCGAAATTCACGTCTGCCAGCATCCACTCGCCTAGGTTGACAATCTGAGCATTGTACCCGTTCTTGCGGAGAGACTCTGCCATGCTGATCAACCCAACGGGGAACATGACGAATTGGGCGCTGCTGTGAGGCACTGTCTCCGCCATCGGGCCAGAAAAGATAGGTTTCCTACGGAAATCGTACTCAGCAGGAGGATGGAGGAATAAGACGTCACACTTCAAACAGAGTCTAACCGCACATTTATTGCAGGCATCGCCACGACTATAAGCGTTTAATGTGCTTGCATCTTACATGAGTGAAGAACCAGCGCTCCTCTCGGCCAATGACGGGCTTTTCGCCTTAACTGCAACTAGAGAACTGATTGTCTCATACCTCAAGAATAGGTACTGGGTCGACACGCCCAAGTTCTACCCCCAAACCTTACGAAGAAAGCAAGGAGTATTCGTTTCAATAGTCGAGAAGATTGCCTACGAGGATGAGGAACGAGAACGGTACTGCCTTTCCGTAGGAAATCCTCTCCCTAACGCCCGGCTGATTGATGCCGCGTTCAGTGCGGCCACGAAAGTCGCCATCGATCTGAGTTCAGATTTAGATGTTAGTTCGCCACCTCCGATCTCGATTCTTCGACTCGACATTGTTGGAGATTTAGAGCTCCTCAATGTCACAAATCCCGTGAGGTACACGGATCTAGTTAGGTTAGGACAACACGGACTCATGACGGAGCGCGGGCATTACAAGGGGGTTCTTCTGCCGCGAGTACCCATCGCTGAGAACTGGAACGTGGATGAATTCCTGAGCCAATGTTGTATCAGGGCTGGACTGATGGCGGACGCATGGTTGGAGAAGGCAGTTAGGATCTACAGATTTCAGACGCAAGTCTTTGAGGAAGAGCTCTTCGAAAAAAGACAGTAGGTGGTCATACGTGGTTTCGCGAAACTTATCAGTACGAGGAATCTTTCCAGATTCGAATGGAGATGCACTTCAACGAATTCGTTTGATCGGGTCATGTGCTCTTTGAACCTGGAAGAGCCGGATAGAGTCCCAGTCACTCCTCTGATAGGGCAGAGTCATGCATCCAAGGTTGCTCTTAGACCGGTATCCGCGTCCTTCTTGGACGCAGAGAAACATGCCAAGGTAATCATCGCGGCCAGGAAGAGATACGGATATGACTGGTGCTTTATGGGACCTGGAATCGAGTTCGAATCCTACGGCGTCCTCATGCGGTTACCGGCAAACGATTCACCTTCGATCGTGAGACCGGCGATTCTCAAGCCGGAGGATCTGGACAACTACAAGGCACCTAATCCTAACGAAGACGCCAAGATAGGAATTCTGATCAATACAATTAGAGAGCTCAAGAAGAGTGTGGATGGAGAATTCCCAGTGAATGCCCATGTGGCGGCGCCCTATTCCTTTGCCTGTATGCTCAGGGGCATACAGGATTTCTGTAAGGAACTCTATACAAACCGGAGTTTCGTCAAGAGGCTCATCGCTCTAGCCGGCAAACTGACGGTCGATTACGGAGTCGCTCAGATTGAGGCGGGCGCTGACTGGGTCTGGCTAGGCGACGCGTTGTCTTCACCAAACCTGATTTCGCCGCAGATGCACCGTGAGTTCGCGCTTCCAGCGGCCAAGGCCGCGGTCAGCGAGTTCAAGAAGCGTGGGGTCCCGGTCATCTATCACGTCTGCGGTAACACGACAAAGATTTTTGAGAGTATGGCCGATACGGGGGCGGACGGCATCAGTATCGAGGAAGCTGTGGACCTCTCGGATGCCAAGGCGAGAGTAGGCGATAGAGTTTGTCTGATGGGTAACCTAGACGGGGTCGGTCTCTTGCTGAATGGAACACCTCAAGATGTGAAGAAAGCCACGGAGGCATGTATATCAAAGGCAGGGAGCGGCGGCGGTCTGATGCTTAGCTCAGGCGATGAGACACCTAGGGACTGCCCGAGTGAGAACATAGATGCAATAGTACAGGTTGCGGAAACATTTGGAAGATACTCGCGGATCTAGTGGGTATTCCTTGAAACCGAAACTAGATCTGCCTCGCGTTCGCCTGATGCAAACTGGCGAGCGTGGGCATTCTTAAGTGGTTTTGGAAAATGGGTTAGTAGCGACATCTACTGTCAGTTAATTCTGCCCCGAAGTATCGCCCAGCCGCAGCTCTGAGATTCCATCCTGTCGAATGTACCGCAACAAAACCTCGGCGTTCTCCGGCATCCATGCATGTCGTTAGAAAGTCATATTTCTACCACTCGTAGTTTGGATAGACTCAGTTGAGCGAGATGAGAGTTCTAGCTATCGGTGCACATCCCGACGATGTTGAGCTCCTGTGCGGTGGAACGATGGCGAAGTATACGAAGAATGGGCACAATATCATGATCGCCACCATGACAAACGGCGATAAGGGCCACTTGATAATTCCTCCCAGGAAGCTGGGCAGGATTAGATTAGAGGAGGCACGTCGAGCAGCCTCAGTTCTTGGCGGCCAACATGTTTGGGTGGGATTCAAGGATGGCGAAGTCTTCCATAATCGGAATTCCGTGATGAAGACGGTTGAGGTCATCCGCAAGGCAAAACCGGATGTCGTCTTCACTATGTCTCCCCAAGACTACCACGGTGACCACGCCAACACCGGCAGGATCGTTGTGGAGGCTGTCTTTGACGCCGGCGTTCCCCGAATCCGCACCAAATCCCCAGCCCATACGCCGAGAAAGGTCTACTACTGCGAGACTGTGTTTGGAATCGGATTTGAGCCAGACCTTTGGGTTGATATCTCAGATCACATCGAGACGAAACTGAGAGCTCTCCAACAGCACAAGAGTCAAATCAAATGGCTGAAGGATCACCATGGTATTGACTTCATAGATGACGCGCGCGTGTGCTCTCGATTTAGAGGCCTTCAGGTTGGAGTGAAGTATGCCGAAACTTTTCAGCAGGTAAAGAAACACATGCAAATTGCTCCGGTCGAGCTCCCGTAATCCGACCTGATTCACATCCTTCATTATGTCAAGTAACTGTATCTAGGTTAAGATGCGGAGCATTGTTGCTTAGTTCGCACTCGGACTATTGCCGAGAACGGCTACCGAATCGGTGTTCGTCCATAGTACACGTTTTTGTGATTGGAGCCGCCTGGTTGCGCAAGCATAATGTCACACTCAGCGACCTCACTAGCCACCTAGGAAGACTGGGGGGTTAGGCGTATGCTTGGGCGCAACGGCGACGAACCCTTCCCCTTCTCCTCTTGACCGTTCCAATTCGGACGGCAGCGTCAATGAGAATTCTCTTCAGCGTTTTCTTCTCGCTTTGATGTGGGTTGGCTGACTCGTTCATGGAGCTTGCATGTTTGGTTGTGTGATTCGTTCTAGCCTCCTAATTTTGTTTTCGAAGAGTTCGGGTCTGAGGTCGCGCCTACCAGAATATCGTCGAAGTCTGTTTCTCCTGCAGCAGGCTCTCAGTCTCCTCCGGGCTGAGGGTCTTCTCGACTCCCAATTTGTAATGCCAGTCATAGAGACAATGCCTAGCTAGCCTGATCATCTTGCCTTTGAGATGGGGCGGCACCACTTCCTCTGGAGTTCGTTTCGAGAAGCGTGTAACTTCCAGTGTGAAAATGCATTTCTCCCAGGTCTCGCCGTCTATTGTCGCGGTCTCGCCAGTCTTCTGGACCGCAACGACCCTTGCTTTCAGTCTTCGATCGTCGACGGTCAAGGATTTCACTTTCGGTTCCTATCGGGCTTCCATTGTTTGCAGATGTTTGCCCCTTCTACGGCATCTCTGCCATAGCCGTCGGCGCCCATTGATCTCGCAATCTCCATGTTGAGAGGGGCCCCCCCTACCAATGTCTTGGAACTGATCTTGCCTTTCTTGATCGCGTCTATCACTTCTCTCATGTGCGGGAATGTGGTGGATAGAAGTGCCGACATCGCGACTATATCAGCTGAAACCTCCTTCGCTTTCTCTGCGAATCGGGCTGCTGTGATGTCAACTCCAAGGTCGTGAACTTCGAATCCTGCTGCCTCGACCATGCTTGCGACTATGTTCTTTCCGATGTCGTGAAGGTCTCCCTCAACAGTTGCTATCACAATACGACCCTGCGACGCCACCTCGGACGGTTTCAGGTGTGGACCGAACACCTTCATGCCATCCTTGAAAGTCTCGCCGGCCATCACCAATTCAGGAAGGAAATACTCGCCGGCTTGATACTTTTGGCCAACGACTTCCATGCCTTTGGCCATGCCATTGATGACCCCTTCGTAGGCGCTAACACCCTGTTTGAGCGCGTTCTCAGCCAGAGTCCTGATGCCGTCTATGTCGAACCTAACGACGGCCTCTTTCAGGCTCTCAAGTATCTGTTCCTTCGCCACTTCAGAACCCCTTTGAAGCGTTAGAGGCTTCTAGAGTCTCTAGTTAAGATTTACCAGAAGAGCCCTCTCAACCACCCCCTCATCACGCACCATGTCGATGACTGTTGCCGGTACGGCGGCAGAGAATGGGTCATTTTGATGTGATTGGACATGTGTAAACCTGCCAGCAAAGGCTCTCTCAACCTCGGTTGAAGTAACTACGCTCGCCACAGGTAGACCATTCCCCGAAGTTTTGCCCTGCACTACGATGTCAGGAGATATTTCCTCACGCTAGATTGTGGCCAAGATCATATTGCCAGAGGTGAATCTCGTTTCCATCTGGGGCTTCAAACGAGGCCAGCTTGTCATTCTCCGCTTTCTGGATTTCGCCAGCGTGAATCCTTTCGTCTTCAGGTATTCGACGGCTTGATTGATGTCGTCTACTTTGAGGCAAATTCTATCTTATCTTACCACTTTTCAGTGAAATCACGAACGATTGGTTTTGGATGATGCTTCGTTCAATCGCGAATGCCTATTGGATAGCGCCCGTACTTGCGTCCTGCATCCACCATCGCTAGACAATTCTCCAACTTCGCATCTGTATACCAAGAATTGCTGGAGCTGAGTATGTACCCACCGCCGGGTGCGGCCTTGTGCAGGCATCCCTTTGTTTCTTCAATGATTTCTTTCTTGGTCTTTCTGCATAGGTTGTCAACTGAGACGTTTCCTATCAAAACGAGTTTGTCGCCGTACCGGCGCTTAACATCCCCGATATCCATGCCTGCGCTGGGGTCCAAGGAGTGCAGGCCATCCACTATGTCGGCCAAGTCATCCAATATCGGGTTCAGGTTTCCATCGCTATGCTTGATGAACTTGAGTCCAGCCCTATGGGCAACTTCAACTTGCCTTCGAAGGTTCGGGAAGACAACATCCTTGAAGAACTTGGGCGGGACCAGCGGGCCCTTCTTTTCAGCGTAGTCTCCTCCACTGAGGATGAGGTCAGCCTTCGCATCCACGATCTGCTTTATGATCTCAACATTGAAATCCGTCACATTTTCGATTACCCTTTGAAGAAAGCTGGGTTTCTCATAGAGCCATCTCACGAAATCGTTGATCTTGAACATCTCCCAGGCACAGGCGAAAGGATCTCGTATGAAGCCGCCCAGCGCCATCTCGTCTCCAATTCTTCTTCTCATCTCCTCAATTGCGAACATTCGACCCGGAGCGTCAGGGTCCGCAAGAGGGAATCGTTCAAAGTCTTCACTGTCAGTGAAGATGCTGCCCGTGGGAACCCACGTCCTGCACTTTGTATCGTGGGAGAGAATCCTGCCCCATTCGTCAATCATTGTGCCATCAGGATTCTTTCGGGGCTTCCACCCATCTGGTGCTGATAGTTCGCAAGGCACCAGCTCAAAACCCAGTTTCTGATAAGCGAGTACGGTCGCGGCGATTGCATTTGTCTCAGCTCTCCTGTCAGCCGAAACCTGCGTCTGAAGCGAGCTTTCACCGACGAGCTTGGTCTGTGCTATCCTCTCGAGGTGAACAGGCTCTATGGCCATTTCAGTGATCGGTACCACGTCGGGTTCCGTGTGGTCAAGAGTCGTCATTACTCTGTCTTTCTTGTTCATGCTTCGATGCCCCCGTGATACTATCTCGTCAGTACGCCTTTGGCTACGCTTGCGGCCTCGATCGCGTCCGCGCCGTACCCGTCTGCGCCGATTTGTTCAGCGAAATCGGACGTTATTGGCCTGCCTCCCACGAGAACCTTCACTTCACTTCGGAATCCCGACTCTGTCAATCGATCCATCACGTTCTTCATCGCGTCCATCGCAACGGTAAGAAGGCAAGACATAGCAACTACTCTCGGTTTCTCCCTCTTCACGATCTCGACGAACTTCTCCGGGGAAACGTCAACGCCAAGATCCTGAACCTCGAAACCGGCTGAGGATAGCATGGTCAAAACTAGGTTCTTGCCTATGTCGTGAAGGTCGCCTTTCACGGTGCCGATGACAATTCTGACGAGAGACTGACTTTCATCTCTTCGAAGGTATGGCTTCAGCATTTCTGATAGTTCCCGTGCCATTATCCCGCTCATGACTAATTCGCTCAGGAAGTACTCTCCTTGTTCGTATTTCGTTCCGGCCGCTGAGAGTCCCTTCCTCATGCTGGCGATTATCTCCGAAGGCTGTATCTTTTCATCCAATGCCATCTCAGTGTACCTCCGCATCTGATCTAAACCTGAGACATCCCTGAATGCGCGCTCTATTTCCCCAAGAGGATTCGACATATTCTCTTCCTTCTCCCATCCTGCTGATGAAGCATATCAGACCTTGCAATCACCCTGACCCATCGGTTTTCGCGTGTGGGCCTCTTGGTGCGCACACACAAAACTACTCCGG
>Ga0116138_1001262_pt1 | contig 14109 bp, 10 predicted proteins | sample June2015DPH_20_1_2_FD_88971 | JGI IMG/M metagenome (GOLD analysis project Ga0116138, IMG submission 88971) | Peatland microbial communities from SPRUCE experiment site at the Marcell Experimental Forest, Minnesota, USA - June2015DPH_20_150 | ecosystem: Environmental > Terrestrial > Soil >... | reverse complement strand
TTCTCATTAAATTCGACTACACTATAATGGCCAACGAGATCACGATCAACAACGACCGGTTCACCCTCTTTCTTTCGGAAGAACAAATCAAAGCCAGGGTGAAAGAAATCGCGGCGCGCATCAACGATGACTATCGCGGAAAGGTGCCTATTTTCATCGGTATTCTGAACGGGTCGTTTATCTTCTTTGCCGATTTGATTCGTGAGATCACGATCGATTGCGAGGTTGATTTCCTCAAGCTTTCAAGCTACGGCGATGCGAAGATCTCGTCGGGCCAGGTCCGGCTGCTCAAAGACCTTAACTGCCAGGTTGACGGCAGGGATATCATTGTCGTGGAAGATATCGTCGATTCGGGAATCTCGATCGACTTCATGAAAAGGCTTGTGCAGAAAGAAAATCCGGCATCGTTCCGGGTTGTGACATTGTTGCTCAAGAAGTCGGTGGCGAAGGTTGATTTTCCCATCGATTATGTGGGATTCGAGATTCCGCCCGAATTCGTGATCGGGTACGGCTTGGACTATGCACAAAAAGTTCGTAACTTGAAGAGCATTTATCGGCTCGCTCCGCAGGAATAATCAACAGTACGGGGCGATGAGTTTGAAGGAGCGATGTGTATGAATTCTCAATGGTATAGTGAAGAACCATCAGATGACAAGCAGAAGGACGGGGGCCTGAAACGCCGGACCCCTCCCCCGCGACCGCCCAAAAAGGGCCCTAAACCTGTCCGCGAGGATGAGTTCAACTGGAACAAAGTCGGCCGGATGATTGCCGGCTGGCTCGGCATCCTGCTGGCCGTGTATCTGATCATGCTTGCGTTCAAGCAAACAGAGGAAACCGAGTACGAAATCAACTTCACGATGTATCAGAAGCTGCTGAACGATGGAAAGATTTCGGAAGCGCTTATCAAGAAGTCGGATTTCAACAACTATGATTTCCACGGCAAGCTTCGGGAACCCTCGGAAATTACTACGACGAACGAGAAACGCGTCGTGGGTGCCACCAAAGTGTGGTTGACCCTTCCTTACTCCGCCATCAACGAGGAAGTCATCGGAATCTGGACCGCGAAGGGGCTCAAGTTCAATGTCGTGAAGGAAGACAGCACGTGGACGAGCCTTCTTATTTCTACGCTTCCCTGGATTCTCCTGATCGGCATCTGGTTGATTATTTTCCGGCGCATGCAGGCTGGTGCCGGCGGCACGAAAGGGTTGTTCAGCTTCGGAAAAAGCAGGGCAAAGCTGCTGACCGAAGGAATGTCGAAAGTGACGTTTGCAGATGTCGCCGGGGCTGATGAGGCAAAAGGGGAGCTTCAGGAGATTATCGAGTTCCTCAAAGAGCCTACGAAATTCCAGCGCCTTGGAGGCAAGATTCCACGAGGTGTCTTGTTGCTCGGACCTCCGGGTACCGGCAAAACCCTTCTCGCCCGTGCCGTCGCCGGTGAGGCAGGTGTGCCGTTCTTCTCAATCAGCGGTGCAGACTTCGTCGAGATGTTTGTCGGCGTTGGCGCATCGCGCGTGAGAGATTTGTTTGAACAGGGGAAAAAGAGCGCGCCGTGCATCATCTTCATTGACGAAATCGACGCTGTCGGACGTCACCGCGGTGCAGGGCTCGGTGGCGGACATGACGAGCGGGAACAGACCCTGAACCAGCTTCTCGTTGAGATGGATGGTTTTGAGCAGAACAGCGGTGTCATCATCATCGCAGCAACGAACAGGCCTGATGTGCTCGATCCGGCCCTCCTCCGGCCCGGCCGTTTCGACCGCCAGGTTGTCGTCGACAGGCCTGACGTCAAGGGACGGGAGGGAATCTTCAGAGTGCATACGAAAAACATTCCTCTTGCCGAAGATGTGAAGCTCGAGGTGCTTGCAAAAGGGACGCCCGGGCTTTCCGGCGCCGACATCGCGAACCTTGTGAACGAAGCAGCCCTCCTGGCAGCGCGCCAGAACTGCAAAGTTGTCGCGATGCTTCACTTCGAGGCCGCAAAAGACAAAGTCATGATGGGGATGGAGAGGAAGAGCCTCATTATCTCTGATCGCGAAAAGCGCGTCACAGCATATCACGAGGCCGGTCATGTGCTGGTCTCCAAGCATCTGCCCGACGCTGACCCCGTGCACAAGGTAACGATTATTCCACGCGGCCGCGCACTCGGAGTCACGACGTATCTCCCGATCGACGAGAAGCACACATACTCGAAAGATTACCTCAACGCGATGATTACCTACGCATTGGGCGGAAGAGCGGCAGAGAAACTTATTTTCAACCAGCTCACGACCGGTGCCGGCAACGACATCGAGCGCGCGACCGAGATCGCACGGAAGATGGTGTGCGAGTGGGGCATGAGCGAGAAACTCGGACCGCTGGCTTATGGAGCAAAGGAAGAAGAGCTCTTCCTTGGACGCGAGATCACGAAAACCAGGAACTTCAGCGAGAACACGGCGATCGCAATCGATTTGGAAGTCAAGAAGATTATTATGCTCGCCATGAAGCGCTCCGAGAAAATCCTTCGGGATGACATTGAAACGCTCCACCGGCTTTCGAACGCATTGCTCGAGCGCGAGATCCTTGATTCCGACGAAATCGACAGGCTCATCCGCGGCGAAAATCTTCCCCCGGTTGACCAACGCAAGAACGGCGAGCCGGAAACTCAGGGAACAAAGAACACGCAGCCTGCCCAGCCCAAACCCGAGCAGGTCGTTGATAACAGCAAGCCGAAAAAAACCGCATGAGTGAGACACCTTTGGACGTGAAGGATGCTCCGACTCACGAGCTGGGTGAGTCGGAGCCTCTCCACGCGAAGGCGACAATCGACTACAAATCCGAATTCATCCGGAAGCTGATTCACCTCTGCTCGCTTTCCATCCCTATCATCTACTATTTCATCTCGCGGGAACTGGCCCTTGAGCTCCTGGTGCCAATGTTCCTCGCCTTCTTCGTCATCGATCTGGCGAGATTCTTTCACAAGCCAACGCAGGCCTGGTTCTACCGGTGGTTCGGCTGGCTTCTGCGGAGGCATGAGTCGGACTCCAAATCGAAGCGCCTGACAGGGGCAACGAACATCCTGTTCTCAGCAATCGTTTGCGTGCTGATCTTTCCAAAAATCATCACGGTCAACGCCTTCGCGATCCTCATTATCTCCGACATCACTTCAGCCCTTGTCGGAAGACGGTTTGGCAAGCATCGGTTTTTCCAGAAATCCCTCGAGGGGGCGACAGGCTTCTTTGTCTCGGCCATCGTAGTGGTTCTTCTTGCACCCAAGATTGAGGGATCACTGATGGAATACGTTGTGGGGATCATCGCAGCTGCCGCAGGGGCAGTCACGGAATCCCTTTCCACAACCATCGACGATAACATCAGCGTCCCGCTGGTCATTGGGTTTGTCCTGTGGGCGCTTTACCTGTTTCTCCTCCCAAGCGTCAATCTCTTCGCCCTTATCTAAGCGCTTTTCATCATCAGATCTGAAGCCCCGAGCCCTTCCACGTCGGTTCGATCAACCGAGGGGAGCTCAGGGCACCATCGCCTGATTATAAACCATGGAAAGTTGCCCGGTCTCCTATTCGCGCGATTGTGAGCAGCATTGGTCAAAGGGAAGGCCACACACCAGTCAAGTCACAGGCAACAACAGACAAGGGGGAAGGATCTGCAATGTTCTCAGCCGCGATCGTGCTCTCAAGTTCGAGGGACACGGTTCATTTGCTGTTGGTTTGTGCAGAGTTCTTACGAGTAGCAGTTTTTTTAGCCGGTTCGCCGAAGGGAACGTGGTAAACAGAGCATACAACCAGTACTTCGTATTGATCACACGTATGCAGCGGCAAAAGTCAGGACTCGTTTATTGCTGAGAACCTTTCTTAGCTTTTTCTGTCTCGCCTTCATCTTCTCATTTAATTTGCGTATCTGGACAAATCCCATCGGAGAGTACCGCTCTACTTTCCTGTAGTAGCTATCGCTGTAAAGTCCCGGACTCTGGGCTATCGATTCCAGAATCAGGATATGGCAACTTCGGCGAACAAGCTCGGTCAGTGTGCCCGGACGACTGAGAACACAGGAATTGCTCGACGTGAGAACATCGTCAATGAACCTGTGAAGCCGATTCGCCATCATGTCAAGATCGCCCTTTGCCGCAGCCAGAGTGAAAAGAGTTTGATGGCCGTTTCTGCAATCCTCTTCCACATCCTGCAGGTCATCAATGAACTGAAGGAACACTCCATAACCGAATGAGAACTCTGCCTCCTCCGTCGAGAGTGTTCCCTTGACGAGATAAGCGTCCGCCAGGACTGAAGTCCCACCCTTCTCAACACTGATATCCAGCAGATCCGATTGCACCCATCGATCCGGGATCGCGTGCTGACGAAGGCTCTTCTCCTGCCCGGCATGGATTGCGAGCAGACTTTCGTACGCTTCGGGATAGAGCGATCGTGAGAATTCCGATTCAATCATCTCCACGAGATCCCAGGTTCTCGACTCGAGTGGTGAAGTGACCGGATTTGCGAACCCAGCAAGCCGGCCACGGAATCTCCTACTATACTCTCGTTTCTTGGCTCCCGTGATCGACGGGTTATCAAGGTAGTTATCCGTGTACGGATAAAGCAGGCTGTACGCAAGTCCGGACGGAGTGACGCGAACCGGCAGACCGAATCCGACTTGCATGCTGTTGATGATCCACAGGTTCCGGAGTGCCTGGAAAATGTCCTCGACACCGAGATCAGGATCGAACACCCGCGCCTGCCGCACGAACTCGTCTCCAGCCTCTGAAAACTCCCCGAGTATGGCATCTGTCTCATCGCTGTGCTCTGGAGCCATCGATCGAACGACCATGCTTCGCACCGTTGCTTTCATTCGCTGCAACTGAAGTGCCGCTTCATCGGAATTCGGATCGACATCCTTCTCAACGATCATGGTCTCTTCCACCTTGGCTTCTGTCGCTCGCTGCTCTTCCTGTGTGTACACTCTCCCAAACTGGGCGAATTCCTCTGATATGTTTTGCCACAGCGCGATGAAATCGGACTTCAGCGTGGAAAGCTGCGCATCGAAGGCAAGAGTTTCTACTTGCGGTTTCGTGATAGGGACAGCAAGTGAATCAACATTCTTCATTTTCGAGAATCGGTTCGTCTGTACAACAAGCGGCACAATAAGGGTGCCTTGGAGTGTGTACGAGCTGAGACGGTAAAAGTTGCGGAGGTCGGTGGGATAATTGTCAACGGTGAATGACTAACATTCAATTGACAATTGGTTGTTCACCATTGGCCATTGGAAGTGAAGACTCGTTGCGATATCAACAACATCCTCCTCCCGGAAGGTGTGTGATCTTTTCGGTTGCGAAGATCATCTCCTGTGCAGTGAAGGACTCACGCTTTACGAGGACTTTGTACCAACGCCTGAATGCTTCTATCATGATGATCACGGCGCAAACCATGATGACGACCGTCAACGTACTGTTCACATATCCCTGAGTGGCTGTAGATGGGTTTTCGATAAGAGGGATATAGTTGTCGAAGATATTGAACCATCCGGCAACGAGTGTCGTGACGGAAACGAAGAGCATTGGAACCAGGGTGACCCAGACATATCGTACTTTTCCAGCATTGATGATCGCTGACGACGCGACCGCCAAAGCCACGCCGGCGAGCAGCTGGTTCGCGGTCCCGAACATCGGCCAGATCGTGCTGATGCTGCCGGCCCAGATGAAGTAAGCCCATGCGAAAACGACGACGGCCGTCGAGAGATACGCTCCCGGTATCCAATCCGTCCGCTCGAACGGCTTCCAGACTCTTCCAACAAATTCCTGTACGAGGAACCTCGCTATGCGGGTTCCGGCATCAATCGTCGTCAGGATAAAGAGGGCTTCAAACATGATCGCGAAGTGATACCAGAAGGACATGAGCCCCTTCATACCCGGAATTGCCGAGAATATCTGTGCGAACCCCACTGCAAGGGAGACAGCTCCTCCGGGTCTACCGGCCACAATTTCCCCGACTTCCCTTTGCAACTCATCGAGATTCACGATGGTCATTCCAAGCGCCTTGAACTTTTCGGGGGACAGGTTGATCGCAAAATAGTCCGCAGGCCACAACGAGCAGGCAGCTATCAATGCGATAATCCCGACCAGGCCTTCCATCAACATAGCTCCGTACCCGATCATCCTTGCATCCGACTCCTTGTTCAGCATTTTCGGTGTTGTCCCCGAGGAGACCAGCGAGTGGAATCCGGATATCGCGCCGCATGCTATGGTGATGAACATGAACGGATAAAGTTTGCCGCCGATGATCGGCCCGCCTCCGTGGACGTATTGGGTGACGGCTTCCATCTTCAGATGCGGTGCAACAATGAACACTCCGATCACGAGAGCCGCGACCGTGCCGATTTTCATATATGAGCTTAGATAGTCACGGGGCGCCAGGAGCAGCCACACCGGCAAGACAGACGCAATGAAACCGTAGATGGCCATCGCTATGATGATCCCGTCTCGTGAAAGCGAAAAGTATGGCTCAAGGAATGATCCGGGTATCAGGCTTCCGAGGATGACGGCGGCAACCACGCTCACGACCCCGATGATGCTCGCTTCCGTGATCTTGCCGGGCCGGATCTTGTTCATCCACAATCCGACAAAGAGTGCGATGGGAATCGTCATCGCAATTGTGAACGTTCCCCACGAGCTCTCCCGCAACGCATTGACAACGGCCAGGCCCAGGCCGGAAAGTGCGATAATGACAATGATCAGGATAGCGATGGAGCCAACGACTCCAGCCAGTGGACTGATCTCGAATCTTGCGATGCTTGCAAGCGATCTCCCCTTTCGCCGGATGGAGGCCCCGAGGATGACAAAATCATGGACAGCGCCCGCAAGGACAACACCAATCACCAACCACAAAAAACCCGGGAGATATCCGAACTGGGCGGCGAGGACGGGACCGATCAGCGGTCCTGCGCCGGCGATCGCTGCAAAATGATGACCGAAGAGGACCCACTTGTTCGTTGGATGAAAATTTTGTCCATCATTCAGTTCGTGTGCGGGAGTTACGCGTGTATCATCGAGTGCTATGACTTTTGCCGCAATGAAAGCGCTGTAGTAGCGATACGCAATGACCATGACACACAGGGCTACAAGGAGGAGGTACAAAGCATTCATGAGCCGGTCCGATTTCTGGGAGTACGAATAGTAGCTGTTGGGAGGAATGATACTGATGTTCTGACAATACACGAATTTTGACAGACTATCAACTGCTAGCGACCAGCAGCACTCAGAGAATCTGTGATGAATCGAGGAGAGTGATCCCCGCCCGTTTCATCTCGCCGAGAGCATTCGATCCGTCGTCCGGTCTCACATTCACCGCGGCGACAGCGTCTGTCACAACGTACGCGCGGAATCCATTCTTCGCGGCATCCAAAGCGGAAGCTTTGACGCAATAGTCGGTCGCAAGGCCGACAACGTAGAGCTCGGTGACGTCCGCTTGCTTCAAGTACGTCGCCAGGTCCAGGTTTGTCGCTTCGAAAGCTGAGTATCCGTCGTCCCTGTCCTGTGTGCCTTTGAGAAACACTTGTTGGATCTTCCCTCTGAGCAGTTGCGGATGGAAATCCGCACCTGCCGAATCCTGCACACAATGCGGCGGCCATTTCTTGAAGTGGACCGACCCAACAGGGTGCCAGTCCTTCGATGCAACAATGACATCAAAACGACCAAGCAGACGATTAATCACCGGAACGACCCTGTCGCCTTCAGAGACTGCCAGCGCACCGCCGGGACAGAAATCGTTTTGTAGATCGACAATCAACAATGCCTTCATTCTCTTGTCCTTGTGATCCTCAAAATTGCTGCTGCAACTCCTCTACGAGTCGCGCCCGCAGGCTCAACAGCTTCTGCGAAATCCCGACGCGATAAATGTGCGGGAACTCAAATCGTTTGTGCTCGCCAGCAAGGTGCGAGAGCCGTTCCCGCGCGTACAGAGCACTCTCCTGCGCAGTACTCTTAACGATTGTCTTTCCCCCCTCCATCACCTTGTGCATCAGAGCTTCGGACGTACAATTCTTCAGCGTGCTCCTCTGCTCGGGAAAGAATGGATGAAAAATGTTCTCAGGGGCCTGCTCTCCCTCGAGGGTAACGCCGTCGGCAGAAAATATCCCATCCTCGTTCAGGAACCGATAGATGCTCTTGACCCCGGGGAGCGTCAGCTTCGTATAGTTCTCTGAGAATTTGAGCCGCGGTTCGCCGTCGCACATGCTCAGCTTGTACACACCATCCAGCGCGGCAGCCGGTTGACCAGTAATAAGCCGCGTCCCGACGCCGAACATGTCAATCGGCGCCCCCTGATCTTCCAGCAAGCTGCGGATTACATACTCATCGAGTTGATTCGACACTGTAATCTTCACATAGGTGAGCCCTGCCTGGTCTAGCATATTCCGGGCGTGTTTCGAAAGGTACGCCAGGTCGCCGCTGTCGAGGCGGATGGCCATCAAGCGGTGCCCGCGCTGTTCCAATTCCTTTGCCACGGTAATGGCGTTCGGAACGCCACTCCGAAGAGTGTTATAGGTATCGACAAGAAGAATGCAAACGTCGGGATACACTTCGGCGTACTTGCGGAAGGCCGTCAATTCGTCGCTGAAGCTCTGGACCCACGAATGGGCCTGCGTTCCTGAAACCTCGATACCGTTGTGAAACGCAGCGTAGACGTTGGACGTGGCATCGATGCCTCCGATGATTGCAGCTTTGGTAGCATGGATTCCACCAAGCCCTTGAGCCCGCCTGAGGCCAAAATCCACAACACGCCGTCTGCCTGCAGCCGCCTTCACACGCGACGCCTTGGTTGCAATGAGCGACTCAAAGTTCAGCATATTCAACAAAAGCGTCTCGACAATCTGCGCCTCAATGAGCGTTCCCTCTACACGCAGCAGTGGCTCAAGAGGAAAGACAACCTCTCCTTCCCGAACCGACGTAATCGTCCCACCGAACTTGAACGATCGGAGATAGCGAAGGAATTCATCCTTGAACCCATTCACTTTCAGGTACGCAATGATCTCATCGCTGAACGTAAATCCCTCAATCATCTCCAGTACGTCTGTCAGGCCGGCAAAGAGGACGTAACCGCCATGGAAGGGATTTTCGCGGAAGAAATAGTCGAAACAGCTGGTCGCCTTCGACCGACCGGTCAGAAAATACCCCTGGGCCATCGTCAGCTGATAGTAGTCGGTGTAGATGCCGGAGCCATTATGAAGAAGGTTCATTGGTTTATCAGTATGATTGAGAAAGTAACAGGAACGTGAGAAGACCTGTCACAAGATAGCATTCTGGAGAATCCGAATCTTTGGTTTTCCATCGGCGAGCGTGATGGCGACGACATCGAATCTGCACGACTGATCTTCGAGGTTATGTTCAAACAAGTATCCTTCCGCCACTTTCTTTAGCTGTTCTTCCTTGAAAGGCGTGATCGCTTCTTCAGGCGATCCAAACGCCTCGGTCTCACGCAATTTCACTTCAACGAAAACGAGATCATTGCCGTCCTGTGCTACGATATCGATCTCGCCGCGATCATACCGATAATTGCGTTCGATGATCCGGTAGCCCTTCCCTTCAAGAAAGTGCGTCGCAAGATTTTCTCCAAACCGCCCTTTTTGGTGCTTGTTCATGACATCGAGTGCCCCCGGTTGGAGGCTTCCTTGGAGTCTGGAATGTGAAACGTGCGCCGGTGAATTGGACACAATCCATGCTGATGCAGTGCAGCGATATGCAGCCGCGTACCGTATCCTTTGTGACGATCGAACCCGTATTCGGGAAACTGGGCGTGATATTCGCGCATGAGACTATCACGCGTAACCTTGGCAACGATCGAGGCGGCAGCAATCGTCATCGACTTTGCATCGCCATCAATGACATTCTGAAAACGGAGCGCTTCGTGCTTGAAGCTGTTACCGTCCGCCAGAACAATGGCCGGAGGGAGCGTCAACTTGTCGATCGCTTTCCGCATGGCCAGGATCGATGCCTGGTAGATGTTGATCCTGTCGATCACCTCATGGCTGACGATGCCAACTCCAATGGACAACGCAACTTCGAAGATCCGGTGATACAGCAATTCCCGCTGCTTCGCGCTAAGCTTTTTCGAGTCGTTCACACCGTCGATGTAAACTCCTTTCGGCAGGATAACGGCAGCAGCGACAACCGGTCCCGCGAGAGGACCCCGTCCAGCTTCATCGACTCCCGCAACATGCTCAAACCCTTTCTCCCAATAGAACTCCTCCAACTCCAGTGTCGGCACCAGTTTCTTCTTCTTCGATTTTGAAATCTTCTCATCCATGCTCAGGAGCCAAGGAAAACTGCAAAAATCCCCCCTATCATACACCCTTTTAAGATAAGACTTAGCCGCCTCAAATTCGAGAGCGTTGAATCGTACCACATCGCTATCACAACGTAGGCGAGCGCAAGGTTTACGAAGAGGACCACTAGCAGATACCGCAGATCATACACACCGGCAATGAATGGAATGAACGTTGCCAGGATCAGAACACCAATTGCAATCGAAGCGCCGAGGAGACCGGCTTCGGGGCCATGTTTCACTGGAAGCGTCTCTGCTCCCACTGTCGCATCGCCATCCACATCCTCAACATCCTTCAGTAGTTCCCGCGCAAGATTGGCTAAGAAGGCGAAGAGACCTGGGTAAAAGCCAAGGTCGAATCTGCCGGCCACGAGAGCGCCAAAGGGAAACGCGAGCCCCGTCATGAAAGCAACTGCGATGTTGCCGACGACCATGGTTCGTTTCAAGTAACGGCTATACACATACAGCCCGCCTACCCACAACATAGCGATCAGGACATCCCAGACTCCCAGGAGGAGACTGAGGACAAACCCGCACGATGACGTGACAATCCACAACCTCCACGCATCGCCGAGGGTAAGAGCTCCTCGTGGCAACGGCCGGTTCGGACGATTGATCTTGTCAATCTTGATGTCGAAGTAATCATTAATCGCATTTCCACCACCTGCAATCGATGAGGCTGCGATTGCGGCGACAAGTATCCAGAACCAATCCAGGCCCGATGGCTTCGCCAGCATTCCAGCCACAGCGACCGTGGCAAACACTATCGCTAGATTGACGGGACGAAGGATTTCGATTCTCGGATCGAGAGTCTTAGAATTCATTGATCAGCCGTATGTGAAGTTTCGCTGTACTGAAAGTGTCCCCTTCTCCGAACGCGAGGCTTACCCCGATAAGGCCTAAAGGGGTATCCATGCGAATCCCGGCGCCATAGCCAACCTTGTAGATCTCCTGCTTCACTAAACCGGCTTCCGGCCGGTCAGGGATCAGAACATACCCGATGTCGACAAACCCAAACGCGTAGGAGCGCTGATCTGTGATCAGCCGATATTCCAGATTCGACCAGGCGATCCGCGATCCCAGGAACTGCCCTTCGCGATAGCCGCGAAGCGTGTTCGATCCCCCCAATCTGTACATATCGCTCAATTCAACTGCCCCACTTCGGAAATCCCTCGCGGACACGTTGGCTGCCAGCACCTGCTTCTGAAGAGGAGAGAACAGATATTCTAAATCAAACGAGAGGCTTTGAGTCGAACTCCGATCGCTCGAACGTTGCAGAGCTGAAGCCTGGATCTCTTTGATGCCTGTCCGGTACTCAGTCCGATACCTCAACCCGCTCGTCGGAGTCACCGGGTCATTACGGGAATCGTACGAAACCGAGACGCCCACACTCGTCGTGCGGCTCTCGTTCGCGACCCGGATTCCATATCCTTCCGTCGGGAGGACGCGTTCACTTGAGAAGACAGCTCCGAGACTCAGCTCGTCCGTTGCCATAAGCTCGGCGAAAAGGCTGTAGCTGTTCCGGATGTACGTCGAATCCTGTTTTCGCTGTGAGAATCCCGCTTCAGCGTTCACAGGAAATGAGGCAACCCACGGTTCACGATAGTGAAGCTCGATTTCCTGCGAGGTCTGGGTTTCTCGATACCATCGGGCCGAAAGCTTCCTCCCCGTGCCGAGGATGTTGCGGAATTGCACGTCTGCCAACCCGGTGACATATCCACCCGAACCAGAGCTGCCAGAGGGGACATATCCGATAATTCCATCGAACCGGTTCGGATTCCCTTCGGTCACCTTCACTGAGAGTCCAACACTCCCATCAGGATTCACATAGAGCATAGGCATCGATACACTTGAAAACAATTGCATCCGTTCGAGCCTCTGTTTCACACGGCCCGGTTGGTCTCCCCGAAAAACTTCTCCCTCGGTCAGACGCGCTTCCCGCCTAATCACTTCCACCCTTGTGGTGGTGTTTCCCTCTACACGGAGGTTCTGAATTCTCGCCTGCGCCCCCTCATCGATGCTCAGAGTGATCGCCGCCCCCATAGAATCCTTCAACTCGAGAAAGCTTATGTCCCGGATTTCGACTCTGGCGAACGGATATCCCGCTTTTTCGTAGAGCTGAAGCAGTTCGCCGATATCCCGTTCCAGTACGGCCGGAACGAATTTCTCCCCTTTGCGCGTGCTGAGGGCCCCCTCAACTTCCGGCTCGTGCAGCGATCTCAAACCCTCCATCTGAAGCGATGAGACAACGACTTTTCTCCCTTCGCGAATCGAGAGGACGAGTCCCACACTTGAACCGTTAGCCATCGGCAGGAACCTGACCGAATCAACTCGCGCAAAGAGAAATCCCTCAGATGCATAGCGTGAGATGATCCGTTCCGGATCAGACGTGACAAACGGAGCTCCCTGCTTTGTCTCCATCCAGGCAAGAACGGTTGAGGTGGAGATGGACTCGTTTCCACTGATTGTAATTGATCCAATGGGCCGCGATTCCTGGGCCGCGGCTGTGGACAAAGCACAGAGAACTGCACAACCACAAATCACCAAATGGAAAAAGCCAGGCGAACTGCATGACGCACTGGCTTTTCTTGTACAAGCGCTCCTCATCTGGCTTATCGCATCCTTCCCCACAAATCTGTGGTTGGATACCGGAGGCGGTAGTCGCCAAATCCCGTTTCATCCACAAAAATGAACTGGCGATTCAGCTGGTAGTAATACCAGATCTCATACGGCTTATTGTCGGTGTCAAACGGGTGGCGCTCGATGTTGTCCGGCGTTCCAAACCGGATGAAGATCATCCCCATATCCGTCCGCCATCCCTCAAGGTAATGCGTAAACGTCTGATTTGCGTACTGAATACGTCCGTAATACTCGTCCATCAGCTCGTTGCGCTGAGTCTGGGCATCCGGATCACGCTTCGACCAGAACTCGAGGAATCTCTTACGCTTCTCTTCATCCGTGGTAGCGGATTGGATGTATTCAAGTTCAGATTCACGGGCAATGTAGACCAGCTGCTCAATTGCCTTATCCAGGTCGACGATCGCCATCGGGAGATCCGTCGAGCGGACATGAAATGTTCGCGATGTCGATGCCTTGACAACGGCCTGATCGTTCCCCGAACCTAACTTGCCCGTCGAGACAATCGAAAGATAATACGTTCCCATGCGGAGGCCGGCGCTGTCAATTCTCACGAACATCTGGGTCTTGTGTCCCGCGGTGGCTTCCATTTGCGTATGGCTTACCACTTCGTTCTTTTTTGAATCGTAGATCTTCCATGCCACTTCCAGGGAATCAATTGCGGGGCGCGTATACGCTTCAAAGAACACAAAGAAACCCTCTGCAAGATGGCTGACACTTCCTGAGATATTTGGAACAATCGTCTTTTTATCTCCATCCGTTGAGAGACGGTTGACAAGCATGATATCACTGAGCGAAACAGAATCCTTCGCGAAATCCGTGATCAGCAGTGATTTCTTCATCTGCGACGATTTGCGAGACTCCTGATCCCGGAGCTGAATGGTCATTTGGTAGTTGCCCGGATCCAGTTCCATCGACCGATGGGTCAGACTGTAGAGCTTGTTCTGCGTGGTCTGTGAGAACTCCGCCACCGGGACGTCCACCGTCCAGGTCTCTTCGTGCGCCAGGGTTTTCGAAGGACTGAAAAGGGAGAGAGTGACCTCGTATCGCCCGATATACTGATCCCCCTCTTTGAGGAACCGGATCTCGTCGTGCGGGACCTGCACATACACGTCGACGCGTGATTTCTCGGGCTGTGTCGAAGCATATGCCATAGCATCACAATAAAATGTCGGAC
>Ga0116138_1001253_pt1 | contig 14159 bp, 13 predicted proteins | sample June2015DPH_20_1_2_FD_88971 | JGI IMG/M metagenome (GOLD analysis project Ga0116138, IMG submission 88971) | Peatland microbial communities from SPRUCE experiment site at the Marcell Experimental Forest, Minnesota, USA - June2015DPH_20_150 | ecosystem: Environmental > Terrestrial > Soil >... | reverse complement strand
GGCCTGTGATTATCATTACATCGCCTGCCTGATTGCCGAGCGAGATATCGTTAGGGACAAACTCTGCGCCAAGCATTTCCGCGAGTACAGGGTGTTTGCCGTCTTGTATGAGAAGGTCGTTATCGGTTGTCAATCTGGGTCTGATATAGCCGCGACGATTGGCGATGTGGGCGAGACCAGCGAGGCAGTCGCATTGCGCTATTGTGTCCGCCAGTTCCTGAAGGCGGGGGATATATTGGGCTGATTGAATTCGCACCTCTTCGAAAAGTTTTTGCTCGATGGCAAGAGCTTTTTCTTCTGCGCCGATGGCGCGGGTCTCGTATTTTTTCAATTCATCGGTGATATATCTTTCGGCGTTGCTAATTGTCTGCTTGCGGACGTAGTCGGCGGGTACTTTGTCGGCGTTTGACCTGCTGATTTCGATGTAGTAACCAAAGACCTGGTTGAAGCCGACCTTTAGTTTATCGATGCCGGTGCGTTCAATCTGCTGTTTCTGATATTGCTGCAGCCAGGTTTGGCCATCGCGTGAGATTGAACGCAGCTCGTCGAGTTCCTTATTAAACCCTGTGCGTATGACGCCGCTGTCCGTCAAACGCAAGGGGCAATTTGGCTCAATAGCCGAATCCAGCAAATCAGCCAGCTCATCCATACTGTCGCATCGCCCCGTTAAATCGCGGAGCAATTTAGTGCTGAATTGCCCTAATGTTTCCCGCAGTTTAGGTATTTGTCGCAAGGTGCGGGCTAACGCGACGAGGTCTCTCGGCAATGCCCTTGCGGTAGCGATGCGTGCGGCGATTCGCTCCGGGTCGGAGATGTCGCCAAGCAGTTTGCGGACTTCGATCAGCCGATTGTCGCTGTCTTTCAATTCGGCAACGGCGTCCTGACGTAATTCAATCGCCGATAAATCGCACAATGGTCTGCAAAGCCAGTTGCGGAACATCCTGCCTCCCATCGGCGTCAGCGTTGAGTCGAGACAGTCGAGCAATGTCCCTTTTGTGCTTTCGGTGCGAATCGTCCGCAGGACTTCCAAACTTTGAAGCGAGGTGTAATCGATGTGCAGAAATTTTTTCCGGCTTATTTTTTTTATAGTCGATATGTGCGCCAGCGCGGTTTTTTGCGTTTCGTTAAGATACTCGATTAACGCGCCGGCAGGGGGAATGACCGCGCCATCAGAATCGTGGATTCCGAACCCTTCTAATGTGGCTGCGCCGAAATGCTTTAGCAGCCGTTGTTTCGCCTGATAGGGGTCGAAATACCAGCTTGGCCGCTGCGTAATCGTCGCGCCGGTCAGTTCGCTGATACCTTTTGCTAATTTTTTTGCCTGTGCCTAGAATAATTCCCCTCGCCTGTCTGGCAGCAGGCACTCGGCAGGGGACAATCGCACGATTTCATCTAACAATTCGTCTTCGCCAAGCTGCTGGGCGAAAAAATGCCCGGTTGATATATCGACCCAGCTTATGGATGACACCGAATTTGTCTGCCAGACCGCCGCTAAAAAATTATCCTGTTTTGCCTCCAGCAAAATATCGTCAGTGAGTGTCCCCGGTGTAACAACCCGAACCACGTCGCGTTTCACTAAACCCTTGGCGGTTTTCGGGTCTTCAATCTGTTCGCAGACGGCGACTTTGTAGCCCGCATGGAGCATTTTTCGCAGATACCCATCGACGGCGTGCCAGGGAACGCCCGCTAACGGAACGGGGTTATCGCTGCCTTTGTCCCTGCTGGTTAACGTCAGCCCCAGGACTTTAGAGCAGGTTTTGGCGTCCTCGTAGAAGGTTTCGTAGAAGTCGCCCATCCGGAAAAACAGTATGCAGTCCGGATACTTCTGCTTGAACTGATGAAACTGCCTCATCGCCGGCGTCAAATTGTCGCTGCCCGTGGTCATATCGGCTGATTATACATTCAGCGGGCCGGATAACAACTCTGTGATGAGCGTGTGAGCGGCGTCTTTTGATTTGGCCGTCGAAAGTTGAGCCAAAAGTTGTTCCTGACGAGCGGTGAAGCAAACCGGCTGATTCGGGTCAAAATTTTCAATCCCGGCTAATCGCTGAATCTCATCGCAAAGGTAGTCGATTCCTGTGCCGAGTTTTGCGCTGATACTGACTGCGTTTGGCATATTGCCTGTTTCGAATAGGCAGGACAGATTCCCGCTACGCTGCGCTACGAAGGGCAGGTCTGATTTGTTAAGGACGGCCAGGACTTTTTTATTGGCTAATATATTTGTGAAGGATTTACCGATTTGGTTGACCGGTTCGCTATTATCGAGGACCAAAAGAACAATATCCGCCTTGTCGATGAGTTCCGCTGCCGTCTGTTGAGCTGCTTTTTCAATGTCGGACGCGAGTTTCTCATCCAGTCCCGCTGTATCAATCAATTCCAAAACCAGTGAACCAATTTGACAATTTGCTGATACCCAGTCGCGAGTTGTGCCTTTAGTGTCTGCTACAATCGCTTTTTGCCTTCCGCAAAGTTGATTCAGCAGCGTGCTTTTGCCGGTGTTGGGCGGGCCTGCGAGGACTATTCGAGAGCCCAAAATGATAAGTTTGGCGATTTTACTTTTGCCGAGGATTTTTTGTGCTTCGACAGCTATTTTTTCCGGCTGGTTTTGCAGCCAGTTTTTTGCCGAGGCCGTAAGGCCTGAATCGATTTGGTTCAGGATTATCTGTGTGCCCTGAATTGTTTTTGCCTTTGGCAGGGTCAATTTGGCTTCGATGGCGATTGTGTTATTTTCTGCTGATGTTTTAGAGAGCAATTGTTCAGCCGTCAGCAATTCGACGCCTTGCTGCTGGAGCAATTGCATAAGCCGTTCAACAATGAGAGGATTGCCATGGCAGTTTATGGCGTATGTGTTGTTGTCTTCGCAGCCGATTGTTACCTGGTCGATTGTTTCGTTATCGGCTGCGATTGTGCCCAGCAGGATTTTGCCTGTTGAAAATTCAGCCGGTTTTGGGCCTTGAGGGGTGAATATTCGCTTCAGGATATCCGCCGCCGAATCGCCATAAAGCTGTATCGTGGCGATGGCCCCTGTTCCTTTGCCGGTCATTACCGCTGCGAAGATGCCCATTGTAGCTACCACCATTCAGGATATTCGCCTGATGTAAGGCGAAGCGCTCGCGAGATATACCACGCAACGCGAAAGAAATGTTTGCCTGTGATTATTGCCGGGCCATTGAAGACCCAGCAGGTTATAAAAGAATATGCTCCGATTTTGACGAACTTAAAAATTTCTTCAGGTTTATGCGGCGATATTATAGAGAGAAGCAGGATTGTAAGCGGTATTGGTATTAATGAAATTAAAAGAAGAAGTAGGCGTTTGAATCGGGTAAGGTTTGAGTAGAATACAGATAGCATGCCTATAAAAATAGCAGACCAACCCCAATCTGAAATTGACATCATAAGGAAAAGTTCTAATGGGAAACGAAGGATATCGGGATTTTGAGGAATATCTTTCGGCCATCCTCGGACAGGAACGGTAGAGAAATAGAAGTTCATTCCCCAGAAAACTGTGAGCATCAGGATCAGAAAACTATCAGAGATGAAATGTATCGCTTTTTTGTGTTCGAGAAAGAATTTTCCTGGTTTTCGGGGAGGTGCGGGTTTGCCAAAGAAGTAATGAATGGCTATAAGGGCGGCAGCGATGCTTATCCAGAACCAATCACTAAAGAATATCTTTGGTATCTTGTCGAAGAACATCGCAACGCTACTCCTTCGATTCGATATATTTCTGGTAGGCCAGCGCTATGCCTTTGATGACTAAATTGGGCACGTAGTTATCGACGAACTCGCAGTCGTCTTTGATGAGTTTTGCCCCTGAGCCGGTGATGATGGTTTGCGGCCAGGCGCCCAGTGTCTCCGCGTATCGTCTGACTATCTCCTGCAATGCGCTGACAGCCGAATAATATAAACCCGCGTTAATCGCATCTGGGGTGTTTTTTCCGAAGGGCCATTTCGGCTTTGTTACCGTAACCTTGGGCAGTTGGGCCGTATGGTTATGCAGGGCGTTTGCGCTCATTTCGAAACCGGGGAAGATTACCCCGCCGCAGAAAACGCCACGGTCATCTACGAGGTCGATAGTTACGGCTGTGCCGAAATCTGCGACCACCACCGCCTGTTCAACGACCGCGTAAGCAGCCGACGCCGCCAGGATACGGTCTGTTCCCACCGTTTCCGGCTCGGTTACAGAAAGCTCCATCGGAAACGGGACGTCTTTACCCACCAGCAGGATGTTCTCGTCGAGGGTTTGTTTTGCTATATCGCGCACGCGCTTTGTCCAGTCGGGTTTGACGGAGCTGATGACAATTACGCCGTCGCGTTTGCCCGCTTTCGAACGTTTCGCGACGGGTATCATTTCCCAGGTCGATTTGAGCAGTTCAGTCAGTTCCGTCGTCGCCTCGCCCGGCAGCGATTTTACGAACTGTTCCTCGCCATTTAGAAACAGCCCCACGCCTATATTGGTATTGCCTATGTCTATGGCTACAAGGTTCATTATGTGCTTGTCCCTTTAACTTTTGTCTGCTTTACCTTTTTCCAGAGTAGCTCGCATAAATCCTTTATCCCATCGCCTGTTACAGCTGAAATCGGGTAAATGCGATGGTTTAGCTGCTTTCGCAGTTTTTTTACCGTTGTCCCTTTCGGGTCGAGGTCGATTTTATTCGCGACGATGATTTCTTTTTTGTCCGCCAGCGTCTTGCTGTATTGTTCAAGCTCTTTGCGAATGCGATGATAATTTTTCGCCGGGTCGGAGCCGTCAGCAGGCATTATATCGAGGATGTGAATGATAATGCGGGTCCTTTCGATGTGCCGCAAAAATTCAAAGCCCAGGCCCGTTCCTTCGTGGGCGCCTTCGATAAGGCCTGGTAAATCCGCCATTACCAATCGACGTTCGCCGGTCAATTTCACGATGCCGAGAACCGGCTCAAGCGTGGTGAACGGGTAAGAGGCGATTTTGGGTCTTGCCGCCGAGCAGCGGGAAATGAGGGTGCTTTTGCCCGCGTTGGGCATACCGACCAGGCCGACGTCTGCTATCAGTTTTAATTCCAGCCGGAGATTTCTTTCCTGGCCGGGAACGCCTTGCTCAGCAAACCTTGGCGCCTGGTAAATCGATGTCGCGAATCGACTGTTGCCTTTGCCGCCTTTGCCGCCCTGGCAAATGCATACCTTCATACCGATTTCGTCGAGGTCTTTAAGCAGCAGGTCTAAGTCGGCGTCGTAAATTTGGGTTCCGGGCGGCACGCGGATTACCAGGTCATCGCCGTTGAGCCCGCTCTTGTTTTTTCCGGAGCCGGGTTTCCCATTCACTGCCTGCCAGTTGTGTTTGCCCGCGAAGTCCAGGAGCGTATCGAGATTCGGGTCCGCTATGAAAATCAGGTCACCGCCTTTGCCGCCGTCGCCGCCGTCGGGGCCTCCTTTGGGGACGTATTTTTCGCGCCGAAAACTCACACAGCCGTTGCCTCCGTCGCCCGCCTTTACATGGATTTTCGCTTCATCTACAAACATTCATCGCGTCTCGATATAAAAAAAGGATGGCACGAATACCATCCTCTTATTATTAAGCTTTTTATTCTGTTTATACGACGTTGACTTTTCGGCCTGTGAACTGGACTTTGCCGTCGCTGACTGCGAAAAGGGTGAAGTCCCTGCCCATCTGGACGTTTTTGCCGGCGAAAAATTTGGTTCCGCACTGCCGAATGATGATACAACCTGCCTTGGCGATTTCACCGGCATACAGCTTAACGCTTCTGTATTTCGGATTGCTGTCCCTGCCGTTTCTCGTTGACCCTTGTCCCTTTTTATGTGCCATAAATTGTGCCTCATTTAACCACAGATTTCACTGATTTTAGTTTTTGCTTCGACGAAACTAAACAAATAATACTACAATACTTGTATCGTTTTGTCCAGCGTTTTTTTTGAATAGAAAATAGAAAATAATAAATAGCAAATGACTAACGTTCCGCTTCGATAATGGCCTTCATTTGCGGTAACGGAATCATTCCTTCGGTCGCCAGCTTTATTTTGCCGTCGGGAGCGATAAAGAAACTGGACGGGATAGTGTTTATAAAATTATAAGGTACGGGCATAATCGCTGAGTCGGTTGAAGTAACGGGATAGTTGATAACCGGGTTTGCGGTGACGAACTTTCTGACCGCCTCGGTAGAGTTCCTCGGGTCGATACACGATATGGCCAGCATTATCAGTTTGTCTTCACCGATTTGCTTTCTCAGCTCAATGAGATGCGGAATTTCCGCAATGCAAGGCCCGCACCAGGTCGCCCAGAAGATGAGCATTACATTTTTGCCCCTGTATTCGCTCAGCGTATGCTTTTTGCCGTTGAGGTCGGTAACCGTAAAATCAGGCGCCTCTTTTCCATACCAGTTGCTAAAAACCGGCCCCCAGCCCCTCCTGCGGTCGATTATGTCGCGGATGGTTAGTTTCGGGGGGGCAAGAGCAGATGACGGAGGTCTGATGACGGAAGACGGAGAATTATTATCTGTCTTCTGTTCGTTGCTATCCGCTTTCTGTTCTCTGTTATCTGTCTTCTGTCCTCTGTTTGGCGGTTCTTTTTTACAGCCCGTCATTACGCCGAGAGTTAATACAGCCACACCAAACCAAATTGTAAATATCGTTCTGTTGTAAGTCATATTAGAATTATACACTCCAACAACCGGATTTACAGCGAAAATTTGTCTTTCGGATGATGTTTGCCTTTGCTAGAGGGGACTACTATAATACTTGTCAGTTGGTTCTTGTAACCGAAGATTGAAAAGACAATGTAAGGAGTCGCAAGATGAATTATGTTTGCAAAAAGCATAGTGTCTTTGTGTTAATTATAGTGCTGGTTTTGGCCAGCGTATTGTCGGCTGATGTCAGGCTGCCTTCCATCATAAGCGATAATATGGTTTTGCAGCAGGGAAAATCTGTGCCGATTTGGGGCTGGGCGGACCCCTGTGAGACAGTTACGGTTACGGGAAGCTGGGGAAGCGGCAAATGGGAAGCGACAGCCGACCAGGATGGCAAGTGGAAGGTCAAGATTGATTCTGGCAAGGCGGGCGGTCCTTATGAAATGACTGTGGCGGGCAAGAATACTGTAACAGTGAAGAATATTCTTGTCGGCGAGGTGTGGGTCTGCTCAGGCCAGTCGAATATGGAATTTACGGTTAAGCAGGCAAAAAATTCCGCACAGGAAATTGCTGATGCCAATAACTACCCACAGATAAGGCAATTTCTCGTGGGACGAAAAGTAATTTATACGCCTATGTATAATTGCGGCGGCAAGTGGCAGGTATGCAGCGCACAAACGGCAGGAAACTTTACGGCGGTTGGGTATTTCTTCGGCCGGGAGCTTAATAAACAGCTTAATGTGCCGGTAGGTTTGATTCATACATCTTGGGGCGGGACGCCCGCCGAATCGTGGATGAGCAAAGAATATCTTGAAAATGACCCAAACTTTCAGCCGATTCTAAAACGCTTCGAAGAAGTATCCGCCAATTATCCTGAATCGAAAAAGAAGTATCAGGTGGAAAAGCAGCAGTATGACTCAATAGTACCTAAATTGAGGGCCGAGGGCAAACCATTGCCTCCCAGGCCGGAAGAACCGATAGGTCCGGGGCATCAGTACTCACCAACTGGGCTTTATAACGGGATGATTGTTCCCATTATTCCTTATGGCATACACGGGGCGATTTGGTATCAGGGCGAATCGAACGCCTGGCGGGCATATCAGTATCGCACGTTGTTCCCGGCGATGATTAAGAACTGGCGGGACGCCTGGGGACAGGGCAATTTCCCGTTCTTGTTTGTTCAGTTGGCGAACTATATGGAACCGGAGCCCCAGCCGGTCGAGAGCGACTGGGCTGAATTGCGAGAGGCACAATTGATGACGCTTTCGGTGCCGAATACAGGGATGGCGGTTGCGATAGATATAGGCGAGCCGGATATTCACCCCAAGAACAAGCAGGACGTAGGCAAGCGTCTGGCGTTGTGGGCGCTGGCAAAAACATACGGTAAAAATATAGTTTACTCAGGCCCGATATACAAATCAATGAAGGTCGATGGCAATAAGGCCATCCTTACTTTTGACAATGTTGGCGGCGGGCTGATGGCTAAAGGCGATTTGCTAAAAGGATTCGCAGTAGCTGGCACAGACAAGAAATTCGTCTGGGCCGACGCGAAGATTGAAGACAATACGGTTGTTGTAAGTTCCGATAAAGTCAGTGCGCCGGCCGCGGTGCGCTACGCCTGGGAGAAAAACCCGGTGTGTAACCTTTACAACAAGGAAGGTTTGCCCGCGACTCCGTTCAGAACCGACACCTGGCCGGGTGTTACGGACAGCAGGCGTTAAGCCAGGCGGTTATTATGTCATATATGGTTTTTCTGGTCGGCGTGCCGCTAGCGCCGCGATACGATGACTAAGGGATGTTCATTCCCGAAAACCAGCCGGCTTCTCATAAACAGTCAGTTCCGGATTGTTATGGCCAAGCGATTGTCCGCTCGCGACGAGTTGCTTGTGCTATACGCCTGCGAAAACGGTCTCGATTACCCCCGTATAGGCATATCCATAGGCAAATCCTGCGGGAACGCAGTCATTCGCAACCGGCTTAAACGGCTGTTACGCGAGGCCTTCAGGCAAAATAAGCATCTTGTCACCCCCGGTTTTGATTTCGTGGTCTCAATGTCGCCCCAGTGGGTCAGGCAAACCCGCAAAAGAAAGGATGCAAAGACCGTTGTAGGGGCGATAAAGTTTGCGCAAATCCGCGATTCCTTTCTTAAATTAGCGGCCCAACTGACCTCCGGAAGGGCTTAATTTGTAATCTTTGGCCCCTTTGGTGCCGATAAATGCTTATGTGAGCAGAGTTTGCCCATTGGGTTCTAAAACCGGATTAGTAACGATAGGAGCGGCGGCGAAGAAGGCAGGCATATCGCGCCAGTCCTTGCAGTATTACATTATGCTGGGATTGCTCGAAGCGACCAAAGTCACTAAAACCGGCAGACGATTGTTTGACCAGAAAAGTATTGAGCGGGTCAAACTTGTAAAAAAGCTCAATGAAAGCGGCTATCCTCTGCGGGCGATACGTGAGTTGTTCCTTGAGGGCCGGACTCGTCTTGGCGAAGGCGCAACAGGTGGTAAAAAATGAGATGGGACGCCGAGCCGTAGCAGGGCTGATTTGAAAGGAAGCAGGCGGTGAGCGATTACGAAACAATGCAGCGAAGACGCAGTATGGCCGTCGGGGTATTTGTCATCGTGGCGGTCATAGCGTTCTTCTGGATGATATTCAAATTCGGCGACCTGCCTGTTTTTGTCAGCGAGATAAGGTCATACGAGATTAAAATCCAGTTCCCCACTGCACCGGGCGTTCAAAAGGATACCCCGGTTCGATTCTGCGGCTACCAGATAGGCACGGTAACAGATGTCAAACCGCCGAATATTCTTCAGGACAAAAACACGAAGCAATGGTATCATCAGACGCTGGTAATCGTAAGCATCGATAATCGGTTTAAGGATATCCCGGACATCGTAGAGGCCAAACTGATGACGCGAGGTCTCGGCTCAAGCTATATCGAGTTGAGTATTCCGCCGGTGGACGTTCGTGAAGGGAAGTTTCTCGTTGAGGGCAGTTTGCTTCAGGGTTCCAGCGGAGTAACAAGCGAGTTCTTCCCGGCGGAAACCCAGAAAAAGCTGGATGAGCTGATTATGGGCATATCCGCGTTTGTCAAAAACAGCAACGATGTCATCGGCGACGCCGAAAACAAAGCCAACCTTAAGGCCGCTTTAGCTAACCTTGCTGATGCCAGTCAGGAGGCGGGCGATGCCATACGTCAGCTTAAAGAAGCGGCTGCAACGGGCAAGACAATGCTCCAGAACGCCGACACCAGGACCGCCCAGCTTACCACGTCTCTTGTCACGACTAGCGACAAGCTTAGCGAGGTAATGACCAATCTCGACAGCCTTCTCACCAAAATAAACGACGGCGAAGGCACGGCGGGCAAGCTGGTGAACGACGGCCGGCTTTATGAACAACTGCTCGAAGACAGCAAACAGCTTCATCTGGTCCTGCAGGACATGAAAACCTTTGTGACTGAATCGAAAGAAAAAGGCATTTCTATCAAGCTGAAGTAGGGTTGCCTTCTAGGCCATAAAAAGTTATCATTCCACGAATCATAATCATGGAAGGCGCGCGCAAATGACTAAAAGCTCCGCAATCCGTCCGACAGCGGAAGATAAAAAAGCGGTAGGCAAAATTCTCGAACTGGCAAAGAAAGCCGGTATCGATATCGCCGGAGGCAGAGTAAGAAGAACGTCGTCCCGGTTTTGCCTCGGCGTTGAGCACGGCGATTACAACGGGACTGAACTATTCGGCGTCGGCACAGACCGCTTTATCTGGATGGCCTATAAGCCGGCTGATACACCGCGGGTGTGGCTTTACAGCGGCAATTTCCCCGACGACGGAGTAGTCGAATTTGAGTTGGGCAATGTTCCTGAGCCGAGGTCGCCGCAAACAGCCGACACTTGGGCGCGTTTTGCTTATGGCGTCTATTTTGTCCTTCGTCGGGCCGGCTACAAAATCACCAGAGGAATCGACGCGGTAATCTACGGCAATATACCCGGCGGCGGGATGTCTCGCTCGGCATCGCTGACTCTGAATCTTATACTGTCCGTCCTGGATGCCAACGGCATAGAGGAACCAGACAAGCTCAAGATAGTCGATTTGGCACAAGCCGTCGAAAATGATTACATCGGCTCACCCTGCGGCAAATTAGACCAGATTATGATACTCTTCGCCCGCGAGGGGTTCGGCACATACTACAATCCCAAAAAGAGGTCGGTCGAATATGTCCCCTTGGGTAAATGCGAAGCCGATTTCTCCATCGTCGTTATGGATACCGGCACCGTCAGACCCGGACTGGAAAAATCAACTTATAAAATAAGAAGGGCCGAGTGCGAACAACTGGTTTCAATCCTTCAGAAGAATGGCTATAAAATTTCCTGCCTTGCGGACATCAAGACCGAGGCACAGTACGAAAAGATATTGGCCCAGTTTGCTGGTCAGTACCCCGACCTTTGCGACAGGTTCAAATATATCTTCGCCGCCCAGGAGCGCTTTTATGAAATGTTAGACGCCTGGAAACGCGGCGACGTAGCGACGGTGGGGCGGATATTCCGCGAAGACGGCATTGGCCTTCGTGATGAGTATAAAATCTCAGGCCCTGAGCTTGAAACGATGTGCGATATTGCCAGAACTATTCCCGGCTGTCTTGGCGAGCGAATGTTAGGAGGCGGCGACAAAGGCGCGGCCGGCGCTTTGGTCAAAACAGCGAATGTAAACGCCCTCAAAAAGGCGGTTGATACCGCATATCCTCGCAGCAGACCCGATTTTGCCGATAAGTATGCAGTTCATATCTGCAAAGTCGTCGATGGCGTGAGAGTATATGATGACCTGATTTAGAACCAGCAGAGGATTGTGCTTTGTCGGCGGGGTAATCCTGGTTTGGGGAGACGTTTCAAAACCACGTATTCAATTCCGTTGGCCTGGCAGAATTCGCATTTTTCGGGTCTGTCGCCATCTTCATCGACCGCGTAGATTTCCGGCTTGATTTTATATATCTCCTGTTCCGCGTCTAACCAGCCGCTGCCCGTGGCTATGAAGGCCTGCTTAACGTATCGGATTGACTGGATGACGAACCATCGCTGGTTCTGCGAGAACATTGGATGGCCTTCGCCTTTTAATTTTCGGATGGCTTCGTCGTTGCCGACGGTAATGTAGAGGTCGCCAAGGTCGGCTTCTGCAATGATCGCAGCCGCGGTTTATACTGCGCAAAAATAACTTGCCGTTCGTTTGAGAGCTTTATTAGGATACAAGCAAGGATACGAATATCGTGTTAAATCGTAAAGCGCAAATGTCGTGCTGAACAGGATTGATTGTGTCCCAGATTTCCCTGTTCCCAGACTTCCCAACGGCATTGTAGGGATTCGATTCCCGTAGGGGTCGCCATTAAAATCAATGTTTGCCAATCGCCGCGTGATTACCGGCCGACAACTTAGAAACGGCTGGTTAATCTCACCATCACCTGATTAGCGAAGTAACCGCTATTGTTCCAGTCGTAGTCGTAAACGGCTTCGAGCGACCATGTTGTCGCACTACACGCGCACGAGAGGAGTGTGAGGCCCCCGCCGACATTGAACATATCGTCAGCCGTCTTTAGCCTTGGCGTTGTAAACGCCCCCGAGCCCGCGACCGTGTACTTCGCAGTCTGTGTTAGATCTGGGTTGGAGAGCTCATGAAACCAGTTGAAGTGTCCCTCAGGAACATACGACGTCCCGTTACGATCGCTGAAGTAACGCTCCACCTTCACTCCCAGGCCGGACTCGAGGAAATCGTAATCCTGGGACTTCGCCTTCAGATCGATATCACCAGCGCCCTTTTCCGTATAGCCATTTAGATGCATATGGGTGTACTGGAGTGAAGCAAGCGGCGTGATCGTGAATTCCTGAGGAGCGGAAAGGTGAAACCCGGTGCTCGCAAAAGCGGTGTAATCCTGTCCGCTATACTCGGCCTTTGCCCTGCGGTCCAAACCGGGAAACTCAATGTGCCGCATGCTTGAATACTCATTCCAGCCAAATTCCGCGCTACCGTTGACGAACCAGGGCCCATCCTCATGACCGATGTAGGCTATTGCTTGATAGCTATCGAACTCGGTGCTGGCGTCGAACGTCTCTCCATCTATTGTGCTTCGTGCATAGCCAAATCCCAGGCCCGCGCGCGTGTCAAGACCAATAGGCGTGTCGCAGGCGATCATCGTGCCGAGAGTTCTGGTGTTATACCCCGTGAAGCCGTCCTCGGCATCTTGGTTGCCGGAATATCCGAAGCCTTTCAGCCACCAACCGTTACGAGGCTCGTTGCCTTGACAGTTCGGGTTTTCTTTATTGGGCTCGCTGACCTCGCGGCACATATCCAGGCGAGACGACCAAAGATTCTGAAACTGTCGGATCCCCCGGAATGTCACCAGAGGCGCCGCCAGAGACGGAGTCGAGGGGGCAAGCTGTGCGACCGCATTGACGACCGCGGCTGGGTTGGTGATAGCATTGATTGGAGTCAGGACCTCGACGATATCAGGGGTCGGAGGAATGGCTATTAATACCGGCACTACCGGAGCGGCTATCGGTGCAACGGGAGGCAGAGGTACTCCAGGAGGAGGAGCTATCGGGACCATCAACGGTATGGTGTCCGTTTTTATTTCTACCAGACCATTTGTGGTGCCAGCGAGAGGCACGGGGGAGAACGCGTAAAGCGGATTGGTGGGATCCTTGACTGTCACCGTGACAACACTTCCATTAGTGCCGCTTGTAGCATCGACGATATTGAACAGAGTTCCAACCGGGATGTAAGCTGTCGAGGGAACAGTCACATTGACCCCGAGCCTTGGTCCAAGGTTTGCGGCTCCCGTCGGAACGATGTGGCCGTACTGCGCCGGGCTGGTACCGGCCAGGGTCGTATTGATTACCCCGTCAGTGGCGAGCGTTAGGGCACCGCCGATATTCAACGTATTCGTCCCAAGAGAAAATGAATAGGCGTTCGTCGCGCCGGTGATTGTTGCGCTCACTCCAGCAGTATTATCTCCCCCCACGACATTGATGGCTCTAAGCCCAATCGCGCCGCCGACTGCGCCATCCAAAACACTCCCGCCGCCAAGCGACAACGTACCCGTATTTGCCCCCGCCGTGGTCGTGAGAGCGCCTATGACTGTCGTATTCGGAGCAAGACTGATCGTGCCGTCACCACCAAAATTCGTGGCCGTGATGTTTGTGGACCCGCTGTTGAAGTTCACTGCACCAGTTCCGGTGACGTTCAATGTGGTCGCATAGACCGACCCAAGAAAATTCACCGTAGCGCCAGCGGCGCCGGCGTCGATGTTGAGAAGGAATGGTCCCCCTGGCTGGGTTACACCTATGTTTCCATACACAGTCGAGCTGCTATTGAACACGATATTGCCCTGGCTGGAGGCCGAGGTTGAGACAGCAAGGGGAAAAGTAGCCAGAGAAGTGTTGCTTGTAAAAATATCCATTTCCGGGCCGCCAGGAACCCCAACGCTTAAGGTCCCTGTAATACCCGAAACTGACATATCGACGCCGCTCAGCACACCATCTGCATCCAGCGGAATGATGC
>Ga0116138_1001241_pt1 | contig 14218 bp, 9 predicted proteins | sample June2015DPH_20_1_2_FD_88971 | JGI IMG/M metagenome (GOLD analysis project Ga0116138, IMG submission 88971) | Peatland microbial communities from SPRUCE experiment site at the Marcell Experimental Forest, Minnesota, USA - June2015DPH_20_150 | ecosystem: Environmental > Terrestrial > Soil >... | reverse complement strand
CTGCTCACGGCGGGCCTGTACGAGCAGGCGATGACGGCGCGCCAGGCGCACCGTAGCGGCGAGGCCGACACACTGCTCACGCTGCTGGTGCATCTCAAGCCGGCGGACCCGAACGTCGCACTGGTGTATGCCCAGTCGCTGCTCGAGGACCGCAAGGACCCGAAGGCGGCGCTCGCGGTGCTGAACGCTCTCCAGGTGCCCGACTCGCTCGGCTTCATGAAATCGCGCGTCGCGTTCGCGAAGGTGGACGTGTTCGCCGCGCAGGGGATGAACGACTCGGCGCGCGCCACGCTGACGGCGCTGTCGCGGCAGTTCAGCGACAATCCGCGGCTGACACAACGGATCAGGGACAGGATGGCGAGACTGAAGTAGCAGGTGGTGGGTTGTAGGTGGTAGGTGGTGGGTGGTAGCGTAAATAGGCGCAGCCGACCATCACCCACAACCTGCCACCTACCACCGATTCTATGCCCGATTCCCCCATCACCCATGTCTCCGACACCGCGCGCTGGGTTGCGATGTACCGCGCGATGGAGACCGACCGCCCCGACGCGCTGTTCCGCGACCCCTACGCCCGCCGGCTGGCCGGGGAGAAGGGCGCGGAGATCATCAGGACGATGCGCCGGGTGCGAAGCTGGGCCTGGCCGCACATCGTCCGCACCGCGACGTTCGACGAGCTGATTCTCCGCTGCGTGGCCGATGGCGCGGACGCGGTCCTGAACCTCGCGGCAGGGCTGGACGCCCGCCCCTGGCGCCTCGACCTGCCGTCGGCGCTGACCTGGATCAACGTGGACTACCTCGACATGGCGGCCTACGTGCGCGAGCAGCTCGCCGCCGAGCGGCCGCGCTGCGTGCTCCGGTGGGAACCGGCGGACCTCGCCGATGACCGCCAGCGCCGGGCGCTGTTCGCCCGGGTCGGCGCCGCGCATCGGAAGGTGCTGGTCGTGTCGGAAGGGCTGCTGATCTATCTCGGCGCCGAGGGGGTGGCCAAGCTCGCCGACGATCTCCACGCGCAGCCGACGTTCCACCGCTGGATCTTCGACATCTCATCGCCGCGCCTGCTCAAGATGATGCGGCGCTCGACGCGTGGGCAGATGGCCGAGGCCAACGCCGAGTTCCTGTTCGCGCCGGCCGAGAATACGGCCTTCTTCGTGCCGCACGGGTGGAGAGAGGTGGAATTCCGCGGAAGCATGTCGGAAGCGATCCGCCTGAAGCGGCTCCCGCGCCTCTACCACCTGTTTCGGTTGCTCGGGCTCGTGCAAACGCGGAAGCGTCGCGAGGAGTGGAACCGGTTCGCGGGCTGCGCGCTGATGGACCGCGTGTAGCTCCGTGTCGTCGCGACGCGGCGGCCCGTCTCTGCCGTAGGACAGCGCCGGCCTTGGGCCGGCGTCAAGCGTTCGTCAAGATCGCGCGTACGGCCTGCTTGCCGGATTGGCATGCGCGATGCATTTCCCCTCGGGCATGAAACTCCTGCGTCTCACCTCGTTGGCCGTCGCCGCGCTGCTCGTCGCCCCCGCGGCGCTCCGCGCCCAGGATTCGACCTCGGGCAAGATCGGCGACGTCCAGCACTCGGCCGACGCGGCGAAGCACAAGGGCGGCGGAGGGAGCGGGGGCGGGGACGACGACGAGGGCGGCGGCGGCTTCGGCTGGGGAGTGGCGAGGTTCTTCCTGTTCGGCGTCTTCCCGAGCGACACGGGCCAGGGCTACCAGAGCTATCCATACGCGGGGAGCGGGCCGTACGTGCGCCGCTGGGTGACGGACGGCCGGACCTTCGGCACTGTGTCCTCGAGCTACTTCATGGACGACCAGTCCACGCTGCGCGCGGTTCACTTCTCCGTCGAGTGGGCGGGCGGCTTCATCCGGCGCGAGATCGAGTTCTCGAGCTACTGGGAGCCGCTGGGGGACCACACGGACCACCTGCAGATGTTCCGCCTCAGCTTCACCGCGGTGCCGCCGCTCGGCGACATCGGCTATCTCAGGATCGGCGGCGGGGTGCAGGCCGTGACGGTGGGGAGCGATGCCGCGACGGGGCCCGAGATCGAGGCCGGCGTGCAGCTCTTCCCCCGGCGGCCCTTCGGCCTCGGCGCCACGGCGCGCGTGGCCCCGCTCACGTGGAGCGGCGGGCCCGAGTGGGGCGTCGGGTTCGTGGATCTCTCGGCGAACGGGTCCGTGTTCCTCGGGCCGCTCGAGATTCAGGCAGGCTACCGCTGGACGCGGATCGGGGTGGGAGCGCCGTTCAGCGGACCGACGCTGGGGATGCGGGTGTGGTTCTGAAGAGACCGGGTGTCGGGTGCCGGGTGTTGGGTGTCGGGGACCCCGGGGACACCTGACACCCGGCACCTGACACCCTTGATTATAGTCTTCTCAACAGCGCCCTTCCGACAAACCGCAGCCGGTCCAGCCAGGGAAGTCTCAGCAGCGTCGTCTTCACCACGCCATGCGTGAAGTACGTCTTCTCCGAGTAGTCGATTGCGGTGTCCACCACGACCGGCTTGCCTTGCGCGGTGATGGCGGCGACGCGGCCCAGGATGTCGGGGATCTGGTCGTCGTGGCTCAGCTCGAGGCACTCGACCCCCACGCCGCGGCTGATGTCCGCGAGGCCGTAGTTGGGCACGGCGCTCGCCGTCCGCCGGCTCAGGGCCGCGTCCTGGAACTGGGCGATCTGCGCCAGCTCGCCGTCCCGGAGCACGAAGACGGCGACGGCCGCGCCCTGCTGCGCCGCGGTCAGGAGCTCGAGGCCCGTCATCAGGAACGCCCCGTGGTCGCGCTCGCGGGCGAGCTTGGCGCCGATCGCCGCGGGCACCGCGTACCCCATGCACGAGTAGTCCACCGGCGCGAGGAACTTCCGCGGCCGCTCGAGCCGCAGCATCTCCATCGCCAGGAAAGTCCCGTTCCCGCTGTCGGTGGTGTAGACGGTCTCGCCGCCGAACCGCTCCTGGAGCGCGCGCAGGAGTAGGAACGGCGAGACACGCTCGCCGGCCGCCGCACCCCACTCCCGCTCGACCGCCTCGTGCCCCTCGCGAACGGCCGAGCGCAGAGCGTCGTCCCTGGGGCGCGGAGGCAGCGCGGCAAGCAGCGCCTCCACCACGAGTCGGGCGTCGCCCACGATCGGCGCATCGGCGGGGAAGTTCCGGCCGATCACGTCGGCGTCGATGTCGGCGTGCACCAGCGGCCGCGGGATCGCCAGGCCGTAGCTCCCGGTCGCGACTTCGCCGAAGCGGCAGCCGATCGCGAGCGTCGCGTCGCAGCGGTCGGCGACCTCGCGGGCGAACGGCGGCGCCGCGGCGCCGAAGCCCGGCCAGAGCGCGAGCGGGTGCGACTCGGGGAAGACGCCCTTCCCCTGGAACGTCGTCGCGACCGGCGCCTCGAGGCGCTCGGCCAGCGCGACAAGGCGCTCGCCTGCGCCCGCGGCGCCGGCGCCGAGGTAGAGAAGCGGCTTCTTCGCGCGGCCCAGCAGCACGGTGGCCCGGAGCAGGGAGTCGGGGTCCGGGGTCCGGGGTCCGAGGTCCGAGGCGCGGGGCGCGAGCCCCGGATCCCGGGTCCCTGACCCCGGTTCCTCGAAGTCGTGCGTGAACAGGTACAGGTTCGCCGGCACCTCGACGAAGACCGGGCCGGGCGTGCCCTCCCGCGCGATGCGGCACGCGCGCCGGATCGTGGCGTACAGCTCGACGCCGTCCTGCGGCCGGAACTGCGCCTTCGTCACCGGGCGCACCATCGCGATCTGGTCCACGTCGTGGAGCTGGAAGGCCTTTCCAGTGTCGCGTCGGATCCCGCACCCCAGCACCAGCATCGGGACGTTGTCGAGGAACGCCTCGCCGATCCCGCTCATCGCGTGCGTGAGCCCCGCGCCCGGCACCACGTTGGCGCAGGCCAGCGCGCCGGACGCGCGCCACACGCCGTCCGCGCAGAAGCTCGCGCTCTGCTCGTCGGTGACCAGGACGGTGCGGACCTTCGACGACTCGGCCAACGCGTCGTACAGCTCGATGTTGTGGGTGCCCGGGATGCCGAAGGCGAAGCTCACGCCCTCGTCCTCGAGGGCGCGGACGACGATCGCGCCGCCGCCGAGCTTCATGCCGCGGCCCCTCCCGTCGCGGCGAGCAGCTCGCGCGCCTCGCTGCGGATGCCCTCGGCCACGCGGTCGGCGAGCGCCATGATCGTCAGGTACGGGTTGATCTCGAGCGAATCGGGGAAGAGACTCGCGTCCGCCACCCGGAGCCACGGGAGGCCGTGCACGCGGCCCCATCCGTCCGTGACCGACCCCGAGGGGTCGCGTCCCATCCCGCAGCCGCCCATCAGGTGCGCGGCGCTCACCGACACCTTGCCGGGCAGGAAGTGCTCGGCGGCGATCAGCTCATCAACCCGGGCGGCGTCGCGCCGCTCGATCAGGGGCGCTTCCGCCGACGGGGCGTGCACGCGGAGCGCGCCGGCCGCGAAGAAGATCTTCGCCGACGCGCGGGTCGCGCGCACCATCGCCTCGATGGTGTCGGGCATGAAGGTGTAGTGCACGACCGGCCGCCCTTCGCGGTCCACCGTCACCCGGTTCCCCGGCACCGCCTTGTCGCAGGCGAGGACCAGGATCATCTGGAGGCGCGGGAACGCGCGCATCAGCGCACTGTGATCCGCGCCGAAGCCGGTCAGGTTCTTGGCCGTCGTGAACGGGAAGTACATGCAGGTCTCGAGCACGAAGTGCTCGTCGGCCGCGCGGTCGAGGAAGTAGCTCTTCGGGTGGCCGACGTCGTTGGTGACGGGCCGCTCGTGCTCGGCGACCAGGATGTGCGCGGGGTGACAGGCGAAGCCGGCGCCGAGCGCGGGAAGGGCGCGGCCGAGGCCGGAGCGGAGCAGCAGGGCGGGGGACCCGACCGCTCCGGCCGCCACCACGACGACCTTGGTGCGGACGAGGTACTCCCCCGGCTCCCACTCGGACACTGCTCCTTTCTCCCCTTCCTTCTTGCCACGAACGCGCACGGAGAGTTCGTGGTCCCCGATGCTCAAGACCTCAGCACGGGTTACGATCTGCACCCCGTTCCGCTCCGCGGCTGGCAACTGAACCCTTGAAGTTCCCATCTTCGCCGCGTTGGGACAGCCGAGGTTGCAGAGGCTCGAGCCCCGGCACCCGCGGATGTTGAGCGGGAACTGCTCCGCCTTCCAGCCGAGCTTCTCGCACCCTTCGACGAAGAGCCGGTTGTTGTCGTTGATGAGGTCTTGGGCCAGGAGGTGGACGTTGTTCTGCGCGGCGAACTTCTGGGAGCGGCGCGCCAGGTCCTGCGGCTCGACGCCCGGCACCGCCCACCGGTTGATCACGCGCGGCGGGGCGACGAGCGAGGTGCCGGTGTAGACGACCGTCGAGCCACCGTACGCGCGGCCGAAGGCGAGGGTCATCGTGCCGTCGGCGGTGAGGAACCCGCCGCCGTCCTCGTAGAGCGCGTCGGCCATCTCCAGCTCGCGGCCGGTGAACTCTTCGTCGGCGAGGCGCGGGCCCTGCTCGAGGACGAGGACCCGCACGCCGTCTTTGACCAGCGGAGAGAGCTCCTGCGCGACCGTGCCGCCTCCGGCGCCCGAGCCGATCACGACGACGTCGTACTCGCGCTGAATCACCTCGCCTCCCAGCCGCACCGGTCGGCCCGATAGCCGATCGCGGCCGACGCGTCGGCGCGGGCGTAGTAGCCCATGAAGGCGATCGTCCTGAGGCCCCACGTCCCGCGCCGCACGAGGAGCAGCGGCGCGTCCTGGAGCGCGGCGAGGAAACGCAGCCGCCGCTCGGGGTCGAGCGAGCGGAAGCGGCGGCCCCAGCGGAAGACCGGGAGGAGATCCAGCACGCGGATGAGGAGGACGACCTGCCGGCGCACCGTCTCGGGGCGGGACGCGAAGAACTTCTCGACGATCGCCTCCGCCTCGGCCCAGGCGCGCTCGTCCAGGTCCTTCGCCTCGGGCACGAAGGTGCATGCAAGGGCGCGAAAGCAGGTCCGGACCGGCGCAAGGACGGGTTCGCTCACGGCGGGGTAATACGGAAATCAGGTCCTGCGAGTCAAGTCAATCGCAACTTGGCGTCTCGCAACTGGCAACTGTTAGAGACCAAGCCAGTAGGAAAACTTCACCAAGAAGATGTTCTCGGGCGCCGGCCCGACGAGTCCCTTGATGTCCCGGGACGGCTCGAGGGTGCCGAAGGGATCGCTGGCGCTCCGCGTCTGCGTCCAGACGAAGTAGACCGTGGAGCCAGGCAGGTACTCCCAGCGCAGCACCGCGCTGCCGCGCAGGGACCGGAAGGTGAAGTTCGGGTCGCCAAAGCTGAACGGCGCCGCCGGCCCCGCGCCGTCGGGATCCACGGTGTACGTACCGCCGGCGTAGGCAATCGTGCCCTTGTCCACGCCGTACACGCTGCGGTCGGTGGACCGCGGGCGATCGAACTCCTTGAACCGGGTGTACTGCCCGCTCGCGATCAGCGGCTGCACGAACAGCTGCAGCGTCAGCGCCGGCGTGAACGTCCAGTCGAGCCGCGTGGTCATCGAGAGCGTCTTCTCGACGAGGTCCGCGAAGACGTAGCGGTGGCCGTAGAAGAGCGTGGCGGTGGGGTCGGCCACCGTCGTGACGTACTGGTTCCGGGTGGTGCTGTAGCTCCACGACGGGGTGAGCTCCACCGAGACGTTGGGCGCGGCGTGAATCACGGCGTCCACGCTCATGTCCCAGGAGCAGTGGCCGTCCCCGCACCCGAGGTCGGGCATCACCATGAGGACCAGCGTCCTGCGCGAATCGGTCATGAGCTGCGCGAAGGAATACCACGACGGGGCCTGAGCGAGCACCGGCCCGCCGCGCGCGAGGTTGTCGCTCATCTGCCGCGTCCGGGCCTGCCCGTAGAGCGAGACGCTCCACCAGTTGAGGAACTGGACCTGGGCGTAGCCCTGCGCCTGCCGGTTCAGCAGGTCGTGGCTGTAGTTGTAGATCTGCTGCGCGCCGAGGATGAAGAACGAGTTCCGCGCGAAGCCGGTCGGCTTCGTGAACTGCCGCACGAGGTTCGCGCCCATGAAGACGCGGTCCGACTGGGTGTTGAACGCGACGTCGTTCGCCTCGAACCCGGGGCTGATGACGCTCGTCTGCACCTCCCACATCCAGTCGCCGGCGTCCTTCGCGAGCCGCGTGTAGAACGAGTAGCCGCGCAGCGACGTGAGCGTGGAGTCGAACGCGTTGCTGAACAGGCCGTTCGAGCCGTTCCGCCGGTCGGGGCGCTGGAAGTAGCGCGCGCTCCCCTCCTGGATGCCCAGGATGTCGGCCGGCGAGCCGGAGACGGAGGTCAGCGTCGCATTCGCCATCAGCCGGTAGGTACGCTTCCCCCACCAAAGGTCGGTCTCGACGCCGCCGGCCTCTGAGTGCGTGTTGAGCTGGGTGCGCAGGGTGGGATCGCGGATGTCGCGCTGGACCGACGTCGCCATCGCGCGGATGTAGTTGCCGCCCGGGAGATCGTGGGAGATGCGTGAAACGAAATAGTTCGTGAACGGCTCCACCTCGAGCCTGGAGCGCGCGCCGGTCGAGTCCTGAATGTCGGCCGTCTCGCGCGCCGTCGCGGCGTCGAGCGCCGCCAGCGTCCACCCCTTCGCGACGCTCCCCGTCAGCTTGGCCGCGCCGAGGATGGCGGTGTTGTCCGGGACTTGCGCGTAGCCCCCGTCGGCCGCCGCGACGTAGGCGTTGTCCGCCCCCTGCGGCGTGCGGCCGATGCGCCGCGGGTAGAACAGGCCGGCGCTGCTGACGTTGCTGCAGCTGAAGCAGTTGAAGTTCCCGAAGGAGAACAGCCCGCTGCCTTCCACGAAGAACGGCCGCTTCTCCGGATAGTAGGTCTCGAAGGCGCTGAGGTTCACGACCGCCGGGTCCACCTCGACCTGGCCGAAGTCGGGGTTGATGGTGCCGTTGAGCGTGAGGCTGGACGAGACCAGGTACTTGAAGTCGCCGCCGATGCGGGTGTCGTAGGCGCGGGAGCGGGCGAACGGGTCGGCGGGCGGGACGCCGGGATCGTTGGTGGAGCGGCCCACGACGTACGGGAGCAGCTCCGCGCGGCCGGGGGCGCGCGTGAGCGCCAGCCCTTCCAGGTGCCCGAACTTGGCCGGCCCGCCCGTCTCGTTGAGGTGCCAGAACGCCCACTGCGACAGCTCGTTGAGCCGATTCTCCTGTCGCCAGACCTGGAGCCCCCACGTCTCCGTGGAGTCGGTTGTGGGATAGCGCAGCTGCGCGAGCGGGATGCGGAACTCCGCCGTCCACCCCAGCGAGTCGATCCGCGTCTTCACGTCCCACACGGCGTCCCACGAGGGATCGAGGTTGGAGCCGTTGGGGCCGTACGAGTCCTCCTTCGACCCGGACGGGTTGGTCATGAAGTCCACGCGGCCGAGATGGTCGTGGAAGGTGTCGAAGATGATCTCGACGAAGTCGCTGCCGAAGCTCGCGTCGCGCCGGACCAGCCGCGTGCGGATGCCTGCGGCGCCCTCCGTGTCGTACATCCGGGCGCCGATGTACAGGTAGTCGTCGTCGTAGAGGAAGCGCACCTCGGTGCGCTGGGTCGCGCTCTCGCCCTCGTGCGGCTGCGCCTGCCGGAAGTCCGTGGCCGGCGTGGCGGCCTGCCAGTCGGGCTCATCGAGCTTTCCGTCCAGCGTGATGGGGCCGCGGCGCCGCGCGGCGACTGCCACCGGCGGCGGCGTGGGATGCACGGAGCCGTTCCGCGTCCCGCTGTCGGCGGCCTGCTGCGCCGCGGCATGCGGGACGGAGACGATGCCGAGCGCGAGGCCCCAGGCGGCCCCGAGGAGCGTGGCACGGCGCACCGTCCGTCCTCCGGGATTGTGCGAGGATGACGCTACTACCCCCGTAGGACGCAACTGATGGACAAAAGGTTGCATTCTGGATTGAATACTCGGCAGATGAGCGCACCCGCGGCAACCGGAGGACCGCAGCGCGTCGCGATCGTAGGCGCCGGGCCCGCGGGCTTCTTCCTCGCCGAGCGGCTCCTGTCCCGCGAGGGCGGCGGCGTCGAAGTGGATCTGTACGAGAAGCTCCCCGCGCCCTACGGGCTCGTCCGCTTCGGGGTCGCGCCCGACCACGAGAAGATCAAGAACGTCACCCGCGCCTTCGACGCCGTGGCCCGGCGTCCCGGCTTCCGCTACTTCGGCAATGTGGAGTTCGGCGCCGACGTCACGCTGGCCGACTTCGCCCGCCACTACCACCAGGTTTGCTTCACCACCGGCGCGCAGACCGACCGGCGGATGGGGATCCCGGGCGAGGACCTGCTGCGCAGCCATCCCGCCACCGAGTTCGTCGCGTGGTACAACGGCCACCCCCGCTTCCGGCACCTCAGCTTCGATCTCTCGGTCGAGCGGGTCGCCGTGGTCGGCGTCGGGAACGTGGCGGTGGACGTGGCGCGCATGCTCTGCCGCACGCCGGAGGAGCTGGCCGGGACGGACATCGCGGACTACGCGCTCGACGCGCTCCGGCAGAGCCGGATCAAGGAGGTCTACCTCCTCGGCCGACGCGGGCCGGTGCAGGCGGCGTTCACCACGCCCGAGACGAAGGAGCTTGGCGAGCTGGCGGGCGCCGACGTCACCGTGCGTCCCGAGGAAGTCGCCGTGGACCCGTGGAGCCAGGCGGAGCTGATGCGCGCGCAGGACCGCACGCTGGCGAAGAAGGTGGAGTTGCTGCGCGAGTTCTCCACGCGAGCGCGGACCGGGAAGCCGAAGCTCCTCACCCTGCGCTTCCTCGTCTCGCCCGTGGAGCTGCACGGCGACGCGTCGGGCCGCGTGATCGGGATGCGGCTGGTCCGGAACGCCCTCATCAAGGAGCCGAACGGCGCGCTGCGGGCGGCGCCGATCGGGTGGTTCGAGGAGCTGCCGGTGGAGCTGGTCTTCCGTTCCGTAGGCTACCGCGGCGTCCCGCTCCCCGGCGTGCCGTTCGACGGAGACTCCGGCACGATCCCGAACGTCAGTGGCCGGGTCGTGTCACCTGACACCCGGCACCCGACACCCGGTCTTTACGTCGCCGGCTGGATCAAACGCGGCCCCTCCGGCGTCATCGGGACGAACAAGCCCGACGCGGCGGAGACCGCCGAGGCGATGCTCGAGGACCTGGAGCGCGGCGAGGTGCCGCGGCCCGCCGAGCCCTCCGCCGCGGCGGCCCTGCGGCTGCTCCGCGAGCGGGTGCCGTGCCTGATCACCTTCGAGGACTGGAAGAAGCTCGACGCGCTCGAGAGCGAGCGCGGCAAGGCAGGCGGGCGGCCGCGCGTGAAGATGAGTGAGGCCGAGATGATGAAGAAGCTCGGATGCGAATAGACAACGGAGGCTATATGAAGACGGAGGCATGGACGCACGGGCGCACGGGGGCACGGAGGGCAGGAGGCACGGAGGCACGGGGGCACGGGGGCACGGAGGCACAGAGAATACTCGCGGCACTCACCGTGCCCCTGTGCCTCTGTGCCGCTGTGCCAGCCGTTCTGGGCGCGCAGACGCCGCGGGCGCCCGCGTCGCCGCCGGCAAGCGTCGTCCTCGTGCCGGCGCGCGTCTTCGACGGCGTCACGCTGACGCTGCAGAGCGGGTGGGAGGTGGTCGTCACCGGCGACCGGATCGCGGCGGCCGGCCCCGCGGGAAGCGTCACGCGGCCCGCGGGCGCGCGGGTGATCGAGCTGCCCGGCCTCACGCTGATGCCGGGGATGATCGAGGGGCACTCGCACCTCCTGCTGCACCCGTACAACGAACGGAGCTGGAACGACCAGGTGCTTAATGAGCCCCTTGGCCTCCGGGTCGCGCGCGCCACGGTGGCGGCGCGTACGACGCTCATGGCGGGCATCACGACCGAGCGCGACCTCGGCACCGAGGGCGCGGGATACACGGACGTCGGCCTCCGGGACGCGATCCGGCAGGGGATCATCCCCGGGCCGCGCCTCCTCGTCGCGACGCGCGCGATCGTGGCGCAGGGGAGCTACGGGCCCAAGGGGGCGCCGGAGCGCGACCTGGCCTTCGGCGCCGAGGCGGCGGGAGGCCAGGACGACCTGATCCGCGTCGTGCGCGACCAGATCGGCCGCGGGGCGGACTGGGTGAAGATCTACGGCGACTACCGCTGGGGGCCGAACGGCACGACCGAGCCGACCTTCACGCAGGAGGAGATGAACCTGATCGTGGAGGTCGCCTCGAGCGCGGGGCGCCCGGTCTCGGTGCACGCGTACTCGCCCGAGGCGATGCGGCGCGCGGCGCTCGCGGGCGTGACGACCATCGAGCACGGGGACGACGGGACGCCCGAGGTCTTCCAGTTGATGGGGCAGAAGGGGATCGGCCTTTGTCCCACGGTCGCTGCCGGTGACGCGGTGGCGCAGTACGCGGGGTGGAGGAAGGGCGTGGATCCGGAGCCGGCGTTCATCGCGCACAAGCGCGAGACTTTCCGCGCGGCGATGGCCGCCGGCGTGCCGATCTGTTTCGGCGGCGACGTCGGAGTCTTCCCGCACGGCGAGAACGTGCGCGAGCTGGAGATCATGGTGGACTACGGGATGCCGGTGGGGCAGGCGCTGATCGCCGCCACGTCCGGCAACGCGAAGATCCTGAAGCTCGACGACCGCGGCCGCATCGTGCCGGGGCTCCTGGCCGATCTGATCGCGGTCGAAGGGGATCCCACGCAGAGCATCTCGGCCCTGCGCAACGTGCGCTTCGTGATGAAGGGTGGTGAGGTGGCCCGGCAATGATCACGCGTCGCGATTTCGTGGAGCGCACGGCGCTCCTCGGAGCGAGCGCCGCGGCGCTCCCCCGGCTCCTGAGCGGCCTCGGTTCGGCGCGCCTGCCGGGCGACGCGGGCCGGGCGCGGTTCCTCGCGCAGGGCGGCCAGCTCACCCTGGCGAACGACGCCGTCGCCGCCACTTGGAGCACCGACGGCGGGAGCTTCAAGGCAGTCGGCCTGGACGACCGCCGGAACAACACGCATCTGGCGCTTGCCCCCGACGCGTTTCTCCTGCGCCTGGGCGACGGCACGGTGCTGCGCTCGTCGGAGATGCGCCTCTCGGGCACGCCACGGGTGGAGCGGCTGGCCGGCGACGCCGCGGCCTCGCGGCTCGCCGAGCGCTTCGGCGGCCAGACCGTGCAGATCGTCCTGACCGACGCGGCGGGAAGGCTGGAGGTGACCTGGCGCGGCGTCCTGCGCGACGGGTCGGCGTACGTGCGCCAGGAAGTGGCGCTCCGCGCCACCGGCGGCGAGGTGCTGGTGAGCGAGATCGCGCTCGTGGACCTCGACCTGCCGGGCGCCATCGTGGACGGCCAGGTGCGCGGCTCGCCGATCATCGCCGGCAACCTCTACCTCGGCTTCGAGCACCCGCTCTCCCAGAGCGCGGTGGGCGGTTCCCGTGCGCGCTCGGCGCTACCGCGTGAGCTGCCGATCCGCCCGGGCACGGCGCCCGAGTACTCGTCGGTGATCGGCACGGCGCGCCCCGGACAGTTCCGCCGCGACTTTCTGGCGTACATCGAGCGGGAGCGGGCGCATCCGTACCGCACCTTCCTCCACTACAACTCGTGGTACGACATCGGGTACGGGAACCCGTTCGACGAGGCCGAGGCGCTGGCCGTGATCGAGGCGTACGGCCAGGAGCTGCACGTCAAGCGCGGCGTCACCCTCGACTCGTTCCTGTTCGACGACGGATGGGACGACCACCAGACCCTCTGGCACTTCAACGCCGGCTTCCCGCACGGTTTCACGCCCCTCAAGGACGCGACCGCCCGCTACGGCTCCCACCCGGGCGTCTGGATGAGTCCGTGGGGCGGCTACGGGCAGGCGCGGCAGGAGCGACTGCAGTACGGGAAGGAGCAGGGCTTCGAGACCAACCAGGGAGGCTTCGCGCTGTCGGGACCGAAGTACTTCGCCCGGTTCCGCGAGGTCTGCCTCGACATGATCCGGACCTACGGCGTCAACCAGTTCAAGTTCGACGGCACGGGGAACGTGCGGAACGCGATCCCCGGGAGCCAGTTCGACTCCGACTTCGACGCGATGATCCACCTGATCGGCGAGCTGCGCGCCGAGAAGCCGGACCTGTACGTCAACCTCACGACCGGGACGTTCCCGTCGCCGTTCTGGCTCCGGTACGCGGACTCGATCTGGCGCGGGGGCTCGGACGACGACTACGCCGGCGTCGGCACCGACCGGCAGAAGTGGATCACCTACCGCGACGGCGACACCTTCCAGAACGTTGCCGGCCGCGGGCCGCTCTTCCCGCTCAACTCGCTGATGCTGCACGGGCTCATCTACGCGAAGCAGGCGGAGCGGCTCCACGGCGATCCGGGGAACGACTTCGATTCCGAGATCCGCGCGTACTTCGGGACCGGCACGCAGCTGCAGGAGATGTACGTCACCCCCACGCTGCTCACGGCCGACAACTGGGACGTGCTGGCCGAATCGGCGAAGTGGGCGCGCGAGAACGCCAGTGTGCTGGCGGATACCCACTGGGTGGGCGGGGACCCGCTCGCGCTGGAGCCGTACGGGCACGCGGCGTGGTCGCCGGAGCGCGGGATCCTGGTCCTGCGAAACCCGGCGGATGCGCCGCAGACGCTCCAGCTGGACGTGGCGCGAGCCTTCGAGCTGCCGTCGGGGGGGGGCGCGAGCGAGACGTACGCGGCGCGAAGCCCGTGGGCCGCCGATCGCGGGAAGATGCCGATCCGGCTCCAGGCGGGCGTGCCCCACGAGTTCGCGCTGCAGCCGTTCGAGGTGCTGACGCTGGAAGCTGAGCCGGTCTGAGCGCGTTCGCGCTGAGCCTGCTGCTCGCCGCCGGCGCGATGCACGCCGCGTGGAACCTGATCTTGAAGCGCGCCGAGAACCGGCTTGTCGTCACCTGGCTCGCGCTGACGGTCGGCTCGCTCCTCTTCCTCCCCGCGCTGGTCGCAGCGCCGGTGCCGCGGGGGATGTGGCCGTTCGTCGTCGCCAGCGCGGCCGTCGAATGCCTCTACTACCTCCTGCTGGCGTACGCTTACGGGCAAGCCGATTTCTCGCAGGTCTACCCGCTGGCGCGCGGCTCGGCACCGGCCTTCCTCGCGATCTGGACCATCGTCCTGCTCGGCCAGGTGCCCTCCGTGGCGGGTGGGTTGGGTCTGGCGCTGATCGTCGTGGGGTTGGTTCCCGTGGGCGGCGGAGCGGTCTGGTGGCGGTGGAGCGGCCCCCAGTTCCGCTCGCGAGGCGTCGTCGCGTCGTTCGGCGTGGCGCTCTGCACGTCGGTCTACTCGCTGATCGACGG
>Ga0116138_1001237_pt1 | contig 14230 bp, 15 predicted proteins | sample June2015DPH_20_1_2_FD_88971 | JGI IMG/M metagenome (GOLD analysis project Ga0116138, IMG submission 88971) | Peatland microbial communities from SPRUCE experiment site at the Marcell Experimental Forest, Minnesota, USA - June2015DPH_20_150 | ecosystem: Environmental > Terrestrial > Soil >... | reverse complement strand
GCGAATGTGTAGAACTCTCTTCATGTTTCCTTCAATTTCTCTCTCGCTGAGTTCAACGTGACCGTCAAACATTTCGAGGATGGCTTGAATGTCCGAAGGCGTGTGAATTTGCGGGTTCAGGGTAGCTACGACTGTAAAGCCGAGAGACTTGACCCTGCGGAGGGTTTCCGTCAGCCACTTTCGCGTGACCACGCTCTTGTGAATAAGCAGCATATCGTCAAGGACATCGATGCATAGCCGCTTGGAATCGACCACTGCCTCTGACGAGGAGCCCTGCAGGAGGGCCATTAGGTCGATATTGATGGCCGTGAGGTTTTCCAATTTAGTGCTAAAGCGAACGTTTGGAAGCTTTTGCGCTTGGTCCTCACTCCTTGTAACTACAGCCGAGAGGCTCGAGGGATAGGAGGTCAGTAGGTCGGTGACCTTTGAGAAATCCCTCGTCAAGTAGACGTTCCGCCCTCCCATCTTGGCTCCAGCCTCTAGGAATCTGCGGATTATGTTTTCCCGTTCGTCACTGGCCGGAGAGGTGAGTAGAGTTGCGCTTGCTTTTGGCAATCCGCCTTTCAGCAGGTAGTCTAGGATCGGAAGGCCGGTGGGTACTGTTTCGCCGGGCGCTTGCGCAGCAAGCTCTTTCGCTTTACTTTCCAGCACTACCTCTGGTTCGACGCGGCGTTTCTTGGAGGATTGGAATCTTCTGAATCCATACAATCCAAGGCCGGCGAATGCTGCGACCGCCCCAGCGTATGGCAATAGGCTTGCCGGGTTGTACACCGAAGGGGTAGATTCCGCGTTGAATCCCAGTGCGAGCCCAACAGATGGTATCCCTGACAGGTTTGTTCCGGTCCAGGTTACGTAGCTCCTACCGTCCTGTTCCTGAGTTACCGCTGCTGAAGTTGGTTGTACACCGGTTGGGCTGTAACCGATGGGCAGTTTGATCGTCACGGTCAGTGATTGAATGAGGATTTGAGACGAGTCGAGGGTTTCGCTCCAGGTGAATGAATCTTGGTCCGAGGCAACATCATAAGCGTAGGTGAAATTGTAAACTTCGCCGCTCATGAAAGCCTTGGGGAAGAGAATTCGCAGGACAGGTTGGTCAGATGGGGAACCAGGTGCCGGATAGACAAATCCCAAGCTTCCTCCGTTGTCAAAGACCTTGTTTATCGCCACTGTCTTTCCTTGGTACCACAGCCCCCAATCGAGGTAGGTCCAATTTCCCGATTGGAAAAGCATAGACACCTGCCTAGTTACGTGCGCCAGTCTTGGAGAGACTATGTCCACGGTAACGTTAATCGAGTTGAACTGAAAGTTAGCCCCTGATTGTGCACGTGCGGGCGCATAGGAAACTGCCATACTAACTAAAGCGAAAAATACGGCGACAAAGCACAAGCGTTTTCCAAGCGACATGAACTGAATCTACCTTAGCCGTATTCCGCAATCGGGGCAGTTCTTGGATCCGCGCGCAATGCTCGTGCCGCAGTGAATGCAAAATTCTGACGTACGCGGCCCTATCAACGGGCCTGGCTGAATTTGCCTCTGTCCAACCTGAGCGCTTTTGGACAGGCCGGGGCCGATGCTCGTGTGAGTCCCTGGGCCGACTTTGGCAACGACTTGCTCGGACCCGGACGTTACAGAAGGTTGTGAAGTGGTCCCCGGGCCGAGAGAGGGCGGTTTAGATGAGCCCTTTGGAATTTTTCCCTTAAGCGACAATGCTGCGCCCACGGCCACGCCTGATACAACTGCAACTGACACCTCAGCAAGGTTCAGCTTTGGTATCACTTTGAGCTCCTGCACCGCACTCTGTGATGGCTTAAACCCACTGCGTGTGGCATTCGCTAAGATGCTGTATAAACCAGGTTTAATCGAGCTGTCCATTCGAATCGCGCCTGTCTTGAAGGTGCCATTGCTACCGGTGAGTACGCTGTATTGTTTACTCAGAAAGAAGATTGTTACATTGGCTCCAGCAACAGTCTTCCCCGTTCCGGTTGCCGTTACATTTCCCGACGCGACAAATTCGTCGCCTTGAGCAACCGGCGCCAAATTATCCAGCGCTACAATAAGGTCGTGGTACTTGACGGAAAAACTCTGTACCGTAACCAAATTGGCTTGGGTTACTGTGATGTTGTGGGCGCCTTCTTGAAACGGTTGTGTTTCTGGAATTGGAATTGTCAGGGTAAAGTGGCCGGTTGAATCGGAGGTGGTCGTGAAATTGTCATCCACGTAAACAGCCACAACCATGTTTGGAATCCATCCATCGCCATCCAGAACGACATTCTCTCCAGGAAACGCGGCGTTCGCTGACGTCGCGTACGTGATGCTTAGAACCGGCTTGTATGCTTCAACCCGGAAAGAGGCTGAAGCACTATCGCTCGCAGTTCGGAATGTTGCCGTTGCAACGGCAGTGTAGTTGCCTGAAGGTTCGGTAAATGGAATTGAGTAAGTTCCGTTAAAGGAACCGCCCGACGAAGGCGTTATGGCCAACTTTCCGCCAAGAAGCTGAACCTGCACCTTTGATTGAGTAGGTGAGATTTCTTGAGTGTCGGTGTAGCTCTGCCCATAGCAGTTCACGTGGAGTAGGTCCTCGCCAACTTGCACGGTTCCGGAATATGTCAGTGATTCACCTGGGCGATAAGTTGTCTTCCCCACGCCGAACGCTGAGATCTTGATCTTGTCGTAAACCTCTGCGATAAAATACACCTGCGGGTCGCAAGCTTGACTTGTTTGCGTGAAGATCTGAGTTGGAGTGTACTGAGTTGGAGGGTTATACTGAAGGTTACAAGGTTTCCCACCGCAGGCTGTCAGGCTCGCATTGGATTGGGACGGAAGCATCAGTACTAGCGGGGCTAGTAACATTAGGATGAATACGATGCGTGAGAGAGCGCTTGTAGAGAAACGCATCGGTTGTTCGATTATACGCGGCCGAAGTTTGCTATCTGCTTTGCGTTCCCGTATGCCGGAAGCAAAAGCAATAATTCAAGGTGAGGCAAGACGATTATGACGATCTTGAGGCTAATTCTCTCCACAATCTTATCGCTCGCAGTCCTCATCCTAGGTGTATTCACCATCTACCAGTTACTCACTTCTTGGGTCCCAAGTGGCGGATGGGTTCTCGAGAACCTAATCAGCCTCGCTTTCGCATCCGCAATGATCGCGGGAAGCATCATGGAACTAGGCCGGCACATGCTCCCAACTTCGCCAACGGGTGGCGGCACCAAGCGGTGCCCGTCATGTCGTGCTCGCGTTCCCCGCATAGCGCAGTTTTGTCGCGAATGTGGAAAGCCATTTCATAAAGAAACTTAAGCCGAGTAGATTCGGCTCGCTATGACTGAGAACGACTGAAGTTAGTCGCTAAGTTCTGGGGATGCGATATGGTGGCTCAGGAATGGAGGTGTTGAAGCAATGTGTGGTGGACGTCAATTCCTGACGAAAGAAAAAAAGTTAGAATGGCTTGAAGAATACAAGAGCGGCCTCGAGAATGAGCTGAAAGGCGTAGCTGAGAGAATCGAAGAACTGAAACACTAAGAGCAGCCTCTCCCTCTCCTTTTTCCCATCTTCTTCTCCAACTTCATATGGGACGGCCGAGTGTCAAAGTCCCTTGCTGAAGCGGTGGAGTGCATTGCTCTCACTTAGACGTACGATAGACCTGCTGATCTACCTTTCAGTCGCTTTGGGAATAGTTCTCCTCCCGCAACTATACCCCCTCGTCCCTACCTGGCTTTTCCTCTCAGTCCTCGGAGGATGGTTAGCTTATGTCATAGTCGCCATACTCGCCGCAACTGGGCGTAGAATCGCTTACCCACTTGCGTTCGTTCTCTCAATTCTAACGCTCGCAGTCTCACTTCCACAGCCAGAGCACCAATCGTTCGTAAGGGCGGGGTTGTCACTTGCCTCGCTAACATTTCTAGTCGGTTCAGCCTTCCAACTAGTCCTCCTAATTCTCATCCCGGTCTACCTGCGCAAGCGCCCAAGTAGCAGGCCTACCTAGCGTTTGAGCAATACGTCCGCAAACTGGAACCCATCCCGCGAAACAGATTCACCAACTTCCACGGGAATTGGTTCTCGGAAAATAGGCCCGTCGTATACAAATGTGTGAAATTCACCGTTCTCACCGCAGGGGTCGACACTCGGGGGCAGGTCTTTCAGGAGGGTATTGTCGAATTGCCGGCCCGCAAATTTCGCGTCAAGTTTCTTCGGATCTACACAGGTTAGGATAGCCCGGAACCCGACCTTCAACATATCCTCTGCAAGGCTTGCTGTATCCCTCCCCCAGACAGGGAAGATGGGTGTGAGGTCGAGCTGGGCGAGGTTCGCTTCCCGATACTTCCGAATATCCTCAAGGAACAAGTCACCAAATATGACATGTGTAACTCCTTTTTTCTTCCACTGCGATAGGACTTTCCGCATTTTTTCCTCGTAAACCACGTTCGGGCAGGGATAAGGGATCAGCACCTTCTCCAAGTGTATGCCGACAGACTTGCCCTGCCTGTCGAGGAGTTCCTCCCTGACGCCATGCATAGATACGCGGCGGAATAGGTCGCTAAGGGTCGTTAGCAGGCAGACTATCTCAAATTGCTTTGCGGCACGAGTTCGGTATAATGCCATTGCGCTGTCCTTGCCGGAAGACCAAGAAAGAATAGCCTTAGGTTTATGCGTCATGCGTGCTCCCGCTAAAGTCTGCGCTCAAACCAAACTGAAAAACATTAGTAACCTTTTATCATGAGCTCGGACAGAGTACCTTGGGTGAGGACTATTGGCTAGAGTCGGCTATTTTGAAGGAACTGATCCGCTTCTCCTATCTAGGTTTGCAGCTGAAGGCGTTGAGACATTGCCGGTCGCGAACACGTGGGACGGGCACGGTAAGTACGTCAACCATCTTAGCAAGGGCGAGGTGAACGTGGTGGTCGGCTACTTCCATAAGGTCGTGCCGGCCGAACAGGAGCGCATGGGCCCTGCTGACTTGCTTTTCGCATGTAAGACCTTGGACATACCTGTCGTGCTCATCGCCCCAGCGACATCACGCGACAAAGCCAAGAAACTCCTAGGTGAAGCTGGGCCTAAGGTCCACGTCGTGGCCCCAGATGAAGTTGAAGCCGAGGTCAGAAAACACCTCTAGTCCCAGCGGTCTTTGCGGCTTTGCCAGACGCGTCGTCAAGCTTCTGAGCAATATGTTGGGGCTTCAATGCCTCAAGTGAGCAGCGGGCCCATGGCTCTCGTGAAGTAACGTGCGTGAAACTCTAGTATCTTTGAAGTCACTATTTTTGTAATGCGCCGTGAGTCAATTTGTTTTGTCTAGCGCGAGTTTGTTCCGGAGAAGGTTGAGTTAATGTCGAAAGCGTACAGGAGAAGCGTGGAATTATACCTGATGGCAAAGAAGACAACTGATACCAATACCCAATTCAATATCGATTCAGAAAGGATCTCAGTTCATGAGGATTATATTGATTGTCTGAGGCTTCTGGCCACTTACGCAAGAATGCATGATGTTTCAGTTGTGGCATGCGGCATTTGGGGAGGAAGAAAAAGGCTAGGGATTAAGTTTCAAGGAAAGAATGTGACAGTTGGAGTTCTGAGAGGCGGGGATGTAGGAATTGGGATGACGCATGAATTGAAGAGCCCTTTTGAAATCCAGAAATTTCTAGAAAACGCTATGAGGTTTACAGTCGCGAATCTAAATGAGGAATTGTTTGAAAAAGCATACGAGCAGCTAAAGCGGATAGAATCTGATAAGAAAATCCTAATCGAACCTGAAGAAACAAAGAAATGGTGACATGAAGCCTTCCGCAAGCCAACTTCCTCGAATAAACGATACTTCTTTTACGAACACCATACCCCCAAAGAGTGAGGGAATTTTAAATGGCGAAAGCTAAGAGAACGAAAAGTAAGGCGACTCCGAAGGTAGCTCGAATTACGTACGCGACCCTTAGGGTGACACCTGAGGACGACAAGGCGTACGAGAAGGCAGTCGCAGAAACAAAAGCAAAACTTGGCAACCACTACCCAATTTTCATCAATGGTGAGAAGCGGGCCGCGACTGGGGAGGAAATGGCACACGCCAGTCCCCTCGACACCCGCATGATCGTCAGCTACTTCCCCAAGGGAACCTCCGACGACGTAAGATCTGCCCTCGCAGCTGCCAAGGAAGCGTATCCAAAATGGGCTGCCACACCTTACAAAGACCGCGTCGCAATTCTTCGCAAAGCCGCGGACCTGATAATTGAGAGAAGGTTTGAGTTAGCGGCTTGGATGGCATTCGAAGTCGGCAAGAACCGCTCCGAGTCGCTAGCGGAAATTAATGAAGCCGCTGAGCTAATACGCTATTACTGTGGGCAGATGGAACTTCACAAAGGCTTCCTGCAACCACTTGAATCGCCAGGACCAGGGCAGGAAACACAGAGCATCTTGCGGCCGCACGGGGTGTGGGCGGTCATCGGGCCTTGGAACTTCCCCCTTGCTTTGACCACTGGCATGTCTGCAGGCGTACTCGTCGCGGGTAACACAGCTGTGTTCAAACCCTCAAGCGACTCACCAGTGCTGGGCTACGAGCTCTGCAGAGCTGTCGTTGACGCTGGCATCCCACGTGGCGTATACAATTTTGTAACTGGACCGGGTGGAACGGTGGGCGCTGAGCTGCAGCAGAACCCAGGGGTTGATGGGCTGGTTTTCACGGGTTCGAAGGATGTGGGCATGCAGGTATACCACCACTTCGCAAAAGACTACCCCAAGCCCGTTATAGCCGAGATGGGAGGTAAGAACCCAGCCATCGTCACCGCTAACGCAGACCTAGACCAAGCTGCGGAAGGGGTCATGCGTGCAGCCTTCGGTTTCGGAGGACAGAAATGCAGCGCCTGTTCCCGCGTATACGTCGACCAACGTGTCAAGAACAAGTTCCTAGAACTTCTGAAAGATTACACTCAGAAATTCGTGAAGGTAGGCGACCCCACGCTCAAAGAGACATTCCTAGGGCCAATAATCAACAGAGCCGCGGTTGAGACGTACCAGCGAGCGGCAGAGGATGCGAAGCGAGATGGCGCGAAATTCATCAGCGGAGGCAGCACACCACAGGGTGCCGAGTACGGAAACGGCTACTTTGTTGAACCAGCGGTCGTTGACGGACTACCGCCAACTCACCGGCTGTTCAAGGAAGAACTGTTCGTCCCGTTTGTTTTGGTCGCAGGGGTAGAATCGTTCGATGAAGCCCTCAAACTCGCGAACGAGAGCGAATTCGGACTGTGCGCCGGAATCTACACAAAGGACAGGAAGGAAATGCAAACCTTCTTCGACCAGATACAGGCTGGCGTGACTTACGCGAATAGGCGCGCAGGCGCAACGACTGGTGCGTGGCCTGGGGTCAACTCCTTCGGGGGATGGAAAGGCAGCGGCTCCACCGGCAAGAGCGGATTAGGCCCGTATTATGTACAACAATTCATGCGCGAACAATCAAGGTGGATCGTGAAATAGACCTGCATGACTGAGATAGAAGAAAAGATCCTGTCTTCGCTTAAGGCACAAGGAGTAGAGTACGAGGTCTTCGAACACGACCCCGTATACACCTGCCCACAGATGGCGAAGTTCCTGAAGACCGATGAAGCCCACATAGCCAAGTCAATGATAGTGAAGAAAAGCGACGGGACCTACTTGCTCGCCGTTCTTCCGGGGAATAAGAAGATTGACTTCCACCGGCTAGGCACAGTTACCAAGTCAGCACCTGTCATCTTAGCCCCAAAGAAGGAGGCAGAAGAGATTGCGCAATGTTCAGTAGGCTGTGTCTACCCACTCGGGAATATAATTAATCTCGAAACATTGTTTGATGGAGCGCTCTTGCGCCAGGAATATGTCTACTTCAACCCTGGCTCGCATACGAAAAGTGTGAAGATTAGCACCCGAGCCCTCGTCAACCTAGTGAACCCGAACATATTTGAATTCACATGATTTCAGGTATTTTCCTAAACCGACATAACGTCAGTTGCGACCTTCATCAAGTCCCGTGAACTTATTATGCCTGCCATTTCACCATTCTTGCTTAGCACAATCAAATGCCTAACATGTTTCTCACGCATGAGCTTAATCACGTCCGCCACAGAGGTATCCGATTGCACGGTGAGAACGGGTTTTGACATATGATGTATAGCCAGATTTTTTTCAAGCAAAGCCCCCACCTGTTCGACTATTCGGACAAAATCCCTCTCCGTCAATATGCCAACTAATTTTCCCTTTTCCACTATAACGACCGATCCAATAGTGTGGCGTTGCATCTCACCAGCGATTCTCCAGAGGCCGTCGTGTGGCCCACTGGTCACGACATGTTCAGTCATAATGTCAGCAGCTGTAAGCCGTCTGCGTTGCGACATATACCCCTCACCTTACAAAACGAACTTCCATGCTCCTAATTATACAGCTTCTTGAGTTCTCTCAGTTTGCCCAGACAATGCGTATACTTTAATCGCTGAGATTCGGGACGAGTGTCCTAGGCGGACATGGTATCGGTTGGGTGTTTCGATTTTATTGTGTGGCAAAATCGGTGTGCGTCTTCGTTTCCGGTCCGCGTAGGCTGGATGCGAACATTCCTAAGAAGGTGATTATGGCGGCGACAACGAAAGCGCGTCCAATGCCGCTCACAAACCCTATGGACTCTCCTGGCGTAAGCGTTGTGTAGCCGCCAGTAATTATGCCGGAGACAACTTGGTAGGGGATAGCTGTCGTAATTATGTATGCTACGAGGCCGATGCTTATCACACTACCCGTATTGAAGACGGTTGCTCTGATTCCTGAGGCAATGCCACGCCGTTGAGGGGGAACCGAGCCCATTACTGCGCTAATGTTTGGGGATGAGAAGAGTCCCAATCCCAGGCCGAGCACGATGAGGATGATCTCTATCTGTAGTAGCGGGGTTGTAGTACTCACAAGAAATGCAAGAGCAACGTAACCCGCGGCTCCCACAGCCATTCCTAGAGTAGCCAGCCCCCGTGTTCCATAACGATCGGAAAGTTTCCCGCTTATTGGGCCGATGCACACGAAAGCCACATCTAATGGTAGAAAAAGGAGCCCGGCTATGAGCGCGTCATATCCGCGAATGAGTTCGAAGTACAGAATTATGATGAGGCTCATGGAGCCGAAACCGAGAGAATACAGGAATTGGCTAACGTTCCCTGCCGAGAAGAGCCGAATCTTGAACAGCCGCATATCTAAAATCGGCTCAGCTGTGCGCGGTTCGAGGTAGAGGAAGAGTGCAAGAGTTACAATGCTGATGAGGTAAAGTATTGCGGCTCCGATGTTATCGATTGCAGCCATAGTCTGTAAGCTAATGACCACTAGAAGCGATGTCAAAGAGGTCGTGAACAAGCAGAGGCCCGAATAATCAAAGCTGGAGTGCTTTTCGGTCTGAGCGATTTCCTTCAGACGAAGGTGAGCCCAGAGAGTACCGAAAATCCCGATGGGAACGTTCAGGGTAAATATGCTTCTCCACCCAACCGTATCGATCAAGACACCGCCCACTGTCAACCCAAGAACAGCGCCGAGCGTGAACGCAATTTGGTTCACTCCAAGAAAAAAGCCAAGCTCTGCCGCTGGCGAGGCGTCGGTGATTAGGGCAGCGCTATTAGTGATCAACATGGCCGCCCCAACGCCCTGGATAATCCGGAAAATTATGAGCTGCTCTCCCGTTTGCGCAAAAACGCAAAGCGCCGAACCGACAGTGAAAATTGCAAAACCCAAATTGTAAACCTTCACCCGCCCAAAGATATCGGTGAATCGACCGAGGAAGAGCAGGCCGATCGTTATTGCGATCTGGTAGCCCTGAGTCACCCATAGCAGCGTCTCAAGGTCTGTTCGGAGTGATTCAGCTATGGTGGGAAGGCCGATCAGTACTATTCGTGTATCAAGGCCGGCCATGAAGATGCCGACTGTCGTTACTGAAAGGACAACCCACCGATACTGCACGATCTTGACACGAATCTACGCCAAACCAATCCTCTCAAAGAAAAACTCTTCACAACCTCAACTATTCCCCATAAAGGGGACGGACTCTGCGGTTGAGGGTATCCGGAATGGTCTTGACTGGTTTAGTGCAAGGGACGAAGGCATGGCGATTATTGGATTCCCTTAAGGAGCGCCTTCCTTCGGCTGGTCAGTGCCGGCTGGCACTTTGAAAGCAAGGGCGAGGCCAGCTATCGCTATCAGAATCGAAATGGTGGCGATTCCAAAAGCAACGGTGTCGTAATCGGATTGTTCTGTGACAAGAGAAAAAATGATTCCCAATATACCTACAGCAGTCAACACGTAGGCAAGAGCCGACACGCCCCTCTTCTGACTCAAGATACCGTCTCATCTCTTTGATGGAATCTGTGGATGATTCATCCAGCCTTGTTATATATTCCTTTGAAGACAATACTAACTACGAGGTGTAGTTCACTGGCCAGCAGCCGCCATAAGTTTGGCAACATAGTGCAGTGGGTAGCTACTAACGCGAGGTCGTTCAGTTACTTGTTACCTGACACATTGGAGCTTGCGCTTTACCTTGGTCTCTTGATATACTTCGCAGTCCAGCTTGCACAACAGCAAGCGTAATCAAGTCTCGAAGCAACTGTTAGGACAGGTTCACCTTGCAATGATTAACCTCGTTCGATTCGAGAAGTCTGTTGCGGACAGCCTTCTCAGCTATGCAATTGACTCGTACCCGAAGGAGGCAATCCTTCTACTTCGCGGTAAGGCAGGCAAAGACGGGATATTGATCAACGAGGTTTTGATTCCCCCTCTAGCTACGCATGGGCGGGGCTTTTCCAGTTTCTCAAACATAATGCTCCCAATGGACCTGAGCGTGATGGGCGTTTCGCATTCGCACCCTTCCGGTTCTAATCATCCTTCAATGCATGACCTAAACCATTTCTACGGAAGAATTATGGTAATCATGGCTTACCCGTTTCAATCGTACAGTGATATCGGAGTTTTCAACAGCCACGGCGACCGCCTCTTACTTGAAGTAGTGCCTGACAGCATCCGTGAAGATTCTCAGTGAGCTCTACACTTTTTCATTCATTCCACAGGGATTGTTTGGAGACGTTGCGTCTCCACTACGCGGCTGTGACTGCGCCTGCAATGACCTGTACCTCTTGATAACTTCCTGACCTGATTATGCCCACCCGAATTGTTTGCCCGGGGAGGATGTATCGCTCCAGATATGTTGAGAGTGCATCATAATTCACTATTCTGCTTCCGTTTACGGAAACTATGATGTCACCTCCTATGATGTACTGTTGGCCGGCGATTGTGGCAATTTGCTGGCCGCTTCGTAGCCCTGCTCGGTCTGCGGGTCCGCCCGAAACGGTCTTTTCGATTAATACGCCGTAAGTCACGTTTGCCCCAGTAGCTTGTGAGAGTTCGTAGGTCATGTCGACTGCTTGAATTCCAAGGGCCGGATGGTTACGGTACCCGCCGCTACTTATGATGGAAGGTAGCTCTCTTAGTATGGTGTCGGATGGTATCGCGAATCCGACACCTTGCGAACCACTTGCTGTGGCGGTTGTAATTCCGATCACCGTTCCGCCAGCGTTCAAGAGTGGTCCTCCGGAATTTCCTGGGTTTATCGGTGCACTAAACTGGATAACATCTGATACTGAGAGCGCCTGAGTGGCGGACTGATACTGTATATTTCTTCCCAACTGACTTACTATTCCAACGGTGATGGAGCCTGAAAGCCCAAACGGGTTACCTATGGCCATCACTGTCTGCCCGACCTTGAGAGAGGACGATGGGGTGAATTCGAGGGGATGGAAATCCCTTTCCGAAGCTGGGGTCACAATTACTGCAATATCGCTGTAAGGGTCGGAACCAATAACCTTCGCTGGGTAGGAGTCGCCATTCCAGAAGATTACAGTCGAGTTCACCGTGCTATCGATCACATGAAAGTTAGTCACAATGTAGTAAGTATTTGAGTAGTCGACCACGAAACCCGAGCCGAGTACACTCGATATTGCGGTCTGTGGTCCAAAGATCGTCTGAACAACAGAGACTTGGGTGCTCTGAACGGTCACCACGCTTCGATTCGAAATGTCATAGATCACAACCGGATTGAGGCCGAAAGACGCATTCCCGGCAGGCTGAGTCTGTGACGACAGGGCGTTTTCCAACAGGTTGTTTCTGTCTTGTAAATCAGATGCTAAAGTCTGCAGTTGCGCGATTCGGGAGGCCTCCGATATGACGACGAAACTCGAGTATGCTGAAACTGATGCTAATACCACTAAGGAGATAATTAGGACAACCGTAACCTTTCGTAAGATACTTGCTCCAATCTTCAAGGCAAAACCATATCCTTGGAATTCCAACTACGCCACGTAGTTGCATCCATATTTACACATTATTGCGTAATCGGACTGCACGTGCGGGCACAAGTCAACGAGCTATGGCCGTTAAGGCCTGTTGGAAATCTTCGATTATGTCTTCGGTTGCTTCTATTCCAACTGATATGCGGATGAGTCCGTCGGAGATTCCGAGTGCCTTGCGGTCTTCTGCGGACATTCCGGAGTGCGATGTCTTGGCGGGCAAGGTGAGCAATGTTTCTACGCCGCCGAGGCTGGGCGCTATGATTGGTAGAGTCGTGTGTTGCATGAACTGTTGGGCTGCTTTGGCGCCGCCTTTGAGTTCGAAGCTTAGCATGCCTCCGAAACCATCAAACAGCTCGCCTGCCCGTGCGTGTTGGGGGTGGGTGTCGAGGCCTGGATAGTTGACCTTCTCAACAGCCGGATGGTCGTGTAGGAATTTTGCGATTTTTAGTGCACTCTCGTTCTGATACCTGACCCTAACTCCAAGCGTTTTGATTCCTCTATGGAGTAGAAAGCAGGCGTGAGGGTCGAGTGAACCGCCTAAATGGTCAAGCTTATGCTTGACTCTGTCCACCAATCCTGCTCGGCCTATGATCGCACCCGCAACAATATCGGAATGGCCGTTCAGATACTTTGTGCAGCTATGGAGTGATAGGTCGAAGCCCCATTCCGATGGGCGAAAGTTGATTGGGCTCGCGAAGGTGTTATCGATGAGCGTTACCAGGCCGTGGGCCTTGGCGAATTCAACAATCGCTTTGTGGTCCGCAACCTGCATGGTGGGGTTCGTTATTGTTTCGACATACATCGCTTTGGTGTTCGGCTGCAATTTTTTCTTCCAAGACTCTGGGTCGTTTGCATCAATGAAATCGTAGGATATACCGAATGTGTGAAAATCTTTCGTGACGAAATCATGTGTTCCTCCGTATAAGCAGTCTTGGGCAAGCAGATGGTCGCCTGTTGAGAGGATTGACAATAAGGCCGTGGATATGGCTGCCATACCGCTCGCTGTAACCAACGCCGCTTCGGCGTTTTCTAGCGCTGCCAACTTTTCATGGAGGGCTACATGGTTTGGCGTGTTATTCAACCGGATATACTTGAGGTCGTGGTAACTTGTCTCGCCGGCATACTCGAACATAGCCGACTGGAAAATCGGCATACTCACTGCACCCATGATGCGTGGTTCAGGTTCGCCCGCGTGAATGAGTTTGGTATCAATGCGTTTGAAATTCTTCGTCAACAGATTTTCATTTCCTTAAGCCAGGACACCCTCTGGACCGCTAGATAATAAGCCAACACTCTAATGAACAGCCTCGAAGCCTACGCCGGTTCGCTGCCGACAATAGATTTCGATGTGCACCACGTGACCCACATGAATTAGCTCATGGCTAATGGTGCGGGGTGTTAGCTTTACACCCACGTTTTGAACGCCCATAATCCATCGTAACGGCCGGATATTCAGAGATGGGACAGAGGTTCTGATCCCAATTTACCGGTACATATAGGCTCCCATCGTTGGTGTAAGAATTCCTAGTAGACGGTATTCTTGTAGGCACAGTCTCTCCGGCATTCTAACGCTTGAAGGACCTGTGATACTTGTCGGAAACGTTCATTTTCTGGCGGTTCTGAAGGTGGGAGGGTCATCATGACTAAACTCCTGAAGCTCATCGAGGAAAGGCACTCGTCGAGGGGACTCTTTGATCGAGAGCGCTCTGTGACCAAGAAGGATTTGAAGCAAATTCTTGAAGCTGCGCGCTGGGCGCCCACGGCCCACAACATGCAGAACTTCGAAGTTCTCATCATCGACGACGAGGAAATTCTGAAAGAAATAGGGCACATAAAGTCTCAGGTATCAGAGGAGTTCATCAGGGAAAACTATGAACAACTCTCGTTCTCGAAGAAGGAGTTCCTCCAAAAGAAGG
>Ga0116138_1001231_pt1 | contig 14269 bp, 9 predicted proteins | sample June2015DPH_20_1_2_FD_88971 | JGI IMG/M metagenome (GOLD analysis project Ga0116138, IMG submission 88971) | Peatland microbial communities from SPRUCE experiment site at the Marcell Experimental Forest, Minnesota, USA - June2015DPH_20_150 | ecosystem: Environmental > Terrestrial > Soil >... | reverse complement strand
GGGAGAGTTGGTTTACCGATGGGCGAGCCACTGCGTGGAGCGCTACGGGAAACCCGAAGTTCTCTCCTGGTATTGGGAAGTCTGGAACGAACCCGACATCGGCTACTGGCAGGGCACCCCGGAAGAGTACTACCGACTTTACGACTACGCCGTGGACGCGGTGAAGCGGGCCCTGCCGGGAGCCCGGGTGGGCGGGCCGGACACCACGGGTCCTGCCGACCCGCACGCAGCGGAATTCCTTCGTGGTTTCCTCGAGCACTGCGCGCGCGGGAGGAATTACGCGACACGTGGCAGAGGCGCTCCGCTGGATTTCGTGTCTTTCCACGCCAAGGGGGACCCTAAAATCGTCGAGGGTCACGTGCGGATGGGAATCAGCCGGCAGTTGCGGTCGATTGACGAGGGGTTCCGCATCGTTCGCTCCTTCCCGGAGTTCAAGGATGCGCCCATCATCCTGGGTGAGTCCGACCCGGAGGGTTGTGCGGCCTGCTCGGCTCGCCAGCATCCTCAAAATGCGTACCGCAATGGAGTGCTCTACCCTTGTTACACCGCGGAGGTCCTTGCGCGCACACTCGAACTGGCCGCGAGATACCACGCCAACCTCGAAGGAGTAGTGACCTGGGCATTCGAGTTCGAAGATCAGCCCTATTTTGCGGGCTTTCGAACCCTTGCGACCCATGGCGTTGACAAGCCCATCCTGAACTTGTTTCACATGCTGGGATTGATGGGCGCCGAAAGACTCCCGGTGACGAGTACCCAGGCGATTTCGTTGCAGCCTGTCTTGAACTCCGGGGTCACGGGCCCGCCGGACGTCAATGCGGTCGCCGCTTCCGGGAGCCAGAACGTGTCGGTATTGATATGGAACTACCACGACGAGGACGTTCCCGGTCCTGAGGCTAGCGTCGAGTTGCTCATCACGAACCTGCCCGCTGACGCCACGCGGGTTCAGGTCCGCCATTACCGGATTGATGAGCACCACAGCAACGCTTACACGGTATGGAAGGACTCCGGTTCCCCACAGCAGCCGACCGCAGAGCAGTACAAGCGGTTGTTGGCCGCCGGTCGGCTCGAGGAGCTGGAGCCTGCGGAGGAGACAAGTACGAGAAAGGGAGAAATACGCTGGAGTTTTAATCTGCCGCGCCACGCGGTATCATTGTTCACCGTGACGTGGTAAGTTTTTCAGATGCTTGGCAAAGGTGACAAGGCGGGGCGGACTCACTCCTGTGAATACGAGTTCAAACCACAGTCCAGGCAGGCACCTGAACCCGCCCGCCCGGCGCCGGGCAGTCGATACCGAGCAGGACAGCCTTTCTGCCTGCCGCCACATCCTGATGGGGCGGGCAGCCTTGCATCAGCAAGGATCCCCACGGCTCTCGGCCGTGCAGTCAAATGGAGAACAAATACCCCTATGTTGAAACAACTATTCGCTATCAGCGCTTTGGCCTGCTTGTCGGCCTCCCCTCTGGTGGCTCAGGGCACACAGCGACCCCCATCTATGGGGGAGGTTATTGCGAATGAGCGCCTCGACCGAACTGTCCATCAGAATTTGAAGGAACCTCTGACTCAGGAGGAAGTTCGCAATCTCATCAAGAAGAACAAGAAGGATCTCGACGTCGTGTACAAGGCCCTAGACGAGCGCGGCGTGACCTTTGATCTTGACCGCAAGATCGAGGTGAAAATGCGCAGTGCCGGCGCCGACGACAATTTGCTACAGGCCATCTGGAAGGCCGGACCAACCGGCAGGAATGAGAAGACGGCAACGCTCATGAGTTCCAGCGGCGTGCCCCTCCACGCGAAATACGAAGAGGCCATGGGCTACAAGACCATGGAAAGCGAATTAGACCCTGACAGGCGGTTGCGCATGGTGGAGGAGTTTGAGCGCAGATTCCCCACGAGCGAGCTGATGTCAACTGTCTACACCCAGGCGGCGAAGGCTTATCGGGAAAAGGGAGACTTGAACAAGCTGGTCGAGTATGGTGAGAAGAGCCTGAAACTGGATGCCAATAACCTTTACAGCCTGCTGATGGTGGCGATCGCCCTTCCCCAGCCACGCATGCTGGAGAGCAACCCGCAACTGTCTGCTCAACGGCTCTCTACGGCGGAAGAGTATGCCAACCGAGCCCTCAAGCTCATCGATGGCGTGCCTGCCAGACCCAATGAAATCGACGAACAACTCAAGAAGCGAAAGGACTCTCTGGCTTCGGACGCGCACACCGCCTTGGCCATGGTTTATATGGGACGTGATGAGTCCGCAAAGGCCATCGAGGAGTTCAAGACAGCCATCTCCCTGAGCCAAGCGCCCAACCCTCAGCTCTACTTTCGCCTGGGCGAGGTCTGCGCCAATTCCGGCAAAACCAACGAGGCCCTCGAGGCTTTTGCGAAAGCCTCCGAATTGGGGCGCGGCACCGTGCTGCAACAGTACGCGGATCAGCGGATCGCAGAGCTGAAGAAGAAATAGCCTGAATTTCTCACCACGGACGGGGAACGGCGGTCCCGCAGGGCGGGAGCGCCGTTAGACGACCTTCCTAAATTATTCCCGTGTCTCGCGCGCCGCGCGTTCTGCACCGAGCTGCTTCCGCAGCGCCTGCGGTGCTTCCGCCTCGGCGTTCGCCATGGCTCCTTGCCTTGTCGTCGGCGCAAGCTTAGCCCACCTGGAGAACGAGCGCCTGCACGGTGTGCGGTGGAACAACTTGAGTGAACTTGTTCCCCGACACCGAGAGCTGCTTGGGCGCCGACGGACGGACCACATCCGGCTTATCCAGGGTGTTTTCATCCCGGACGTTGCGCGATGTAAGTTCTCGCAGGGTGCCGCCACGCACTCCAGGGCTCTCCAGCCCGGGGATTTGGATCTCGACCTCCAGCGGTTCGCTCACGTGCTGGTTAACGAGGGTCACGCAGATTTGCTTCTGCGCCTCGTTCAGGGAAGCCGAGGCGCTTAGATAGGTGCGCGTCGTCTCGCCGCGTCCGCCTAGAAAAGCCAGGAACTCAGGTGGTAGCTGAGTCAGCGGCTTGACGGTGTAAGTGGGGGAATCGACGACGGTCTTCAGGGCCATCGCGTCCATGTGGGGTTGATAGAGATCGAAGGCGTGATATGTGGGCGTGAGCGCGAACTTGTCGCCCTTGGTGAACGCGATGCACTGAAGCACGTTGAATACCTGGGCGATGTTCGCCATGGAGACGGCGTCGCCATAGGAGTTCAGAGAGTTGAAAGTCACCGCAGCCAGAAGAGCATCCCGCAGGGTGTTGCTTTGCCAGAGCCCTTGCGCGCCAGTGCTGGGCACCGGATGCCAAATCCCCCACTCGTCCAGGGCGATCCCCACGCGGTCTTGGGGCGTGGTGTAGTGCTGTATCAAGCCGATGGTCTCCTCCAGCCGCGCCTCGAGCACGCTGACGCCTGCCAGGGCACGATAGTATTCCTCATCAGTAAACTGCGTTGCCTGTCCGAGTCCGCCGCGGAAGTAGTGATGGACCGAGAGGTGCTGGACGTTGCGGATGGCCCGCCGCCCGGCCGGAAGCTTGAGCAAGGTCTCGAAGAACTTCTGGTTCCAGTCTTCGCGGAAGTCTCCGCAGGCGACGAATTCCACCGTACCGCGCTCCGCGTAGCGACCCAGATAGGTCACAAAGCGCGCATACTCGCGGGCGTAGCTCTCGGCGTCGAAGTTGCCGCCGCAGCCCCAGTTCTCGTTTCCCACCGACCAATAGCGGACGTTGTAAGGCTCGGCGTGTCCGTTGGCCGCGCGCAGCGAGGTGATGGTCGTGTTTTCCTTGCCATTGCAGTACATCAGCCAATCCAGGGCTTCCTCGGGAGAGCCGGAGCCCACGTTGAAGCAAAGGTAGGGCGCGGCACCACTCAACCGGCAGTACTCGAGGAATTCGTCGGTGCCGAAGGCATTAGCCTCGTCACGCCCCCACCAGATGTTCCAGGTCCGTGGCCGCTTCTCGCGTGGCCCGATGCCCTCCCGCCAGTGATACTGGTCGGCAAAGCAGCCGCCGGGCCAGCGAATAATCGGGGCCTTGATGTGCTTTAGCGCCTCGATGGTGTCTTTGCGCAGGCCCTTGAAGTTCGGGATGGCCGAGCCTTCGCCCACCCACATGGCGTCGTAAATGCAGCTCCCCAAGTGTTCGGCGAAGTGGCCATAGATGTTGCGGTTGATCTTCCCCACCCGGTCGCCCCAAATCACGTTCAGGCGGGCGCGCTGCGATTCGGGACTAGGTGCCGGCACGCCGAGCGATGGATGGCTTCCCGCCTTCACCGTCAGAGCGCCCAGCGCCGCAAGGCTGCTGTTACGTAGGAATCGTCTGCGATTCATTTTGTCCTCCAGTGTGACATGCGTTCGGCGAAGTGAGCCTGCATTTCTCACCAGGGTGGGCCTTTTTCATCGGGCCACCGGAAGGGCGGGGCTTTAGCCCCGCCGCACGAGTGGGTTTTCTTCGTCTCTCCGTCTCGCGGCCCGCGCAGCTTGCGGCCGCAGGCTGCGCGGGCCGCGAGACACAGGAACAATCATAAGGGGCTTGAAACGGCGGGGCTAAAGCCCCGCCCTTCCCCATGTGGTGAGCAATCCCAGCTAGTGTTTACTCCATTCCCGGACGTGTGTCCACCGTTTTCGGCGCGTTGAGGCTGACGATTAGGCTGATTGACACCAGAGCCGAGCAGGGACAAATATCCCTGTTGAGTTCTGCAAAACCGAGTGACGCGACCCCCTCACCGCCCGTCCCTCTCCCCCACAGGGGCGAGGGGAGAAAACCCTTGAATTGGCGCCCTCGCCCCCCTGGGGGAGAGGGTGGTCCGGCAGGGCGGGACCAGGTGAGGGGGTTGATGCGTCGCCCGATTAAGCAGGACTCAGTAGGGCGCACCAAATGGGCATCACGGCAATCAGCTCGAAGCTTGATGAAGCACGTTGGTGGGAAACCTCGCCCAACGGGAAGCTGCATGGCGATCGAGGCGCGCTTGCCAACGCCACAGCGCGGGGCCACCGAACCGGCCCCGGGTCGCAATGGTGCCCGCCCCAACCGCGAGGCAGACTCTCCGAGTCCTCGACCACTCGTCCAGAAGCGCGCAACGTGTGGCGGAGCGACGGCTACCGAGTTCAGGTGACCACTTCTACGTGTAGGCCGTTTACCGTCAAAGTGCCTGGCGTGGCGGGACCCTCGGCAATTAATAAACAGTTGGCGACAAGGTGGGAGTAATCCGCGAAGGTATGGGTAGGATCGCGCCCCTATTCTCGCCAGTGCGGTAAGCGAGTTACCCACCCGAGCAGATTTCAAGCGACGAGCAGGGAAGGGACGCAAAGGTTTCGGAGGTATCGATCAAGGGAGAGGCCGTTTCGGGCTGTTGCATTCTCGGGAGTGGCAAAACTCGCCCCATCCGTGCGCGCTGGAAGCCCCGAACAGTGAACACCCGGCTGGCGATTGCATTCAGGGGTGGTCAGGCGTACATTGGCGGTCGGGCCGGGGTCCATAATGGAGATTCCGGCTCCTATCCCTCCGGCGAATTGACTTGGGTGCAGGGCGCGCTCATACTCTACGCGTGAATAGTTCCCGCCTAGTAAAGATTCTCTTGCTGCCCGCCTTGTTGGCAGGTACTTGTGCCTTCGAAACCGGCGGGCAGGAACCTGCCCAGCCGGAAATGTCGGGCACAACCACACCCTTCACGCTGAAAGTGGAACGAAACGAAGTTCCGGTGCGCGTGGTTGTCCGCGACGCGCAAGGGAAGCCGGTGCGAAATCTCACCAAAGACGACTTTCGCATCCTCGACGACGGCAAGCCGCAGGTGATCACCCAGTTTTCCGCCGAGGGCGCGCCGGCTTCTATTGCGGGCGCGGTGGCGGCTCCCATTCCGGCCACGGCGAAGGCCGGAGCGGAGAGCAAGTCGTCAGCAGGCCCGAAGGTTGCGGACCGCTTTGTGGCGTTTTATTTCGACGACCTGGTCATGAAGTTCGATGAGATCGCCCGCTCCCGTGATGCGGCGACGAAGTATCTTCAAACCTCCTTGCAGCCGGCCGACCGTGTGGCGATTTATACTTCCTCGGGTCAGCACAACCTGGATTTCACTGCAGACCGCGACAAACTCCAGGAAGCAATTTCGCGTCTTCATCCCATTGGTGTTTTCGCCAAGGCGGGCGGGGAATGCCCCGACCTGTCAGACTATGAAGCCTATATGATTGACGAGCGCAAAGACCGGGAGGCGCTGGACCTCGCGACGGCGAAGGTGATTATTTGCTACTGCGGCGGCAACGCCCAGATGTGCAAGGATCCCTCCCAGATCGCGCAGTTTGCGGCGCAGCGGCGCTGGGCGCAAGCCCAGGCCCAAGTGGTTTTCTCCCTGCTCGGGCTGGAAAAATCGGTACGGCGGCTTTCCATCCTGCCTGGCCAACGCACGGTGGTTTTCGTCTCTCGCGGTTTTATTTCCGGGGCACAACTCCAGATGATTTCCGAGATCATTGATCGCGCTGTTCGCGCCGGGGTGGTCGTGAACGGTTTGGACGCGCGCGGACTGTACGCTATGGTCCCAGGCGGCGATGCCAGCGAGGCGGGATCTGGCATTCCTCCTGGATTGTGGCCGCTCATGCTGCGCCTGCAATTGGCAGAGGCTCGGGAGGATGACGACGTGCTGGCGGAAGTTGCTGACGGCACGGGTGGTTCTTTCTTTCACAACAACAACGATTTCGACGCCGGGTTTCGGACGGTCGGCGGCCTGGCAGAGTTTTCCTACGTCATGGTGTTTTCACCAAGTAATCTAAAGCCGAACGGCAAGTACCACCATCTGACGGTGCAACTGGTGGGCGACGCCAAAGCCTCCGGCCTCCAAGTCCAGGCGCGCCGCGGATACTTCGCTCCAAACGCAGCACAGAAGTCAGCACGGGCGGAGCAGGAGGACCTCGCCAAGGGTGCGAAGGTGTCGATAACCGACCTGAGCGCCCCCACGAAAGCACGGAATGAGTACGAAAAGGGCCAGCAGGCGTTTCAGAAAGATAATCTGCCCGAAGCTCGTCAACATCTGGAGAATGCCGTATCGGAGTACCCCTGCTATGCGCGCGCCCAAACGAATCTTGGTGTGACGCTCGAGCTCCAGGGTGAAAACGCGCCTGCCGAAAACGCTTTCCGGAAAGCCATCGAGTGCGACGCGGGTTTCCTGGAGGCCCATGTCCAAATCGGAATCTTCCTGAATCACCAGGGAAGGTTCGCCGAATGCGCGGCGGACCTGAAAGAGATCATCGGAAATTTCCCTGAGTCCTGGCAGCTTAGTTACCAGCTCGCTACCGCCGAATACGGCCTGGGGCAGTACCAGCAAGCCCAGCAGGAGTATCTCCGGGCGGAGTCGCTAAGCTCGGAGATCCCGGCGGAGATTCACGTGCGACTCGCCGACGTCTACACGCAGCAGGGGGCCCATGCCGACGCTTATGCAGAGCTGCAAGCCTACCTCCGCGCCGATCCCCAAGGCCGCTTCGCGCAAAAAGCCCATGAGGTCATGCGGCACATGGAAAAATCGGGCGTCCTCAAGGATTCCCGCCCGTCGCAGGCTCCCAGCCCGGCCCACGTCGATTCGGTCGTTACTTGGCCACTTCCCAAATTATTCAAAGCCATCCCCGAACTGAAAGGGCTGGAGCCCGTTGAAAGCCAGGAAGAGCTACCCGGCATCCTGCAAAAAGTGGGAGAGAATGTGAGGGCTTATTTCGAGAGTTTTCCCGACACCGCGTCGGTCGAGGGCTTCAGCACGGCTCGGCTGGGGGGGCTTCGAACCGATCCAGAACGCGGAGCCCAGAAGTTCCAATATCTGGCTCTCGCGCATACCCACGGAGGGTGCGCAGGCCTGGACGAATACCGCACCAACGCCAAGGGAGAACGTGTTGAGCCCCGCGGCTTGACAGGCAACTATTTCATCACTAAGGGCTTTGTCTCGACCCCCCTTCATTTCTACCCTTCCTGCCAGACTGATTCGGCCTTCCGGTACCTGGGACGGCAGGTGATCGAGAAGCGGCAAACTCATGTGGTCGCGTTTGCGCAGAGGTCGGGGGTCGCCCGCACACCGGTCCGAATGCAAATCGAGAACATCTCCACCCTGGTCCTTGTGCAGGGAATCGCCTGGATCGATTCCAGCACCTACCAAATCTTGCGTATGCGAACGGACCTGCTCCCGCCCAAAATCGAAATCGGGCCGACAAGAGTAACCACCAAAATCGAATTCCAGGAAGTGCACTTCAAGGAATCTTCCCAGGCGCTTTGGTTACCACGCGAAGTTGTGGTCAGCACGGACTGGAAGGGTTGCACTTACTTGGATCGCCACCGCTATTCGAATTTCAAATTATTCACGGTGGGCACGGAGGAGAAGGCCAGGGCGCCGCATGGCACCCCGCCAGGCCACGATAATCCGAATTGATTCCGAATCGACCTCGTACCCGGTCGTGGGCTCATTTGCCTCGACGATAGGCGTTACACCCCGGCAAGGTGCGGACTCCGTGCTGGGCTGCACAGAAGCAGCCTCGCACATAGCCCTGCCTTGGACAGCCGAATGGAGCGATGAGGCGGGTCCGAGGCAACGAAAAAGGTTTTCCCGCTTCAAAAGAGCGAGATCAAGGCGCGCCGGCTCGCTTCGGCGGCTTGCGCGTCCGAGACGTGGACATAGGCTTGCGTGCTGGAAAGGCTGGCGTGCCCCAAGGCCACTTGCACCATTGCCAGATTCGCACTGCCCGCGATTAGGTGACTCGCCAGACTACGCTTCAGTACGTGGACAAACCGCTTTGACTTCGGCAGGTTGGCGGCTTCCGCGTGTTGCCGGAAGATGCGGTAAACCTGCTCGCGGGTTAAGTGGCCACCCTTGCGGGAAGTGAACAAAGCATTCGAGCCATCATCCTCGCGGGCCTTCAGCCGGGCCGTAACTGCCTTGGATTCGTCAAGCAACGGTTGGCCGCGATGGCGCATGATCGGCTGTATCGTACAAAGGCAACCCTTGACGCGGGCCACGGTCAGCGTTCTTCGTGGCCGTGCGCTTTTCCATCGATGAAGAAGCCAGGGTCAATTGAAACTGCGAATTGACCGTGGCTACCAGCCCTGACCCGTCTCCCACATAACCCGCCGGCTAGGTGTTTCCTTTGCCGTTTCACATCAATGGACGTATGGTCAAATACCCGGAAGTCGTCCTCCGCACCTGAAGCGACTTAGGCGTGTAGTCGGCAAACCGTAGATGTGGTGCCCACGCCCGCCCGTCCCTCCCAAATGACGGCGCACCCGGAAACCGCTCGGCACGCCGGTCCGCTTAGGCTCCTGACTGTTCACGGGGCACTGGGGTTCTGGGAGGGAGCGATCTCGCTGAGGCGCTTGAGATCGAGCACCATTTCGCCCCGCGCGTCCGCCTCGAAAGCGGGGACGAACCGGGCTCCCCAGACCACCTGTTCGTGGCGGTAGGAGTGGCGAACGTGGACCGTTTGGAAAAACGTATCATCGAAAGCTCTAATCAGAATCAGGAACTCCGCCTGCTGCCGCGCGACCACTTCTATGGGTAGGCCGTTTAACGTCAATGTGGATGTTGCTGGATGCTTCGGCCAGAAGCGAGGATTGTGACTAGAGATTCGTTGGCAACCAGTAGGCAACTACTGTAAGTGATGCTTCGATCGAGTTGTAACCTCTCATTCAAAGCGGTATCATTTGATGGTTTTGCCGGGGCCACAAAGCATAACTTGGAGGTGGTGGCCATGATCGCCAAGTTGACGCTGACTGCCTGCATGCTGATCCTTACGCTGCCGATTACCGGGCTGGCAAAAAAGCCCAGCGGAGAGATTCCTGACCGGCGTGCGCTGGCAGAAGTCCGGACCTATTGCATCGAGAAGAGCGGACTGAGTGACTCCGACCGTTATATTGTGGACGGCTTCCTGAAAACCGAAAGCAAGCCTAAGCACCTGTTAACGAAGATGCCGTGGAAGCTGGTGGAGAGCTGCCCAGATGACAATCCCGATGCAATTGCAACTGTGGATTTCGTTCCCCTCAACACGGTTCGAACCTCAAACGGCGTGCCTACGGGCCCGGGCGGCGTGCCTGCGGGCCCGCCCGTGAGTGGCACCGATGCGCGGGATCCGGAAGCGCAAGTCAAGGTCATATTGACCGTCGGCGATTCATCCCAGAAACTCCTTTACCGCATAGAGGCGATGCCTCTGGGCACGGATAGGCCATACGCTGGCCAGATCACGCCCACAGAACCCCCATCGCATGGGGGTCCCGTTGAAAGGCTGGATGCGGTCTACCACGTATTCTGGGCACTCATCAACGATCTCCAGGGAGTGCGCGGGGCAACCACAAAATAGATGGCGCGGGCCACTCCTAGCTGTGGTCTGTGACAGATTCCTGAGCCGCATCGTGGAAGGGCAGCGGGTAGAGGCGCGTTCCTGCACAGCGGATACTCGCGGAATTGTTGCGGACGAAAGGCGCACACACGCGAAGCGATGTATGCGCCACCCGATCGCGGAGTTCTGGCGGCCTGTATGATTTTGCCTGAAGAGTTCCCCCATCACTGGAAAATGGCCGGCCAAGACCCTCAGTGGCAACGGAGGACTTATCGATCCCGGTTTAGTTGGTCGTGTAGCCGGCAAACCGTAGATGTGGTGCCCGCGTCCACCCGCCCGTCCCTCCCAAATGACGGCGCACTCGGAAACTGCTCGGAGCGCCGGTCCGCTCAGGCGCTGGACTGTTTACGGAGTACCAGGGTTCTGGGATGGAGCGATCTCGCCGAGGCGCTTGAGGTCGAGCACCATTTCGCCCCGGGCGTCCGCCTCGAAAGCGGGGACCTGCCCCGATGCTTTGAAGCTGTGAGGAATTACTGGCTTTACCGCCGAGGCGCTGAGACGCGGAGAAAAGGCCTTTTGTTTTCAAATTTCTGCGCCTCCGCGCCTCTGCGGTGAGAAGGAAGGATTATTTCACAGCTTCTTTATGTCGGGATGACCCGACGACTATACGGATTAGGGCGTGGTGTTCAACCAGACGGCCATCTTCCCCAGTCCGCGATTGCCCCAGATGCAGTAAGGAACGGCAGTGATCGGAACCGGCTGGGTCGTGGCGGGATGAACCGGCTGGTAGAGCACATCCTTCCAATCGTCAAGCGGACGCAAGAGTCCCTGACCCTTGATGACCGTGATGCCGCCCAGAAGCCCAGGTGTGTATTGGCTTTCAAGCTGCGCTCCCAGCGGCAGGATGATCTGTTCCACCGGCGCCTCCTGATCCGCCTGCTCCAGGCAATAGAAAAGCGGCCCGCGTCGAAGCGCGGTCTTGCCATGGTCGTACAGAACTTGAGGATTGGCTTCGACCCGCTGGATATCCATGGGCAGAGTCAGGTCTATCGTGTCGCCATTCGACCAGGACCGACGGATTTCAGCGTAACCGTTAACGACGTGGGCAGAGAATTTCTCTCCATTGACCTGAAAGTCCGCACCGGGAGCCCATCCCGGAACGCGCACGCGGATGGCGAAATCCTGTGGCGCTTCCACGCCCACGGTGAACTTGATCTTCCCATCCCACGGGTAGTTGCCGGACTGCCGCAGAGTGACCTTCTTGCCCGCGAGGTTCGCATTCACTTGACCGGCGATGAAGAGATTCACCCACAGGCCATCCGGCGACTCGCTGTAGATGTATCGACCGAGAGCCGGCACAAACCGGGCGATCGTGGTCGGACAGCAGGGCACGCCGAACCAGGGATCGCGTTTGAAGTCGCCCCGGCTCGCCAGTGGGGTCACATAGCAGAAGGTGTCTCCCGTTAAGGAAACGCCCGCCGCCAGCGCGTTGTACAGGGACAGTTCCATAGTATCTGCGTAGCGCGCATCGCCGGTGAGCTTGAGCATGCGGTAGTTCCAGAAGACCATTCCCGCCGAGGCACAGGTCTCCTGGTAGGCATCTTCGTTGGGCAGGTCATAGTCAGCGGTAAAGCCTTCGTTGCGCTCCGAAGGCCCGATGCCCCCGGTCACGTACATGCGGTGCAGAGTCACGCTGTCGTGCAGGCTTTCGAGCGCTTCCCACAAACCCTCATCACCGGTCTCGTAAACCAGGTCTGCCATTCCGGAGTAGAGGTACATGGCCCGCACGGCATGACCGACGGCCACCCGCTGCTGGCGGACCGGCAATTGATCCTGTGAGTAGCTGGTGTCAAACTTCGCCGGATTGATGAGGAAGAACCGCCTGTAAAAATCCTTGATGTTCATCGGGTGACCTAGCAGGTCAACCTTCCTCTCCGGCAACTGCTCGTACTGGCGTTCAAAGATCGAGGGCTTTTGACCTCGGGAATCGATGAAGTACTGAGCGAGCTGGAGGTAGCGTTTCTCGTGGGTCAGCCGGTAGAGCCTGACCAAGGCCAGCTCGACCTCTTCGTGCCCGGGGATGCCGGCCTGCTTGCCGGGCCCGAAGGTGGAATCGAGGTGATCGGCGAGCCGCAAGGCGACGTCGAGCAAGGAGCGCTTTTCCGTGGCTTGGTTGTGCGCCACGGCCGCCTCGAAGAGCGAGCCCGCGCAAAACAGTTCGTGGTTGAACGCCAGGCTCTTCCACCTCAGGTCCGGGAGATTCAGTTGAATGTATGTATCCAGATAGCCATCTTTCTGCTGGGCCGCCGCGATCTTCGCAATCAACTCGTCCACTTTGGATTCGAGTCGAGCGTCCGGATGCTGGGCGAGGATGTACGAGGCGCCTTCGATCCATTTGTATACGTCCGAATCGGCCCACCAAGGTCCGCCGAACTTGGCCTGCACCTTGCCGGAGGCGATATCGAAGTTCCGAATACACTCGGTTGCTTCGAGCTCCTTGTAGACGTGGTCCAGCGTTCGGGTGCGGTTGACCTCCAGGCGCGGCGACCAGAAGGTGTCCTGAATCTGAACAGCGGTCAGAGGAAATTCAGTAAGCCTCGAACCCGCCGGAAGTAAGGCCGCTTTTCCTTTTGCTGGGTCTTGACCGCCCGCCGTTCTGCCCGCAAAGGGTATGGCCATTAACACGAGCAATGCGGTAACGGTCAGGACTGACTTCGCGTTTGAGGTAAGCATCGTTTTGATCTCCATTCTTCTCGCCGAACTCTTCCTTGCTTGGAGAGATTGGGTGTCCGTTTCGCACGATTTGCACGGCTCACCGCTGGGATAACACTCGAGCGGGAAACTGAGAACCTCCTGCTCGGGCCGGAAAGGTCTGGGTCTTCACCATCCCCCGTCCCTCTTCCAGCGTGATCAATTGATTGGCGGGGAGGTTGCGGAAAGACTCCTTGAGACCTGAGGGCCAGGTAACTTCCACCAGGTCGGCTGCCTTCGCCTGGCCCAGGCCAAAGTGTAAGCGCAGGTCGCTTTGGGAGAGGAAGCTGGACCCGCTGATGACTTCCTCCATCTGCGCGTGCTGGCCCGTAACGACTCGAACCCGAGCTCCAATGGCGCTGCGGTTCGAACGGGTACCCAGGCACTTCACCAGCAGCCAGTTGCGTTTGTTCCCGCCGTCATTGTGCAGGAGGTTGGGCGGTTCGTTATTGTTGCTGACCAGGATGTCGATACCGCCATCGTTGTCGTAATCCGCGAAAGCACACCCATGGCTGGAAGCAACGATCTTCAGGCCAGGACCCGCCGTCGATGATACGTCCGCAAAGCGGCCGTTCCCCAAGTTGCGAAACAATACATTGGGCTGTTTGAACCCGGGCATGCCTGGAATTCGGTCCGCCTCGGGGTAGACGTGCCCGTCAGCCACGAAGATGTCCTTCCACCCGTCGTTGTCGAAATCCAGGAAACCCACACCCATGCCGACGTACTGGGTAATCGCCCCCAGCCCGGCCTGCTGGCTGACCTCGCTGAAGGTTCCATCACCGTTGTTGTGAAAAAGAGTGGTCGGATCGCCGGCGAAATTCACCTTGACGAGGTCGAGCCAGCCGTCCCCGTCATAGTCGGCTGTCGCTGCTCCCATCCCACCCTGCCGGGTGCCCTGGCCGCTTAGCGCACAACCGGCCGGGATACCCACTTCGGTGAACGTACCATTCCGATTATTGTGGTAAAGCAGGCTGGGAGCGGTGTCGCACGATACATAGATGTCCGGCCAGCCGTCGTTGTCGAAATCTGCAGCAAGGGAGGCGAATCCGTACGAGCCCACCGACCGCCAAGTCCGATCCGCGGCTAAGGTGAGTTCCTTCGTCCCGCGCGGGTAGGTCACACCTGACTTCTCGGAAACGTCCTCAAACGTGCCATCGCCGCGGTTGTGATAAAGAATATTGGTTCCTCCTCCCAGACCTTCCGGGCCACAGGCCACTGGGACATTCATGAAGGAACAGTAATAGTTG
>Ga0116138_1001230_pt1 | contig 14279 bp, 7 predicted proteins | sample June2015DPH_20_1_2_FD_88971 | JGI IMG/M metagenome (GOLD analysis project Ga0116138, IMG submission 88971) | Peatland microbial communities from SPRUCE experiment site at the Marcell Experimental Forest, Minnesota, USA - June2015DPH_20_150 | ecosystem: Environmental > Terrestrial > Soil >... | reverse complement strand
TTTGTAGTATCAATGAGTTTCGACCGGCTGAGAGCGTATTTCTTGTCCAGCATTCCCTGCACGGGAGTTTTGGCGAATCGCTGGTCGGCAACGTAGCGCAGCATATCCGCATACGCCAGCTTCTTGGCTTCGATCATCACGTGGAGTGCTTGTGCGGTGTTGTGCCTGTAACTGGCGAGAGGGAAGTTCTCCATGATATTCAACATCATCAGTGCAGCAATTCCCTGACCGTTGGGAGGAATCTCGTACACTGTCCATCCCCGGTACGTTGTGGAGATGGACTCGACCCATTCGCTTGAGAAGGCCGCGAGGTCGTCGGCTGCTAGCGTGCCTCCGCGCTGGCGGGAACAGTCGAGTATGAGCCTTGCGATATCCCCCTTATAGAACGCGTCTCGGCCCTGTTCAGCTATTGCCCTCAGGCTTCTGGCGAGGTTAGGATTGCGAAATACTTCGCCGAGTCTGGGTGTGTGCCCTTCAATCAAATACGTCTGTGCCGCGGCCGGTTCGCTCTTCAGGAGTTTCTCTTCACCTGCCCATAAGGCAGAGACCTGCTCGGCGACCGGAAAGCCCTCTTCGGCATAATGAATTGTGGGATCGAGGAGTTCTTGCAAGGGGAGCGTTCCGAACCGTTGCTGCAGTTTCGCCCAGCCGTCGACCGCGCCAGGGACCGTTACGGAGTGAATACCTTGATAGGGCATGGTTTTCATCCCCTTGCTGCGCAGGAATTCAATCGTGAGACCTGCAGGCGCCCAGCCGCTTGCGTTGAGGCCATAGAGCTTATCCGACTTTGCATCGTAGACGATCGCAAACAGGTCGCCTCCGATGCCGTTGCTCATTGGCGCAACAAGTCCCATCATCGCGTTGGTAGCGATGGCTGCGTCAACAGCATTTCCGCCCTCTGCCAGGATCGTTGCTCCGACCTGAGCGGCGAGCGGGCTTTCTGCTGCAACAATGCCGTACCGGGTAACGACCATGGAACGGGCCTGAGTCCGGTCCTGGGCGAAAACTTCACTGGTAATTGTGGCCATAACGATCAAACAGAGAAGTAGTTTGTTTGTCATAGTGTGATCAGGATTCTTACGTGAGACTTATTTTGGTGAATGGTAAATAGTGAAAAGTAAATTGTGAGAAGCAACCGTTAGTCGTGAAGGTCTTGACTGTTCACTATTCACTATTTACTGTTTACTTTTTACTTCCGTGAACCATCCAGTATTTCACTCTTATACACTTTCCCATCCTTCATCACAAACCCGATGTGTTCGAGAACGCTGATGTTTTTCAGCGGATCGTCTTTCGATGCCACGATGTCGGCGAAGGCGCCAGGGGAGATCTCACCAATCTTTCCCTTCATTTCGAGCAATTCGGCTGCGACGGTTGTTGCCGCTTTGATTGCCTGCATCGGTGTCATTCCCCACTTCACCATATACGAGAACTCTTTCGCTTCATTTTCCGTCCAGTCAAATCCGCCTGCGTCAGTTCCAAACGTGATCTTCACGCCCGCCTTCAGTGCTTTGTTGAATGTTGCCGGGAGCGTTTCTGTGAAAACCTTGTTCATCACGCTTCCCACGGCCGCACGGCCTTCGGCGACGAACTCGTTCACATAAATCGTCGGACACCAGTAGATTCCTTTTTCGACCATCAACTTAATGCACTCATCGTCCATGCCGAATCCGTGCTCAATTGAAGCTGCTCCTGCCCTGATGGCAGGGAGAATCCCATCTGGCGTCACTGCGTGTGCCGACATTTTCTTGTGATGCATCGCCGTCTCGTCGCCAAGCGCATTGATTTCCTCGACGGTGAAGTTGGGCAAACTATGAAATGACCCGTCAGGAAGGCGATAGTAGCTGCGATCTGCGTAGATTTTGACCCAATCCGCCCCATAGGAAATTTCCTCACGCACAGCACGCCGGGCCTCTGTTGTGCCGGTGATTTCAATAAGCCCCTTCGGTACCTTCCATTCCCAGGTATAATCCCTGTTTGACATGGGATAGTGTCCGGTTGAGTTGATCGCGCGGCCGGCTACGAAGAGCCGCGGACCATCGATGATTCCTTTGTTGATCGCTTTCTTCAGATCGACATCCGCGTACATGGCTCCTTCGGTCCCGAGGTCACGCAGCGCTGTAAAGCCGTTTAAGAGAGAAAGCTTGCAGGAGAGTGAGCCCCGGAGGGCGCGGTATGCGATCGATTGCTTGAGAAGCTGCACATCGTAATCTTCGGAAGTGATGTCCCCCTGGAGGAGAACATGCGTGTGTGCGTCGATAAGCCCAGGCATCACCGTCGCTTTTGACAGATCGATCACCTTCGCGTTTGCCGGAATAGAAACGTTTTTCCCAACTTCCTTGATCTTGTTCCCCTCGATCAAGATCACGGCATTCTCAATGGCCGTGTCTGACTTTCCGTCGATCAGCTTTCCGCATTTGATGGCAGTGATGGAACCCTGAGCAATCCCAGTTTGCAGTGTGACCAGCAGAAGAAGGACGGTGGCAAGCGTCTTCATAAAACCTCCTTAAAAGAAATCGTACGGATGGACGTTCTTGCGCTTGAAGCGCCAAATGATGCCGATGATAATGAGCACAACCACCGCACCGATTGTGATCGGAACCCAGTACCCCTTATGAAAGGTGGCAGTCCAGGTTTCGCCCAGATAATAGCCGAGCGAGATAAATGTAAGAGACCAGATTAGTCCGCCCGAGTAGGCGAAGAGTGCGAAGAGGGGATAGCGAAGTTGTGATGCGCCGGCAATGAGGGCTGTGAAATGGCGGACGCCGGGAATGAAGTAGCCGATCGTCAGCGTCCATTTCCCGATGCGGTCGAACCACTGGTTGACTGCGTGCAGGCGCTCTTCGGTGAGATGGATCTTGGGGCCGTATTTGTGGACGACTCTGTACCCACCGGCACGGCCAATCCAGTAGCTGACTGTAATCCCGCTGGTGCTGCCGAGAAAGGCCGCGAGAAACGCGGGGGCGAAATGGAATCTTCCTGTCGAAATGAAATAGCCGGAAAGCGTCAGAAGCGATTCATCGGGGATGGGAAGACCGACGATGCCGAAGATCAGCGCAAAGTACAATCCGAAATATCCGTACAGGTCAATCCAATGTTGTAATGTTTCGAGAGGCATGAGGTTTGGGTTGTGAAGGGGCTGAAGCCCCCTACGATTTTCTTTTCATTCTGTCCCCGACCTGAAGATCGGGGCAATGACCATGACCGAACTTCGAAATTCATTCTTGGGTGTTCGATATTGGAAATTCTCGTGAATGATTTCTTAGGGAATCTCGAATACCGAATTTCGAAATCAGAATAATGAAGTGTGTTTCCGCTCTCCGACCTGAAGGTCGGGTTACAGTGGCTATTTCCCTTGGAGCGCCTTCTCAAGATCAGAAGCGGCAGATTCAATCACCGCGGCTTCCTGGCGCAGTGCCTGAGCGACGCGCTTCACTTCAGCATCTGCTTCATCCCAGTGTTTCTGTTCGATTGCCTCGCGCACGCCTGGAATGGTCTTGACACCGTACCCCGTGTAGAGACCTGGTGCGTAGATCAGATGTTTGAACCAGGGGCGTCCGGGCAGGCCATCGGGGTTTGTCAATGACCGTTCAGACTGGATCAACTTCGCGTTAATTCCTTGCAGGACCTCTTTTGACATCGGGGTCGTGTTTTGCGCGAGCTTTTTCGTTGCCTTGTCATAGTGCTCGGCACTCAGTGCGAGGTCGTCAACCGCGTTCTCCAGCGGAGCGAAACTGATATGGGGTGGAACGTCTTCCCGTTTCGGCGCGACGGACGTCTCCTTAGGGTCGGCAGTCGCCGAGAAGGCTCCTTCGGCAAGTTCTTTATTCCGTTCTTTGATCTGATCCCGCATTGACTCCAGCACCTTGTTCAGATCATTGACGTACCGCCGAACGGTTTCCGTGAAATTGTTGAACTCGTACGGTAGCACATCGGCATCAGCCATGCGCATCACTGCAGTTCCGGCGGTCTGCGAAAGCGCGCGTCCGTAGCTGAAATCAGTATCCGCGAAATGTGTGTACCAATAGAAATCGTCGTAGATCGAATGATAGATGCCTCCGCCATCCTCGCCGCCGTAGCCGAGGTTCAGCGATGCGACACCGATATGGTCAAGAAACGCAGTGTAGTCCGATCCTGAGCCGAGCGCGGAGATATGGAGATCTGGTCGTGAGCGTGCGTCGTTCCGGTCCTCCGGTGAACGGGCATTCACGATTCGCTGGAGCTGACTGCGCTTCCAGACCGAGATCTTTTTCTCAGGATCCTCGATATCGCGTGCCACACCGTTGATAAACTTTTCGAGCGAATGCGATCCATCCATGCCGAGGTATCCTCTGCCGTTCCCGTCGGAATTGATGTAGAGAACCGCTTTCTGCTTCAGCTCAGTATCGTGTGTCTCCACCCATTCTGTTGATCCAAGCAATCCTTCTTCCTCGCCATCCCACGCACAATAGACAATCGTCCGTTTGGGCTGCCATCCGTTCTTCATCAATTCGGAGAACGCACGCAGCTCTTCCATCTCTGCAACAAGCCCTGAAATTGGATCCTCAGCGCCGTTGACCCACCCATCATGATGATTGCCGCGCACGATCCATTCGTCCGGATACGTCGAGCCGGGAATCGTGACAATGACGTCGCGGACAGTCTCGACATTCCAATTCGATTCGATCTTCAGGTGTACCTTTCCGGGTCCGGGACCGATCTTGTACGTAAGAGGGAGGGCACCGCGCCAGGCGGCCGGTGCGACGGGTCCTTTCAGTGACGCGAGCAGAGGCTGGGCATCAGCGTACGAAATGGGGAGCACGGGGATTTTCGTCAATGTCTTCACATCACGGAGGTCGAGCCGTTTGGCATTTTCCGTTGCACCGATTCCCGGAGTCAGCGGGTCACCGGGATACACTGGCATATCCATTACGCTCCCGCGTTGCACACCGTCCTTCGGCCGCCATGGTCCTTCTGGAAACACATCGCCGTGATAGTAGCCGTCCTCGCGTGGATCGGAGTAAATGATGCATCCTATCGCTCCCTTTTCCGCCGCGAGCTTCGGTTTGATCCCGCGCCATGAAGCACCATAGCGAGTAATAACGATGCAGCCTTTGACGGAAATTCCGAGGCGTTCGAGCTGCTCATAGTCCTCGGTAATTCCGTAATTGACATACACCAGCGGACCGGTCACGTCGCCATCGATGGAGTACGCGTTGTATGTCGGCAGCTGTTCCTTGTGCTGTCCCGAAGTCGGATCCACACCGACGGTCGGTTCCTGGAGCAGGGCTGTAAACTTTTTGGGCTCAATGAGCTCGACGAGACGCTCTTTCGGGGTGGGGAAGAGAACATTAAACGATTCGATGTGTGTATTGAGTCCCCACTGCTTGAATGTCGAAGCCAGCCACTCGGCGTTTTCCTTGTCGTATGGAGAGCCAACGTGGTGTGGTCGTGCGGCCAGATGTTGCATGTACTCACGCTGATGCTCTCCAGTCGGGATCGCGCGAAACTTCGCCTCCCAGTCAGGTTTCTGGTTCTGGGCTGAACCAGGCACGGTGCCAACGAACAGCAACAAAGCAACAAGGCAGAATCTCATAGAATCCTCCAATGCGGGGAAGTGGCGTACGGCCTGCGAGGTGGGATATCGATTGACATGCAGTGACGGAAGAAATATGAAGATTCATCGTCAAACAAGCAAGGTGTGAAGAGTGAAGAGCGTGGGGAAAAACATGCCACGGATCATCACGGAACAACACGGATTATCGCGGAGGATGAAGCTTTGATCCGTGTTCATCCGTGTATTTCCGTGGTTCAAACTCTTCGGGGAACAAAATCCGAAATGTGAAGGTTACAATACGTGTGTTCGAACACCATTCTCATCAACCATTTCAGGAGGCGGCATGAAGAAAGTGTTAAAGGTTCTTGGATGGGGTCTCGGGATCATCGTCTTGCTGATCGCACTTGGCCTCGGGTACCTCTTCATGAAATATCCCGATGTCGGTCCTGTGCGCGATCTCACTGTGACGTCCACACCGGAGCGCCTCGCGCGCGGAGCATATCTCGCATACCATGTTTCGGTCTGCATTGATTGTCATTCAACCAGGGACTGGGCGTGCTTCGCCGGTCCGATCGTGCCAGGGACCGAAGGAAAAGGGGGCGAGGTCTTTGACGAGGCGATCGGTTTTCCCGGGATAATCTATGCGCACAACATCACTCCAGCGGGATTGGGCTCCCAGGGTGACGGCGTTCTCTACCGGGCAATCACAACGGGCGTGGACAAGAACGGCAAGGCAATGTTCCCCATTATGCCGTATCCGCATTTCAATCAGATGAGCGAAGAGGATGTTTTGTCGATCATCGCGTACATTCGCTCGCTGAAGCCAATCGAGAATAATCCACCGCAAACGGTACTCAAGACTCCGATGAACCTGATCGTGCGCATGATCCCAATGAAGCGGACACCACAGCCGGAGCCCGACACTTCGAATACGTACGAGTACGGAAAGTATCTTGTGAACGCAGCGAGCTGCTCTGAATGTCATACGCAACAGGTGCAAGGTAAACCGCTGCCGGGCATGGATTTCGCCGGAGGTTTCAAATTTCCCTTCCCCAACGGGGCGGCCACTTGCTCGTCGAACATTACGCCGGATGAAGACACGGGCATCGGCGCATGGTCCGAGTCGGATTTCATCAGCAGGTTCAAGTTCTATGACAATGCCGAAGCGCGAACGTTGAAACCCGAAGCGGTGGGGTACAACACGGTCATGCCGTGGACGATGTATGCGGGAATGACCGAGCGGGATCTTGCAGCGATCTACAAGTACCTGAGGACCGTAGCTCCCGTCAAGAATAAAGTGGAGAAGTATACCGAAGCATCGAAGTAGCGCTGAAGGAGAAGAGCGGAATAAACCGGGGGACGCCGGTTGACGTATGCCTCACGTCCTCCGGATCACCACGATGGTCATGTCGTCTGACTGCGGTGTGCTGCCGGTGAACTCCTTCGCCGCCTCGAGTGTCTTGCGTATGACTTCATGGGGAGAAGGGCGGCCGGATTGAGCAAGAATGGCAGAAAGCCGTTCCTCACCGAATGGTTCTTCATTCGCGTTCATCGCCTCTGCGATTCCGTCTGAGCACATGACAATCAGATCACCTGGCTCCACGGAAATCGTTTCTTCCTCGAACACAAAATCCTCGAACATTCCCAGAGGGATCCCCCCCGTTTTCAACCTCTTTGTTTCTCTTCCATTATGCAGAACGAACGGATTGTCGTGTCCCGCATTCGAGAACAGCAATGTGTGGCGCCGGGCGTCGAGGATCCCGTAGAAGAGCGTAGCAAATTTTTCCGGGCTGGTGCTTTGATACAGAAGCCTGTTCGCCCGCCTCAGGCACTCACTCGGGGGAACATCGAGAAGCGTCTGGCCGCGCAACGTCGCCTGTAGGTTGGCCATAAGAAGAGAGGCGGGGAGCCCCTTGCCTGAAACGTCGCCGATGCAGATAGCCCATCGGTCTTCGCTGATCTGTATGAAGTCGAAGTAGTCGCCTCCAACGGCCTGAGCGGGAATATTGCTCCCCGCAATCTCATAGCCCTCGATCGACGGCGACGACTGAGGCAGAAGATTCCGCTGAATCTGTGCTGCCAGCCGGACTTCCTCCTGCATCCTCGCAAAGGCTTTTTCCTGCTCATGAAGCAGAGCATTTTCAATAGAAATGGCGATCTGAGATGAAAGCAATCTCAGGACTTCAATTCTCTCCTGGGTGAAAGCTCCTGCTGTGAGGTTGTTCTCGAGATAGAGGAGTGCACTCAGTTTTCCCTGGTGGAGTATTGGTGCACAGAGGATGGATTTTGGCTTGTTCAACAGAACGTAAGGATCCGATGCAAATCCGGAGGACAGCGTCGCGTCCGTCAGGACGACGTGGTCCCTGGTTCTGGCAACATATTGTGCGATAGCCTCGCAAACGCGGCCTCCCTCTCCGGCGGGCAGCCACTGAAGCGTCTCGGTCTTGTGTGCTCTCTCCTCTCGCTCCGCAACGATGACGAGAGCATTCTCTTTCTCCATCAGGAGACACCCTCGCTCTGCGCCGGCATTTTCGACGATAATTTCGATCATCCGCTCCAGCAGCTTTCCGAGAACGATTTCCCCCGAGAGTGCCTGCGATGCTTTCAGAACGGAAATAAGATCGAGGGAAGAACCAGCGACGTCACCGGCAATGGTTGTTGTCTCACTGACGCTGTGCTGTTTTGCCCTCTTCGCCTCGCTTTCAATGAGCTCGGGATATTGTCCTTCAAGCTGCCTGGCCTTTCCCGTTGCTCCCCATGCGAGGTACGCCTTCCGGGCGTCGAGCAGGTATGTGTTTGCAATCCTTTTCTTTCCTTCCATCCAATAAAACTTCCCGGCAAGCTCCGATGCAAGCGCTTCGTTCTGGATGAAACCGTTTTCGTGTGCGGAGAGAATCGCATTGTCATACAAGTCCATCGCCAGTGACTTTTCGCCACGCAGACGCGCTCGCTCCGCTTCGACGAGCTGATACTTATGAAGGAAATTTGCTGCACAGTTGTCTGCCCATTTCTTCATTCTTTTCTGGTTCCGATGCAGAGAGCGGGAATAGACTCTGGCCTTCTCGCCCGTCACGTTCGGCAGAAGAGCCGCACAACTCAGGGAATGGTAGAAGTTGTATTCGACCTCTGGTAGTTGTCCCATGAGCGCGTGGATCAGTGAGTTTGATCCGGATGCAAGTCGCTCCACGGTAGCAAAGTCACCGAACAGAAACGACGTCTGCATCTTTGCGGCGATGTAGTACATCTTTGCAACGACGAACTTTGTAGACTCCAGTTTCTTGAGATATTCCTCTTCCCGAAAATCATCGCTGCTGTAGCTGCCAACCGCGATCGTTTCGCCTTTCAGGCAACGAACTATTTGCCGTGCGATGATGGATTCGTGTGTGAAATCCTCGAACTTGACCCGGGTGCCAAAGGTTACATACTCTGTTGCACGTGCAAACAGTTCATCGAGCGGGGCGCCGGTGAACAGCCAAACGAGGATAATATGAATGTGCCCGCTGGCGACAAATTGCAGGTCGCCGCTCTCCGTGCTGAATCGCTGCCCCTCATTGAGATAAGCAAGATTGCTTCCGGCATGATTGCGCCAGTGGTTGAGGACGGCCCCCATGATAAAATTGCAGCGGCCAAGGAAGAGTTTGCTCCTGAAATGCTCGGCGACCGCGATGCCAAGCTTCCCAAACTCAAATGCCTTGTCGTACGACCCAAGCCCGGACCCAACGAGGAGTCCGTAATTTGCAAAGGCAAATGATGAGACCGGAGCGGATCCGTGCCTGAGGGTCAGGTTGAGCATTGTCGTCATTGCGATAGCAGAGAGCTCTGCGCTGGAAGAATAGGCGACTGTCATCAGGTTGACGAGAATGTCCACGGCAACCATGGGACCGGGTTCAGCCATCGCAGGAAGGTGTGGGAGGCTTTCGGTCGGCTTTCCGCGAAGATTCCATTTCGTCTTGAGGATTTCGATGCCAACGCTCAGTTTGCCGGGGTTCGGAGAAATCTTAACTCCCACGAGCCGCAATCCGGCGAGTCCCGCCTCGATTGCGCGATCGAATTTGCTCATTGCTGTATATAGCATGGCTTTGGCAGCGCAGATATGCGCCTTGTCAAGGTGCGTTGCAGCGCGTAGAAAGGTCAGGTCAAAAAGACGCTCCGAATCCTCAAAATTGCCTGTGAGATACTCGCACTCGCCGCATTCCCTGTGCAAATCGTAGGAGAGCTGATAGTGCGCAGTCCAATCATCATCCAGCAGCAACCTTCCGCTTGTGAAGTACTTCAGGGCGGCGTCAAACGCTGCGGACTCCTTCGCTTTCCTTCCGGCGATTAGGTTCCATTCCGCGAGTTTGAGCTTCTCGACTTTCTCGGCGATGGAGGAAGTTCCAAGGTTGAGATGGTTGACGATATCGAAGAGGTGTTCGTCACGATCGTGTTGCGGTTCCTTCTCGAGAAGGCAGCGGCCGATATGAAGGTGAATGGAGGGTCTTTGATTTTCCGGAATCAGCGTGTAAGCGGCCTGCCGGACCCGGTCGTGTGAAAACTTGTACGAGACGTCCGAGTAATGTGTCGGCGGTTGGTAGAGGGCGCGTTCGGAATCGGATCCAAATTCCCGGACGAATTTGTACGAGTCTCCAATCGGAAGCACCAGTCCTTCTTGAATGGCATCCCAGAGATCGCTGGCTGTCCGGGCCTGGGTTTGACCGAGCACGATGGAAAGTGTTGTGAGATCAAAACTGCTCCCGAGGCATGCTGCAGTCCGCAATGCCTGTTCAGTATTCTGTGGAAGACGTTGAATCTTACCCGTCATCAGGGTAACCACGTTGTCCGTGATTCCCTTTTGTTGAATGACCTCGAGGTCCCATTCCCATTCCCCCTCAACAGCGTCGAATACCAGGAGCTGTTCCTCGTGCAGTGACTTGAGAAATTCATTCATGAAGTACGGGTTGCCGCCGGTTTTCTGGTGGACGAGTGTTGCGAGCGGGATATTCCGCTGGATTTGCGTATGGAGCGCGTCGGCAATGAATTGTCCGGTCGTGGACTGGTCGAGCGGGCGAAGGAAAATCTCATTGACCGTGGCGCCGCGTTTCCGGATCTCCTGAAGGGTGAGCGACAGCGGGTGATCTGCGCCAACTTCCTGGTCCCTGTATGCGCCGAGAATAAGAAGATGCTTGTTCTCCGGATCAGACATCAGCAGCTCCATCAGTTTGAGCGAAGCAAGATCTGTCCACTGGAGATCGTCGATAAAGAGAACGAGCGGATGATCATGCTGTGCAATGGCACGGACAAGGCTCTGGAAGACGTTGTTGAACCTGTTTTGCGATTCAGTCGGAGGGAGCTCTTGAACGGGAGGCTGATTGGGGAGCAGGAGCTCGAGCTCGGGAAGGATGGGAACGAGAACCTGCACGTTGGGGCCGAGAGCATTGAGAAGCCGAGTCCTCCAGGCTTGAATCTCCTCGGGCGTTCCGGCAAGAAGGTGGCGGATAAGTTCCTGGAATGCCTGTGCAAGGGATGCGTATGGGACATTCCGCTTGAACTGTTCAAACTTGCCGCTGAAGAAAAATCCGCGCTGCCGCGCAATCGGCTTATGCACTTCATTGACAGGGGCGGTCTTGCCAACCCCCGGATACCCGGCGATGAGAACCATCTCAGATCTGCCGCGGCAGGTTCGTTCGAACGAGTCCAACAAATATCCGATCTCACGTTCCCTTCCGTACAATCGTTGCGGAATGATGAAATGATCCGAGACATCCTCGCCTCCGAGTGCAAAGGAACTGATGTGTCCATCCTTCACGAGGGACGCGAGACATCGGTCGAGGTCTGCTTTCAATCCGCGAGCGCTTTGGTAACGCTCCTCAGCAGTTTTCGAAAGGAGCTTCATCACGATGTCGGAGACAGCTTGTGGTACATCGTGATTGAGCTCGCGCGGAGGAATCGGCATTTTCGCGATGTGGCAATGAACAAGCTCCATCGGATCGGTCGACTGGAACGGGAGCCACCCGATGAGAAGCTCGAACAGTGTCACGCCCAGCGAATAGAAGTCCGTCCGGAAATCGATGGAGCGGTTCATGCGGCCGGTTTGCTCGGGGGAAAGATACGGCAGGGTCCCCTCGAGAGCATGCGGGTTGCTGGCGCCGGGTGTCTCACGGAGCAGGAGAGAAGCGATGCTGAAATCTGTAATCTTGACCTGGCTGGTGTCGCTGTTGAAGATAATGTTGGAAGGGTTGATATCCTTGTGGATGATATTACGCTGGTGCAATGCTGCCAGCGAGCCGGCCAGCTGGGAAGCGATCTGAAGGATTGTCTGAAGATCCAGCCTCGTAGAATCGATGAATTTCTTGAGGGAAATCCCCCCGAAATCCTCCAGAATCAGCGCATGGATATCCTGGTAATGTTCAAGGCCATAGGACCGGACAACACCGGGAATGTCGATGGCATTCAGGATTTCGTGCTCGCGGTAGAGACTGAGCGCGGCTGATGGAGAGAAATCATACGGCGTGGTTGCCTTGATGATTACCGGAAATTGATCGCGTTCGCGTCTTGCCCGGAAGACAGCAGACTTTGTCCCCCGATGAAGCGTCTCGACCACCTGATAACCGGGAAATTTCAGCGTCATCCTTAGCCCCCCGTCGCGATTGCGTGATCGTCAGTCGTTCGACGATGAAACACATAGAGGTATACTCCGTCGACAGCGGCACTGAGAACACACAGCAGAAGCAACAGTTGATTCTCCGGATAGTGGATAAACATGAATACGGATATGAAACCAGTCCCGAGGCTTCTCAGCCATGAAATAGGGGCCGAAGACCAGACGAACTTTCGGTGGCGCAGGATAAGAAGGAGGTAAAAGATGGAGATCAGAATCTGTGCTATGTACGCCGAGTTTGCGCCGATCGGCGTATCATATCCCTGTGCCTTGAAGAACCAGTAGAGGAACCCCCAGCACATGGCAACGGCAATGATGAGCGGCTTGAAATATCGTTTGAGTGCGGGCGTTGACAACTGTTCGGCGCCATAACGATAGACCCCGTAGAAAATATACAGATCGAAGAAAAACCAGACACGATATCCCCAGAGAAACAAAAGGCCCATGTTTGTATATGGGCGGAGAAAGCCCCAGACGAATTCCCAACCGAAATTGCTGGCTGCGGCGAAGACCGGCATGCCGATCATCATGTGCTTGGCGATGTGCTTCGCGTACAGGAAATAGACAACGACCCACATCAGGCAGCCGATCGCAAAGAGCACGAGCTCAAACGGCGAATACATCTGCAGATTAATCCACGGTTCTTCCATGCTATTCTCCTGGTCGGGGTGCAGGGACTGGTACTTGCTCGCGCTGTGGAGCGGAATGTCCATCGCGTTCGTTGATCATATTCTTCATTTGACTGAGGTCCATCGGTACGGTGAATGTGACTTCGCCACCGTATGCCCGGTCGATCAAGTCCTGAAAGATCATCCCTCCGAACCGTTCGTGCCGGTTGGTTCGGATACGCTCGAATGGTTTCCAGAGTCGTTGCAGACGAAGCAGCACCCAGCTGATCAGTGCGTCAAAGTGTCTACGCTGAATGCCGATGCGGGCACACTGCTCGGTGCCCATAAGCTTCTGCATGTAGGCGTGCGGCAATCTCCCGAATCCAAGCAGACGAAAAATCCAGGGGACAAAATCGACGAGCATCCGGAGATTTGCTGCACCGAGTGCAACGCCGTCAGGGTTCTTATCGGCAGCGACGTAGTGACGGCGGCGGTATGCTTCGTAGAATGCGCGGGCGTCGTCTACGTTATCTGGAATGTACTCAAAGCTGTCAGGCTTGCCGGGAGGATGAATGCCCATCATCAGGGCGAACATGCGCCAGATATAGAAAAAATCTTCTTCCTCATCATGAGTAAGACCAACGTCCAGTGTTCGCATCCCCTCGATGACCAGGTATGAGAATCCCATTACAGTGCCAAGCATGTCTTCCTGATTGACCGGGATGCCGTACTGCGACTCGAACGCGGGGCGGTAGCGTCGTGTGACATGCCTGATGCCCGAGTGGAGGAGGCGGAGTTTCTGCGCGGTGATCACGGCGCGGCCGCCGGGTTGAAACCCATGAAATGTGGAAACGTTGACAACGGTCTGGAGGGTCGAAAGTAACCGCTTGTATGGATGGGTTCGGAGATTCCCGGAGAGGTTCAGGATGACCGAAAGATTGGGGGCAGCGTATCCTTCCGGCAGGCTCTTCGTCAACAGCACGAGTGCGCCCGTGAAGGCGTTCTTCTGGAAAACCATCTCACCGCGATTGATGCGTTTGGTATCAAGATGTGGTGGGAGAGCGTTTGTTTCGGCGAAGAACTGGCTCAGCTCAGGAAAGGTTGACGCGGGAGGGATCTCGTTATTTGAATCCATCTCCGCGAATACTTTTCGGATGTTTGCAATCTCATTGTCGGCAACAAGCTTTTGAAGGTGCTCATCCGCGAGTGAATCACCCTGTGTGCGCAGAGTGTCGAGGAAAGCATCTGTCCAACGGGTGGGAGGCATTGGTCAGGGGTCCCGGAAATGTGACTGGAAGTATGCATCCATAACAACGAAAACTGCGAATGAGTTGCTTCCCGGGACCTAAAAAAGACCAAATAATCAAAGGAGATTCGTCAATATCGGCCTTTGCGTTGTTTGACCGAAGACGCCAAGTCAGCTTTTCTTCTTTTTCCTGCTGTATGCCATGGAGATGGCAAGCAGGGCGCTGCCGACAACGAGGAAGGAAACGATCCG
>Ga0116138_1001224_pt1 | contig 14331 bp, 18 predicted proteins | sample June2015DPH_20_1_2_FD_88971 | JGI IMG/M metagenome (GOLD analysis project Ga0116138, IMG submission 88971) | Peatland microbial communities from SPRUCE experiment site at the Marcell Experimental Forest, Minnesota, USA - June2015DPH_20_150 | ecosystem: Environmental > Terrestrial > Soil >... | reverse complement strand
TTGGTGGGGCCGAAGGGACTCTCCTGGTTCAGGGTGGAACCATTTTGAACCCTCGACTTCCGCCATGCCGTCATGTCTACGGGTTTCTTCGCTCCTGAAGTTCGTCATTCCGAACTGGTCCGCAAACCCGGAGGTTTGGTCTTCTGGAGCCCTTGGCGGGATCTTTCCCTGTCGTCATCCCTGGCTAGAGACCGCCGCTCAATCCGAATCATTGCGCCTACGGCCCCACACGGGTCGCGACAGGGCGGCCCCAACCACAGAGGCGTGGGAAGTTGCTATATGGATTTTGGCCCATAGCCGCAGTTGATTTGTCACCTAGACGCCGCCGTGAGGCCAATGTTTTCGGTATGGCCAGCAGAGAGTTGTGCAGCGAAAACGGCGGTTGGCTTGCACCCACAAAGGCGCGCCGAGCGTCGCCGCCAACTAGTAATATCCGACCAACATCAAATCTATCCGAACAACGTTGATCAGGATAGGCCTGATTGGGAAAACCAACGCGGGCAAAACAACGTTTTTCAATGCAGCCACCCTGCTGAGTGCCCCGGTTTCAACGTACCCGTTCACCACGAAGAAGCCCAATATCGGGCAAGCCTACGTGCGCACGGTCTGCGTCTGCAAGGAACTTGGCGTCAGGGATAACCCGAAGAATTCAACGTGCATTGGCGGTGCACGCTTCATCCCCGTTCAACTGATCGACTTACCGGGACTGATCAAAGGCTCCTGGATGGGAAAGGGGTTGGGGTCCCAATTCCTCAGCGTAGCCTCCCAAGCGGATGCCCTCATTCACATCACCGACGCCTCTGGAAGCCTCGATGCGGACGGAAAACTGACGAAGCCGGGTATGGGAAACCCCGTATCCGATGTGTACGATATTGAGGAGGAGCTTGTCAGGTGGGTCTCCAAGAACATCGAAAAGACTCTCAAGAAGATGAGGAGGCACTCCAAGAAAGGTGCCTCGACCGTGAGTCTCCTTGAACGAGACCTAGCTGGCCTGAAGGTCACACCCGACCACATTGTCAAGGCTCTTGAACTAAACGGTCTCATGGATAAGGACCCGGGGAAGTGGAATCGTGATGACCTGTGGAACTTTGCGAAGAGTGTTAGGCAGATTTCAAAGCCAACCCTCATAATTGCCAATAAGATGGACTTGTCGCCGGCCGAAAGGAACTACGCGAATCTCGCGAAGGAGTTTGGCCAAGCTTTCGTTCTTCCGGCCTCCAGCGATGCAGAACTGGCGCTAAGGCGTGCGGAGCAGAAGGGTTACATACAATACCTGCCGGGCGAGGAAGTGTTCCGTGTGAAGGACAAAGAAAAGCTAACCGCTGATCAAAGGGAAGCGCTAACCTATGTTCAACAACGCGTCTTCTCGAAATGGATTCAAACTGGCGTACAATTCGCCATCAACACGACTGTGTTCAAGCTTATGGGCATGAACACGGTCTACCCCGTTGAGGACATTGAGAAACTCGCAGACAGGAAGGGCAACGTGCTGCCCGATGTGTTCCTGGTCCCATACGATGCCACTGTCAAAGAGTTGGCCGCACAGGTTCACTCGGATTTGGCCAAGACAATGCTCTATGCGATTGACGCGCGCGCCAAGATCAGGCTACCTGGTGATTATAAGTTGAAAGATCGTGATGTCGTGAAGATAGTCGCGGCCACCAAGGGAAAGGGCTAGGACCTGATAACCTTCAGCAAATCAGCCCTTGTAATAATCCCCAATATGCGCCCTCGCTTGGCAACGAGCACTGCGGGCTCATACTGAAGAAGCGCTGAAACCGTTGATAGGGGTGTTTCTTCGCTAACTGTAGGGAAAGCCTCATCCATGATCTTCTCCACTGACTGCTTAGAGACATCGTCCGGGTTTGGGGCGGAAACAAGTTTCTCAAGGATGATCTTCTCGGTTAGGCTACCGACGACTCGGCCGTCGCTGAAAACCGGCAACTGCGAAAAGCCTGTCTCACGCATGACGCGCACTCCCTTCGCCACTGTTTCATGTGACTGCACTCCGACGATTTTTCCGTGGCTGACCACTTTTGCCTTCACCTCATTTCGTCGTTCTAGACTCTCCAGGGTGTCGAAGACTGCCTTGGTCTTCGTGTAAGAAGGACTAGTCCTTCCGCCCTCAATTTTCGCGATCATGGATTGGCTGACCCCTGCGAGTTTGGCGAGTTGCTTCTGGTTCAGCGTGAGGAGTCGCCTGCGCCGTCCAATCTCTTCCAGTTTGGGTAGCATGCCCTACGACCTGTTTCCGAAGGTTATTCCTAGGAGAAATGGATAGGAACATAGCTTTTGGAATACTGAATCGTCAAGAAATGAAACAATTTAGGCGCGCCAGGGGTCTACCCGGTCGTAAGTGATCTGTCTAGCTTGGTTCGTGGCTATCTCAAACTTGAAATGGTCAACGGGTGGAACGGTGTTCTTCACTAGCATCTCGTCAACTATTTGGCACCAATCACGGAACGACTTTATTATGGCCTGCCTTGTGACGGGTTTAGCTGTCAGCATCCAATTGAAGAACTTGGCCGTTCGCCCGTTAGGGAACTTCTGCATCGCGGCTTTCATGAGTTGCTTAGAGGTGGGAACCGTCGAACGTTTCACGAGTTCAAAGAAGCCTCCATCAGTTGATTCATACCCATGCTTTTCTCTAGTTATCATGCGCTCACGTTCCAATCGGTGAACCTGCTTCCAAACCGTTCGACTACTCCACTTCCTCCTGAGTGCATATTGGCTGCACGGGCCATGCATTGCGATGTGTTCAAGGATTTCCAGTTCTTTGCCTATTGGTTCAAATGATCGCGTCATTCTCAAGACCTGTTTACAGGGGTAAACAGGTAAGCTCCACCTTAAAACTATTAGCTCCTACTACTGAATAATAGGGAAATGAGTTTGCTCACCATCAGGTCGCTATCCCTAGATGAAAAGCAACTGTCAGAACTCGAACGCGTAGCCAAAGGCGAAGACCGCAGCGTTTCCTATCTTGTTCGACAAGCCATCAATCAATATCTCAAGAGTAAGGCGGCTGCGTCTTGACTTCTTCATCAGCATGCACTTGGTGCTCAAAACAATTCAGGGCAGCCAGCCAGGAGGAACTTGGGAAACTCATGAACCAACATGAGCCCGCATGCCCGAGGAATCCTAACACTTTCAATGCCGCTTTGCGCCAACTCGTTGATCAGAAACAGAGGTCGTCCTAGTCCTTGGCAATTTCCCTTCCCTGCGTGAAATGCAATCAACCAATCGGTGAACTTCACGATCCAACTTTGGTCGACAAAATCAGTCGGCATATGCAACTATGCCCAGGAGCCAAACAATGACTCGTAAGCCTCCGCATGACTTGACGTTAAAGCGAGAACGGGTTTCTAGTGCTGGAACCTCTGCTTATGGTTTATTCGGCTGGGGAGATCGAGCCCAATGAAACGCATAAGGCTACATCACTCAAAGCGGCCTATTACACTGGAGGAGTTAGGGCGCCGAGTTAACGCAGAACAGAATCTAGCAGACAAAATCGAGGCGACAGTAAAACCTCAGATAGAAGCATACCTCACGGCTTTGAAGTATCCGAAAGGCATGATGTCCACGACCGACAGCGCCGAAGTCCGCGACATTCTGAGGCGTATGGAGCGACAGGTTTCCCCCGGTCATAAATTAACCTTTCAAGATGAATCACGAATCGCGAGGACAGTTGAGGCTATGAGTCAAACCATCGTACCTTTCTCCGACGCGGAAATTGACGAGCAAAGAAAGCAGATTTCCAGTCTAGTATTTACGATGATTCGCTTTGCCAAGGAAAACCAACGTCTTCAGGATTTGAGAAAAGAGCAACTAGAACTCCTAGAAACTGCGAATAGGCAACTGGAACTTATCACACGCGGAAATGCTTTGCTGATTTCCCTAGGTGAACTCGAATCAAGATTACCCGCTATAGTCGATAGCTTACACACTTCTCTACCAAAATTCGGCAAACGGTTAGGGGTAGCCTCATAGTGGCGTGGGAATTGGGGAAACATATGAACGTCCAAGTCACGGGCTGGGGCGCTAGGTTTCTTCTTTCACCTAGCACAAAAAGGGCGCAAGTTTTCACGTCGCGGTCTAGGTTTCCCGCCTCGTGTTGTTTCCTTGCGGCCTTTTCCTGGCGCCTCAACCCGAGACATTCACAATCACAAAGAAACCGGCAGGGAGCCACCGGTACAGCGCTTTGGCCCCCGTCTTTGCCCATGTGGAGGCAATGAATTTTGATTTTTGCGGATAAACAGGTCTTCAAGGAAACATATGTGCCTGACAAGATCCTTCACCGAGATGACGCTATCTCAAAGATCCAGCATATTCTAGCCGACTTTCAGAGAAATGCCAAACCTCGCAACATCCTCTGCCTAGGAGGGTTAGGCACTGGCAAGACCGCTGCCCTTCGCTCTATTTGCAGGGAGCCACCTAAAGGCGTCAAAGCCGTCTTTGTGAACTGCGCCGAAACAAACACCCAGACAAGAATATTCAGGGCCGTTCTCGAACAACTCGGCGTCACGGTGAAGACCGGATTCCCTGGCGATTATTATTTGGGCTTGTTCAAGGCAGCCCTTCCACCACGTCTAATTTTGGTATTTGACGAGGTGGATCGGCTGATTCAGCACAGGGAAAGCGAATACGAGGAATTGTTCTACACGCTGATGCGAACCGTCGACCCAAAGGAAGTTGTTCTAATAATGCTAACGAACAAGTTCAACCTGGAAACGTTTCTACTCCATGAACTCGACCCTAAAGTTAGGGACACTCTTCCCTTTGAACGGATTGAGTTCCCTGATTATATGGCCTCGGAATTGAACGACATCATCTCCGCACGTGCAGAAATAGGATTCAATTCTTCAGCATATGACTCCGGAACAATGGCTCAAATCGCCCGCATTGTCTACGAACGTGGATTACGGGCTAGAGGGCTAATAGACCTAGGTCGAAAGGCAGGGGAAATGGCGGAATCAAAACAACATGAGAAAATCACTGAGGAAGACATCAACACAGCAAGCATCGAACTGCTACATGGCCGGAGCCTAGAGGTCATAAATCGGCTTCCACCCAACCTCCGCGCAATCCTAGCGATCATCCTACTCAAATCACCTATCATTGAAGAGGCTTACAGCCAATTCAAGAAGACTGCGCTTGGAAAAGATGTAACCAAGAACGTGTTCTACGGCTACCTAAAGGAACTTGAGACATTTGGCTTAGTCGAGAAGAAAACAATCAGTCGAGGATACGGAAGAGGCGTAATGGTTCGCCTCAGCGTAGCCGACGAACTCAGAAGCATGGTAGCCGACAGCCTCGCAGACACCACCACCCCACCGGACCAAATGAATTACCACCAACCACTACCACCACTACAACCTACAATATAAGAAATGAATGAAAATGTATCACCAGACGACGACAACAAATTCATTTAACGCGCTAGGGGTGGCGGGGGGTCTTCTTTTGAGTAGAAAGGGAATTACCCGTAGAACCGGGTCTCTCGGGTCTCATTGTGTGTGCTGTGGTACACAAAACGCCATTATTGGAGGATTCTCCTGAATGAGAAAGAAGATGGGTCAAGCGCGGCCGGGGAATCAGAACGCCAAGAAGACGCTTGCTTGGGTTGACAGTTTCGATCTAAGTTCCCAGGAGGGTGTCAGGCAGTTTCTTGCGGAGGTTGTCAAAGCCACTTGGACCGGAGACTTGGGTTCTAGGGCGGCGGGTGCTTTGAACGGGAGCCTTCGCCTTTTGCTGGAACATGAAGTTCTACCGCAACTTGAGGCACGAATCAAAGTCTTAGAGGATAACAGGGGAATGAAAGGGAATTGACGAGAATCAAGAAGCTGAATGAACGCCTAGACGCTCTTGAGCCGAACCTAGTTTCAAAGGTAATTCGACCAATCATCTTTCGCGGTCGACGGATTGAGACAGCTCGAGACGTTGATGAAGTCGTGGAGCAGGGAGGCCGAACCTATGCAGCAACCGCGGAAACCGAGGAGGATGTTCAGAATTGACGAAAATCAGCAACCTTGAGGAACGCGTACATCGACTGAACCAAACAGAGGCAGTTATGCCACCGTTGCCGCCAAATTCTCAATGCCTAATCGGTAAGCTCGTTATTCGTGCTCTCCTAATCTGTGACCATGAAGACAAGTCGTCTAGTGTTGAGGCTACGAACGAAGAACTAGAGAAACTCATAGCTGAGGGCGGCGGCGAGAAATGGTGCAACAATCCGGCTGCCGTTGAGTCTCTCCGCTTAAGACGCTGGTTCATCGACCACGACAAATTAGAGAACCTGATTCCTCGGCTATGCTACACCACCGAGATTAGCCAGGTTGACCGAGACATAGCGAACCAAGAGCAGAAACTAGAAACGAATCGGAAGGTAATTGCCTAATGACGAAATCAGAACTCAAGAAACTAGGGACACGGATTGATTCACTAGAACCTAAACCAGTGAATGCGGCGAATACGCGTAGTGAGCTGCTTCGTGGCCTCGTAACTCTTGGCGAGGACGATCAAGTATGTCTCGCCTATCTGATTCGAGACCTAGAAAAGGAGAACGTCGAACCAGAGAACTTTGAGGCTTGGCTTTCTAAGCGGCCCGAGAACCAACAAGCGTTAGCGCGGAAGGTCCTTGCACCTCTCAAAGAAAGACTCGACGCCGGCGCCGCGGAGTTAATGCGTGATAGTGACCTTGCGAAAGCTCAAGGTCTCACCGAAGAGGCGAAAGGAGACGTGGCAAGTCACGGTGAGTGAATCATGACTATTTCTCGGCAAACCATCGGCCTAATTCTCCTAGAAGAATGCGACAGCCTCGGGGCTTGGACGAAACAACACACCGCCTCCGCATATCAATCCGTTGACACAACCGATAAACAGTCTGGCACTGCCTCTTTCCTCACAACATCATCCAATTCGACGAGTCCCTACTATTCATATGGCGCTTTCACTAAACAGTTGAACATGGGGACGGGTGTCGGCAGACTCATTCGGATTTTTTACAAGGTCCACAATGCTGGCGTCGGAATAACTGTCGGCGCTTTCGCCGTTTACACAACTGATTGGAAGTCACCTGTGGTCCGTGTTGGAACCGTCGGGGGCGCGACCACTTGGTCAACTGCAACATATGAAACTCCCGCAGGTAACCCTGAAGGCATACAGAACTGTGAACTCGCCTTCGCCTATGCTTTTTCAGGTTCCACCATTCATGCGGATCGTCTCGTAATCTGCCAAAGCAAAAACCTGATCCTAGCGGATCTTGCTGTTGGGCAGACGGTGCTACTCTACAGGGCCAGCGGCACATTTTTGGACACGCAAACCGTAGCCGCCGGTGCGTCTTCGGTTACGTTCGACGTTTCCGCCGAGAACGTCCCCGAAAACATGTACTTCAAAATCTACGCAAGCGACGGCACCACCCTCATCGAAACCACGACCACTTGTGAGATGTGTGGGGGCGACGAATGGACCTGGACCGCTTCGCCGGGAACTTTGACTTTAGCTGCTGATGCTTTCATTATTCTCGCCTCATCCACAGGTTCTCCCACTGCTGCTCCCTACGTAGTGCGGGCAACGGCTACGCTTAGGAGACTGAACGGCGACCCCTATACTGGAGAAGCAATTAGCATCATAGTTGGACGCCCCGACGCAGTTACTTATTGTGATTCTAGCCTAACAACTGACTCAAACGGGGAAGCATGGTACGAGTTTAATTCCACTGTGGGTGGTCTTCAAGTAGTTGCGGCAATTTGGGGAGGTGACGCCACGGTTCCCGCAGCAACCGTCCACGTTGTGGTGCACGTGTTTGCGGCTTTGGAAAAACTGGACAAGAACAAGAACTTTCAGCTATACGTTGAGGGAACCGAGTACGAGTTCAACGGCGGCAACTACTACCTTTGCAGCGAGAACGTTCTCGGACAGTTCGAAGTGACGGTTCCAACTTGGCCCGATGTGAAGCCCGTAGTCATGGGGCTTGTTAGCATTTACAGGAAAGGTGTGAAGGAGTTCGCTGGGGTCCTCAAAATCGTTGAACGCGGTTTACTGCCGAAAACCATTACTCTGACGGGGCCCGACATTTCATGCCTGCTCGACAGCGTAACCGTAGACTACGAATCCTATTCAGCGAAAACCCCGCAGTATATTCTGAATGATTTGATTACGAAGTTTCCTTGCGGTCTCACGGTTGGCAACTTGGAAACCTACTCGGGGGATCCGATTAGCCTCGACATATTGAATTTGAAGCTCAGGGAGGCAATCAAGAAGGTTTGTGATGTAGTTGGATGGATCTACCGCGTGAACATGGATTACAGCTTCGACGCCGGTTCATCGTTCGGAACCTACAGCAGCGCGGCTTTCGTTGAAGGCGACACCGACAACCCTCTGTTACCTGGGTGCAGAGTGACCCCGGACTACACAGTTGCCTCCAATGACATTCACAGCCGAGGCGCAGGCGAAGCCAATTCTTCCCTTTCCAGCACAGCCCAAGACGCAGCAAGCATCATGGAAATCGGCCCGCAGCAAGCCCCGGTCTTCCAGAAAACTCTGAGCCACCAAGGCACACTTGACACGTCAGCGCGGGCAGAACTGAAACGCAGAACTCGCCGGACCGCATAAGGAGGCGAATCTGAATGGATGAGTACATTTGCGGCGATTGCGGCGTGAAAGGCGAAGTACCGTTCCGAATTGACAGCACTAGACCGTTTTACTGCAAATCATGCCTTGCGAAGCGTCGCCAGAAACGAGACGTAGCCTCGAAGCAGTGAGAATCCTGGACTTGTTCAAGTGCCCGCATTGCGAGGAACGGTGGCCGTCAAAGGCCTTCTTGAAAGTTCACCTTAGAACCAAGCATCCAAACCCTCCACCCGCCTGACAGAAAGTCCCGATGTCGGTACTTTCTCAGTGGGAGTTGTGGGTCTCACAACCTTTCCAGTTCCACCGCAATCGGCGCATTCCTCAAGATACCCGGTAGTTCCCACGATATGCCAATGCCCAAGAGCTCCTAGGCAAGATATGCAGGTTTCCAATTCTTTCTCAGTCAACCATACCACCGAGTCGACCTTCGATCTCGTGGTGACTTAACCGAGGAACCTGAGTGAAAATCAACGGTCAGAGATAGATGAAAGAAAAGAAGAACAACTGCGGACTATGCACGCTTATTAGTAGAGAGGAAAATGTTTGATTCCTACACTAACCATGCATCCGCCCACAGCGCTCAGAGAAATCACGACCATCAAAGCTAGGCCCATTACGGTCGTTCCTCCGATCGAGCCGACATTAATCATGACGTTGTAGAGGTAATAGACCAGATCATGCATAAGAACGATCCGGAACGCTTCATCAACGACCGCTCCGTCGAATACCCTGTGTGTCTTGTGATGGTTGTTTCCTACACGAATCACACATTTTCAATGAGGCTCTATTCTACACCTAGCACGGAAAAGAGACAAGAAAAAAGAGACGTAGAGACATTAGTACTAATGAGTACTACTGAGTACTAATGAAAAGGATGGGAAAAACTAATGGAAAAGATGGAACATGTTGTCGGCTAACAATTCGACCGCCTCATGTATCACATGAGCGGTTTCCTTGGCTTCTTGTAATACCTTCTTACCCGACATGATATGCGCCACGACTATTCAATGTGCGAGTCGCTTATTTTATGCTTTCTTCTGAGTCTTAATGGAGGCAGCATAAAAGGCAGCTCCGATTATAAAGAGTAAAACCCCTGCGACCAAGGTTTGAACCCGCAATTCAATGATTTGTTGACCGGGATAGGTCTGTCCAGTCGCGGCAAAATAGAAGGCTCGAATACTCCAAGTAATCAGAAAGCTTGCAATCAGACTGCCTATGACTGCTCCTAGCCCTCTAGTTTTCGTCAGCCCTTTTCGACGGTCAAGTGTGATGAGCGAAGCCGCTACAAATACGCAGCTCAGAATCCAAGGGGTCTGTAATATGAGCACGGCCGTTATGATGGGCTCTCCATTTTGGAGGGCATAGGACACAACCCCCCCAGTCCGATATGAATCGGCAATCGTAACAATTATCGCAATGAGACCTAGGAATCCTATAATCACATCAAATAATGATTTCCCTTTCAACGGGCAATGCCCCGAAGCATGGATATGGGAGTTGAAGAATTACCTAAAACTGCTTCGAAAGGGCTATCCGACGGTTTTTTACAGCCCTAACCATCCGACACCAACTTGAGACAGCCTACCTGAAAGCCCAAGAAAAGAGACGGTCAAAAAAAGAGGAAAGAAAAGACGGGAGGCTAAGTTTTCAGCGTTTGCTCTCAGCCTTCTCCCGGGCCTTGTACATTTCGTTGAGGAAGCGTAGGTTCTCGGCTCCCGCGGTGTCCGGTTTCTCGCCCTTCGCGTCCTTGAAAATTTCATCCATATTATTTAGGAGACGTAGCCATTTCTGGTCTTTCCGAACCAGCAGCGCGGCGTTTTCCTCTAAGACGGTTTTGATTCCCTCAAGGATCGCCATGTCCAAACTAGGGAAGCGCCCATGATTCACCAAGTCACACATGGCCGAGTATGCTAATTCCGGTAGAAGAAAACCGTTCAAGAGCCAGTGATTGACGCCATACCAGGCTACCGTGCTATAGTGGCTTCTCGGTTTAGATTTCTTGCTCATTCTGATTTCACCTCCGCGGGTTTCCGGTGGACCGCGAGATACGCGGCCATCCAATGTTTACACGGCAAGCCGGTTACGCTGCCTCTGTGGGTCCAGTCGGGGCAATCGCATGACCGGCCTACTAGGTCCACTTGGTAGGTTTTCGCTGGGTTGCTTTGACTTCGCACTAGGAACATGCCTGGACCGTTTTCCTCTACGAGATCCACGAGGTTTACGGCTCGGTCTAGGCGGGTGCTTACGCGGAAGAAGTCGAGTAGTTCTTTCTCGGTTGTTTCGTTCAGAATGAAGCTAGCCATAGTGTTTATCCCTGCACACTATAGGTATAAGCATAAACTATTTAACCGTTGTGTATGAATACACAGTACAGATGCCTATGCGATACAAGAACGGAGAAAGACCCAAACACATCACAGAGTGCCTACGCAAGTCTGCCCCTAGAGACCTATCCATCGAGGAAATCTCCAAAGAAACCGGCATTCATAGAAACACCGTCTCGAAGTATGTCTACAGTCTGGAGAAAGAGGGCAAGATCGTTTTGACCCGCCAAGTTGGAGGCGCGAAGTTCTACACGGTCAAAGAGGGTAAGGGTTAGGGTTTGGAGTCCATCTTGGCCTTCAAGTTAAGCGGCGAATGGATCGACGGCGCCAAGAAACGAATCGAGATCGCCCACCAAACCCGCCTCAGCAACCCACGCCTAAGCGTCGACATTCTCCTGGAAGTGGTGGGTGAGTTGCTTAAGCGGTTGCCCACTGAGACCGAGACCTGAATTTCTCTAGGCCTTCTTGTCTTTCGGTGTCTCTTTCCGTTCGCTTGGCACAAACGGGTGTCCCTTTTCGTCGCTCACTATGAAGCCTGAGGTGGCTTGGAGCATTCGAACCGCTAAGCGCAACTGCGCAACTTCCTCTTTGAGGGTTTTGACTTCTTCGCCGCTTGCCATTGCGGGACCGTAGACTTGCCGGAGTTCGCCCCACATCCAGGGTTCATCGTTGTAGCATTGAATGTACCCTTTCTGATCCAAGATATGGCCCAGCGCGAACTCTGAGGCCTCAAACGAAATCTTCTGCAAAGTGCATCTGGTCCTGAAACAGTCTCGTAGGTCATGCAACGTGACTCGTGCTTTAGGTGGAGGAATCGGCGCCCTTTTCAGAGCTGTGTTGAAACTTGATTCCAAGTAAACAACGGCTACATTGTACCTCTCGTGGTCTAGGGGTAAGCCTTTGATTGTGCTGATTGGCAGCGTGATTTCGGAGGCGAAGATTTCCCTTAGAACCGCCGTTGGAATCAATGAGTAGAAGGGCTGATCGTTGTTCTTTCTGCCTGCGAAGTCGAAACGGTAGTATTCAGCCGTGGGATTTCTGGCTAAGTAGTCCTTGACCTGCTTCCATGTTTCCGCCTTGTTGAACTCCAAGAACTCCGAGCATCCCCAGGCGCTGTGAAGCATCAACTCGAAAACTAAATTGTACGGTTTTCCAGCCGCGTTAGCGACCGCTTGCGCTTCCTCCCAACTCAGAAACCCCTTCCTATGCGCGGCTCTCTCCTCTCTACTCTTCTGATGGCTTAGGCGATCTTGGGGAGGATAGAATCCGTTCGCTCGTAGGAAATTCCTAAACGCTAACAGCGCCTTATGTCGACCGGCTGCCGTCATGCCGTTCGTGTTCTTGGCGTCGGTCCAAACTTGGTTAATGTCCGCTTTCGCTTTCAGAAGAACTTGTTCCGGTGTGAGATCCATGCCTTTCAGCAATCGACGCAAATACGCGCGATAGTATTTCGCGCCATGTTCGCCGAGTTCTCCCGCTTGCAGTTTGTTCTGAATCCAGGTCTCAATCAGGTCGCTCAATTTGTTCTCCGTATTCCAAATAGGCATGTAGTTACATATGAACGTGCTGTTTTCCTAGGAGAATACTTTCTTGTCTCAAATTTATATTATAGGAATATTGCATTTGCAGTACAAATCTCTCAGTGAAGCGCGAAATGAGCAAACCTCGAAGCCAATCAGAAGGCGCCGCGGCGTTGACCCACAGGCCAAGGTCGTTCCTGTTCACATCTGAAAGCGTTACCGAAGGCCATCCGGACAAAGTGGCCGATCAGATTTCGGATGCCATCCTAGACGCCATTCTCGAAAAGGACCCGACGGCCAGGGTCGATATTGAAACGCTGATAATGAAAGGAACCGTCGTAGTCACCGGGCAAATATCAACCAAAACCTACGTAAACATGCCAGAGGTCGTCCGCAGTGTTCTACGAGACATCGGGTTTGATGATGCGAAAGTAGGCCTCGACTGGGAAGCATGCGGTGTTCTCGTTTCCGTTGAGGAACAGTCGCCTGACATTGCAATGGGTATCGATAAGGAAGACATGGGGGCGGGCGATCAAGGCATGATGTTCGGCCATGCAACGAATGAAACCCCCCAACTAATGCCCTTGCCCATCGTGCTTGCCCACGGCCTCGTGAGGAGGTTAGCTGAGGTAAGGAAACAAAAGATTCTCCCTTACCTGCGCCCAGACGGGAAATCGCAGGTAACCGTGGAGTACGAGAACGACAAGCCGAAACGAGTAGATGCTGTAGTGATCGCTGCTCAACACGACGAGAGCGTGTCCCGAGAACAACTGAAGAAAGACATTATCGACAAAGTCGTCAAAGAAGTTGTCCCGAAGAACATGCTCGACGACAAAACGAAATTCTTCGTCAACGAAACTGGAAGGTTCACGATAGGCGGCACTTTGGCTGACACGGGTCTGACGGGGCGAAAGATAATTGTTGATACGTATGGCGGAATTGGCAGCCATGGCGGCGGATGCTATTCCGGAAAGGACCCAACCAAAGTCGATCGGTCCGGAAGCTACATGGCACGCTACATTGCAAAGAACATAGTTGCCGCAGGCCTAGCGGACAAATGCGACGTACAAGTAGCCTACGCCATAGGGGTCTCCAAACCCGTCTCAGTCATGGTAGATACGTACGGGACCGGAAAGGTGCCTGACGAAAGAATCACGGAGGCAGTAAAGAAAGTGTTCGACATGAGGCCAAAAGCAATTATCGAACAACTCAAACTGCGCAGGCCAATCTACAGGAAGACGGCCGTGTATGGACACTTTGGGCGGAACGATCCTGACTTTCTGTGGGAACGCACCGACAAGGCTGAAGAGTTAAGGAAGAACATCTAGACTTTCGCCTTTGGGAGCCTCGGGGCGAGTACGTTTTGGTGCTCGCAGGATGAATGGCGGAGTCCCCTACTCCACCGTCATATTGAATTAGGGCCAGTTTGTTGTTCGCCTCTCTAACAGCAATGCGAGGCGTGAAAAATGCCTGACTCAAAGTCCGCTCGGGCGAACGCTGAGGCAGTGGGAAGGGTACTGGCCATTGTAATCGTCGTCTTCTCAGCAGTCAGCTACATTGTCTCATTGGCAATAGGACCTGTCCTATTCTTTTCTACATCAGACGGTTTACAGGCAGCGGCACGTGCGATTCATGAGATTCCAGTCATTTTCTTCATGGCTTTGCCTATCGTGATCCCAGTAAGAGCCAACTTTGGTGTCCTGTTCATCGGAATTTGGGTTGCCTTCCTCATCTGCATCGCTCTAGCATGGTTCAGTCGAGGTGGCTTTCTCAAAACGGTCAAAGGTGAGATTACGAAATCTGTCCCATTCGCGAGAACCAACTTTCTCTTCGTTATGCCGTTAGTCGGATCAGCGCTT
>Ga0116138_1001203_pt1 | contig 14522 bp, 17 predicted proteins | sample June2015DPH_20_1_2_FD_88971 | JGI IMG/M metagenome (GOLD analysis project Ga0116138, IMG submission 88971) | Peatland microbial communities from SPRUCE experiment site at the Marcell Experimental Forest, Minnesota, USA - June2015DPH_20_150 | ecosystem: Environmental > Terrestrial > Soil >... | reverse complement strand
CCGTTCAGGCGGCGGCCTGCAGAGCCGCTATATATGGGTTCAACTCCCATCCCCGGCTCCAACATTGAACCTTCTACACTTTTGTGACACTAGCGTTTGTGGGATATGAGAAGGAACGAGGGAAATCCTCTTATTTATTGACCCTATTAATCTGGTATGGCGGTAGAAAGTGTCGAAGATCCTTGTTCTTTACTATAGCCGAACCGGAAATACCGAAAAAATGGCCAGAGCGGTGGCTGAGGGGGCGAGATCGGCTCAAGGGGTCGAGGTCGAACTGAACTATTATGTTTCGCCTGAAGAATTGGGCGGTTTTGATGCTATACTTGTGGGCGTCGCAACTTATCATCATGATATGCCCGTCAGTTTCAAGAGTTTCTTCGAAGAGGTGGCCGTGAAAAACGTCAGTTTGAAAGGCAAGGTTGGAGCAGCGTTTGGCTCTTACGGTTGGAGCGGTGAAGCCTCCAAGTTGGTTATAGAAATCATGAAGAACAAGTTCGAAATGGGCGTCACGGAGCCGCCGCTTCCAATCAGATATGAGCCGGATCAAGCCGGGCTTGAGAAGTGCAAAGAACTTGGAAGAAGAGTTGCCGAAAGACTTATTCACGTGGCCTAACATGTGCATTAGAAAAGGAGGAGAAGATTTTGAGCTCAAAGGATGAACTGGTACAGTTTCTTAAGGACCAGATCAAAGTTGAAAACAAGATCGTGGAATCGTTGAACAAGTCCCTGCCGGAGATTGGAAATCCGACTGTCAAGGGCGTGTTGAAGGGGATATCCTTGGACTCGGTGAAACACGCTGAAATGTACTCTTCAGCCGTGATGCTGTTGACAACTGTATCGAAGGCTCTGACGCAGGAGAATTTGGACAAACAGGAGGATTTGGTGAAAAAACACATACAGATGGAAGCTGAACTCATCCAGAAAATAAGCAAGACTCTTCCAAACGTTAAAGACAAAAAGGTTAAGCTTCTTCTGGAAGCGATATTGTCAGATGAGAGAAGGCACCACGAACTCTTGAAGAAAGTGCTGGAGATCCTTGTCAAAGGAGAAACTATAACTGAGGCAGACTGGTGGGACATGCTCTGGAAGGACGTTCCATTCCACGGCGCACCAGGAGGCTAGAAGGCCGCCCGAAGAAAAGAAACTATCACATCACTCACTTTTCCCAATTATGGGTGAATGGAAAAGCGCATACTCACCTGCGTGCCAAAGCCTTTTTTATCACAGGGTGCGCGTCGAAACGATTATAAGACATAGGTCTCCACTCAGCTTTCAAGCAAAAAAAGAAGCCAGCCTTCGGAGAGCTATGGGTTTTGGACGGTGAGGACAGATGGCGGTTGTTAGTTCAGACAAAAAGAAAGATTTGCAGGAGCCAGTTGGCTGGGCACAAACGGCGAGCCCTGAGGATATTCTGTGCGTACCCATTGACGACGTTCTTGCACGGCTGAAGACCTCTCGTTCAGGCCTCGCGTCAGATCAAGCACTGGAGTCCCTGAAAACCTATGGCTACAATGAGGTGGCCAAGAAAAAAAGAACCACCGCCGTGGTGAAGTTTCTCTCAGGTTTCAAAAACCCGCTTGTGCTCATTTTGCTTTTTGCAGCGGTCATATCCGCCATCACAGAATTGGAAAGCGCGGTGATAATTGTTGCAATAATAATGATCAGTGTGGTCCTCATGTTCTTTCAGGAGTCTAAGGCTGAGAAAGCTGCGGAAAGCCTGAAAGAGAAAGTCGCGACGACTGCGTCAGTCCTCAGAGACAATGCTGTCGAGGAAATCAAGCTCTCAGACGTGGTTCCTGGGGATATAGTGAACCTTTCTGCGGGCGACATAATTCCGGCAGACGCAAGGTTGTTGAGTGCAAAAGATTTTTTCGTGGACCAGTCAGCGCTGACTGGTGAATCGTTTCCCATCGAGAAAGTTCCGTCACAGCTGAGTGCGCATCAAGCTTGCAGCGTCAATGAATGGAACAATTACCTTTTCATGGGGACTTCTGTGGTGAGCGGTTCGGCTACAGCAGTCGTGGTCAAAACTGGAGGTTTCACAGATTATGGGAAGATTGTCAAGAAACTGGTTGAAAGAAGGCCTGAAACGGAGTTCGAAAGGGGACTAAGGCGATTCGGATATTTGATCATGCAGGTGACTTTTCTTCTTGTTGTTTTTGTCTTCCTCGTAAATGCTTTGTACGTTCGTGGGGTTGTAGAATCGTTGCTTTTCGCCGTGGCGCTAGCTGTGGGTTTGACGCCTGAGCTTCTGCCCATCATCCTTTCAGTTAATTTATCGAAGGGCGCGTTGGCCATGTCGAAGAGGGGGGTGATAGTGAAAGAGTTGGCGTCAATCCAGAACTTTGGCAACATGGATGTCTTGTGCACTGATAAGACGGGAACGCTAACCGAGAACAGGGTCAGACTCTTGTTGCATGTTGATATGGAAGGAAACGACAACACGAAGGTTTTGAAGTACGTTTTTCTAAACAGTCATTATGAGACTGGGCTTAAGAATCCGCTGGATGGAGCAATTCTCGAACATGAAGAGGTCAACGTGGAAGGTTATGAAAAGATAGATGAAGTCCCCTTTGACTTCGTGAGAAGGCGAGTCTCAGTTGTCGCTGAGTGGCAGAGGGAACGTTTCTTCATAACCAAAGGAGCGCCAGAAGAGATTTTCAAAGTATGCGCGTATTATGAACTTTCCGAAAAGATATTTGATTTAACACCGGAAACCGAAAGAAGGATCGAACAGAAATACTATGACTTGAGTGCTGAGGGATACAGGGTCTTAGGCGTTGCATACAAGAAGGTCAGGGAAGAGAAGACCGTGTATTCCATCAATGATGAGGGCGAAATGGTTTTCTTGGGTTTTGTCGCGTTCTTGGACCCTCCGAAAGAAACTGCAAAACAATCCTTGGAATTATTCAAGAAAAGCAACATAGAGCTCAAGATTCTTACAGGCGACAATGAACTAGTGACAAGAAGAGTTTGCGAACAGCTAGAGTTTGAAATCAAGGGAGTCGTCTTGGGAGTCGACATCGCCAAAATGAATGACGACGCGTTGGCAAGGGTGGTTGAGGGAGCCAACATTTTCGCGAGAGTTACACCCTCCCAAAAGGACAGGATTATAAACGCATTGAAAAGCAATGGACATGTCGTTGGGTTTCTTGGAGACGGCATCAATGATGCTCCTTCAATGAGGGTTTCAGACGTTAGCATATCAGTAGAAAACGCAGTGGATGTGGCTAAAGAATCAGCAGATATTATCTTGCTACACAAGGACTTAACAGTGCTTGAAGAAGGCGTCCTAGAGGGAAGGAAAACCTTTGGAAACACGATGAAATACATTGAGATGGGCGTCAGCTCAAATTTCGGAAACATGTTCAGTGCAGCAGGTGCGTCTCTTTTTCTGCATGCATTTCTGCCTATGCAATCCACACAGATACTTTTAAACAACCTCATGTACGATATGTCCGAGCTGTCTATTCCCACGGATAATGTTGATCCTGACTATGTTGAGAAGCCCAGGAGGTTGCAGGTTAGTTATATTAGAAATTTCATGCTATATTTTGGGCCGATAAGTTCACTCTTTGACTTCTTAACATTCTTCATAATGCTCTACGTTTTCACCGCAGGGCCGGCCGGCCATCTGTTTCAAACGGCTTGGTTCATCGAGTCCTTGTGCACACAAACACTGGTCATATTCGTCATTAGAACGAGGAAATCGCCCTTCTTCAAAAGCAGACCCAGCAAACTTCTGGTCATAAGCAGCCTTGCAGTAGTGGGCTTCGCAATTCTAATTCCGTTCACACCATTAGGCGGTGTTTTTCAGTTTGTACCTCCGCCACCGGGTTTCTTTCTATTCTTAGCCGCATTCGTCGCTGTCTACTTGACAATGGCTGAATCTATGAAAAGAGTGTTCTATAAGAGGTATGGGCAAAGCTTGGAGCAAATACTCGTTCCTGCAAAGGGTCCGCCGCTTTTAACTCCAACGGTGAGGCTAACCCAAAACATGGTAGCAGTCATATGCCTGCGTCGTGAGGATGAAACCTCGATTGATTCGCTGGTTGACGACCTTAAATCAATCATGGCGTACCCGGTTGAACCCGATCAGGTCACTCGCAACCTTCATCACATGCGGCGTATGGGGCTAGTGGACGTGGACTGGCGTAAAGGAATAATTAAACGCAAAACTTCAATGAAGGACTACGTGGACAAGCTCATAAGAGGTGACCTTTGGCCGAGAGTAGCAGACGACTGGCAGAGAATAGGCTCTTTGGTTCAGTCAAAGTACAAGCAAGTCAATCCTGAATATCAGAGGCTGCTTCAGTCTTGGAGCGTGAAACAGGATCGTCAGGTTAGCTGATTCGTCAAGATGTGCATGGAACAAGTTGGAGAGATCTTTCAGCCTTAAACTTTATGACGCTCATGCTAGTACTGAGAAGTGTTTTTGACACGGTGTCAGGAGCTGAATCGCTGCTGTTAGGCGCATGCTCTGTTCTTCTTTTTCTCAGGAGAGCTGAGAACGTCAAGATGAGCAAAGCCAGAATTGCCACTAGGAATATTTTCACATAGAGGGGGATGTACTCCGGTGGGCTTCCAACAGTTATCGTCAGCGTTTCGGAATTGCTTATGCCCTCATCGTTGGTCACGTTGAGCTTCGCTTGGTATGTTCCTTCTTTGTCGTATGAGTGTGACACTATCGCCCCAGTCGCGTTTGCGCCGTCGCCCAAGCTCCATTCGTATGAGACTATTCTTCCATAGTCGAGAGATTTGCTCGCGTCCAAAGCCACGTTTTGTCCAACATAGGCCGTGGCATTGTAATCTACGATGATTTCAGGAATGTGGCCAAAGAATTCTGTCCCCGAGATACTTGTAGTGTGAAAGCCTTCGTCAAGAGCTATGTATAGATATGAGCTTGTGTTGGTGTCAGCTTCAATCGCACTAATTGTCTTTTCGTCCAGGGTGACGTTGTATGGTCCTCTGAGAAAGTCTTGTTGCAGTATGAAGTCGGCGAAGCCCGATGATCCCTGCGGAACGGTCATGTTCAAATTTAACGCTTTCGGGGAAGGGTCAAAAGCAAGGGTTGTGATAGAAGCGTTCGTGAACGCTCCAACTTCGAACGTTCTGTTTCCGTAGGGCAAATTGAACGTTTGTAGTGAAGGAGGAGGCGTTGGCAATGGACCGTAATCAGGCACGGTGGCTTCGTCGGTCCACGATGATACTCCGCTGCCCTCGTACGTTCCTAAGTAGTCGGTCGTGACGACTTCTATTTCTATGATGTCACTAACCCATTTGTAACCCCACTTGCCGGGGACGACCAATCTATAGAGGCCTGTGGGGCCGTTAGGCAGATCCGGGAGGTCTGTTCCGTTCGCTCTTAAAGCCAGAATTGTTGAAGGTCTTAAAGCGTCTTCGACGAGAAGGTCCGAGGAAAAACCGTCTGAGCCTCGCGTGACAACCTTGTAGGCTTCAGGTTTGATCCGAGCCAAGGTCAAAAGATAGAAGAGTGGTATTCCAGTCCAGTTGTAAATGACATCCGGGGGGCCCGCGACACATTTTATTCTTGCTACCTCTGAAACCAACGGAAAAGAAAGCAGTTCAGCATAGGTCAGGCTCAAAGGTGTGTTCACCGAACCATCTATCTTCAGTACACCAGAAGCTTGGAGCGCACTGGCTGTCTTCAGTGCAGGCAGAAAGGGAACCAGAGCGAAGATTAATACTAAGATCAGAGAGGCTATTCTCAGGCGTTTTCGCATGTCTTTCAGCTCCTCAGGCCACTAGGTACTGCATCAGCACCATCAACGCTACAGTGAAGGCTCCTAGAAGAATCAGAAAAGTATTCAGAAGTTTGCCCTCTCTTACGCCCCAATGAGTCAGGGTCGACCTGATTGCAATCAGGACGTGAATCATGAGCAACGTCAAAGTAGGCAGGACCAGAACCGTGTGCAGGTGCAATGAAAGGTCGTGCGTAAAAAGACCTCCGGTCAGTTCACTAATTGTCCCCGAGTTTGCGATGCCATATCCTGAAATTGCCAAGAGTATGAACAAAACTAACGTCGGCCACACAAGCAGACGGTTGAATCTTTTCAAGATATCCGTTTTTGTTTCTTCCATCACTTCCTACCTTGAATCATTGTCTTATTGGCCGTGGATTAAAGTCTTTTTGAATGCGTCCAATAAATATGCTGGTGACCCAAAGTCTGTGCATCAAGCCAAAAAAGCCCAGATGAGGACAGGCTGATGACGTTCTTCGTTCGTCTGTCAAGGACTACGTTGTCTCGATTCAAGCTGAGAGAGATCGAACAGTACGCCTCTAACTTCCTCAAGTTTTTCTGTCTTAGCCTTATTGTTGAGCAGGTCGCCGTTGCCTGGGAGGCGCCACTAGTCGTCTAATCGATTCTCATCTTACGTGGGGATCGCTGAATTTCAAGAGAGGGAACTGTCCTGCCTGATAGGTTGTATGGTTGTTAAAGGGACGATTTGCTCGTCCTTCCCTTTCTTTCCCGTTAGCTCAACGTCTGGCGTTACCTGTTCGCTTGCTTCTTCGTCTTCTACGAGGTGCGTTGTTGCTGTCAAGGCTTCAGCAGCTAGGTTGTGCATGGCTTCTAGCATTGCGCCTATTTTGACGCCCCTAGCAGTAATTGAGTAAGAAGCTGGTCTCTTTCTGGTGAAGACCAGTTTCTTTCCTTTCAGTCTGCGCAGGTACTTATACGTCCTTCTGAGTGAGATTCCGGCTCCTTTTGCTAGTTTTCGGGCAGAAATTCCCTCTTTTGGGATTGTTTCGTAAACCCTTTTTTCTGTTGGAGAGAAGTCTGATTCATTTGGATCCCTTTTTGTTGTGAAGAAGAAGATGTAGTCCTTCTCTGTGCTGGTTTCAGCTAGGGCTGCTTTCTGCAGGCGGCTGAGGACACGTGCGACACTTTTCTCTGGAATTATTCCCTTTAGCTTTTCATAGGTTCTTGGTCCTTTCATGAGTACACCGAGAGTTATTTCTTCATAACATTCGGAGTGTGGTGACAAAACGTCTTCGAGATCATCGAAATCCTCCGTCAAATCGCTGATCTTGCGGCCGAATAGGGTTGCATGGTACAAGTTTTGATGTTCGTCTGCAAGTCCGACTGTTATCAGAGGATTAACGTATTCTTCAACTATTGTTTGCTGGCTGTGGTTGAAGCCCAGTTTTCGTAGTTCCTGCTGAAGCTGCGTTATTGAATGATTCTCCTTTGAGATTATTTCCAGAACTTGCAGTCGTCTGCTGTTTTTTAGTGTGTTCAGTAAGTTCGTCATGAAGCCGGGGTTCTTTGTTTTTTCGTGCAATTTTCTGAGCTGGTTCTTGTGCTTCCAAGTCTTGCATCCTGATATGCATATTATCGGAGTTAATGGTTTACAGTTTTTGCAGGTCTTCTCCATTGTTCTCACAAAATCTGCTAGACTTGTTTGTTTACCTGTTCCATTCAATAAGGTTGCATTATCTTCGTCTTCCATATTCTGGGAACCTTCAACCGTACGTCATGACAGGTTCGGAGGAAGGAGTCAAAAATACTCCTAAAAGCCAGTTTGGGGAGTTTGAGCCTGTCATGACATACGTCATAGTCAGTATGACATACGTCATGTTTATATACTTTTCCGCCTGATTAAGTCAAACAGTGAACCCCATTTGATACTTCCATGCGAGGTTGCCGTAAGATCCGTCATACCAGCAGTAAGAGCCTTAATCGCAAAGCAACTCATGGAGGAGCAAGGCTTGAAGCAAGACCAAGTGGCAGAACTTCTCGGCATATCACAGTCCGCGGTGAGCAAATACTCCCGAAAGGTCAGAGGACACGCAATAAGAGTTGACGACATAGAAGAGATACGTCCGTTCATAAATGGCATGGTGATTCTACTGCTGGATCGAACACATCAAAGTGCGCAGCTGCTCAATCTTTTCTGTCAAGCATGCGTAACCATACGAAAAACGAGTCTGATGTGCACGTTCTGTCAAAAGTCAGACCCAAAGATCAAAATAGAAGAATGCAGATTCTGCATACGCCTAGTATCTGAAGAAGATGAGAGGTAGATTGAAGTGTCTTCATTCGACGAAAAGGCCGTGCTTGATATTCTTGAAAAGGCAAACAAGAGTGTCGTCAACATAAGCACCATAAAATTTGTCCGGCACATGTTCTATCAGGCAGTTCCCGTTGAGGGCATGGGTTCCGGAACCATAATTGACTCCAAAGGCCACATTTTGACTAATAACCACGTAGTCGGCGGAGCAGAGAAAATAGCCGTGACATTGTGGAACGGTGAGATACTAGAAGGAGCAACTGTAGGCGCGTGCGCCGTGCACGACACGGCGATTGTGAAAGTCAGGAAACAAGGTCTCACAGCCGCGGAGCTAGGAGATTCGGACAAGTTGAGGGTTGGCCAGAGAGTCTATGCAATCGGGAATCCTTTCGGGTTGGCTGGCGGTCCGTCAGTAACTTCTGGAGTGATAAGCGCGACGAACAGGACGATAGAGTCTCAAAGGGGACTGGTGGAGAACCTCGTCCAGACTGATGCGGCGATAAATCCTGGAAACAGTGGAGGCCCGTTGGTTGATCTTGAAGGGAAAGTCGTTGCCATAAACACGGCGATAATCCCGTATGCCCAAGGAATAGGTTTTGCAATTCCAATAAACTCTGCAAAGAAATGCACGAGCGAAATGATACCAGAGAGAATCTCTGTCAGACCTTGGCTTGGAATAATTGGTCTAGGGCTAACTGAAGAGGTTTCTCGCTACTACGATTTGCCACTGGAACGGGGAGTTCTCATAACAAAAGTCACAGATGGAAGCCCAGCACAACGCGCGGGAATAATCATGGGAGACATAATCCTGCGAATCGACAACACCGACATCGAAAGCATTGAAGACCTGCTGAGGCAGATCCATCAAAGAAAGGTTGGAGAAAAAGTAAATGTCACCGTCTTTCGCAGGGGCTTTGAACAGTTTTTTGAAGTGACTCTGAGCAGCATGCCTCAGGACATGCGTTTTGAACTGTCCAGGGATGCGTCAGAACGTGCAAAACAAAGATATATGCGATTGACCAAACCTGAAGTTGATGTCCGATGAAGTCAAGGTGTGATGGTGAATGGTTAAGGAGATGACTGAAACAAATCTTCGAAGCGCGTTTGCTGGTGAAAGCCAAGCGCACATCAGGTACAAGATCTTTGCGGAAAGAGCTGAAAAGTCAGGCTGGCCTAACGTGGCCAGGCTGTTCAATGCAATATCCCTTGCTGAGAGAATCCATGCAGGGAACCATTTCAGAAACATACTAAGCAAAGGGGGGTTTCAAACGGTGTCAGCCGCGGTTTTTGGCCCCAGAAACACGTCAGAAGATCTTCAAGCATGCATCGACGGAGAAACCTTCGAGATAAACGAGATGTACCCAGCCTACAAGGCTGTGGCCCAATTTCAAGGAGAAAGAGCTGCTGAAACAACCTTTACGTGGGCACTAGAGGCTGAGAGAATCCACCTCAGTCTGTACAAGAAAGCCAAACAAGCCGTGGACCAAGGCAAAGACGTTGCTTTGGGGCCGGTTCAAATATGCAGTACTTGCGGGTACACAGTTGAAGGAGACGCACCAGACAAGTGCCCGATATGTGGTGCTGCGAGAGACAAGTTCAAAACCTTCTAGCCTGGATTCGCCTAGACGTTCATATGATGTAATCGATAATCCGTCCCTGTTTCAGCAATCCCGGAGCTGCTTCAAAGAGCCAATGGAGTGTGCGTTGAAAATGACCTGTGAAGAAAAGCCGGCGAGGCGAGTAAATCTTTCTTTGCTGGCCTTGATTTCCTTCATTGCTTCCTTCCTGATCGCAAGGACATTTACGACTATCAGTCCGGACGCAGTTCTGGTAGGAAATGGTTTTCACATTCACCACTTCTGGTATGGTATAATAATGCTGGCAATTGGTGGTTGGCTGGGGATCAACTACAATGAAGAGCGAATCGACAGGCTGGCAGCGGTTATTTACGGCGCTGGCGGCGGGCTCATCGGGGACGAAGTTGGTCTTCTGCTCACCTTTGGAAACTATTGGACAGGACTAACCTACACGACAGTCGTTGTTTTTCTTGCTTTTGTTTCCACTTTCATCCTGTTTAAGAGATACTCAAAAGCAGTTTTGGCTGAGATTAAAGGGTTTACAAGAAGCAAAGCGAGCTTTTACTTCGGCGTCATCCTCGCTGGCGTTTCAATTGCGTTCATAACAACCAGCAACTTCTTCATATCCAGCGTTTCAAGCGTGACGGCTGTAATTGCTTTCATCATCATTGTTGCATACATCGGTCGGCGAGTTGGTACAAGACACTAAGAAGACTCAGGTTGCAGTTGGCAAGCAAAATTCTGCCAAACCAATTAGTAAGATAAAGAGTGAAAGTGTCGCTTGAATCGTTAAGGGAGTCTAAACTCTGCCAAAAGTTTAATACTTTTCGTTTAACAATCGTTTGAGAGGCGTGTTTGACCGTGGAGAACGTGTCCGATGTAAATGCGAGTGATTGGGCAGAAGAGGTTTCCAAGCCTACGGTCCTGACGGTCATCTATTTTTGGCATACCCAATGCCCTTGGTGTCTCAGACTTAATCCCATCTTCGGCGAAATCACAAAGGAGTTTAGAGGAAAAATCAGATTTCTCAGGCTAAACGTGCTTGAAAACCCGGCTAACCAGGAGTTAGCAAGCAACTTTGGACTTATGAGCACTCCCACCCTGCTTTTCCTATGCAAAGGGAGACCTGTAGGCCAGATCGTCGGCTTTGCGTCCAAGGAAGACTTGGAGAGGGGACTGAATGATATACTTGGAAGATATCGGCAATGCCTCAGTCAAAGCACCGAACTGAGACCAGCATACATTGTATGAAAGACTGTATGAACAAACCTTTGGGCGATCTGTCGTACCCCGACTCGCGATTTCAATTAATGATGCCCTCAATTCCAAACCTGAAGCGCGTGCAGATTCAGGACAGTCTGTAGTTTGCTTTTCCGCTCTCATTTTACTTTGGGCATCTTAATCGTGAACACGGCTCCTTTTCTGGGTTCGCCAACTTCCTGTATGGTCCAGCCGTAGACTTCCATCATCTTCTTTATTAGGTAAAGCCCGTAGCCTAGCGCGCGCGCAAGATCCGCGTGGCCAAGAAGACTAGTGAGTCCACTTTGGCTGAAAGAACCATTAGCAGCAAACAAAAAGGCCTTTGATAATTTCAATAGGTGACTCCGAGCTGCAGAGTAAGTGGGATGGGGGGGACTGCAGGATATTGGCTTGTATGCAAGATTTATTAGCATCAAGAATGAAATTTAAGAACGGAGTTACCGGGTTTGAGTAAGAGAGAAGAAGCACAGAGCAAGCTTCTTTTCGAGTTAATTAAAGGCGCAAGAAGAAGCGATAGAGATCTTGCAAGAGTCATGAAAATCTCACAGCCAACCGTAACTCGAAAGAGGACGATTCTGGAAAGAGAAGGTTTGATACGAGAGTATACTGTTATACCGGACCTCGAAAAAATGGGTTATCAAATATTAGCATTTACTTTTCTGAGCTTTAACCAGCCGCCAAGACCAGAGCTAATGGAAAGAGCAAAAGAATGGGCAAAGAAACAGCCATCTTTGATATTTGCGGCGGATGGCGCAGGTATGGGCATGAACAGTGTTATGGTGTCAGCACACAAAGACTATGCTAGCTTCTCAAGGCTGGTTACCCAGCTGAGGCAAGATTGGCAGCCAAACCTCAAGGACATGCAGAGCTTCATGATATGCGTGAATAGGCCAGAACTTTTCATAAAACAATTCTCTTTTCGCCATTTGGAGGCAAATGAATGACTTTTGCGGGCGCTAAAATAGCTGACCAAATAAGGGAAGTTATGGCAAGACTAATTGTCAGAATAGAAGGGCAAGAACCGATCGGAGAGCGCCACAAAGACATTGACTCTAAGAGGAAGGCAGTAGAACAGTTGAGTTCTCGCGAACCAGCATCGTTACGGATGATTCTCTTAATTCTTTGATGCGGTTGTCGACAGTTGTGCAAATGCTCATTCGGATATTATTATTGTTTGAGGAAGAGATTCTTCCTAGTTTTGCGGCAAGTTTGGAATCACCAAGGACTTTCTCCACCCAGTTTTGAAAGTCATTTCTCTGAAGATGGAACACTAGGCTTTCCGAGTTGACAGATTTCACCTTGCCGAGAAAGTCAGGAAGGTTTCTCGCAATTTCACCCGTTGGTTTTCCAATAGATTCATAAAAATAGAAGGCTTCTCTGTCTCCTACCGTTCTCAGAATCTTTACAGTTTCTATATCGACCTCTAGATTGTTGTTGTCTTTTGTTTTCTTGTTTTTGGAGGACGTGTTTTTTTTCATCAAATTCACCATCAAGAGCAAGCGTTAACTTGCATCCTGAGACTTAATAAACGTTCCTGGCAAAGTGTACAACTCTCAGACAACACTAGCTATGATGTCTAGACTATCTTTTTCTACTGAAAATTGCTGCTAGCGGAATATGGAGAAATGTTGCGGCCGTCAGAGCGGTCGCTAATGATAGAAAGAGATGGACGTGCAGGGAGTGTACGTTATTCATTTGTTTAGAACTTAGTCTTCTCCAAACTTGTTGAAGCCTACTATTTCTTCAACACGCTTCCTTTTTCTGGGCTGCGGTTTTTCAGCGGGATATCCAAATGATATAAGAGCTACAACGTTCCAGCTTTCGGGGATGCTGAGGAGTTTCTTGACTTTTTCTTCACTGAAGTCTCCTATCCAACACGAACCTATTCCCAAAGCCCAAGCAGCAATAACCATGTTCTCCAATGCGATAGTAGTGCTGACAATTGACCATTTTCCAGCAATAAGATCCTTATGAGCACATCCCACAATGCAAACTGGAGCATCCTTGATGAATCTGCTAAACGCCCCATTAGACAATTTCTTCTTGATTTCAGAATCAGTCAACACGATGAAGTGCCAAGGTTGCTTATTGGCCGCTGATGGAGCCTGTCTGCCAGCCTCAAGAATCTTGTCTAAAACATCTCTAGGAATCTCTTTTTGCTCATAACGTCTTATGCTTCTTCTGCTGAGAACAACGTCAACAAGAGACATAAACACCCTTCAAACAGTTGTTGCTTCCAATTTCAAATAACTGTTACTCACATTTTGGGAGAGACCTGAGGGAACTAAGAGGCTGAAGAGAGATTGGCTTAATGCGCGCGCAACGATTGAGACTACTTCTTTAAGCGTTTCTCCTTATGCTTTCTTCTTTTCTCTTCTCTTTCCTTCTTAGTCATTGGTTTCTTCTTAGCACTTCCCATGCTCAACACAATCACCGCGGTAAAATACTCAGAATAGGGAATTGAATTTTCGCACGCGCTAGGCAGGTGAGAACTGGGAAGTTTGAAAGAAGTGGGCTCGTGTGCACGTGGTGGACGTCAGTGCGAGATTGAAAAGGCTTTTTGGAGTATGCCATTCTTATAGCCTGTGGTTTTCTTCCTGAAATATTCGATCAACATGCTTCTATCTGAAGTTCTCAGCTTGCTGTCAAGGATGAATTGATAGATGTCCTCCCATCTAACTCGCGCGCTAGACATGATGAATGGCACAAGTTCTATGTGTTTCTGCCTCTGATTTTTCAAATCTGGCAACATTCTTCTTTTCTCCTCACTTTCTCAAGATTCCTCTTTCCATGTTTCCATTTTGCGTGACTTTTCATTCTTTTCAAAAATCGTTTTCTTTTCCTCTCTTCTTCCTAGATCGTTTCAAGCTAAATCTTCCTTCCTAGAATTACATAGTGACAATAAACAAGGATTGCAACCTATCACCTAAATGCGAAGTGAATGCTGTGTCTAAAATCGGAATCTTGAATAAGGGAGTCGCGTGAAAATATCCTCAGGCTGCTCTGTTGTTTGGTCGCTTTATAAGGAAGTATGCGTAGTATAGGGCAGTAGCGTTCTGTCGCTGAAGGACGAGAAGAACACAGTAACGTTACATGTAACAATCAATGACGAAAGGAGTGATGGAAAATGTCGGAAAAATCGGGAATTGTTTTCATTGGAAGTAAACCTGCAATGAGCTATGTTCTAGCGATTATTACAAGCCTATCCGCGAGCAATGCTAAAGAAATAACCTTGAAGGCCAGAGGACGAGCAATTACGACAGCTGTTGACGCAGCTGAAATAACCAGAAGCCGCTTCCTAAAAGACCTAAAAGTCAGCAAGATCGCCATCGGAACAGAGGAGATGCCCGCAAGAGAAGGCGAAAGCAGAGCACGGATGGTTTCAACATTGGAAATAATCCTTGCAAAAGAGTAGGAAAACCTTGCGAAACACGCGTGAAAAGTAAACATTAAGACACCGCGTTTTTTTTGCGTCTCCAAATGTTTTGGAAAACAAGTTTTTTGACAGTTTTGTTTTCTCGTGCGCGCCGATGAGGAATGTTCAACCGAAGGCGATAGGCGGTTAACGTGTGAAGCTTTTATTCGTAGAATATGAGGTTTTGTTCCTCCAAGCTTCTGTGAAGCTTATGCACTGCGTCATAAACGTCCTGT
>Ga0116138_1001201_pt1 | contig 14554 bp, 10 predicted proteins | sample June2015DPH_20_1_2_FD_88971 | JGI IMG/M metagenome (GOLD analysis project Ga0116138, IMG submission 88971) | Peatland microbial communities from SPRUCE experiment site at the Marcell Experimental Forest, Minnesota, USA - June2015DPH_20_150 | ecosystem: Environmental > Terrestrial > Soil >... | reverse complement strand
GGGAGGATTCGAGGAAAAGTCGTTTATGGAATATCATATGTACACGCTTGGGCGAAAGAGCACGATAAATAATAACCAGGTCAAGCAGATTGAGTTTATTGAGCCGGCGGAGGGGGCCAAGGCAAAGAAGATTTATGTTTATGAGCGAAGCGACTACTGGAACCCGCGGGGAGGCGACCAGAGTAAAAAAGTTATGGTCAAGATTGAGTTTGAGAACAAGAAGGAAAACAAATTAGGGATAGCGCTGCCGAAGGGCAAGGTGCGAGTGTTCAAGAAGGACCCCGCGGACAACAGCTTGCAGTTTGTTGGTGAGGATGAGATTGACCATACGCCGACGGATGAGAAGTTGTCGCTTTATATCGGGGACGCGTTCGATATTGTGGCGGAGCATACGCTGGTTGACAGCAAGGAGCAGCTCGGCAAACATCGCGAGTCGCACAAGATTGAGCTGCGTAACAGGAAGAATGAGGAGGTTACGGTTCTGGTAGATGAGAAATTAGCGAGATGGGTTTACTGGGAGGTTGAGAAGTCAACACAGGAGTACGAGAAGAAAGACGCCTATACGGCCCGGTTCCCGGTGAAGGTCGGCGCAAATGCGTCGGTAACGCTGGAATACACCGTCGTATGGTCAACGTGGAAATGGTAGTTTTGAGTTACGGGGCGAAGGAAGCTTTATAAGAAAGACAACGTATGAAGCGTATTACGGTGAATTTTATTGTGAATCTGGCGAGTTTTCTGGTTTTGCCGGGATTATCGGCGTCGGGGATAATAATCGCGCTGCCGCACGAGCATGGGCCAAATGAGGCGAAGAGGCCTTTGGGGATTGGCAGGGGAGAATGGGGCGATGTTCACCTCTGACTGGGGATAATTTTTGTTGTGCTGATGTTATCGCATTTGGTTTTGCATTGGGACTGGGTCAAGTGCTACGTCAAATCGGTATTCTGCCCTGGTGTGTCGGGGGAGGATTGCCGTGATTGAAACCGAATACGGGATTATCATTGCCGGGTGAAAATAAAAGCGGCCTTATACCGTGTGGTATAAGGCCGCCTGGTAAACACTAAAACAACCGGTTGCTGTTAATTACGGCTTAATCTCATTAACCAAAAGCGCATCTTCGACATCCGCCGGTATTAATAAGTTGTCGAACGGTGTCGCTATCGGGATCTTCGGGAAGTACCCGCCTGATTCCCTGTTTTGCTTATTCGGCTTTGTTGACGTACCGGTGGCCGGGTCTACCCAGTCAGTTCCCCATCTTTGGTAGATGTTGTCGTTATCTACGCCCACGTTGGTCGTCGTCTCAAATTTCACGTGGCCGTCGTTGTACAACACGTTTTGCCCTTCTCGCTGATGGGGATACGCGTTAAACGTCAAATCCTTGTCCTTGTATTCATTGTTGTTGTTGGCCCACGCCGTATAGGGCGTGTCAGCTGTCGTGCCAGAAGCTATTGTCCCGCCTGGAGTCGATCCGCCCACTATATAAGTGGACGCATTCTTGTCCAGCCCCGGGTTTCTATCTGCCGCAAGCGGACAACTCGGCTTGTTGTTAACGGATATCGGGACACCCGCAACCGTGACAGTTTGATTTCTGGCAAAGGGGAAATGGTAGGCATAGCTGTTATGCTTGCCTGGCAACGTACCGAAATCATAGACCTTGGTCAGGTCCGTCTGTGTCGTGACGGGATAGGTTGTGATCTTGAAAACCTCAGCGCCGGAGTCGCCCTTGCAGTTAAACTGTTTTGGCGAGACGTCCTCATATTTTACGAGCATATAGAGCAGTGAGCCAATGGTTGCATTGCCGCCAGTCGGTGGCCCCATCGGGGGGAAAATCTGGTAGCACAGCGCGGTGCCGCCGGAGCCGCCGTCCCAATTAGCAGTACTAATGTGGCCTACGAAGGCGTAACCTACGAGTCCTGTGTTACAACCTGGCATTGGGTATGCCTCCGCAGAGTCGCCTGCATACAGCAACAGCGCCTTGCCTATGCCTGACAGGTTTGACCCGCAGACCATACGGTTGGCAATCATCCTGACCCTTGCCAGAGCCGGCATCAGGATACCCATCAGCAGAGCTATGATCGCTATGACGACCAGCAGCTCAACCAATGTAAAACCTTTCTTTCTCATTTGTCTTCTCCTTTATACATTTTGAGATTCGCTATCCGGCCGTCCTAAGCACAATCGAACGAACATGGTTTCAGACGAATTATGCAACTTACTCTTAACCGCACAATACTTTCCGTAATTCCCCGCGAATCTCTGTTACACTGTTTCGCTCGGAATCAGCCGGCAAAAAACTTTATATTTAAACCAGATTTTATAGGACTTGTTGGTTGCCTTAACCTTGACTCGAAATGCCGCCAATCCAAGTTAAGCAAGGCAAAACCACTTCTCATAGGCAGGTTACGATATTTGGTAGGGAACAATTTATAATTACGGCCAACATTATGATATTAACTTTATTTGCCTGCCTACCTTACTCTATTTTTAGTATAGTGCCGTCCCATACTATTGTCAAGAGGGTTTTCGGCAAAAAATGCTATATTCCTTGAAAATTTCGGTCTGATACCTTATAAAGGGCGTTTTTGACGTGGGAAAAGGCCTATGACTGACCAAAGTGAGCTTCAAAACCTTCAGAAAGTCCTAAAAAAATATGGACAGACCCGCCTTTTGGCCTTCTGGGCCCAGCTTGACCCAGCCAGGCAGGAATGGCTTCTCGCCCAGATTGGCCAACTGGACTTTGTCCAGTTAGACTGCTGGCGGGCAGAGTTTGTTATGAACACCGCCCCTTTCAAGCTGCCCGGCAAGCTCGCGCCTGCCCCGTTTTACGCCCATCAGCCGAGCGATGCCGGCCAGCGAGGAAAATACGACCAGGCGCGACAACTGGGTGACAAGCTGATTTCGCAGGGTAAGGTCGCGGCGTTTGTAGTTGCCGGCGGGCAGGGGACCCGGCTGGGTTTCGATGGGCCGAAAGGGAATTTTCCCATAAGCCCCGTCAAAAACAAAACGCTCTTTGCGATATTCGCCGAGGATATTTTGGCCGCCTGCGAAAAAAACAATACCCGCTGTCCCTGGTATATTATGACCAGTCCCCTCAATCACCAGCAGACGCTGGATATTTTTTCCGCCAACAATTACTACGGATTGAATAAAAAAGACGTATTCATATTCCAGCAGGGAACACTGCCCAATTTTTCTTTAGACGGCAAAATCCTGCTGGCCGACATTGACACCATTGCCACCTCGCCCGATGGCCACGGGGGCAGCTTGCGTGCGCTCTACAACTCGGGCGCGCTGGCTGATATGAAAAAACGCGGCGTCGAGTTCATAAGCTACTGGCAGGTCGATAATCCTCTCATCAATATCTTTGACCCGCTGTTCATCGGCCTGCACGCCCTCGACGGCGCGGAGATGTCCTCGAAGGCGCTTGTTAAAGCAGGCCCGTTTGAAAAACTCGGCAACTTCTGTTTAGCCGATGGGAAAGTTACCGTCATCGAATACATCGATTTGCCGGACGAGCTTGCCGAAAAGAAAAATCCGGACGGCTCGCTGGTTTTTGAGCTTGGCAGTATCGCTATCCACATCATAAGCGTCAATTTTGTTGACCGGCTCAATAATCGCGGATTTGTCCTGCCGATGCACAGGGCGGTAAAGAAAATTTCCCATATAAATGATAAGGGGCAGCGTGTTGAACCGAAAGAGCCGAACGGTGTCAAACTTGAGAGCTTCGTCTTCGACGCACTGCCGCTTTGCGAAAAGTCGATTATCCTGCAAACCCTCCGCAGCGAAGAATTCGCCCCGACCAAAAACGCCACGGGTGTTGACAGCGTCGAAACAACAAGGCAAATGATGATTGACCGTGCGGCTGCCTGGCTCGAATCGGCGGGCGTTAAGATTCCCAGAAAACCGGACGGCTTACCCGATTGCATCGTCGAGATTGCGCCGAGCTTTGCCCTGACAAGAGAAGACGTCATTAAAAAACGCGATAAGGTACCTGCAATAAAACCTGGAGATAAAATCTATCTTGCGTGAGGGAATATGTGCCTTCACAAAATTATTTTGCTGTCGGCGGCAATAATATCTGTGTTTGGCTTGAGTTCCTGCGCCAAGAACACGTCCGGCACCTTTGTAATAACCGACTATGGCGCCGTTGGTGACGCAAAGACGCTCAATACCGCCTCGATTAACAAGGTCCTGTCCGCCTGCGCAAAGACGGGCGGCGGCACGGTAACAGTCTCGCCGGGGACATTCCGCACGGGGCCGATACGGATATATGCCAACACCACCCTGCATCTTGAAGCAGGCGCGGTTCTCAAGGGCAGCGCAGACCTCAACGATTACATCATCGACGGTCAAAGATACGGCCTCATATCGGCCACAAACGCCGACAACGTCGCCATCATCGGCCGGGGCGTTATCGACGGCAGCGGAACAAGTTTTATGGATATGGCCAGCACACGCGCCGGGGCCGAGAGGTTTGGCGATTTTGACCCGAAATTTACGCGCCAGGGCAGGGAATATATGGACCCGAAATTAGGCACGGCGGATGGCCCGGTTATTCCTTACGAGAGACCCGGCCGGCTTGTCGCTTTTTCGCTCTGCAAGAACGTGCTGATTCGGGATGTTACAATCACCGATGCCCCGCTCTGGACGGTTCACCTGGACCGATGCAGGGACGTTGTCGTTTCAGGTGTTCATATAGATAATCCGCTGGGAGTGCCCAACAATGACGGGATTCACTGCACCTCGTGCGCCAATGTTCATATCAGCGATTGTATTATCTCCGCGGGCGACGATGGTATTGCGATTACCTCTATAGGCGACCCCCGCCATCATCAGATTCTCGGCGGCGACCCGCTCGGGCCGGGGAAAACCGAAAATATAACCGTGACTAACTGCACGCTGCAATCTCGCTCGACCGCGCTTCGCGTCGGCTACACGGGCGGGGACATCAAAAACTGTGCATTTTCAAATATTATCATCCGCGAATCAAACCGCGGCCTGCTCGTCAACGTCCGCGACGAGGCATCGGTTGAAAACGTGCTTTTTTCGAATATCATCATTCAAACCCGTCTGCATACGGGCCACTGGTGGGGACACGCAGAACCCATCCAGGTTTCCGCCGTTCCTAACACTCCAGACATAAAAAAACTCGGCCAGATAAAAAACGTTCGCTTCTCAAATATAATTGCCGAGTCGCAAAGCGGTATCGTCATATGGGGCAGCAAGGACAGCGTCATTAAAGACCTCGCTTTCGATAACGTCAAAGTAAAAATAAGAAACGGCCCGCTGAGCGCATCATACGGCGGGAATTTTGACCTGCGAACGAGCGGCGATTTGGCGACCGCGCAATTCAAGCATGATATACCGGCGATTTACTGCAAGGACGTGGCCGGGCTGAAAATCGGCGGATTCGAAACCGAATGGGAGGAAGGTTTGCCCGACTTTTTCAATCATAGTATCTGGTGCCAAAGTGTCAGCGACGTTGAAATCGACGGATTTGTCGGCAGACAGGCGCATCTCGGCGACAGCAGGGCCGCTATTGTCCTCGACAAAGTGAATGGCGCAATAATTCGAAATTGCAGGGCGGCTGAAGGAACAGGCATTTTTCTGCAGACCGTTGATATGACAAACGGGCGGCTATTTGCGAGCAACGACCTGTCGAATGCTCAGCAAACAACGGAAGCGGCAGAATCCGGTTTTCACGAATTCGGCAACTCCGAGTCGAAGTAAACGCCGACCAACGGTTTATTTTGTCGAGAATGTGTGTATCGTAATCGTCTCGTATTTTTCGCCCGGCCGCAACACTGTCGATGGGAAACTCGGCTTGTTAGGCGAATCAGGATAATGCTGCGTCTCTAAGCAGAACGCGCCGAATTTATTATAGGCCTTGCCGTCCTTGCCCTTGAGCGAACCATCAAGCCCGATGCTGCTGTAAAATTGAATGCCCGGCTCGGTCGTCTGTATTTCCATCACTCGTCCGCTGGTCGGCTCATATACTTTCGCGGCGAGCTTCATTTTTCTCACCTTGCCCTTGAGGACGTAGTTATGGTCGTAGCCGCCGATATCAATTTGCTTTATTCTCGCGCCAATCGTCATCGGCTTTGTGAAATCCATAGGCGTGTCCTTCACGTCTTTTAATTCGCCTGTCGTTATGAGTCCTTTATCTACGGGCGTGTATTTGTCGGCGTTTATCATCAGTTCGTGGCCAAGAACATCTCCGCTGCCCTGCCCGGCAAGATTCCAGTAGGCGTGATTCGTCATATTCACGACGGTGGGCTTATCCGTTGTCGCCTCATATTTCATTTCCAGCTTATTATCCGATGTAAGGGTATAAGTAACGATGCACTTGAGATTTCCCGGGAAACCTTCCTCGCCGTCCTTGCTGGTATAGCTGAGTTTCAATTCGGCTTTATTGCCTTTTGCCTCGGCCTTCTCAATTTTCCAGACAACTTTATCAAAGCCGACTATCCCGCCGTGAAGAGAATTCTCTCCGTTGTTTGCCGCAAGCTTATATTCCTTGCCGTCTAAGGTAAACTTCGCTCCACCAATACGATTTCCATAACGCCCGATTATCGCGCCGAAATACGGATGTCCCTTGAGATAGCCGTCTAAATTATCAAATCCAAGCACGATATCACCCGTTTTGCCGTTTCTGTCCGGTGCTTCAAACGAGACGATAATTCCGCCGTAGGTCATTATTTTGGCCGTAAGGCACTTGTCGTTTGTAAGCGTCACGATATCAACTTGCTGACCGTCCTGTGTTTTCCCAAAAGGTTGGACTTTAACGCTCATTTTTCCTGGCTCCTTACATTTTTTAGCACAGCATTTCATTTCGCAGCAACTGCTCGCATAAACCACGACCGCCGTCAAAACCACGCCAACCAGAATTCTCTTGTTCATTTCTAAACTCCTTCTTATACGATAATCCATTATCCAATATTCCATTGCCCGGAATATATAACCCCGTCAGCATCGAATGTCAAGTTATTAGCATCGCGTCGCCGTAGGAGTAAAAACGGTATCGCATATTGATGGCGTGCGTGTAGGCGGCGAGTATCGTATCAAGCCCGGCGAAAGCGCCGACAAGGGCGAGCAGCGTCGATTTGGGAAGGTGAAAATTTGTTACCATACCGTCAACCATTCTGAATTTGTATCCCGGCCTGATAAACAGGCGAGTTGAGCCGGCGATTGCAGACAGTTGTCCCCGTGCGGCCGCGGTTTCCAAAACGCGGACCGAGGTTGTCCCGACGGCGATTATCCTGCCGCCTTTTTCCCTGGTTTTGTTTATTACGCCTGCGTTTCTTTCGTCGATGCTGAATCGTTCCTCGTGTATCTGATGTTCTTCGAGCGTTTCGGCGGTTACGGGCTTGAATGTCCCCTCGCCCACGGCCAGCGTGACGTATGCGAATTCAACGCCCCGCGTTTTGAGCGTCTCAATCAGCTTTTTGGTGAAATGCAATCCGGCCGTCGGCGCGGCCACTGCCCCCAAATTGCGGGCGTAAACCGTCTGGTATCTTTGCCTGTCTCTGGCGGACTGGCGCAAATCGGTGTCGCGCCTGATATACGGCGGCAGGGGTGGAAACCCGATTTTTTGAAGCGTTTTTTCAGCCGGCAATTCGGTTTCGATTTTCAGAAGGCACTTGCCGTCGGTTTTTTTCTCAATTACTTCCGCGAAACAAAAATCGTCGCCTTTGGTATCCTTTAGCCGGATGTATTCCCCGGTTTTGACTTTGCCGAGGCCTTTGAGCATTACCTCCCAGACGCCTTTATCCTGTTGATTCAAAAACAATCCTTCGAGCGAGCCGCCCGTCCGACGTTTCGCGAAGAAACGCGCAGCCAATACCTTTGTATCGTTTAAGACAAGGCAATCGCCCCTGTGCAGAAATTCCCCGATTTTGTCAAACCTGGTGTCGGTTAATGACCCATTTTGCCGCTTTAAGACCAGCAGTCGGGACTGGCTGCGGGTTTTCGCCGGCTGCTGCGCAATCAACCCTTCCGGCAGGTAATAATCCAGTTCTTCGGTCTTCATACCAGAAACTTATCAGACCATACTCAAATCGCATACTATTTTTTTCGCAATCGCAGGCGGATTTCAACGGTTTCGACGCAAAGAGTCCATTCCTGCAAAAGCGATGCTATCGCCCCGTCGATACAAAATTTGTCCGAATTGTTGGCCCGGTTTCGCAAATGCGTCGTAGAAATAAGAGGTGATGCAATGCCTTCGAAAGAATTTTTTGAACAGACCGCAACCTCAATCGCAGCCCTTGACAGGGAAGAGCTTAAAAGACGCATCAAGAGCTTCCACGGCCGTTTCAAGCTGGACTTCACCGAAGATTATCTAAATCAGCTCAATGTTGACCGCCTCAGGCACATCCTTCTGGCCGCCCACATAAGCGCAAGCGGCCCCTGCTAAAAAACCAAATAAAAAAGCCGGAGTTATTCACTCCGGCTATTGTAAGACAGTGGTAAAATATTACACAGTTATTTAGATTTCCGCTGCCCTACAGAAACCAAAACCCTAATTGGAAGAAAAGAACTCTTTACTTTTCACTGTTCATTATACACTTTACTCTTCGCTTTGTGCAAGCCCTTTTTTCACTTTTTTTAAAAGTTTTCGATACTTCTAACCTGTTATTTAACAAGATGTTACGTTTTGGGCCCCTTTAATTAGCTAAAAAAAGCCCATAGCCGATATCTACTTAACATCGGTTCTGTTGACATTTGGCACAATTGGCTCCCAGCGGACCTTCGCCGCACCCAACAGCGTCCCAGTCGCGTATGCCAGGTCAATCTGCGCTATCTGGTATTCGGTCAGCGCCCGAATCTCGGTGCTCTGGGCATTTGCGAATTTTGCCTGCGCATCAAGCACATCGGTGGCTGTTCGAAGCCCAACCACAAACTGCCTCTTTTCCGCCTCATATAACCGGCCTGCTAAAATCGAATTCTGTCTGCCCGCTAAAATGCTTTGCCAGTTCGCCTCCAACTGCTCAATAGCACCAAGCACCTCCGTCTCAATCTGCATCCGCCGATTCTCTTTGCTGAATAATCGCTGCCTTTTGCGATATTGTGCCTCAAGAAGCCGGTTCTTTGCCGCCTCATTACCAAGGGGCACAATCAGGTTCATCCCAGCCGTGTAACTTTCAGAAGTTCTGTCAAACATCATATCATAAGCATCGCTTCTCGCTGCTCCAATGCCGTTCATATTGTATGTGTAGTCCATCGCAACCAAAGGCAGCATCTGATTTTTATAATAGTCCACTGTGCTCGAATCCTGCGCAAGCTGCAATTCCACTTCCAGCATCTCCATCCGGTTTTCCACCGCGGATTTCGTCAATCGTTCTTTATCTATTTCGTATCGCACGGGGTCCGGCTCAGTCATCGGAACTACCAGAACAGGCGAGTCAATGCCCAGGCCCGCTTCATTCATTATCTGTTTCAGCTCCCTCTGTCTATCCTCCATCGCCTTTTTTGCCGTGATTATCCCGTCTAACCGTTCCGCCACACCGGCTTCCGACCGCGTCTCCTCCACCGCCGCTTTTTCCCCAAGAGCCACCATTCTTCTTGTCTGCGCCAACTGCGCCTGTGCCGATTCGTATTCCTGCTGACGAACCTCAAGCTCTTTCCTGGCTGCATACAACCGCCAGTACCCACGGTCGGCATTGGCCAAAACCCGTATCACCTCTAACTTTGTCATCGCATCGGTTATCTGCCGCTGGTATTCCAGAACCCTTATCGAATATGTATTCACACGCTTGCCGGCGCCTCGCAGCAATGGCTGACTTATCGAAAATGTGGTCGTCGGCGTGTAAATTACCTCGCTATAGTTCCCAGCGGAAATGTCGGTGCGATTATCCGCGAGGTCAAATTTCGCTGTTCCGCCCGTCTGCAACGGGACCTGAACCCCAAGGTCAACCGTTTGGGTTTTGTATTTCTGTGCTTGGTCAACTACAACCGACGGCTGGTTTATATTACCGTAAGTTAAATTCGAGAAAAATGACGATTCAAACTTCGCCTCTTCCGCGTTTACCTGCTTAGCCGCTATCGTCGGCTCTATCAATTGCACTTTCAAATCCAGATTATTCTTCAGCGTCATCGCCCGACACTGCTCGATGCTCAGCGTTATCTCTTTTTCCGCCGGCTTATTTATGTCTATTCCGTCGTTTGCATCCGTTTTGGCGGCGAGCTTCAGCGTATCAACGGCCCTGGTTTGCTCCGGCTTTACCTTTACATCAAGAAAATCATCCTCCTTCGCAAATTCTTCGCAGCCGGCCCAAAAAACCAATGCGCCCAACGCAATTACAAAAACAAGTGTTCTCGCGATTTTCATCCTCTTATTCATGTCTCAACGCCTCTATGGGGTCCAATCTCGCCGCTTTTATCGCCGGGAACATTCCGAAAACTATTCCCACTGTCCCCGCGAAACCAAACGACAGAGCTATCGCCCAGGCCGGTATATATGTCTTCGCCAGCAGCGCATTTGAATGTGCTATCACAAAAGTCAGACCCCACCCGACCCCCACTCCAACAAGGCCGCCCACGAAACACAGTATTATCGCCTCAATTAAAAATTGCGTCAGTATCGCGGATTTCTTTGCGCCGACGGCTTTGCGCAGACCGATTTCCTTTGTCCGCTCCGATATCGAGACGAGCATTATGTTCATAATGCCGACTCCGCCGACCAAAAGCGAAATGCCGACTATTCCGCCGGCAACCAGCGTTACTATAAGCGATATATTATTGAACGTCTCTATCGCGCTTTTTAGTGACTCAATCCTGAAGGTATCCGGCTCGTCGGGACTGAGGTGCCTCTCGCGGCGGAAGAAAAATTTCGACTCTCCCACCCCTTCTTCGAGGACATCTGCTGACTTGGCCTCGGCAAACGCCCATATCCAGAATTCACGCCGGAATTTCGAAGCGGTATCGAAGGGGATTATTATTTCGAATCGTTCCTGCCCGCCGCCACCTATGCCGAGGTCGGTTCGCTTCTCAATAACCCCGACAATCCGGAAATTTCTGGGTCCTATTCGAATTGTTTCGCCTATGCAGTCCTGGTCCAATCCAAGTTTGTCGCGAAGTTCCGGCTCTATCAGGCATACCATCCGCCCCGCGTCTATATCTGATAATTCGCGGCCGATTACCATTGGTCTGTGCTCAATCTTATGCCACGGCGGTTCTATGCCATACACATTTGCATTAAGCACGGACTTCTCGCCATATTTGACCGTGTACTGCCCCGCCTCGCTTATTTTTGAGTATCGCTCCAGCGACGGGCAATGCTCCAAAAGCCCTTCAAATTCCTTCGGCTTTAACCTTATGTCCCACCACGTCAGCGTGCGTTTAAGTCCCTTATCCGGCAGTTGCGGCTGAATTATTATCGTGTTGGTGCCGAATGTTTCGACCTGGCTGAGGATTTTCGCCTTGAGGCCCGTTAATGCCGCGATTACCGCCGTCACAGACGCGACGCCGATAACTATTCCAATCGTCGTAAGTACCGACCTTGTTTTGTTGGCCCATATCTGCCCAAGGGCGAGATAAACGCTCTGATAAACAAGCCGGATGAACATGAGCGGCATAGCAAGCAATCTCCTCATCCTGCCTCCTCCGCTTTTTCGTCCGGCTTCTGTTCGTGTATATTGTCCTCTGCCGTTGTTCTGTCGCTGCAAATTAAACCGTCCTGCATTCTGATTATTCTCTTTGTGCGCTGCGCAACATCATATTCGTGCGTTACTATCACTATTGTTTGCCCCTGCCTGTGAAGCTCGTCGAAAAGGTCTAATATGCTGTTGCTTGTTTTTGTATCCAAATTCCCCGTCGGCTCGTCGGCCAGCAGTATGCTCGGATTGCACACCAGCGCCCTGGCAATTGCGACCCGCTGCTTTTCGCCGCCCGAAAGCTGATTCGGCTTGTGCTTAACCCTGTCGCCCAGTCCAACCCGCTCAAGCGCCTTTTTTGCCCTGGCCGCCCTGCCAAACCAACCGCCCTGCGCATACAGCAGGGGCATCTCGACATTCCTCAGGGCGTTCATCTGGGGCAAAAGCTCAAATGACTGAAATACAAAACCAATTCTTTCGTTGCGTATCTTCGCCAGTTCCGAATCTGCAAGCTCTGTAACGTTGTCGCCGTCAAGCTCATACACTCCCTGGCTTGGCCTGTCTAAGCACCCAAGAACGTTCATCAGCGTACTTTTGCCCGACCCGGAATGCCCCATCACCGCGATATATTCGTTCTCCCGCACTTCCAAATCCACGCCGTCCAGCGCACGAATCTCCTCAACGCCGACTCTGTAGAATCGTTTCAGCTCTTTGAGCCGGATTACCACTTTACCGCTTGGATTACTTGCCTGCAGATTCATTGCTGTCGCTCTTGCCGTTTTTGTTTTTGGATTTTCCTTTTTCTGCTTCCCGCTCGTCTTTCAATTTCTGGTCCTGCTTGAGATTATCCAGAACCTTATAAGGTCCGACTACAACTTTATCGCCTTCCTTAAGCCCCGCCAGAACTATCGTATGCGTCAAATCGCTCTGCCCCGCCTTTACCGGAGTAGCAACGGCTTTGCCGTCAATAAATCTGTAAATGACCGTCGCGAATTTCTTGCCTTTATCAAGCTCAGTGCTTTTATCGCGAATATCCAGGGGCAAACTGTCAACCTCTCTTGCCAGTATCGCCTGGCTCGGTACCGAAATAACATCGGGATGCTTCCTCGTCTCAATATCAACATCCGCGGTCAGGCCGCTATACAACCTTGATACATTCGGGTCATCATCAAGCAGGATTTCCGTGCGGTAATATCTTGTCCGGTTATCGCTGAACCTGTGCTTTTGCGCAATCTCGTTGACCACGCCCCTGAACTTTATGTTTGGAAACGCCTGCACACTTACAACCGCCCTTTGACCAAGCTCCATCTCCCCAACATCGGCCTCATCAACCTGAGCCACAACCAGCATTTTTGAGCGGTCCGATACCTCCATTATCACTGTCCCGGGGTAATTAATCGTCCCCGTCACCACTTCGCCAACTTTGTTATTAACCCGTGTTATAAAACCGTTGATTGGTGACTTTATTGTTGTGTAGCCGATCATTTCCTTCGCTTCTTCTATACGCGCTTCGGCCGCTTCCAAATTGTACTTCAATACGCTTAAATTCTTTTCAGACGCCTCAAGGTTAAACTTGGCCGACTGATATTGCCCCGCAAGCTCATCCACCTTGTATTTTATCAGGTCAAAATCCGCCTTGCTTATATCTCTCGACTCGAACAACCCTTTTTTCCTTTCGAGGTCATTTTGTGACTGCTCGAGTGTAGCCGCAAGAGCCACCAAGTTCGATTTGCTTGCCTCAATCCTTGATTTCTCAACCTCTACTTCTGCCTCCTGTGCCGCCTTGCTCGCCTCAGCTAATTTCAACTGGCTCTCCAAATCCTTTGCGTCAAGCTTGACCAGCACAGATGCCGGTATCGGCGGATTTGCGTTCGGGTCGCCGCAGGTAACAACGTTGCCCTCGCCGTAGGGCATATCAATTATCCGTGCGGACACCCTCGTGCTTATCTGGACTATTTCCTTCGGTTCAATCTCACCTGTTGCGCTTACACGCTCGGTCAAATCCCCGCGCTTGACCTCCTCAATGCGCACCACTTCCTCTTTGGCTTTGCCTTTTTGGCTTTTGTACGCCAGCCCGCCAATCACCAGCAGCACCAAAACCGCCACTATGGTGATAATAATCCACTTTCTGCGTTTCTTCACAATTGCTCCTCTCATGATAAAAACTGTTGTTCCGGGGGCCTCCTCCTTGGCCGTATCCCATCCGTATGTTCTATATTATTATAACGCGCAGCGTTACTGTTTTGTTATCGTCTTATCCATTTTTAGTGATTTTTACGCCGCAGACGCGGTTTTTCGTCCGTTTTGAGCGACAAAACGCCTGTTAGGATTGAAAATTATCCATACTAAAGTATTGGAAATGACCCTGCCAGAGCCAAAAGTTGTTAAGATGGGGTATGCGAATATGTTGTCAATAGTCAGTTTTATGGAACCAAGTCGGTAGTATTTTTGGTTTACGCTGTCGATTCAGGGCAGCATTGATGCGGCTATTTGGGCAACTTGGTTGCCTGCTTTTTTGGTTGCCAATGGCTGGACGAGCGCCAGCAGGTCGGAGTTGGTTTGGGCCAGCCGGGTTTTATCTTCGAGCAGGTTATAGACCGTTTCGATAATCGGCGCGGTCGAACGAAAATAGGGCATAAACTCCGGCACAAGCTCTTTACCCGCGAGGATATTGACCAGCGACAGGTATTTGGTTGTTACTAACCATCGGCCGAACAGGTGCCACAATATCGGATTAGTTTGATACATAATTGCCATCGGGCATCCCGCGGAAGCCACCTGTAAAGTTGCGCTGCCGCTCGCGACGAGAGCGAAATCGCTGCTTCTTGTCGTCTGATATACGGAGTCAATCGAGTAATCGGTTCGAAATCCCATAAGACGGGTCGAGTCAAGCGCGCCCCTGGTCGCCTCATCAACTGCCACCGTCGTAAAGGTGGCGTGGGGGTATTTTTTTCGCAGGGCAATCG
>Ga0116138_1001190_pt1 | contig 14619 bp, 11 predicted proteins | sample June2015DPH_20_1_2_FD_88971 | JGI IMG/M metagenome (GOLD analysis project Ga0116138, IMG submission 88971) | Peatland microbial communities from SPRUCE experiment site at the Marcell Experimental Forest, Minnesota, USA - June2015DPH_20_150 | ecosystem: Environmental > Terrestrial > Soil >... | reverse complement strand
GTGTATTTAATGTTGGCACAGGAATGAAAACGACGCTTTCAGAAGTCGCCAACATAGTGAGAGAATCTTTTTCCGTCGCGAAAGCCGTGATCGAGGATTCGGCAGACGACGGCACGGGGATAGTGGCAGATCTGACCCAACTGTCACAAATCTTGAATTTCGACCCGGTGCCAGCTATTCAAGGGATTAGAAATCACGTTCAGTCGCATGCGAGGTAAGGCTGGAATACCGAGATGAACGCCCGGAAAATACCTTTGTACAAGGTCCTCACGGATCGTCATGATGTGGAACAGGTCAGGCGCGTAATCGAAAGAGGAACCTACTGGGCCGTGGGTCCCGAAATCGAGCAGTTTGAACGAGCTGTCGCAGACTACGTCGGGAGAAAACATGCCGTAGCCTTCAATTCTGGCACCTCCGCGCTTCACGCGGCCATGTTGGCATGCGGAATAGGCCATGGTGATGAAGTAATAACGCCTTCTTTCACCTTCATTGCAACAGCAAACGCTCCTCTCTTTGTCGGTGCAGCTCCCATATTCGCGGACATCGAAAGTGAAACCTACGGATTAGATGTGCAGAGAGTGTCTGAGAAGATTTCTAAGGACACAAAAGCGATCATGCCGGTCCACTATGGAGGACTGGTTTGTAGGGACATCAGACAGTTGAAGAAGGTGGCTCAGGAACACAACGTGCTGCTTATCGAGGACGCTGCAGAAGCTTTGGGTTCAATCGCCTATGGCCAGAAGGCTGGTTCTTTTGGTGACGTCGCAGTGTTCAGCTTCTGTGGGAACAAGGTTATCACCACAGGTGAGGGAGGGATTGCAGTTACGAATTCTGGAGAGCTTTTTGAGAAGCTGAAGCTGGTGAGGTCTCATGGAAGGCTCGAGAAGGAGCCCTACTTCTTGACAACGAAGTCGCTCGACTATGTTGAGTTGGGTTTCAATTGGAGAATGCCAACGATGATTGCGGCCCTCGGGATCTCCCAAATGGATAAGCTAGAGAAGGTTATTAGCATGAGAAGGAAGATAGCAAGTCAACTGTCGGCCGAATTCCGCAAAGTAGATGCGATACAAGTTCCAGAGGAGCCACAAGGTTTTAGACACATCTATCAGATGTACACAATTCAAGTAAAGGACGGAACTGAGACTAGACAAGGATTACAGCAACATTTGTCCAAATGTGAGATAGCAACGAAAATATACTTCGAGCCCGTTCACTTGACGTCCTTTTACAGAAACAGGCTCGCAGGGAAAGTTGGCTCGCTTCCCGAGACTGAGAGGATCTCTGCATCAGTTCTGACTCTTCCAATATATCCAATGATGACCTCGGCGGAGAGGAGGTATCTAGCTCGTTCAGTAACCCAATACTTCTGCGATAGCGACTCCTGATCCGTTCTTGGAACATCACGCGGCCAGACTCAGATCTCAACTTAGATGTGGAAAGCTTGCAGCCATGGTCGGGTCTCTCTCACATCAACCACGAGGGGTTTGCATGAGTAGGAAGAACGAGGCTCCCAGACGACTAGGGATATGAATGCTGAACCGGTTTCTGGCCACGCTTCTGCTGATTTCGCTTCTTCTCGGATGCTCCCTTTTTTTTCGGGCAACCGAACATTCGTGCTGACGCCAGTTCAAGTTCATCTTGGCTGGCAGGGTGGGCCTACCGTGAGAGGCACGTTGTCGGGGCAAGCGCTGGCGCAGGCACGAACTATGCAGTTAAGATCAGAGCCTACTATGATCCATTCAGTCACCTTTCCAATTACAGCGGCAACCCTCTGAATATTCCAAGATACAAGGGTTTGGGTGCGGTCCATCCAGATGTGATATACTTTCCCGATGACAAGGATGGCTACAAGTATTGGATGGTCTACACCCCACATCCAATTTAGCAAATAGCTCTGGCGAGAGTTTGTCGTCTAATGCAGTGGAAGTGTCAAAAGACCGACACCAATCCCATTATCGCGATCCCAACTCCAATTAAGGCGATTCCTATGTTTCGTTCATTGCCCGACAGTTGAGCTCTGATCTCAACAGGAGATATCGTAATGGTCTTTCGTTGTGCCGCGTAAAAGGCCGGCTTACTCTTTGAATAAATTATGTACCTGAATTGCCCTGGTGCAGTAAACTCGATCGTTCCTTCACCGACATAAGCCCCTTCTGCCTGCGAGAAAGAGACCGGAATTGTTGGTGCCTCGGGAGGATGACTTTTGCTCATGCGCCTAGGATATACGAAAGCATCGAGAAATACGAAAGACAAAGGCAACAGTGCCTCCTGGCCCTTCGTTATCCACAGTTTGATTGAGACTTGAATTGGATAATTCGTAGTGAACGCTCCTTTCGAACTAAATGCGAACCAATATGCAGCTTTGGGTTCCTCTGGTCCTTCCGCCCAAACATCTTGAGCACCCTGTTCAACCTGCTTAATGAAATATCCCCGGTAAAGGAGCAACGCTAACGAAATACAGAGGACACTGACTAGAATCATGACAAAGGGTATGCATAATCTCTCAGCAGGATGGGCAACATGGCGATGGATAAGCGGCGATAACCAGAAAGAGAGATCTTGGTTCCTCGGAACACTGCAAGGGCGCGGAGGCTACGAAGCATGGATGGCACATCTGACAAGAGGTTTGCAGGATGCAAATTTCTTGTTGACGTTTGAGGGCACAAGTGATCCGTGGCAACGCAGCAAGATCGTTGGACAACGAATCTCCGAACTACGCGCATCTTACATGAAGATGTCTGAAGCCGAACGAGTGGAATTGGCGAAGAACGCCGAGACAGAACTGAGGACCGGCCTAGAACTCCTGGGCAAGGACAAGAAGACGATTCAAGAACTCATTGCCTTGGTCGATCCACCAGCCGCCTGATACAATCGACCGACCGCACTCCATCCTCCCCTTTTTTTGGATGAATCACTTGGAGGTGAAGGCTTTGGTACGAAGAAGATCTCAGTCTCCATACGTGTATAGCGTCGGCGAACTGAACAGGCTGATCGACGCTTTGATTCACCCACTGGCCAAGCGTTATCCGGAGTTCTTGATACTTGATGCGACAATTCACGGCGTCATCGAAAAGAATCCACCTGAATCTACGCTGAAGTTCATGCAATACAACCTGCCCAAACTCGTAGCAGAACTGCTGCGAAAGCGAAAGAGCCTATGATGACTAGCCTGAGCAGACTGCGCTTATGACGATCGTGCGCGAAGTTGCGAGGACAATCCTGTCGCCTGTGCTCTGAACTCTGCAAGCTTGCTTAATCGTGGGGGACGGCTGGTTCTAACGACTCCATGCAACCCGGTCGCTTTGAAAAAGGCTGAACAGTTTGGCGGCAGAGGTTTTCGAAACCAAGTTGCACGGAAGCGTGTTGTTTTTTCCGATCACATTAAAGGGACCATCTGCCCGGTCTTGGGTATGAGGTCGTCTACGACAACCTGGGGCTCCGCAGAGTTCTCGACCCTTTGCTCGGTTCTAGGATGAGGTGTGGTGTTTGTCAAACACTAGTGGCTGTTGAGAAGGATGAGGATGAGGATGTATGTACCAGCAACCGAACATTCGTTCTAAGGCCAGTTCGGCTTGGCTGGCAGGGTGGACCTACCGTAAGAGCCACGTTGTCGGGGCAAGCGCTGGTGCAGGCACGAACTATGCAGTTAAGATCAGAGCCTACTATGACCCATTCAGTCACCTTTCCAAGTATATCGGAAACCCTCTGAATATTCCAAGATACAACGGTCGGGGTCCGGTCCATCCGGATGTGATCTACTTTCCCGATGGCAAGGACGGCTACAAATATTGGATGGTCTATACGCCACATCCACCCCCAACTGCTGAGCTTCCCTCGATCGTGCGCAGCAACGACGGGATAACTTGGACCGACAGCGGCATCAGCAATCCTGTACTACCGGCAGGAAGCCCCGGACAGTGGGATAGCAGCCATCTTGCCGACCCGGACATAGTGTATGTCTCGGATTTCCACAAATGGTTCATGGTGTATGCAGGGGCGCAGGCATCTCGCTCTGGAAAATTCAGCGCAAGGTACTGCAACTCAACGATTGGTTTGGCATATTCGAACGATGGTAAGACTTGGACCAAGGCAGGGATCTTGGTGGACAGCACGGCATCCTACGAGCACTTTTCCGACACTGACGAAAAGGCTACATCGCAGCCCTCGTTGATGTATGAGAACGGCGTATTCTACCTCTGGTACGTCACAGCAGTCGATGTCGATGGGGCTTCATATTTACCCAACAACCGGAGAAGGCTCCTCCTAGCAACATTTGCATGGGATAACACCAACAAAGTGGTGACAGGCTTTACACGGGATTCGGGCAACCCTATTTTTGTGCCTGCCCAAGACGCAGACTTCCAAAGCGGATTAGGTCATGCCAAGGTTGTCAAGTACGGTTCCACCTACTACATGTACTGCGTCCGGGAACGAGTTACCTCCCCCGACAAGTGCGAGCTGGCCCTATTCACTTCTGTTGACAAGAAGACTTGGATAAACAGGGGAAGAGTGCTTGCTAGGGGAACGAGGGGAGCTTGGGACGATACTTATGTCTACAGAGCGTCCCCTGTAGTCGATCAAACCGGAACAATCGTTCTGTTCTCAGGAGCATTGCATCTCTACTACTCAGGATATCGTTCAAACGGAGCGCCACACATCGGATACGCGACTACTGCCACGCTTTCTTCAAATGAGGTTATGCTTTTCGGCACAGACGGTCCCCGTGCTCGCAGCGACTTCGCCGATGTGAGGTTCACGGACGACGATGGGGCGACTCTGCTCAACTACTGGGCCGAGACCGAGAGCGACGGCAACTACGCAGACTTTTGGGTGCAGATTCAAGACGACCTGAGCAGTGCGAACCAGACGATCTACATATACTGGGGCAAAAGCGAGGCAACAACCACAAGCGACGGAGCTAACACCTTTGCATTCTTCGACGATTTCTTGGGGTCATCAAATGATGCTACTAAGTGGATCTCGACTGGAACAGGTTCCCTGAGCGTCAGTAACAGCGAACTCGGCTTGAACCATCCGATGAATGTGACTACACGGGGAACCTACACTGGCGGATATGCCGCTCGGTTCAAGGTTAAAACTGGCGCAGTCACGGCTGGTGCATGGGTTGTAGGCTTCGTCACCACGCCGGGTTCATCATTGGCGGTGGATGAAACAACTGCGAGACGCCATGGTACACACATACTACGACTACGCTTGCGCAGACACTACGGCTACACTTCAGGTGATGGGGCACACTACGCCTACCACAACTCTACAACTAGGGTTCTGACAGGGGACACGGAATACCATACATGCGAAGTGCGGAGAACTGGAACCGCTGACAAGTTTCAGATTGATACTGATTCAGAGGTGACTGGCAGTCACCCGACCAATCTAGCAAGACATGTCCGGCTCCACGCCTACAGCGCGGACATGATTGTAGACTATGTGGTGGTTAGAAAGTACGTGAACCCTGAGCCGAGTCATGGGGCTTGGGGCCCCGAGGAAAACGTTCAGCCAGTACGAAACGTTAGGGTACGGTTGGCTTGAGGTCGTATGTGTGGCGGTGATTGTTGGCGTGGTCGTGGTATATGCTGTGCTGCGGCTGAAGGATCGTTCCGATAGGAGAGAGGCACACGCGTTACGTATTATGGTGGTTGGACAGTGCTGGTACTGGGTTCGGTGATTAACCAGACATCTCGGTCGACGAGGTGGCTTCCAATGAACCCTGCGCCTCCAGTCACCAGTATCCTCAATCGTACTCCGACTAATCTCAATTCTGAATCAAAGAAGCCTGGGCGGTTGCATGGAGGTTTCGGTTCTCTGAGAATCAAGTGCTTGATTGAGACGAGTTTACAGGTTGTGACACTTCGCCGGCGTATTTTGGGGTCCTCACGTGGATCGCGTCCAAGTTTGTAACGTCTATTTCGTACTCTTGCCCTTCTTGGATGTTGTATCTTGAAGACGGTAGTGGCATAATGACAAAGAACTATCTATCTGTTCTAGTCCTTGTATGATGACAGATTTGCCTCAGTGAGCGAATCCGACGGAGGAGGGAGGAGCGAGCAGTGTCTTTCAGACTCAGGACTGGCGACATACGGGATGGACGAGGATAGCAGTTGAGTCAACCATTCGTGTCTGTCGTTATTCCTGCCTTCAACGAGGAAAATCAAATTGCCAGTTGCCTGGAGTCGGTCAGTGCAAACGACTACCCCAGTTTTGAGGTAATTGTTGTAGACGACTGCTCAGTAGACAAGACTGCCGAGATTGCATCCAGATATCCCGTGGTCTTGGTCAGAAGAGAGTCAAGAGGAGGAATCGCAAGGGCGCGCAACGACGGCATAGCGGTTGCAGGCGGGACGCTCATTGCATTTACGGACTGCGACTGCAGGCCGAACCGTGACTGGCTCACTAGGATGGTTGAACGCGTATACGAGAGCAAAGCTTCGATTGTGGCGGGACGCGTCATAACCGACTTCTTCAAGGTCCTTCCGCCAATCTTCGCTGCAAATATCAACTTGGGAACAGAACCTCTAAGCGCGTCCACCAGCAATGTGATATACGAGAGATCGGCTCTTCTCGCGGCTGGAAGTTTCGACCCTGAGTTCAAGCGAACCTCAGACTACGACCTAATGCTACGGGTCATGGCGGATGGCCACAAGTTGGCATTCTGCGATGAAGGTGTGGTCTTCCATGAGATTGAACATGTCGGGTTGGTCGGGCTTTGGAAACGCAGTGCCGAATGTCGCTATTCAGCTCTGCTGTTCAAGAGGTATCCAGGCTGGACGCGAAAGTGGTTGCGAATGAAAGGGCCTTTCACGAGATTGACGATCGCGCTGGGATTTGTCGTCTTCTGTGCTTTCCTGTCACTAGTCCTTTCCCTCGTTTTGAACATGGTCGAGATGCCGTTGCTCCTGATCGCGGCATTCCTTGTGTATGCAATGGCGTATAGGAGGTCGATGATCGCAAAAGGTGCCAGAGTCACGCTTCGTAGAGTCCTGCTCGGTTCTATGGCAATGCTGATCTATTCCGTGTTCGCCTTTGTCTGGAACGTCCGAGGATCTATCAGATACCGTGCGCTACTACTGTGAGTAGGCCAACACGATCAGGATGGTCATTGGTCCGGCCAACAGGAACCGCCGAGCAATGAACGGCGCTTGCACAAAAGATCCCAAGGGCAGAGCTGCCGCGAAGATCGTTTCGAAAGGGTCACCTTGAGCGAGTTCAGTCAAGAAATAGAGCTCAAAAGAAGCAACTGGTTCGCAGTTCGGACTGATACTTCAACGTCTACGGCCCAAGACAGCATTCTGGCCAGTAGCGGAGTCATATCAATATTCGCTAGAAGGATACTGCGAGGGCAACCGCTAACAATCTTCGGCGGATGGCTCTCAATCCCGAGACTTCGTGTACGTCCACGAGTTGTGGACGCGACAATTCGAGCATTGCAGAGGACGTTCCAGAGTAGAGTGTTCAACATCGCGAGGGGAGTCGCGAAGTGACAGTCTTAGACCTAGCTAGGATGATGCAGGAGTCGTCAATCGACGATCAGAACTGAGGTTCTGACCGCCGCGCTTAGGAGACCCTCGCAGGGGTGTGGCGGACATCACGAAAGCTCACAAAGATCTGGGATTCACACCGAGAATTTCTCTGAGATACGGGCTCTCTGCAACAATACGATGTTACCACGACCATCAAAGTCCCGCATCGTCTTGACGATAATGGTTGATGTAAAAGCCATTATCCAAACCCCTAACCGCCAAGTACAGGACGTTGTTCACAGTGTCGACCCTCAACCTTGGACCAGACGGCGTTGCCCCAGGAAGAGCGTTCCGGCCTGGAAAGTCTGTTTAGGATCTTGGCTACCGTCGTTGAGGAAGAAGTGGTTGTTTATTGTATATTTGCAAGTCGTCAACCCAAATTCGGTAAGGTGAGAACGTGTCACTCGTATCGTAGTAGATTTTTGCGAGAGACACAAACCATCGTGGCTGTGAAGGGTCCTTAGTGGGAATATTCTCAACATCGAACACCATTTTTCCGTCAATCCAGACTTTCACAATTCCGTTGGTCGGATCGCGGTAGACATAGTATTGGACGTTAAACCATCGGCCGCGAGGCAGCGCATAATTATGTATGGCACCGTAACTGATGTAACTGTTGACGTTTCTTACTTCCAATGTCAAGTCGAATATGCTCTTTGTAGTGTCTGGTTGACGGATGTGGACAGCCGCATATGGCAGGTAGGTGGGCTCGTGGGTGAAGAATGGATTGACGAGTTCATACCAATTGTCTTTAGGTGAGTGTAGACCCCAGTCTCCTGGCAAGTAGAGCCATACTGACAAGAAGATTTCATCGCCAACCAAATTCTGTACGTTATCAATATCGAATTGATTACGCCGAGACTCAGTGATGTTGTTTACCTCCATTCCAACACAACGGCTGCCACTATGGCAAGTAATCCCTGGCGTATGCCTATCCAACCCCTCCATCCACATGGACGCCCCCGCGTCTGTGTATCCCCCTGTTGCGTTCTCGAACGAAAACCAATCCGGGATTGCTCCCATGTCTAGACGATGTGCAGACAGCTTAGTCACTTTCTCAAAATCCGTAGCATAAACCAAATGCACACTAGAACTGACTTGCGCAGCGTATGGCGCGGCTACCGTGGCCAGGAGTACAACAAGCGCCAGGACAAAGGACACGACAATCCGGATAAGCAGTCTAGACATTTCTTGTCGCCAGCGAAGCAAGAGGAACACTTGCCCCGGCGAGAAGTAGACTTGCCCCAGCCAGACGAAGCAACTTTCGCCGGGTAACTCTTACGTCCTTCAATGCGTCCTCAGTTCGACGTCTTGTGTCTGCGCTGTGTTGAAGAGATTGTCACCGTCCTTAACAGAACATTGTGACAGGTTGTCTTCGCCAATGCGTGGGCGACACGATTGCGGTCATCGTATCCCAAGCTTGGTCCAAGTCTGGTACTGAGAACTGTTGCCCGGATGGGGCGGCTAGGATGGCCCTTTTCGTTTTCCATTTCAGCTCTAGGACTTGCCGAAAACACTGTATGGTCGCAAAAAGGCCGTTGTCTATGAGTGTTCCCTCAATGAATCGAGTTCGTCCCCGGTCTTGGTTACGTCAGCGATGCTTAGAGCTATGTCCCCGCTGCGAGTCGGGTAGAACTTCAACTCGTCGTAACATCGAAATATGGCCCTTGAACATAGATCGGGTCAGAAGGGTCAACTGAGAGTGGCCCAAGAACACCATAGGATATTGCTAGTCTCTCCCCCGTTCTACAGGCTATTCAAGAATACTTATTCGCTCGATACAAACCGTCTGGGCTTGGCCTACCTGGCAGCCGTCATAAGGAGGGAAACCAATTGGAATGTCCTGCTATACAACTCAGATTTCTATCCTCAGGGTGAACCTTGGAGCATCACGTACCTAACGGGCAAAGGATTTCATAACTACTCAAGGGGACTGCACGATCTGTCGCTACCAGTCTGGTCAGAGGTTAGGGGAACAATATCACAATATAGGCCCGACGCCGTAGGTATCGCCTCTACTTCGGCCGACTTCGGTTCAGCACAGATTGTAGCTAGGCTTGCCAAGGAGATTGACGGAAGCATAACTGTAATTGTCGGCGGCCCACACGCCTCAACCGTCGGATCGGAAGTGCTGAAGTCCCCGTTCATCGATGTGTATGTCAGAGGAGAAGGAGAGAAGACTATTGTGGAACTGCTTACGTCAATAGATAGGGGTAAGTCCTTTCGTGGAATTGACGGTCTAGGTTATCGGGAACACGGCAAGGTTGTCGAGAATCCGCCAAGGAAATACATAGCCAATTTGGACTCTCTTCCTTTTCCTCATACGGGCGCTCAAGAAGTGTTGAAAGACTACCCTAAGTATCCTGCCTCTGCGTTCGGGAATATCATGGCGACCCGAGGTTGCTTCTATGATTGCCTTTTCTGTGGCTCTCGCGAAATATGGGGTCGGAAAGTGAGATTCCGCTCCCCGGCGAATGTTGTAGAAGAGATTAGAGGCCTTCAGAGAAGAGGAGTAAGATCAATCAGTTTTGAAGATGACACTTTCGGCGGTACGGATAGCTATTTACATGAGCTTTGCCAAGCGATTATCAAACATTGCCCGGGTTTGAAGTGGAGCTGTGAAATTCGTGCCAACCTTGTCAAAGAACAGAATATTGCTCTCATGAAAGCAGCTGGGTGCTATAGAATACAAATAGGCGTCGAGTCTGGGAATAACGCGATACTAAGAGCAGTGAGAAAGAACCTGACCATAGAACAGACTTTGGAAGCATGCAAAATCATCAAGAAGCATGGCATGGAGTTGGAGACCTTTTTCATGATTGGCTTTCCATGGGAGACGACGAGCACCCTCAACGATACTCTGGCGGCGATGGGCAAGGCCAGTGCAGATAAAATAGTCTATAACATTTTTACCCCTTATCCAGGTACAGAAGCGTTTGACCTATGCAAGGGATATGGTCTGATCAGAGAGGGTCACGATCCGTCCCTACACTATCACCAGAGTCCAGCGAACTGTTTTTGCATGAACATGAGTTGCTCAGAATTTGGAGCTATTGCTCGTGGGATTGAGGTGATCGTTGAAAGGTACAACAGGGTTAGGAGAATTAGAATGCTGTTTTTATCTAGCCCCGCTTCGATGGCGCTTTCATTCGTTCGCAAGATTCAAAAAGATGGGGTTGCTCACGCCTTCAGGGTGGCAGCAACCCTATTGCGGGGGGATATATCTTACAAGTGAGTCGTCTTTTTGCTCTGGAATCTTCGCTCCGTAATCCAAAGAGTCACTTGGGTATTCACGAGTACTGTACAATGTCTGCGTGGTGACCGTCTGTTCTCGCAAGCAAAGAACCAAGGTTCAAAGAAGTGCCGATCTCCTATACATACGGTCTTAGGGGACGTTCGAAAATACGGTTCAGCGACGGGTTCACGTGCTTGCCGAGGCTCGTGAAGCTAAGAATTTCCCGCGGAAAAAGAGAGCCGGTGGAGGGGCTTCCTCCTAAACTGAGTGAAGCACGCTTTCGCTGAAGCGCTTAGGAATTTGAGATTGAACGTAACGCAGGGCAGATAGGGGATGTCTAGGATTCGTTGGACGGTTCTCAACCAAGATGCCTGATGCTGTTTCCGTCGTCATGACTACTCAATGGAACTCATGAGAGAGACGGTTGAAGCGCTGAATTCGGTCCAAGCCCAATCATTCTTGCCAAAGTCATTCTGGTCGTTGAAGGTGACGAGCCCGTCAAGAAGAAATACGGTCCGAAACGGGAAGAGAGGCGATCAGTCCAGAAGGCCCCTTCAGGTCTTCCTCGATTGCAGTGCAGTGCTGCAAGAATCAGCTTGTCGTGATGAACTGACACAAACACGACGAGATCGTCTTGAAGTTCGTTCGCGAACGTGGAATCAGATCATGATAATAGTACGTTCCATCCGTTTGTTGCTGATCTAGCAATGATGTCGTCCATGAGTAGAGTGCCATGTCCTCCAATGAGTTGACCACGGTCGCTCGGAAGGCGGCGCGTGGAGGAATGTTCCTATTCATTGGCAATGCCTCCTCAACCGTGATTCAAGCAGTAGGCATAATCATAGTCGCGCGTCTTCTCGGTCCATCCAGTTACGGCCTATACACGTTGGCGATTGTCATACCCATGCTTCTCATCTCGCTCTCCGACGGAGGCATAAACTTCGCGCTTGTAAGATTGCCGGCTAGACTCACCGCCGCGGGCGACCGCCCCGGAGCAAGCAGACTGATCAAACTAGGATTCCTGCTTAAGCTCGCGGTCAGCGCCGCCGCCTTCCTGGTCTGCTATGCTGGCTCCACCCAGATCGCAACCATCTTGCTGAACAGGCCGGAGTTGGCGCCGTTCCTACAACTTGCTTCTCTCATGATCATCTTCCAAGCCATCTACGACGCGACAAACAACTCCTTCATCGGACAAGATCTCATGCAGTACAGCGCAAGCACGCAGATTACTATGGCAGTACTGAAGGGCACGCTTGGACCTGCGCTTGTATTGATCGGCCTAGGAATCAGAGGTGCACTCTCGGGATATGTCTTGGCTCTGGCCGCCGCAGGACTGACTGGTGCGGCGATCCTCTTTACTAGACATGCGCGTTCTTCAGGGCAGGCCGGTGACTCGGTATCGATGGAGCTGCGTGAACTCCTCGGTTACAGCTTGCCGCTGTACCTGGCTTCGATCCTGAGCGTTTTTCTTACTCAGTATCAGAGTATTGTGCTCGCTCATTTTGCGAGCAACCTGGAGATCGGGAACTTTGGTGCAACCTGGAACTTCACCACGTTCATGATGATTCTCGTCTATCCTATTACGACGGCGATGTTTCCCATGTTTTCGAAGATGGATCCCAAGAGTCAGAAGAGTGACCTTGCGAGGGGATTTGTATTAGCGGCTAAGTACACATCACTGCTTATGGTCCCCGCCTCTGTTGCAGTCATGGTCTTTTCGCGGGACCTCATCTACCTGACCTACGGCAGTAGCTACAAATTCGCTCCTCAGTACCTTGTGTTGTTGTCTGCACTCTATCTGCTAACGGCGATCAGCTACTTGGTTCTCGGGAGCTTCCTAAACGGGGTGGCTGACACCAGGACCGTTGTGAAGATGAGCGTTCTATCGTTGGCGGTCTACTTGCCCCTGGGGCCTCTTCTCGCATGGCTTTGGGGGCCGTACGGGGTTCTAGTTGCGTACATTCTCTCCAACGCTGCTTCAACAGCCTACGGAATCCGCCAAACCTCAGTGAGATTCGATGCTCGACCCGACCTGAGAGCGGGTGGAAGGGTTCTCCTCGCCGCCTTGGGGGCAGCTGTCCCAACGGTCGCATTGATTCAGCTGGACGGTGCGGGAGTTGGCGTAGTCAATCTCATCTTTGGGGGACTCCTATACCTGCTCGCCTATCTGACCTTGGCTCCGACAGTGGGGGCTCTGAGTAAGCAGGACATCCTTAACTTGAGGACTCTCCTAGGCGGCACGCGCATGGTTTCGATGTTGCTGAACCCGATATTAGATTATGAATCGAAGCTACTTTCTATGAAAAGACGGGGCTAGGCTGCTGTGAGGCTGCATACGAACGGCGACCCCGCTGCAAATGCAGTACCCAGATGCCTTTCATAACGTTTCACTGACCATCTTGTGCGCGGAACACGTACTTTGGATTTTCCAAACCTTCGTCGGCTCGACGATAGTTCTATTTTCGCAAGCGTACCTTTGCACGATCCTGCACCAGGCGGGGAGCGCGGATCTGATCTGATGAAGGATCAACGGGTTGGCTGCTCATCTAGAAAGGTAGCGACTATTTTCTAGTGATTACCATCACAAAACTAGATTAACCGCAATCCAATACTGCACGTTGGCTGCTTCAACATGTCAAAGGTCGTTCTCGCAAGTATGCCTCAGCCTATGCTGGGCTCGCGGGAACGTCAGATACGCGAACTTCTATCCGGAAACAAGGGTTCCGTAAGCTATGCTTGGTTACGTGTGCTGTGGCATAGGAGCGTCAGGAACGGCCACTGGACCAGACTGAGCCTGCCGAAGAGAGGACTATACCGGTGCGCTCTATGGATCGCCAAAGCAAGGGGCAGTATCAGCAACATGAAATTCGTGGTGCAAATCCTACGAATCGCGCTAGAACTTCTCAAGAGCTTTCAGAGTCGCATCGAGTCAGCAGGCAAGAAGAGAGCAATGATCCTGTTCGAGACCTATCGGCAGCCAGGCGGGGTCTTCAGTTGGGCTGCACGAATGAGGGAATGGTTGCATGATCCCAAGTACATCTCGTACCTTGGCGTATTGGAGGTGAATGCGTAGGATGAACAAAGATCAAGGAATCGGCGCCGTGCTTCTCGTTGCCAGCATAATTGGAGTTATCGTTTACGCGTGGCTCCTCTACGCTTACGCGATTGTGGTTCTGCAGATTACGGCGTTCATTGCAGTTGCAGCCGTGCTTGTAATCGCAGCTTGGATTGGGTGGACGATGGCGACAACGCCTCCACCAGCACCGTTCGAGCCTGAACCCGCCACGACAAGCGTCAGCCCGGAAGAGAAGGCCTCATCATGATTTGGGGGCGATTCGAATGCTTGGCTTTTTCAGCTGGGGTGGATGCGAGGCTATAGTTTGCTTTTTGCAAGGAGCCATACTTGGACCGGTATGAACGTTGGTATCTTCATTGCTAGCTCATTCATGACTCTATCACAGCGGTTGAAATCGATCCAGATAATGCCCGCGCGCTGGAGTAGTACGAATAACAGAGTGCATTCAAGGATGTGCATGATATCCGGCGATCTTCGCACGAATGAGTCGCGGAATCTTCCCTCGCTTCCTGAGATACATTATCCCGACTCCAGTACTCAAAGTCGCAGGGGAAGAAACTCATCGCTGTCGACATTCTGTATGTTGAAGACGGAGGCTGAACCGAAACAGCGAAATCTCGGCCATTGTACCAGGGGGCAGAGGGTCAACCTGATTTGAGTCCGCACCACCCTGAAACTGGTGAAGAAATCCAATATCACATATCTGCCCAGAGAGGACAAATAGGGAGCTATGTTTTCTTGCCCGGCGATCCCGACCGCGTCCCAAAGAT
>Ga0116138_1001183_pt1 | contig 14690 bp, 13 predicted proteins | sample June2015DPH_20_1_2_FD_88971 | JGI IMG/M metagenome (GOLD analysis project Ga0116138, IMG submission 88971) | Peatland microbial communities from SPRUCE experiment site at the Marcell Experimental Forest, Minnesota, USA - June2015DPH_20_150 | ecosystem: Environmental > Terrestrial > Soil >... | reverse complement strand
CGAAACGCAGGCACGACATCCTGCATCTCAATGTTCATAGGGCAGGTTGCAAGGGAGGGTTTTGGCGGGCCCGCAGGGATTTGAACCCTGGATCTCCGGCTCCGCAGGCCAGCGTCCTAATCCAGCCTAGACCACGGGCCCTTTCACCTGGGCTACAGGCCTTTTTAGCTTTGGGAGCCAAGGTATAACAGTTTTTGCTTCTTAAACAATTTTCCCCCGTCATCATATTCACCTGCGCGTGCCGTTCGCTATTCTTGAGCGGTATCACCATCCTTGTTTTGTTGATAATTCTCTACGTTTTCAAGAGGATGTTCTTCAACATCAAACAGAGTATCCTGGAGCTTTTGGAGATTAGCTTTAAGGTTGAAGTCGAAATCTGAATTGTAAAAACTGGGTCTCCATATTTTGCTTTCACAAGTTTAATCTTTGGTTTTTCTGAAGCCTGTAGAGAAGAAACGGATCTCGGCTGGCTTTCGGAGTTGACCAAGCAATATAGAACTGTCAAGTTGCCTTCCAAGATGCTTGAGGCAATCGAGCTGCTCATTAAGGATCATCCAGAGTGGGGATACTCTAGCAACGCAGATTTTGTTAAAGATGCCGTTAGGCTTCACTACTGTTGGCGTATTCACAGAATAAGATTCGAGAGTGAATGATTGTTTTCAGGTTCACGTTGACTCATGCATGAGTCACAACCTTTTTCTCTTCTAATGATCTCATATAGAGCGGGAACTATGATTGAAAACAAAAAAGGCTGTCATCATCATCCAGCTTGTTGAAGAGAGTGCAGAGAAATCAAATGAGGAGATTGAGAAGGAGATATTCGAGAGTCTTTCAAAAGACCTGCCCAGTATCCCATGGCTTGCAGAGGTAAAAAAAGTAACGGTGTCGGAAAGCTAATTTGGTGGTCCGCTGGGTGCATTGAGCAACGAGATGCCCCTTAGGAAGTCTCGGGTTTCCTCGGCTGATTCTTCGATGACTTCCACGTGCCGTTCTCCCTCCTCGGTTAGCGCATAGACTCTTTTTCGCTGGTTCCAGGCGCCCTTTATCCAGCCGTTTCCTTCGATAGAATAAAGCAATGAAAAGACTGTGCCCTAGCTCGTCAGGACTCTAATCATTTTAGGAATAAGTGCGCACTGCTCCATACGTTTTTATTTTTGGTCGAGTTCATACATTTTTCTGACCAAAAGTGAAGGAGGTGAAAACGTCATGAATTTGAATATTGGTAAATCCCTACTGCTTTCGGTCTTGCTATGCTCAGCAGTCTTTGCTGTCACGATGGTTTCCATAGGCTTGTATGCAGTCCACGCGATGACGGGTAATCCCGCAAACCGCGTTGGTAGCGAAAACAGTGTAACCCTGACATACATCAGCGACCCAGCAGACGGCCGATACACACTATGCGGCGGCGACCCGGTGGGCGGTGGGGGACATCCATAAGGATATCAAACCGTTAGGGGAAAGTGCTAAGAATTCCTTGTTGCAGTAAATACACAGCGATAGTCCTTGATTAAACGAGTGAAGCCCTGCAAGCAGAATAAGGTTCACGGCATCGATGTAAAAGTACTGGAAGGATTGGCGTTATATGGCCCAAGAAACGTGTCAAAAGTTGCAGCGAAGCTCAACATGCCTACCGCAACCCTGCGCCGCAGAATCAACTATCTACGCTCCTATTTTTCTCTGTTTCTTCAAGGAAACATCTACCATACTCACATCGGACTTAGAAAAGTCGTAGTTTTCGCGGAGTCAAGGCCAGGTTATGAGGAACTACTTTATCAGTGCTTAAAAACCAATGATTATTGGTTGTACGTAAGTCAATGTGTTGGGTCTCCCAAGTGTTTGGCGATATACGGAATCCCTGCAGGAAAAGAAAAAGAATTTGAAGAGTTCTTGCACAAGCTTGAAGAGTTGGATTCAGTATGTAACGTTAAATTTTACTTTTCCACATGTTTCCAAAACATAAACGTGACAAGCGCATGGTTTGACAACGCCTCTGAAGAATGGATCTTTTCGTGGGATTCATGGTTAAAAGAAGTCATGACGAAGAAAGGAAGGCTGCCTTACACACTTAAAGATCCTGACGGTTACCCACAGAAGGCAGATTGGATAGACATTATGATATTAAAAGAATTTGAAAAGAATTGTGTTATCAAGTTGAAAGATATAGCCAAAATGCTCGGCATAAGCTCGCAAGGAGTGAAATATCATCTGGAAAACCACGTCATCAAAGAGAAAATGTTCGAAAACCCCCAAATCCTAGCAGATCATTATAAAGGATTATCTCCAGACACGCATTATTTCCGATTTGTCTTCAACAGTTATGAGAGTCTTACCAAATTCGCTTGTTCATTAATGAACAAGCCGTTTGCCAGAGCGGCGGGAAAAGTGTATGGCAGGAATCAGCTATTCGTCCAAGTATACTTGCCAAGACAGCAGTTAAGAAATCTCACCGAAGCGCTTTCAAAACTGGTGAGGGCTGGGTTCTTGAACACTTATGAATATGTCATTCAAGACTTGGCTAAGACACAGAGAGATACTATCCCTTATCAATTGTTCAAGGACAACACGTGGCTGTACGACCATGAGGCATACTTGGAAAAGTTGCAGTCCACAGTGAAGCGGTTCCTGGAAGCTACCTAGCTTTTCACTTTTTGCCATTTTTTGTATTTTTTTGCACCGAAAGTCAAATAAACTTTGAAAACACAATTCCGAGTTCCATTCGGAGTCTGATGAACATGTTGCGGAGGATTTCTGAAGAGTTGCGTGAACGGCTTATCAGAAGTTTTATGGATCTTGTAATCTTGAAAGAACTCAGAAACAGTGCAGGTATGAGCGGCTATGACATTATCACTTCATTTCGCAGAAAGTTCTACACGCTTCCTTCCCCTGGCACTGTATACTCAGTGATGTACGCTATGGAGAGAAAAGAACTTGTGGAGGGCATCGTGGTCAACAGAAAGAGGGTCTACAAACTAACCAAGAAGGGAGAAGAAAAAATCACGAACATTCTGCTCAACATCGAAAACGTTCACCTTTTCGTAGAATCCATGTTTGGCAAGTAACTGCTTGCAACCGTCACTCTTTCGCGCGCGCCTACGAAAAACCGATATCGATATAAGCATTGAGGTGTTGGGGAAATGCTCCTATGCCATCGTCAAGGTTACCATATCCATTGGCCATCTGATGCAGATTGAACGAGCCCGGTAGCATAGTTGAAGACGAATTCCGTTAGAGCTTCTGCTTCCGCGCTTTTTTTGCTGTGGGCACGTGTATCCGCCGTCTGCAAAGCCGTCGGTTGGTAAAAGGAAAACCATCAATACCTTGGAGCGCGCTAAGCATTTTACGAGTCTTTTGCCGATTCCTTTCATTCGATGGTTCTCATCCACTACTACTGCGTCAACCCTTGCGATTCTCCCTTCACAATCAATATCTAAATTATGGCTTCCCATCAAGATTCCAAGTAGTTTATCAGATGCTTCAGCTAACAGAATTGCGTCCCGCTCGGCATATTTTGGGAAAAGATTTTGGAAGTTTGGGCCTATGTTTCCAGGGTAAAGCAGTTTGAAAAGAGGTAAACAAGCAGAGTAATCACTGATTTCTGCCGAGCGAATTGTGAGCGGCTCATCTTTCACGCGGGTCACCCACTCAGTTAACGGCATGGCCTGCATAAAAAATCTTATATTTGCCAGGGGCGAAAAAGAGAAGCCGGTGCTTCAGAAATGAGTGAAAAGAAAGTTGTGAACAGAAACGTTGCAATAGGAATCGGAGGGTTATGCATTGTTCTGTTGGTTGCTGTGGTTGGAGTAGTGGTTGACTACACGTCAATGCTAAACAATAAGGATTCTCAAATGGCCGACCTTAAAAACCAGATTACGTTTGCTAATACCACAATTGACAGGCTCACTGCCATAGTTAATTTGTCTAATTCAACGATTTGGGTGAATAATGAATCGATAAATCAACCAGCAGGAAACTTCACTTCTTGGTCTTACTCGGTAAGCTATGCGGGCTATGTCGTTGTGGATGTTCTGTCTTCTTCGATTTCCAACACGTATGTTGAAGTGTCATACTCGTGGAACGAAGTTAACTATGACAATACAGTAAACGTTGGTTCAGGCGGTTCAGCATCGTTTCCTGTTCTTCCCGCAAACAACATAGGTGTTCGAGTGATTAACGGGAACTTTTCTACTGGTGCCTCGGAGACAGTGACGGTAACATACTGGTACTAGAGTCCGTCTCCATTTTCTGTCAGCTGTGCATGTGGATTCTTGATTAAGATCCTCTGGTTGACAGGCAGTTCCAAAATACGCTCAAGCCCCTAAGAGTTAGCAAAACTCGTGTGCAATAAGTTAAAATGTTGGGGCCGATAAGTGGGAATCGTTGCAGGCGGTCTTGATGAGTCAGAACGAGATTCGGCTGAGGGAGCACGTGGGGATTGTAACGAGCGATACGAGTACGCGTCAGTTCGGTTTTTTTGTGACCCCCCTGAGGAATAGGATGTGGATTGGGATGGAAGACTACGTCATGGTGGATCACCCCGTTTACGGCGAGTTGTGCCCGTTGCTGGCTGTGGTGAAGGAAATCAGGAATTACGAGCAGGTTGTCGGGACGACTGTTAATGAGAAGACTGTTGAGACCTTGGCTACGGGTGAGATACTGGGGTACGTGGACCTCAGGGATGCTGACGCGCGGCCGTTGCGCAGGTTGTCGGTGCCGCCGTCGCCGGGAAGCAAGGTCTACTTGCCGTTTTACGAGTTTCTGGAGGATGTTTTCCTGAGGAATCAGGATGGGAAACGGTTTGGGCACGCTCTTCACGTGGGAACGTTGGAATCGCGTGCGGCTTATGGAAACGGGGATTCTAGACCGCTAAATTTCTATCTTAACGGTGAGGACTTTGTGAAGCAGCATTTTCTTATCACTGGGATGTCCGGAGTAGGGAAGACTCACGCGGGTGCTGTCATCGTTGAGGAGTTGGCGAACAAATGCCGATGCCCCGTGGTCGTGTTGGATGCCTACGGCGAGTACGTGACTGTTGGTGTGGTTGGAAAGCGCCTTAAAGAGCTGGATGCGGAAGGTTTTGCATCGGCTAAGGATTATCCCTTTGACTTCAAGGTTTCAGTGTACGCCAGCGATGTTGAAGGGACGACGAAGACTCTGAAGAAGTGCGGGGTTGAGCTCGCGAGAGAGGACAGGTATTCTGTCAGAGGCATTTCCAGTCGGTGGGGGAAGGTGTGCGACGAGAAGACTGAGATCGAGATCAAGGACGCGTTGATGGAGGGAGTCAAGCCTGAACAGGTGACGGTTGTTGATGCCAAGGGCTTGGCTGCCGAAGAGCGGGGCAGCCTTTTCACGTGTATAATCAGGAGTTTTTGGAGTGCCAGGTTTGACAGGAGCGTGGAACCTTTTGTGTTGGTGATTGAAGACGCTGAGATGGTTGAGGCGAAGACGCTTAGAAAAGTTGCCTCCGAAGGAAGAAAGGCAGGGGTCTCGCTGCTGCTGCTTTCGCAGCACCCGGCTGAGATCAGCGGGACGGTTTTGTCTCAGATGGGCACCCAGTTGATGGGAAGGACGACGGGTAATGCAGACCTGGAGCACCTCAAGAACACGGTTGGCGAGAAGTCTGCTCTGCTGCCTCAGTTGACGACGGGCGAGTGGATAGCCAACGGGATGGCTCTGCCAAGGCCGACCAAGGTGCTCGTTAGAGCTCGCTACTCTCACAGTGTTTGAGGCGGCGTTGCAGCAGCGGACACAAGGAATTTTGCACTCCAATTATATGGTGACTTGGGAATGCGCTGGTACACGAGCTTCGGTTTCGACGCTGACAGGAGCGGATGGTTAAACGGAGCGCCCGGCATAGTGAACGTTTTCTATTATTGCGCTGTATCTCCGGTGAGGATGAAGTGCAAATCCCACCCTGCCCGCTACAAAGAAGACTCAAGAAGGTAGTATGATGGTTCCTGTGATAGTCGTTTGTGTTTTCTGAATCCAAGCAAGTTCGGAGTTGGCCACGATTTTATGGTTTTCAATGGTCTATGTGTTTGTTTGAGACTGGACATTTCAGGGAATGTTTCTTAAGGGAATGTGTCATAGTTTAGCTTTGTGGGGTGAACGTGTTGCACAGATCTCGCAGTCGGGATGTGTGGGAGAGAGTTGGGCCTGTGCGGAGGGTGAATATGGAGCGGCTGGGGCGACTGGAACCCGGAGTGAAGGTTAACATGGCGGTTGAATTGACTGAGGCTATGGCCAGCGTATGTATGGAGGGGATGAGAGCGCAGAATCCGAACATGACGGAAGAGGAGTTGAAGGAGAGGCTGCGTGAGAGGCTTGGATGGGCGAAACGGTCGCAGAGGGGAGACGGATGCGTGAAGTAGGATGGAAGCCTATCACGGTTTGATAAGGCGACTGGTCAAAGCTTTGGGGACTGATGGACTTGATTACGTGTTTACTGGGGCGTTGGCAGCAAGTTTTTACGGTTTGCCGAGAACGACAACAGACGTCGATCTGGTAGTGCGAGTGTCCGACAAGGACGCGAGAAGCAAGCTTGTCTGTGCCCTAGAGCGCGCTGGAATGAGCGTTGATAAGAAAGAAGTCGATAAGGCGCTCACATCAGGTTACAGGATTGCGACGTTTGCCGACAGAAAGACCGCGTACAGTGTTGACGTCATACTTTCGAATAAGAAATTCCAAAAGAGAACTGGAACCGTTGCCGGCGTTCAAACCTTTTTCCAGACGCCTGAAGACTTGATTTCAGCAAAGCTGCGAATGATCAAGGCAACTTTGCCAGAGGAGAGGACCGTGAAGGATAAAGAGGACGTCAGAGCAATTTTGAGGTTCACTGCGGTAGATCTTAAAGCGATAAAGAAAAAAGCCAAGGAAGAGACAACACTGTCGATTCTTGAAGCCTTGACTGCTGAAGGAAATATATGAGTACGTTATCGTCTAGAACGAATCGTCAAGCGCGCGCAGCAAACGCACCTACCCGATAAGTCAGACAGAAAATATGAGATTAGAATTGTGTCGCTCTCAGACCGATTGAGAGTCGCATTAGCGCGCATGCTTGTTCCGAAAATGGTGAACAATGCTTTTGATTCTGCTCTCATATTCCAGGAAAGAGATGGTTGCCATAGAAGACATGGACACACACGAAAACTCAGAAAGAGGCCCGCATAAAATGTTATATTTGTAATGGCCAAAAAGAGAAGACGGCGATTCAAGAATGAGTGAAAAAAAAGAAAGTTGTAAACAGGAACGTTGCAATAGGAATCGGAGTGTTGTGCATTGTTCTATTGGTTACTATGATTGGACTGGTAGTTGATTATACATCAGTGTTAAACAATAAGGATTCTCAAATAGCCAACCTTCAAAGCCAAGTCAAGTTTGATAATTCCACGATTGATAGGCTTACTGCCATAGTTAATCTGTCTAATTCAACGGTCTGGGTGAATAATGAATCTATAAATCAACCAGCAGGAAATTCCTCCAACACCTATACTTCTTGGTCTTACTCTGTAAGCTATGCGGGTTATGTCGTTGTAGACATCCTGTCTTCTTCGAATTCGAACACCTATGTTGAATTGAAATATTCATGGAATGAAGTTAACTATAACAGTACTGTAAACGTTGGTTCAGGCGGTTCAGCATGGTTCCCTGTTCTTCCCGCAAACAACATAGGTGTCCGAGTGATTAACAACAACTTTTTTGCTAGTGCCTCGGAGACAGTGACGATAACATACTGGTATTGAATTCTCCCATTTCCTTTTTGTTAACGTTGCATTGGGTTCTCAATTAAGCCTCTTTGGCTAGCGCGCGCTAGAATGTTTGGAAAGCTGAATGATCGGTCGATCTTGAGGTCCATTTAGGTTGACTTGGAGGATTCACTGAGATCGATCGAGCAAGTCCTGTGTAAGCAATCCTAGCTTTGTTTGGCTCAAAAGGGTAACGCACGAATGCAACGATGCAACGCTGGTTATCGCAATAGTACCTACTTAGGCCGTTTGATCCCTTCTTCAAGGGCTTTCCACATTCGGGACAGTTAACCATCTCACTACCCTAGTGAAGAATGCACATGAACTATTATAGACATTATTTCAAGCTTGGATGTATTTCAACGCCGAAAACCGATCAAACATACAGCGCGCGTTTTCTTAGCGTTTAATTCTGACACTCACTTCCTCTTCAAGCGCACCGTTGCTGTCACGTCAGATGTGACGTTTATTGAGGCTGCGGCGTTGTAATATCCCGTCTTAGTGACGGTTAGAGTGTGCGATCCTGGCGCTACGGCTTGCAGGAAAAGCTTGCCAGAGCTATCCGTCATTCCGATATAGGCACCATCAAGAGTCACATTGGCTTGGGAAACAGACCTTCCGGTCGAAGAGTCCTTCACGAGTGCCGTTACACTGTAACACAGGCGCTGTACAGAGGGCGCGTTGCCTCTGAAGAGCGTAACTAAGTAGAAGTCGCTTACGGTCATCCATGCTCCATGAGAGGCCGTAGGGTATTGAGAGGCGATTGCCAGGTATTGCGGGTCACGGTAGTAATAGAGGGTGTTTCCCTTGCTGAAGCCCCATAGCGTTTGTCCATCCGTTAGGAGGAAGTTCAACGTTTCACCTGTTCCTGAAACTGCGTTGCAGATGCCCACTATCGCCTTCGTTATTCCTTCTTGGACGTTCCAGTTGCTCTGCTCACAGCACTTCAGTATGTAGATGAAGTAGAGTTCTGAGTCTATCCATTCGCCTTGGTTGCTGCCAACGGAAGGTGGATTCTGCGCCAAATATTCTGTTCCGATAAGATTAATGAGGATGGTCTTGTCGATCCCGCCGTTGTGGCAGAACAACCACCACTTGCCGTCCTTATAGCGTTCAAACGGGTGCGGATCGGGTATGTTCACAAGTCCAGAAGAGGCTCTTCTGACGTGGCCAACGGCTATTATCGCCCCACTTCCCGCGACCTCACTCGCGGCCAAATCGAAGTTCGGGTCCGTGTTGGCAGCAGACTGACCCCTCAGGACGGTTGGTTCGGTGTTGTTGTAGAAGCCGAGGCCCCATCCGTTCGGATTGCTAGCTCCAAGAGCCTTTAGCGAATTAGGCAGGTAGATCAGTTGGTTCAGAACCACATACGAGGAAAGTGAAGTCGAGGTGATCCCCCAGAGCCGGCATTCATGAGAAGCTGATACCTCGTTCAAGCGTGTGCCTGGAACAACGCCCAAGGACAATATGCTGATAATTAGAAGAATCAAAAGTGCTGAAGACACTGCTCTCCTCAACATTCTCCCCTCTACTGACATAGAAGGGCAAATTCGAAGAATTAACACTTATGGAACACTCTTCTATCGTCTTTGGAGTGAACAAGCTACGTCCTATCGTGAGACATCGCGCGTAGATTATAGGTGGTCGCGAGTGTTATCCACGTAAAAGTTTGTTCATTTTGGATTCGAGTGCCAAGCGTGAAAAGCTGCCGAGGTAGCTCATTAGCGCGAGAGAGAGCGCGTCTCGGAGTCGGGATGTGGAGGAGAGGCTTGAAGTGGGAAACAGGTGGAAACACGAGGCTGACACGTGAATTAGGGTGGAAGCTCATCACGTTTGATCAGGCGATTGGCCAAGGCTTTTGGAACTGTTGGACTTGATTATGCGTTTTCTGGGACTTTGGCGGCAAGTTTCTACGGTTTGCCGAGAACTGCGATAGACGGCGATTTAGTGGTCAGGGTTTCCGACAAGATTGCGGCAAGCAGGCTTGCCTGTGCCTGAGCAGACTGGTCGTCTGCTCCTGGTTCAGCGGTTTGCTTCAGTTCTGGTGTCTGAGTTGTTTTCTTCTGCGAAATCCGACTGCTAGCAGTGTGAATATCATGAATAATGGTAGCGCTATTGTTGGAGTTGGAAACTCAGGGATCACCACGTATTGATGTTCGTAAGCTGTTCCTAGAGTTGTTATCGCGTTGCCTGCGTTATCTTGTGCTATGATTATGTACGTTACGTTTGTGCCGTACGGAAACGCTGGTATGCTGGCGCTCCACACGTTTTCCAAGAGGTTTGACATAGTGACGTTTGTCCATGCTCCATTGTTGCTGGCGTAGCTCAGAGTGACTTCCTTCACTCCGCTTGCGTCGTCGGTGACGGTGGCGTTGACCTCAACTATATCTTGTGACGAAACATTGTTTTTGGGCGGAGCTTGAGACACACCCGTGATGTTTGGAGGAGTTATATCGACAAAAGCGAAGCAGTAAATCTTGTAATCTCCAGATGCTATGTAGACGTTACCATAGGCTATGGCGGGAGAGCCATTGATCTCATCATTCGTTGTGTAGTTCCACACCAATGCTCCCGTGGAGGCATTTAAGCAGTAAATATTCCTGTCGAAGGACCCTACATACACGTTGCCGTAAGCAACAGCCGGCGAAGAAAAAACCTCAGCGCCTGTTGTGAAGTTCCATATTAATGCTCCTGTCGAAGCGTTCAAACAATAAACGTTTCTGTCGTAAGATCCGAAGTACACATAGCCGTAGCTGACAGCTGGAGAGGATTCGACCAAACCACCCGTGGAAACTTTCCATATCAACGCTCCTGTCGAGGCGTTCAAGCAGTAGATTCTGTTGTCATCGGATCCTATGTACACATTGCCGTTGAAAATTGCAGGTGAAGAAAAAACTCCTGCACCTGTTGTGAAGTTCCACACGAATGCTCCTGTCGAAGCGTTCAAACAATAAACGTTCTTATCCCCTGATCCCGCGTACACGTTACCATAGGCGACAGCAGGAGAGCAAACAATGAAACCGCCTGTTGCATAATTCCACGTTAGTGCCCCATTGGAAGCGTCTAAACAGTAGACATTTCCGTCGAAGGATCCAACGTACACTCTGTCGTCAGCAACGGCTGGTGAAGAGCTAACTGGACCGCCTGTTGTGAAATTCCATATCAATGCTCCTGTCGAAGCGTTCAAGCAGTAGACTTGGCTGCCCGTGGATCCAACGTACACTCTGTCGTCAGCAACGGCTGGTGAAGAGCTAACTGGACCGCCTGTTGTGAAATTCCATATCAATGCTCCTGTCGAAGCGTTCAAGCAGTAGATCTCATTGTCGTTGGATCCTACGTAGATTTCTCCGTGGACCGCCGCTGGCGAAGAAGAAACCCAACCGCCTGTTGTGTAATTCCACAGTTTGTAGTTCGTGTTTGGAGCCGTGGATGTGGAGTAGCCGCTGTGTTGCAAATCGTGATGAAACATCGGCCAATCATCATTGCCTGAAGCTTGTATTCTAGGGAGCATTGCAGACAGAACTAGCAACAGCAGAACAGTAGCCAGTAAGCTGGAAGCGAACCCTAGCTTCCGCATGTTCGCAGAGAATACAATTCTCCCGTTGAACGCATGATTCATGACGTATGACACCGCGTATAACTCTGTCCTTTGCGTATTTAAGAATAGTTGGCAAATAATAGAAACCCAGAGGAATTGCACTCTTGCTTCAAGAACAATCTCCAGGGTGTGGTCGCTTCAAAATTCAAGATTCCATATTTTGACATAAAAATAGCTAGAGAGAACAGCCAATTTTGAACTTAAAAAATGATGAAAAAATCGGGACGCCAGTGAAGTAGGTGTTTACAGTGCTTGCTTTGCCACATTCGCAATCATTGCCCAATCTTAGCTCGCGCGAATCTAGTATATATACTATCTTTGCATACCCTTCCACCCCCTTGGAGATCCCAGTTCATCGATCGATCATGTGACAGATGTGACGCGTGCGGATACTCTACCAATTGTCAGTAACTGGCTACGAATCAGTAAAGTATGATCGCCATCTCTTGAATGGATGGCTGTCTGGAAGAGAGATATCCTATGGCATCAAACTAGTAGAGCGCGCGCGTGTTTGGAACAACGGATAAAGTTCTGGCGCAAGAGAGTGCTACTTGTTAAGCGTCTGGAGGCTTGAAATGCTTTTGCTGTTTATGCTATTCTGCAGGTAGAGCAGTTCAAGCCTTGAGTTATCATAGGTAAATCATCATTGGCAAAGAGTCAAGAAGACAATATTCTCATGCGAATTTCAAGTTAACAAAAAAATGGACGATTGGGTCGTCGTCCTTTTAGCTTTTCTGAGAGTTCATAGTTTAGGGCGAGGGTATTAGTGCAAACGCTCTTACGCCCCAAGGGTCTGAGTTGCCAGAACCCATATCGTAGCTTCCACCAGAAATTGTTCCAGCACTTGCCATAGTTGCAGTTTGAAGCTGAACACACCCGTTACTTCCAGCGCTCGTTGTGAATTCCGACACAGCTTCAGTCCAGTCTCCGCCTGCTTCTCCCGTAAAGCTTCCAACAGAGTTATCATTGTTCACAAAGACAAATGAAACGGTAAGTCGTCCAGTACCAGTTGTAGTTACTGACTGTGCTGAAATTGTCCTACTAGTTCCAGAACCAAAGCCTCCGCCTTCAGTGAAGCTTGAGAGAGCCACGTTTCTGAAAGCATACATTCTCGCTATCTTGCAATTGCTACCGCTGATGGTGATGGTTATTGTTCCAGATTCAGTTCCAGTGGCAAACTTGTAGTAGATCCACTGTCTTCCTGTTCCTGTGGAGTCGGGTCCATACAGTAAAGTGAAGCCAGCTGGTGTTGTTGGAGTATTGGTTGTGTCTCTTACGGTAACTTGTAATAGGATTAGGTCGTTGGCTGCTAAGCCTGAAGGATATGCTGGCGATGGGTTGCTTGTTGTCCCCGAACCTGTTCCAGCAGAAACAAAAGTCACATGGCGGGGCTCGACTGTGAACTGTTGGGTTGGACTTGTGGATGGTTGATAGTTTGCATCTCCGGCCCATGTGGAATGAACGCTCCATTGTCCAATGGCATCAGGGGCAAACGTGTACGTGTAGGAGCCCGAGGTACTAGTCGTTACGTTTACGAGGATTGTTGAACTATTGGGTCTAGTGAAGGTCAGAGTGACGGTTTTGCTGGGTACTCCGTTGCTGCTCGAATCGGTCAGGGTGCCTGAGACTGTTACTGTACTGCCCATTTGTATGGTTGTGGGGGAAACGGTGCAGGTCAGCGATGTCGAGCTTTGCGTCACCGTGAAGCTGCCAGTTGTGCTCACACTTGCGTTGAATGTTCCATCTCCGTCGAAACGAGCGTATACGTGCCAAGTTCCAACAGCATCGGGCACGTAGCTATCAGAGAAGACGCCGTTCCAAAAGAGAATATAAACTCCAGTTGTGTCGGTTCTAGTGAAAGTGGTACCGTTCGGTCTCGTGTAGACTAAAGAGATCGTCTTGCCGTTCATCGCCGTCGGATTGTCGATATTCAGATAGCCGGTGTAGCCGTATTCAACAAGTTGACCATAGATAGTCTCGGTATCGCCGATGGTTAAGGTTGCTGGGGTGTTTATCCACTTGATTGAGGTTGGGATTCTAAAGTGGGCTGTTATCGTACCTGCACTGTTCATGACCGCTGTCGTGGATGCCGCTGATGAGTTCCCGAAGGTTATCGATCCTGTTGCACTCCAGTAGCCGAATGCATAACTATCGCTAGCGTTGGTGTCAATAGCAGATATTGAAACGGTTTGTCCCAAATCATATGTCTGAGTTCCTGTTGGACTCGTCGTGCCCCTTCCTGATGGCTCTGCAACAAACGACACTTGAACCTGAGTACGGGTGAAGTTTGCATTTACCGCCTTGTTGCCGTCTATCGTAATGTTGACAGGGCTAGTCATACCAGAGAGGTCGCCACTCCAACCTGCAAAGTAGGAACCAACATTAGCTGCAGCGTTAAGTTGAACACTGTCACCGTAGTGATATGTAGCTAGGTCCGGAGTCTTGGTCACGGTGCCAACGCCGTTGCCAATCGTGGTAACCGTCAACGTGTACTCAATCTGAGTGAAAGCTGCGTTAACAGTCTTATCGCCGTCCATAAGAATAACTGTGGAACCCGCAGATCCAGACGCGTCCCCGCTCCAGCCTGAAAAGCTCCAGCCAGGGTTGCCATTAGCAGTCAGCTGAACCCAGTCGCCATAGTGGTAGGGCCCAGTGTTGTTCAATGAAACAATGCCAGCTCCTAGTGGATTCACATTGACCGTCAACGTGTACACGTCCAGAGCAAAGAAGGCTTGTATCGTGTGATCAGCTGTAACAGAGTAGAACGTGTATCCGCTTGGGACACCTATCGAGCCACCGTCAACCAGGACATTTCCAATGTGGAAGCCCACGTTAGGCGTGATGACAAAGGCCTGGTCATTGCCATAGCCAACGGACACCGATCCCGACGGATCAATTGTTCCGCCAGGTCCATAAGAAGCGGTGATGGTGTACGTGCTCGGCACAAAGGAGACTGATATCCAGCGTTCCGCGACGACGTTCGTGAAGTTGTAGTAGTCCGATGGACCCTGCGATACGAAGTCAACCAGCACATCCTCAACGCTGTATCCCGCTTCTGGGGTGAACGTGAAATCTTGGTCGCCCCCGTAGGTGACAGTTACGTCTCCAGAAGGCGAAATGAGCCCGTGAGGGCCGGCAGAAGCATGGATGACCCGTGTCTGCTGACTGAATGCTGCATTGACACTCTTGTCCCCATCGATGAGTATGTTCTCGGGATTGTTGCTACCACCCACGTCTCCGCTCCATGCTGAGAAGCTCCAGCCCACGGTGGGGTTAGCCGTCAATTCGACCACATCGCCGTAGTAGTAGGGTCCAGTGTTGTTCAATGAAACAAGGCCGCTTCCTAATGG
>Ga0116138_1001181_pt1 | contig 14700 bp, 12 predicted proteins | sample June2015DPH_20_1_2_FD_88971 | JGI IMG/M metagenome (GOLD analysis project Ga0116138, IMG submission 88971) | Peatland microbial communities from SPRUCE experiment site at the Marcell Experimental Forest, Minnesota, USA - June2015DPH_20_150 | ecosystem: Environmental > Terrestrial > Soil >... | reverse complement strand
TTATGCTCATCCAACCAAATGAACCGCCCGAGAAAGGCAGATTGAAATTGGATGTTTGCGGGTTGTACGTGCCAGGTGTAGTCGCTCCCGGAGTCCCACCGCCTGCGGGATATGTCCCCGTCTGTCCGGTGTACGCCCCGTATTGATTGTACCCGGGCAACGTATGGTAGGTCTGAGCATAAAGCTGGGCCGCATTCTGGCCGGTGGTCGTTCCAAACTCCGCAAGTTGCTGAGCCTGCTGGGCTGTAAACTGCTGTTCCTGCTCCCTGAGCCGCGCCTGTTCCAAAGCGTTTTGTGCCTGCTGTTGCTGAACCTGAGCCTGCAATGATCCAGACCATTGGGCCATCTGCTGCGCCTGCGAATCCACAAACTGTTTCTGCGCCTGGCTCATTTGAGCGTAGCTGAGTCCCATCTGCGCCGCGAGTTCATCGCGCTTTTGCTGCAAAGTCTGTTCATACTGCTGTTGCTGCTGCCGCTGGCTTTGGGTGTACTCAGCCAACTGCTGGGCCTGCCCCGCGCCAAATTGCTGCTGTTGCGCCGCCAACTGCGCCTGCCACTCCTGCTGCGCGTTGGCCTGAGCCTGGGCCTGCAAGGCGTTCTGCTCCTGTGCCTGCTGCTGCTGCTCCAATAGTTGCGGTGTTGCGGCGAACTGCGAGGCGTCAACCAACGGGGCGGCCCGGTTGTACGCTGCCGTCAGGTCTTGCTGGCCCTGCTCTTGAAGCTGTTCTTTCTGCAAGTTCATCGCGCGCAGGACGGCGGCGTTCGTATTGGCCGAATCCACGCCAAACCCGCCCGCTGCTCCGCGCTCGGCACCCGCCATCTGATCGCTCGCCACCAGCGGATCGCTCAAAATCCCGGCCAACTCGTTAGAGATGTTCTGAGAGCTTTGCTTTTCCAGGCCAGCGCCGCCATACACTCGGCTCCTGTTGTTCAGGTTGTTGATGTTCTGAAGCAGTGTCGAGAGCGTGCCGATGTCACCCGCCGCGCTGATGTTCTGCTTCGCTGCTTGGCCAGCGAGGTCGCCGCCCGATGCTGGTCCGACGTATTGCGAAAGACTGTCAAATGGTGTTCCGACTGCTGCTGTTGGCATATTCGTTATACTGGTTGACGGCGTAATCTCTGAGAGCCCCAAATCGGGACATTGATGGCCGTGTTTGTCTTGCCCTCGTAGGCGTCGATCTGGCCATTGAGAAGCATCAGGGCTTGATTGTGATGATATACCGACTGATTCAGCCCGTTCTCCATTTTCCTGAACCGTCCAGCCTGAGATTCCTCGATCAAGGCAGGAACGTTGGGAATCGTCAGGTAGTCAGTCTCATTCTGCACTGGAATGAAATCGAGACGGCCCTGAGCGGTGAGTTGCAACGGGCTCCCTGGTGACGTGCAGCAAAGGTTGTTGCTCGGGATGCCGTTAATGAGATAGCGCCGGTAACTGGCCACGCCTTCATGGGGGTCCATCGTTGGGAGCGGCACTTCAACTCCGCTCACCGGATCCACCTGGAAGAACTGCAAAGGCCCCCAAGTCTGATCCTTCTGTACGCCTTCCATTTGTCCTGAGAATTGATTCACGCTGGTCGAGAACGGGGATGCCAGTTGTAGATATTCACCAGGGGCACTCAGTCCGGTGCCGGGGTCTGTGGTTAAGATGACCTGTTTGTTCTGGTCTCTGCCTTGCAGCAGCACTCGCCGGCCAATGTCTCGCACGTCAGTCGGGTACACGCGAATCAGTTGCGGCGTCGGGAGAAGGGGCGCGAACGTCACTACGTTATCACGCTCGTATGCCTGAAGTTGGCTGCCGCAGAGGCCACTTCGGCACGCCTTGGGTTGAAGCCCGCGACCGAACTGAAGATACTCATAGAACCCGTTTCGGATTCGGATGGCCCGGCCACACACGGCAACGTCTGTGAGCCGCCCAATCTCGCGCGGCGTGACCACGTAGGCTGCGCCGCTGTTAACCGAGGCCGTCAGGTTCAGCGTGACTGTGCCGCCCCACCATCCCTCGCTCGGGGCCATCGGGTCCATGAGCAGCCGCTCCTGAGAGTCATTGCAGTATGCGACGACCTGCGGATCGGCTTGGCAAATTCCAGTCGCTTCGGCTGGCCATTGGGCGCGAAAAACTGAAAGAGTAGGCCGCATCATAAAATCACATTAGGTCCGGGTTTGGTTTGGTCAAGTAAGGTGTCCGCTGCAATTTAGACTGCCGGCGCCAATCATAAAAGCACCCGCTTGCCACGAGACCAGCACGGTGATGCTTGCAGGCACGCCCCCAGTGTCAGGAACGGTGAACGGAAAATCATAAGTGCCAGGAGCGTGCGTTCCAAACGTGGGCAGTTGTTTGCAGGTTTCACTCAAAACCCAAGTCACGTCCGATTGGACTCCGATTGAGAAAATAGCACCTCCGGGAACAGCACTAATCATATTGGTCGCATTCACATGAAGATTGCAGTTCGCGGCGGGTCCGTTGTAAAGCAGGGTGCCGGTGCAGTCGGCGGTATCATTTGTGCCCCCGCCGCCGTCTCCACTCGCCTGGACGCTGAAACTTGCTCCTGAAAGCGTGCCCGTTGGAGTATGCTGGTAGATGTTGATTGGCCCCCAAACCAAATTGTCCCAATCCAGCCCGGCAGGCGGAGGGACAAGCCCAATCGTGACCTCCTGCGTGCATTCCGCCTCCTGAAGCCCGCTGTCGATGATCTTGACCTGAAACTTGCCGGTGCCCAAGGACGTTGGCGTGCCTGAGATCAGCCCCGCCGCGTTCATCACCAGCCCCGGAGGTAATCCATCGGGTGCGACACTCACGTTCTGGAAGCTGACCGGCTGTTGCCCGCCATCCGCCGCAAGCTGGTAGGTGTAAGGCGTGCCAACCGTGATGCTGGGGATCGTGCTGGTGACGAGGCCGAACACCCAGAGCGTGTCTGTGACCTGAACACGGACGCCCGGCATCCCGTCGCGCACGGCCAGAATGGTGTAGTTGTATTCACCCGGCGAGGTCGGGGTGCCCTGGACTTCAACCGAACGCGGACCCGCTGACACTAGTGCCGTTCCGGGGGCCAGAGCGCCCGCGATGACGCTGAAGGTGAACGAGCCGGTGCCGCTGACCGTGTACTTGTTCTGGGCAGGATCGAGAGCAGAGCCGAGACAGACGTAACCGGGATTGGCGGTGAGGCTTGGCCCGCGAGCGGAAGTTCCGGGAGTGCCCGGTGGAGAGCCCGGAGGTGGCGGAATGACGGGCGGGGGATTCGTGCCGGGCGGCGTGCGCAGCACCATTCCGGGCACGTCAATGCAGGCTCGCAGCGCCCATACCTGCTGCAATGCCGCCGCTTCGGCCCAAGCGTTGGCGAGTTGAACCCAAACGGGGCCGAGTTCTGGTGGCAAGGGGCCGCTAATGATTGTGCCGGCCTGGATGGTGTAAGTGAATACCGCGCCATTGGGGCAGGCTGCCGTGGCCGATTGGGAGTTGTTGGTGAACTGCTGGTAATCAGGACCGGGAGGCTGGTCCCACGTCGGCGGCTTCCAGATGAAGTCCGGCATCACCAAATCCGGCAACGGCGGGAAGGGCGGAAATGGTGGAAACGGCGGGAATGGCGGCAGCGGGGGCCAAGTGCCGGGCGGTATCTGAGGGGGTTGGCAGGTCGTTGCGTTGATCTTGGCGAGCAGGTCGGCCATGTCCTGCGACACGTCAGACCAAGTGATGTTCGAGCAATCAATCGGGACGTTGACGCCACCGCCCAGCGGCGGGGGCCGGTAGGGATCATAAGGCGTCCAGCCCACACCGGCAAACAGCAACGGGTCTGGGGATTCTGATGACGTGTTCGTAATCGGGTCATCGACTCCGGGACAGCCCGTATTGATGATTTTGCAATCGGTGCGTTTCATCAGTCAGTAGTTACGGCCCAGCCTTTGCCGATCAAGTTTGCCTTGGCCGTTGCTCCATCGGGCGGGCCAGCATCGGGCGGACTTGCAGGAACCTGAAACTTAGTCGAGGCGGTCCCGTTCAAAAGACCAGCAGAGTCCAAATCGAACAGGATAGTGTTGACTGCTAACACAGCCAGACCACAAACCTCAGCGTTCAAATCGAGCAACGCGGTGTTGGTGCTGATATTCAGAGAAGGGAACTGGCTATTCTGGCAATGCAACGTCGCCAAATTGGTCAATCCTATTAAGCTGAGAGTGAAAAGAAGGGCGCCCTCCGCGCTGCAATCCAAATTCACCAATGCTGTGAGAGTGCCAATACCAACAATCGTAGCTAGATTGTTCGCCGAGCAATTCAAAGTTTGCAGGGTCGTCAACCCATTGCAGTGCAGGTCCGGCAGCAGACACCCGTGGCAATCAATAGTGACTATGGACGAGCACCCAACAATTAGCAGCGCCGTCATCGTCGCGTTGAGTGAGCAATCCAAAGTGGTCAGGTGAATGCACGTATGAACGTCGAGTGTGACAATCGCACATGCAGCGCAATTCAAAGTGACGAGCGATGGAGTTGTTGTCAGTGTGGCCAGAAGCGTGCAGCCATGTGCGTCCAAAGTAGTCAGATGAGTGCAAATGTGGACATCGAGCGCCGGTAGGGTAGTGCAACCGTGGCAATCCAAACTGACTATTGCCGTGTTCGGTATCAACGAAGTCAGAAGTGGATTCACCGAACAATCCACTGTTGTCAGAACCGGATTCCCGCTGAAATCCAAGGTGACTAGATTGTTCTGGGCACAAACAAGCGTTTGCAGCGCGGGAAGAGAATTTAGGCCCAGAATTGATGTGATAGCTGGGTTTGCCGGTCCAGGAGGCATACCAGGGAATGGAGCATTTGGAAAAACCAGCGATGTGACGGTTGGCTGATCGGCCAGAATGTTGAACTCGGCCAGCGTGCCGCTGTTGGCCCCGCCCGAATCCACCCAGTCAATCACCAGCGACGGATCGGCGTAGCTGAATGGTACGACAACGCCGGTCGTAAAGTTCCACGTGGAACCTGTCGTCGTCCCGTCCGCGTTCACCGCGTCTATCCGCCAAGTAAACGGCGTGCTGTTGGCCAGAACGCCTGGGTTGTAAGTAGTTCCCGGCTGGTTTCCGATGAACGCTCCATTGAACCACACGTCATAGCTGGTAGCCCCGCCGCCGTTGGACCAGGAGAGAATCGGATTGAGCACGTCCACGGCCCCATTGAGCGGCGTCGGATTGATCGGTTGCTTGGGCGGGTTCTTCGGCGGCGTCGGGGGTGTTGGGGCCGGAGGCGTGAAATCCGCATTCGGCACAGGCGGCAGGCTGGCGGGCGGAAACTGAGAAATCACATTGGGCACGAATGGCGACGGTATCAGGCGCGGCAACTGAGCCATACCTTGCGGTACTGACGACGGACAGGCGATACCATGGTACTGCGGGTCGGTATGCGGGATGGCGTAGAGGATTAAGCCTCGTATCCGGCACCAACCCCGGATCATTACCTTCGTCTGGAACTGGTAGCCGATAGTGGTTGGACGAACACCCATTGAATCGCACGAGTGCGGCGGCGGCTCCGGGAATACGATGGGCCACTTATACCCCTCACGAAACGGCTCACAGGGATAGGCGGCGGTGGGCGAGTCGTAATCCTCGCACCGGGCCGAGCAAAGGTCCGTGATCAACCAGCGGCGCCAACACGGGTCCGCGTCTGTTCGGTAGTAAACCTCGATGTCAACCCGACCCGCCACTTTGTCCACCCAAAGCTCTCCGCCCTTCAACTGTTTCAGCTTAAATTCAAGTCCAGCAGTGCCCCAGGTGAACGCCGGGAACTCAGGCGACCAGAGAACGCGGTTGTCTCCGTTCTCGAAACGGTTGGAATTGGTCAGTTCCCAGACGTTGATCGACCCGTCCACATCTGAGAGGACGACAGCGAACGCACGGGGTAAGCCGCCAAAGTCGCCCTCGAATAGTTGCAAAACGTTCAGGGCGTCGAGAGCGCCTTCCCATACCGGAGGCGTGAGAACCGCTGAGGTGCTACTGTCCCCGGTGGATTGCGTGGACAGGTTGCTGACGACATCAAAATCAAGCGGGAGCATCGCCCGGTGAATGACGTTGATACCGTCGCTGGCCACTTGTGGCAGCACGGCCATCAAAAGCCGGTTATCGAACACGATGCCGCTGCTGAATCGCATTAGGGCGCGGTTGTTCTGAGCCAAGGCGCGAAGTTCATTCTGGCTGATCGCGGTGTTGCCCCACTGGTTGTATTGCCGCACAGCCGTGATGAGCGAGCGAATGCCGGGCTCGAAACTTTGGTAAAACCAGTCGCCATTCGCAGCCACAACACAGCAATCCCCTACGGCTCCGTTAGCGCGTTGAACCGGCACAATGCTGGGTCCGTTGGAACTATCCGCGTTGATCCAATCTGTCCGGGTTGGAGGAACGGAGAGCGCGAAGACGGATTTTCGGGTCCAGATGAGCAATCGGCTTTGGCCCACCGATTCGTTGAGGTTGATTTCCTCGCGCAAGGCCCGGATGTTGCCAGCGGTCGTCGGGAGCGTGAATCCATCCCCGCCAAAACAGAGCGGGTTTTCAGTCACACTCAAGATCGAGTCCCGTCTGTGGTAGAACGGCGTTCCAGATGGCCCCCCCGCGATGTCGCCTGCCGCCACGCCTCGGCCCAGTGCATACCAAATTCGGCTGCCGTGATACCACATGGAAGTAGCTGCCGGGATTTCGTTGATGCCCGGCGCCATCGCTGGCGCTACGGGCGTCGTGATGCCGAGCGACCGGCGCAGCGTGAATCCGTTCCAGATCAAGGGCAGGGTCCGGTCGGCATCCTTCGAGTAAAAGAAGTAGTCGCCGGCCTGGATAACCGCGAAGTCTTCACCCTGAACAAAGAAAGCAAACTCGGCGGCAACGGGATTGAGCAAGGTCGGGTCGCCCTTGGTCAAATCCGTGATGGTATAGGGCGGCTCAAGCAGGGCGCTGTAGAGCACCCCGGACACCTGGCACAAGAGGTATGGGTTTGCGCCATCGGGCTCGTAGATCATGCCCATCTGCCACTTACCCGAGGCGATGAGCCTGAGCAACGGCTGAAAACCCGTTCGCTGTGTAATCCCACCGCCGCGAACGGTCGCGTTATTCAACCACGCCAAGGAATTGCGCGGAAGACCCTGTGGGTTCAGCGTGCTTTGGACCGTAGTGACCAGCGACGAGTCAACACCCCCGGCCCATGAGAACGATCCATCCGGGATGTAGATTATATCAGCGGCCTTGGCCATAACTACTGGCTCCCGTATCCGCCATTGTAGAGGCGCGTCACTTCGTCAGAGCTTATGGCTCGATTGTAGTAACTAGCATTCTCTATGGCTCCTACGAAGTAAGCTCCCGGGGCATCACCAGCTCTAACCGCGCACCCGATTGAAAATGAACCAGTACCATCATTGTAATAAGCGCAGGTAACTGATGAAGTGGAACACACCACCGAGTTGGTGTATAGGACCGATCCATTTTGGCTGACGACAAAAACTATTTGGGTCCATACGGCAGTAGGTATGTCGGTTGAACAGGTGACCTGATTTGCGCAAGGCCCCGCGCCATAGACATAACATCTGATCTTGTGTCCGGTAGCATTCAGATCAATCTTTGGACAATAATCAGGTAATGTTGGCTCGTACTTTGAAGCCATTGTTCCAAATGCATTTTGAGAACTGCTCGGAAAAACCCAAAGGCACAGACTCAAAGCAGAACCCGGATTTAGAGTGATTGAATTCGGAACTTTCAAATAACCGGAATAGAAATAGACGCACGATCCGAGAAGCCCATTTGTCCAAGTGTAACCACTGTTCAAAGTTCCGTTATTTGCTAACCCAGAATAGTCCCGCACGGCGGTCCCGGTTCCTTCATTCACTGGCCAGAACCCGATCAAACCGAACTTCGAGGATGGGTTGATGCCGAACCCCCCAGGAGCCGCCGAGACCGAGAGCGCAAAAAACAGTAAAAGTAATTGTTTCATGGTTTGATCGTCTGCCAGAGGGTGTTGGTATTTCCCGAACTGTCACCTTGGATGTCCACCCACTGACGACTGAAGGCGGTGTTGGTCGGCATCGTAATCACTTGACCGTAGATCGTCGGCTGGGTGTAGTTGGTATTGAAGAGAACCGTGTTGGTCAGCCCTGATCCCTGAATAATCTCCAGCCTCGCCCATCGCATTGGCGCGGTGTTGGTCGCACGAACGTAGGCGTTGGTCCCGTTCAAGGTCAGCGAGAAGGCGTTGCCCAAGGAAAGGTCCACCGTCACGTTGGTCCCTGAGATCGTGAGGCTGTTGGTTGCCGGGAAGACGTTGGTTGCCGCAGGCACAATGCCGTTGACTTGGCTGCCGTCGATTGTGATACCACTGAGCGCCTGTATGAAGTTCACATGGGCATCGTAGATGCCACCGTTGACCAAGTGAATCACGTCGGCCCCGGTCCCGGCGTTATCCACCTTGAGAGCGGCAACTAGCCGACTGGAATTGGTGGCGAAGAACGATTGGGTTGTGCTGATCGAATAGTCGTATTCAGTGGGCGGACCCGTCGTGATCGTCAGAGGCACTGACTGCCCCAGCTCGTAGAGGACGTTGGAAACCGTATCGTAAACGTAAATCTCATAATGGACCTGGATGGTCCCGCCTCCGCCCGTTCGGTAAGCAAATGAAGTCACAGAAATTGGCCCCTGAAGAACCTGTGAGATTGCCTGAGTGGATACCGTCTGGCGGATGTAGTCGCCGGTGTTAAACACGGATATATCCTGCGTCACGGTCACAGAAGAGGCGCTAGTCCATCCCTGGAAGTTGTTGGTCCGACCGGCGAGCGCCCCGGTGTTGGTGGTCGAAGTCAGGAACATGAACCTCCCAATGCCCCCGATCTGGTTGATGACGAAGTTTGTTGTGGCGAGGCCGTTTCCATCTGGACCATTGGTGGCGATGCTCGCCGTTGTGGCCGTCGAGGCCGAGGCAACAGTTCCGGTGACACTGCCGGAAATCCTCACCGTTCCCCCAACTGCCGTGCCAGTAAAGTGGATGTTGGTCCCGTCAACAAAGTCCAGGTTGGTATTGGAAACTGCCGTCACAGCGACCCCGTTGGTTTTAGTAAGGGAGATGGAGTTGGTCGATGCGCCCCCTGAACTAAACATGATCCAGAGGTTGTTGCTCACCGCCCAATCTGCATTGCTGACGTAGTACTGGTTGGCGATCTGGAAAAGGAGCTGGTTTGTGAAGTCTTGCCAGGATATTGAGAAGTCCTGCACGCCGGGATTCTCCCACGGCATGTAATATCCGGCGGGAACTGCCGTGATGTGGGACAGGTTGAAGATCGTGGAGTTGGCCGCACCCATCAAATTGAGGGTGCAGAACAGCGTCAGTGAACCGAGTAGTTTTTTCATGGTAAGAGCAGAGTTCCGCCGCCTGGCTGGATCACGTATCCGCCGCCTGGCAAAATGATTGAGCCGGGAATGAGGGGCGCCAGTGGCGTGATGGCCACCAGCAATCCGTTGGAGAAAAAGACCGTGTTGGAAAGGCCAGTATCGACAAAGAACAGACCGAAGTTGGTAGTCAGTCCGGTGATGAAGGCGTTCGTTCCGTTGACGCCGTTGGTTCCGTTTAATCCCGGCAATCCATTCGTTCCGTTATGGCCGGCTGGCCCCGCAGGCCCAGCAGGCCCGGCTGGTCCCGGAGGCCCCGGAGGGCCAACACCGCCGGTAATTCCGAGATACGCCCGGTCAAGCGCCGCGCTCGGCTGGCGCAATAGCCCCTGATTAAAGTAAGACACTTGCGCCAGAGCGGTGAAGCAGACCAGGACCAGCGCGATTATCGGGGCGATCTTTTTCACACGCTCAAAGGTTGAAGGGCAAAATGCACTGTACCGTATTCGTTTGATTTGTCCAAAAGGTCAAGGTAATTAGAAGTGTGCTCCGATACGGATTAGACTGGCCCGACTCCATTGACCTGCTTCAAATCGAGGTTCAGTTCATTCGCTGGGGCGGGTTCAAGACGATCTCGGGGCAGACCTTTGGTCTTGGGAATTTCCATCACTACAGGGCCGCACAACAGCTTCTTTGGCCAGACGACGATCATCACCGATGGTCTGATTTGATGCTCCAAACGATTCTGGACAACCGCATTACGGCCATAACTGGGAGCCGTGATAGCGGCAAAACGCACGTCGCCCTGGCCCGGTTCGGTCTGACCGATTACTTCTCCTTCCCCGACGAGACGCTGATTCTCGTAAGCTCCACCGACCTTCGAGGGCTGCGCCTGCGCGTTTGGGGGGATATGGTGGACATGCTCAAGCGGGCCAAAGACCGCCGTCCGTGGCTGGCGGGAAACGTGGTCGAATCGCTGCACGGAATCTTCACCGACAAACTCAGCGATGACACGCCGCTTCGGGACATCAGGAAAGGGATCATCTGTATACCCTGTCTCGACCGCAAAGGCACCTGGGTAGGTGGACTTGAGAAATTCTACGGCATCAAACAGAAGCGCAGAAAGGTGTTGGGCGATGAAGTCCAGTTCATGCACCCGTCGTATTTGGAAGTTCTCGCCAATCTTGACGAGGGCGACTTCAAGGGGGTGTTTGTCGGCAACACCATCGCCAACCGGAAGGCGCTCGACAAGATCGCCGAGCCGATTGAGGGCTGGGACAACCGGCCACAGCCGACCAAGACGGACGTGTTCAAGAACAAGTTCGACGGCGTGACGATTCAGTTGATCGGAACGGACTCGCCCAACTTCGACGGCCCCGTGGATGCGCCGGCCCGATACAAGTACCTCGTCAACCGGCAATCTGAAATACGGGTTGGCAACCGTTGGGGCCGGGACTCAGAGCAATACCACTCGCAGATTAGCGGTCTGCGCAAGACCGGCCTGTTTGCTCATCGCGTGTTGACTGAGGAAATGTGCAAGCGCCGGGGCGCATTCGATACCGTCATCTGGCAGGGTGATCCAACCACTAAAATCTACGCCTGCGATATGGGCTTTGGCGGCGACCGATGCGTGGCCGGTTACTGTGAGTTTGGTCTAGCCGTTGGTGGGGCGACCGTGTTCCGGGTCAATCCCCCGAGTGAAATCCAAATCAATGTTGATCTCGACCCCGAGGTTCAAATCGCTTCGTTCATCAAGAAGGAATGCGATGCGTTAGGCATCCCCGGAGCGCACGTTTATTTCGACGCCGGTATGCGAGCCACGGCGGCGACCTCGCTGGCCAAGATGTTTAGCCTGGACGTAAACCCCGTCAACTTCGGGGGCACCCCGACCAAGCGGCCCGTTTGTGCTGATGAGTTCGTGCTGGACAAGGACACCGGAGCCAAGCGGCTCAAGCGGTGCGATGAGCATTACGACCGATTCATTTCAGAGCTTTGGTTCAGCGTGCGGTATCTGGTGCTATCAGGTCAGATGAAAGAACTTCCGGCAGATGTTGCGGGCGAGTTTTACGAGCGCGAATGGGCCAAGGGTAAGGGCGACCGTTACGAGTTGGAAACCAAGGAGGAAATGAAGGACCGGACGGGATACTCGCCTGACTTGGCCGACTGGTTGGCCATTGCCGTCGAGGGCGCCCGGCGTCTCGGCTTCATGGTCGAATCCATGCCCGAGCACGACGGGCCACGAAAACCAGATGACGACTACCTGGCGAAAGAACTTGCCAAATACCAGCAAGAGCGTAAGAAAAGGCAGTTGTCCTACACGTAAACTTATGAGCGAGCGAGTCGGCGGAAAACGTCACCTTTGCAAATGCGGCCACCCGCGCGTTTACTCCTACGCTTACGATGCCTTTTACTGTCCCGAATGTGACGAGTGGTTGGAGCCGGTCTGCGAACTTCATGATTGCATCTTCTGCCTGAATCGGCGAACGAAGCCGAGCGATAACAAACTGTGCAGGGCAAAAACGACAACGACATTATGAGCGATACAACATTCCCGACCGGAGGAGGTTACGTTTTTTACCAACCCCAAACCGGGTGGCACAACCCAGCCGCGATGATCGGTAAATCCGCTTCGGTGGAGGCGATAAGAAAGCACCGCCTCGCCAACCCCGCCATCACTGCCAAACACCAACTGAGCACTGACCCCAAGGCGATTGAGCGGGAGTTGATCGCGTTCCAGCAGGCGCGAGGGGCCTTGCCTCCCGAACAGGTGCCAGCAAGTTTTTTCGGAGCAGCCCGCAGCAGCCTTCCCGCCCAAGTTCTGGGTGCTGCGGGCAACATTAAACGCGCCGCGCAGGGGACAGCGGTGTGGATGGACTGGCTTCGGCACGGTGGCATTCCAGTAGAAAGGACGCTTGGGGAAATCCGAGCCGTAACTTGCGTGGGGTGCCCGAAGAATGTTGACTCTCCTTGGTACATCGCTGCCGGGGCTGAACTTCTCAAGTCAGCTATCGAGGAATGGAAGAAAGTCACCGGCAGGGAATTCAATTTTGAAACCGCGCAGGGCGACAAGCTCAAATCCTGCGACGTATGTAAGTGTTTGTCCAAAATCAAGGTTTTCGTGCCACTCGAATATATTGTGAAGAACACGAAGCCTGAGATCATGGCCGAGTTTCCCCCGAATTGCTGGATAGTAAAAAGAGGCACTTGACTGAACCCAGCAAGCCGGGTAAAGTGTGGCGTGCAAATTGAATTATGCCTAGAGAATCATACGCCACAAAGTTCGCCCGATTGGGCGGTCAGACGAAAAGCCCAGCTAGAGCCGCCGCGTCGAGAAAAAACGGAAGGCTTGGAGGAAGGCCACGACAAAAAAAGGCACTCCTACACTCCAGGAATAAACGCTCGCGTAAACCATGAACTGCACAGGACGTGGGCGAATATGATCCAGCGGTGCACAAATCCAAACAACACTGGATGGTCCAGATACGGAGGCCGTGGGATTACAGTTTGCGAGCGGTGGAGAGACTTTATGAAATTCGCCGAAGATGTTGGTGTTCGGCCATCCACCAGTCACACGCTCGAAAGAAAAGATAATGACGGACCGTACTGCCCGGAGAATATACGCTGGGCGACTCGAAAAGAGCAGTCTCAAAACATGAGATCAAATCACTATCTTGAGCATAACGGGATGCGGCTTCCAGTTTCGGAATGGGCAAGAAGATTAGGGGTCAGCTACGTGTGTATTCTTTACCGGATAAAGCGGGGATGGTCGGTTGAAGACGCTGTGACGTTGCCCTCGAAACAATGAATTTATGCGTGGCATACGTGGCCGTGGCTGCGGGGCCGATAACCAGTGATTATTGTGCCCGGTTCATTGCAACCTGGAAAGAATATCCTCCAGGAGTTCCAACTGACTTGGTAGTTCTTTGTAACGGAGGCGCCCTGATAACTGAACAGATGCTGATGTTCACTGCCTTGAATGCCAAGATGTTTATACGCTCCAATGCTGACAAAGATATAGGGGCGTACGCTGAAGCTGCACGATCTTGCTGCGCTGACTATGATGCCGTTTTGTTTGCCGGCGAGTCCGTTCATTTTCATCGTGAGGGCTGGCTCAAGCGGTTGTCTGATGCGTGGTCGAAAACAGGTCCGGGGCTCTACGGTCCATTTGCTTCCAATCTGGTACGTCCCCATTTGAACACGACGGCATTTTTTACGTCACCTTTACTTATTAAAAGGTGTCCCGTTGGGATTCAGGACAGGTATTCCTGGGAACACGGCACCAACTCCTTCTGGCGCTGGGTGTCTGGCCACGGTATGCCGGTGCGGCTGGTGACGTGGGATGGCGAGTGGGAGCCAAGGCTTTGGCGGATGCCTCAAAATGTACTCTGGCGAGGCGACCAGAGCAACTGTCTGATGTGGTGTAATCACGTCGAACGGTGGCGGGATGCGACGCCGGGGCTCAAAGCAACTTGGTCAAGGGGCGCTGATGCGCCGTTCAGATGAGCAACCAGAGAATCATATCGTGGTTTTCCTGTGGGGCGGCATCCGCCGTGGCAACTAAAAAGGCCATTGAGCTTTACCCGTACAGCGAAGTGATTCCCGTAAACTGCGATACGCGCCCCTCAGAGCATTCTGACAATTATCGGTTTTGTGAGGACTGCGAACGCTGGTTTGGAAAACCGATAATCTTCATCCGCAGTTCTGACTATAAAACCGTTGATGACGTGTTTGAAAAGACGCGCTATATGAGCGGACAGCGAGGCGCGAGATGCACGACGGAATTGAAGAAAATTCCAAGGCTTGCCTTTGCCCAACCTGACGACGTTCATGTGTTTGGGTTTACGTTCGATGAACGCAAACGGGTAAGGGAATTCAAATCCAGAAATCCAGACTTACTGTTGCGGTGGGTTCTGGTGGATCACTGCATTACCAAGGAGGATTGTTACGAAGAATTGAGAAAGTCGGGAATTGCGCTGCCTGCCATGTATCGTTTGGGGTTTGACAACAATAATTGCCCAGGTTGCGTGAAATCATCGTCCCCGTGGTATTGGGATATGTGTCGTCGCCACTTCCCGGAAGTATTCAAGCGCCGCTGCGAGCAATCCCGCGCCATCGGTTGCCGTCTTGTCGAAATCTCACACCATCAGCGCATTTTTCTAGATGAACTGCCATCAGGTCCGTTCAAGAAGAACAAACGCGAGAACCTTTCATGCGGGCCTGAGTGCGGCATTCCTACCCAACAGAGGTTGCTGTGATAGCCGTCTGGTATCATTGCATCCTTTCTGGTGGCAGCGTCCCGATTGACACGGAGTTCGCATGTCGAATCCTGCAAAGCCAAATGCGCGTGCTCAAGGACAGCGGTCTGCTGGC
>Ga0116138_1001144_pt1 | contig 14925 bp, 13 predicted proteins | sample June2015DPH_20_1_2_FD_88971 | JGI IMG/M metagenome (GOLD analysis project Ga0116138, IMG submission 88971) | Peatland microbial communities from SPRUCE experiment site at the Marcell Experimental Forest, Minnesota, USA - June2015DPH_20_150 | ecosystem: Environmental > Terrestrial > Soil >... | reverse complement strand
TTCATTGAGGGCGGTAACCATTATCACGGGGATATGGGCGGTCGAAGGGTCATTTTTCACTCTTCGGCAGACCTCAAAACCGCTCATTTTCGGCATCATAATGTCGAGCAGGATGAGGTCGGGCTTGTCCTTTTTCACGATATCGAGGGCTTCGGGGCCGTCGCAGGCGGAGATTGTCCGGCAGTCGATATCCTCAAGATAGGCCTCGAGCAGTTCGAGGTTTTCACGGTTATCGTCAACAACGAGGATAACGGGCGTTTTGACTGACTGGTTATCGAATTTTTTCTTTGTCATAGTAACTCCTTTAAGCCGCAGAGTATTTTAGCCACAGAGAGCACAGAGGTCACAGAGAAAAAATTAAAAAACAGTGTAAATCCGTGTTAATCCGTGTCTAAAAAAACCGTGTTAATCAGTGTCTTCTCATTTACCAATCGCTTTTAGTATCGCCTCGCAAAACGCCGGGAGGTCATCGGGTTTACGGGAGGTAATCAGGTTGCCATCGACGACACATTCCTCATCGACGTATTTTGCGCCGGCGTTTTTGACGTCATCTCGAAGTGCCATAAAGCAGGTCGCGGTTTTGCCCTTAAGGATTTTGGTGCTGCACAATAGCCACGCCCCGTGACATATAGCGGCTATTATTTTGCCTGCGTTGACCATATCGTTGGCTAACTTAATCATATCATCGCTTCTTCTCATAAAATCGGGTGCGAACCCGCCCGGGACAATCATACAGGAGTAGTCCTCGATTTTGGCGTTTTTAGCGGCCACTGTTGACTTACAGGGATAGCCCTCTTTTGAAGGATATTCCCTGTTTGCCTCGACGGCGATAAAGTCGCAGTCGATGCCCGATTCTTTCAGACGGTAATAAGGATACCAGACCTCAAGGACCTGATATTGTTCAGCAAGCATTATGGCGACTTTTTTGAACTTCGGCATATTCATCGCTCCTTAACGGAGGAACCATGTGACTCGATAAACTGGCGGATTTCAGGGCGAAGATAAATGCTCTCGATATCAATGAGCTTGGCGACGGCTTCCGCGGCGACTGAGGCAACCTCAACGGAAGATGCCTGCGTATCGAGAAAGAATAAGTGCCTGCCGTTGACGGTGCACAACCCCCCCGCCCCGCCGGCAAGGGGTTCCCGGCGAATTTCGACGCCATTGGCCTCAAGCAGCACCACAAGCTCTTCAAGTATTCTCTGTTCGTTCATAGGAGGTTCAAGAAAGAGCAAGAAAAAAGTCGATATATCATAAGTTTACGATTCAAAAGGAATTTTACAGCAGAGGAATGGCGTTGACAAGTATTATCGCAAAACGCAAAGCTGTGCACGGGCAATTAGTGCAGCAGCAACGTCGCAATGAGGCGCTCGAAAAGGATATGGTGCAGCTCGAGGCGCTGGCGAATCTTGGCTCGGCTGCCGCGATGATAGCCCACGAAATCAATAATCTCCTCACTCCCTTGACCAATTACGCTGAACTTGCGCTCAAGCACACAGACGACAGGGAGCTTGCGGAACGCACCCTTCGCAGGACAGCCAAAAACTGCCGGCAGGCGGGAAAGGTAATGGAAAGTATCCTCTCGTTGGCAAAAGCTGGCTGCGGTGAAAAAGTCGAGACCCCCCTGCTGCCGATGGTCAACGCGGTATTCGACTGCCTTTGCAGGGATTTCACAAAGGACGGCATAACGGTTGAGATATTAGTCATCGCGGATTTGCAGGTTTACGCTTCGCCTGTCCAGTTGCAGCAGGCAATTATGAACCTTGTCCTGAACGCCCGCGAGGCGATGATACCCCATGGCGGAAAACTGACTATCTCGGCACAGGCGGACAACGATGGTACTCTAATAAAAATCAGCGACACGGGCTGCGGGATAGAGCAATCGGAGGTATCGCGGGTATTCGATACGTTTTTCACTACAAAGCACAAAAGAATCACCGGTTCAGGAACCGGCCTTGGCCTTGCGCTTTGTAAAAAGGTTATCGACGCTCACGGCGGAACGATAACCGTCGAATCCCACCCCGGCAAAGGTACAACATTTATTATCACCCTGCCAAAAAAATAATAGCTATTTTTAACTGTCATTCCCGCGAACGCCTAAGTACGTCAACAGCATTGTCAAAAGCTTCAATAGCATTATTGGTTACTTGTTCTAGTAATTCATTATTAATAACATTTCTGTTGGAGGGAGACATTAGTGAAGTCCATTTTTCGATTCTGTTTTTCCTGGATTCAAACAATGACGGGGCTTTTACTTTGCACGTCAAAAACTCAAGCCAAGGACTTTCTCTTTTTTCGTTGCCATTACAAATCGAACAAGATAAGACTCTATTGGAGATATGATTTACACCGCCTTTTGTTGCGGGGATAAGATGGTCTATGTGTCCTTCGCGATTTTCTTTTTTTAACGACAGCCCACAATAGGCACAGGCGGAACCAAAATATTCCCATAAACTGCAAATCTCTTTTTTAGTAGGTTCGGGATCAACAACTGCCCGTAATGCACACCGCATCGCATTTTTGGCCTGTCCCGGAGTCTTCGACATGTGCCTTTCCCTTTCTTATTGAGCCCAACAATAATCAGATTGTTCAGCTTCTCATTCCTTGCTACTTTCCATAAAGGCACGGGACACGACCTCTGTGAGAACTTTGTGGAACTTGTCAACGTCACCCGGCTGGAGTCGTATACGATATCGACCCCACCTGGTGTCGTAGTCCATCACATCGAGATTCGCCGATTCCAAGAAATCTTGAGTTTCGGGAGTACTCTTAAGTCGCGGTTCAAATCGGAGGAATCCTTTCTTTGGCCGGAAAATCAAAAAGTTGTTTGGCTGCCCAGCTTTTGCCAGCCCGATGTAGAACTTGTTGTACTTCAACTCCAATGCTTTGTCATGGATGCGAGAGAGTTCCAGAAGCTCATCAGCAACCGCCAAGGTTTTCTTTGATCCTCGCTGTTCCCAATATGCGCGGGTTGCTGTTTCTTGAACTTCTTCATCCTCACCCACAAGGCCAAGGGCCATCTGGTCGACAACGGTAGTGAACACCAGACCAACATTGTTCCCGCTCTTGAGCGCCTTCATCTGAATGGCAACAAGCGGTATCATACCGTTGAACAAGCTAATAATATTCAGAAATCTGCTTGTGATGTCTTCAGCCACAATCACGGCTGTGTGTTCATACTGGGGGAATCTCCGTCGTTCAATATCCCAGTACTCGATTGTCCGGATGATATGGCTCTCATCTGTAGGTCCGAGTTGTACCTCGACCTCATATCGCCTATTCGCCTCAGCCTCCTGAAGAAGCAAGTCGAGCCGACCTGCTTTAGGTTGCGGCCGTTCCTTATCTTTTAAGACAACGTCACCAAGGCCCAAAATAGAAGGGTCATCTGCTATTCGTGCCTGAACCCATTTCTCGTCCAGTTCGGGATGTGTCTTTATGGATAGAATCTCAAATCTCGTGAAGTCCATATCCTCTCCTTAAATCGAACACTGTTTATATTGATTCCGCTGTTCAACCAAATCGGTTTCTATGTCAAAGGTGCGTAACTCCTGCTTTTGTCAGTATTATCCTCACGATTGTCGTCAAAAGCAAGGGGAATTGTTGATAGCGTTCAGCGGACAGCGTATAGCGTATAGTAAAAAAACGGCCTGCCCCGGCGTAGCGCAGCAAAGAGGGGCGTTAATCCTCCTTCGTCCCTGAGGGACTACGGAGGACAGGTCTGCGCAATCAGCGTCTAATCTAGTGTCTATCCGTACCATTGTTTTACGGCGACGAGGAATTCTTCGGCCGTTTTCGCCGCGAAAAAAGCTTTTTGGGCTTTTCTGCGCAAGGGATGAAGTTTGCAATAGGCAATCGCGAATTTTCGAAAATACCTGACGGCATTTTTGTGCCCATAGATTTCACAAAACAAAGAGAAATGTTTTGAAATTACCCGGCCCTGCTCGCCAAGGGTCGGGGCTAAACAATCGTTTCCCTCGCGAAGCTGACTGAAAATCCAGGGATTGCCAATCGCGCCGCGAGCGATTACCACGCCATCTACGCCGGTGTTTTTCATATTGGTTTTAATTGTATCAGCGGAAAACAAGTCCCCGCTTCCGAAAATTATTGTGCGGGGAAATTGTTTTTTAACCCCTGATAAAAACTGCCAATCAGCCGAGCCGGTAAATCTCTGGCAAACAGAGCGGGGATGCACAATCAACGCGTCAACTTTGCCGGCTACAGCCCTGGAACAGATGTCCCAGAAATTATCATAGGACTTATTATCGAAGCTCGTCCGTAATTTAATAGTTACAGGGCAATCGACGGCTTCTTTTACGGCATTATAGATTTCTATTGCTTTATCAGGGTCATTGAGAAGAAAGCCCCCTCGCTTTCGGCGAATAACTTTGGGCGCAGGACAGGCAAAATTCAGGTCTATTAAATCGTAACCCGCCTTCCATACTACCTTAGCGGCTTTTGCCATTATTTCGGGGTCCTCGCCTAAAAGCTGGGCCCCTATCGGATGTTCATCTTCGCCGGGTTTGAATGACGGGTCATTAAAGACCCGCGGATGGAGGACGCTTTTCGCGAGGAATACGCCGGCAAATACAAGAGGCGCTCCACAGTCGCGCGCAATTGTCCGCATAGCGTAATCGCTGTATCCGCTAAGCGACGCCTGAAAAAAGGGAACATCAAGAATTATATTGCCGATTTTTAGCATTAATCGTCAGATTCGAGTTCTCTGCCTTTCGGCTGGTCAATTATCGCGATTCATCAATAATGGCTTTGACGAGATCGTTAATGGCCTGCCGGCTTTTGCCGTTTGTTTTGTTGGTGATTATTGAAAATACGCGGTCGCCTGCTTGCGTGGTGCAGACGCCTGATAATGACTTGACGCCGCCGATGTAGCCGGTCTTTGCGAAGATTTTGCCCCTGTATTTCGGCTCGTTGAACCATTTGTCGGCTGTGCCTTCTTCCCCCCCTACCGCCAGGGTCTCCTTAAACTTCCGCCACTCGGGTTTTTTATAAATGTCCAAGAGAATGGCCGTAAGCAGGTTTGCGCTGAGACGATTATTTTCACTCAGCCCGCAGCCGTCGTCGAGAACGAACTGGTCGGAGGATATCCCCAGTGAAACTAAGTAATCCGATACGAATTGCCTGCCCTGTGCCCAGGAACCGCCCTTGCCGGATGGCTGGCGATATGCGGCGATTGTTTTGAGCAGTGACTCCGCGGCGACTTCCAAACTGTTTTTGTTGCAGCGGTCAAAAACATCCCATATAGGGGTGCGATAAACAGCGAGGAGCTTGAACTGCTCCTGCGGCAGGATTTCTCTTTCGACAAGTTGTCCCCTTATGGCAACACCTGAACGTCTAAGCTCTTCGGCGAGCAGAAATCCGAAAAATGCCTGGGGCCGGTCGATTGTAACGCTAACCGGCTGACATTTCTTATAGCAGACGCCTGAGACAGTTACGACGTTTGAGCCAGATGGTCTTGCGCCCCAGACAGTATCAGGCGGCTTGGGGGCTACCTTGCAATTATTGATTATCTTTACGTAGCTGGTCGGCGGATCGAGCGTCAGTTCGACTTTTGGACCAACCGTTTCGGCAATAATATCGATGCAATTATCATTGTAGTTAATGCCCGCTATCTCGGCGGCATACCATCGATTCAGCTCTTTTTTCGGCCAGTTCGGCTGAACGAGTTCGTTATCGAAAACGGTGCTGTCAATAATAACATCGGAAATTGTCGTTACGTTGTTTTTGCGGAGAATCTCGGCAACGTTTTTTAACACCCAGTGAGCATCAAGGTTGTTTTTTTGCAAAGTGGGCTTGTCGCCGAGAAGCGGGTCCCCGCTGCCGATGACCGCGATTGAGTCGCCGATTAGGCCGACGCCCGTCAGATAAGTAAAGTCCGGACCGAGGTAATGTAACGCTGCGGCGGTCGTAACAAGCTTCATATTCGAGGCGGGCGTCATAGGCACAGAGGCGTTGTGACTGTAAATGACCGAGCCGGTAGCGGGATTAACGATTTTGACCGCGATGCGCACCTTGCCCTGTGTTTGCGAGGCGACGATTGTCTCGACCCGTCCCGCCAGGTCGGCTTTGCTTATGCCGTCTGATGCGCAGACAAGAACATAACAAACCAATAATTTTTTCAAACCCGTTTTCATAAGCGGTTGTTAATATCAGAACACCAAGGCAATATCAAGGGCGATTTTCCAAATGCTCCTGTAGAAACTTCGTCCCTATAAGTAGCGTTTTTCACATGCAACCAACGCGGGAAAGAACAGCTCGAAAACGATTCTGTTGTGAAGTTTTTCGCAGCAGAATCGCCTTTCGCCTTTTTTATCGTTCAATAGCAAGTTTCTATTGACATTTTGCGGCTAACGTGAAGAATATGCCGTTTTATGCGTAATGGGTTCAATAGAACCAATTGACAATTTTAGACCCCCTGAGTAGCAAGGAGAAGCGGTATGGGCAACGAGAAGAAATCGATGACATCTCTTATGACGGAAGATCGGAAATTTCCGCCGCCGGCGTCAATCGCGGCCAAGGCACACGTCGGCAGTATGAAACAGTATCAGCAGATGTGGGAGCAATCCATCAATGACCCTGACAAGTTCTGGCTCGAACAGGCCAAATCGCTCACCTGGTTCAAAAATCCTACGAAGAGCCTCGAATATACCTGGGACACCCAAAATCGCAAAATCGAGCATACATGGTTCGCGGATGGGCAATTAAACGTTTCTTATAACTGCTTAGACAGACATTTGAAAACAGCCGCTGCGAAGAAAACCGCGATTATATGGCAGGGTGAGGAAGATAAAGCGGTCAGGAAATACACCTATGAGCAACTGCATAAAGAAGTGTGCAAATTTGCCAACGTGCTGAAATCCAAAGGCGTAAAAAAAGGCGACCGTATCGCGATTTATCTGCCTATGGTCCCGGAATTGCCGATTGTGATGCTGGGTTGTGCGAGAATCGGTGCGATTCACTCGGTTGTATTCGGTGGCTTCAGCGCCGACTCGCTCAAGGACAGGATTAACGATTCGAAATGCAAACTGCTGATAACAAGCAACGTGTCGATGCGGGCGGGCAAACATATCAAGCTCAAAGATATCGCCGATGCCGCCCTTGCCAATACGCCGAGTATTGAAGGCGCGATAGTTGTGAAGGTCGGCGAAGAGCCGTGCAATATGAAGGCGGGCAGAGACACCTGGTACGCCGACGAAATTGCAAAAGCCAAGGACGTTTGCGAGCCCGAGAAAATGAACGCCGAAGACCCCCTGTTCATTCTTTACACCTCCGGCTCAACGGGCAAACCCAAGGGCGTGGTGCATACTACAGCCGGATACCTGCTGCACGCGGCGATGAGCCATAAGTTAATTTTCGACGTTCACGATAACGACATTTTCTGGTGTACCGCGGATATAGGCTGGGTAACCGGGCACACTTATATCGTTTACGGCCCCCTTGCCAACGGTGCAACCAGCTTAATGTTTGAGGGTGTGCCGACATATCCCGATGCAGGACGCTTCTGGCAGGTCTGCGACAAATTCGGCGTAACCATTTTCTACACCGCCCCTACCGCTATTCGCTCCCTGATGCGGCTCGGTGAACAGTGGCCCGCCAAATACAAACTCGACACCCTGAGAATCCTCGGCTCTGTCGGCGAACCAATCAACCCGGAGGCGTGGATTTGGTATTATGAGAAAATTGGACATAGTAAATGCCCAATAGTCGATACGTGGTGGCAGACGGAGACGGGCAGCATACTGATAACCCCCCTGCCGGGAGCGCATACGATAAAGCCGGGAAGCGCGTGCAAGCCGTTCTTCGGCGTTGACCCCGTGATTCTGCGCGACGACGGGAGCGAGTGCGCGGTGAACGAAGGCGGGAAACTATGCATCCGCAAGCCGTGGCCTGGAATTATGAGGACGATGTGGGGAGACCACGAAAGGTTCATCGATACCTATTTTACGATGTTCCCTAATTTGTATTTCACAGGCGACGGCTGCCGGAAAGACCAGGATGGGGATTATTGGCTGATGGGCAGAATCGACGACGTTGTAAACGTATCGGGGCACAGAATCGGGACCGCTGAGGTGGAAAGCGCATTGGTAAGCCACGAGAAGGTTGCCGAAGCCGCTGTAACGCCCATTCCGCACGATATAAAAGGACAGGGGCTGTATGCCTTCGTAACGCTCAAAGAAGGCATCCCGGAAAGCGAAGAGCTGAAAAAAGAGCTGCTTCTGCACGTTCGCAAGGAGATAGGCCCCATCGCGGTGCCTGAGGCGATACAGTTCGCTCACGGCCTGCCCAAGACGCGTTCGGGCAAGATTATGCGAAGAATTCTGCGTAAGATAGCAGAAGGCGACGTATCGAACCTCGGCGATATCACCACGCTCGCAGACCCGAGCGTTGTGGAATCGCTGGTAAAAGGACGAGGCAAGTAATTTCGGATTTTAGATTGCGGATTTCGGATTTAAAGGAAAGGGAAGGATTATGGATGGAAACATAATTGAGGTCAGGGACAAGACGGGGAATCCTGCGCCGCTGGGGCTTCTGGGGTTCGGAATGACAACGGTCCTTTTGAACCTGCACAACGCCGGGTTTTTCGAACTGGGAAGTATGATTCTGGCAATGGGCATATTTTACGGCGGGTTCGCCCAGATTATCGCAGGCATTATGGAGTGGAAAAAAGGCAACACGTTCGCGACGACGGCGTTCTGCTCTTACGGCCTTTTCTGGCTCACATTAGTGTGGCTCATAGTCGCGCCGAAACTCGGAATCGCGGATGCCACGTCAAAAGAAGGGATGGCCGCGTATCTGTTTATGTGGGGTCTGTTCACTTTCGTAATGTTCATCGGCACTTTGAAATTGAACAGGGCTTTGCAGGTGGTATTTTTGTCGCTGGCAGTGCTGTTCTGGATGCTGGCAGCCAAAGACCTCAACGGCAGCGCAGCATTAGGCACAGCAGCGGGCTATGAGGGCATATTCTGCGGCTTCTCAGCCATATACACCGGTCTTGCCCAGGTCTTAAACGAATGTTACGGCAAAGTAATTTTGCCTTTGGGGCCGGTAAAGAAAACGTAAACAGAAGACAGAGGACCGAAGACAGACGAAAGCGGATAGCGTATAGCGGGTAGCGGATAGTTTTTATTACAGATTTTGGATTGCGTTAAACGGTCACGATGATTGAATCGGCTCGGCGAATAAATTACCGGGCCGATTTTTTGTATTTAAGTATATAATAATTAAATGTCAGACCAATGGCGAAGAAAATACGAAGAGGCATTCTCGCGGTTTGCGGATGCGCAGGGCGCGAGGGCCTTTGGGCTGGGCAGGCACGCATTGTTCATATTGCTCAAAGCCCTTGGTGTCCATCCCGGCGATAAAGTAGGCGTCTGCGCTTTTACCTGTCTGGCTGTCGTAGAAGCCGTCAAGGTTTGCGAAGCAACCCCTGTATATTTAGACATTGATGAACACCTCTGCATCGACCCGCAGGAAATCCTCGTTCAGAATGCCGGCTCTCTCAAAGTTGTGATATTACAGCATACCTTCGGCAACCCGGGGCGATTAGAGCAGAATCTGGCGGCCTGCAACAAAATCGGCGCAAAAATCGTCGAAGATTGCGCCCACTCGCTGGATTGCAGGTGGAACAATCAAAAATTAGGCACATTCGGCCAGGGAGCCGTCCGTCCCGGAGGGGTGCTGACCGTCAATTCAAACGGCTTACTCGAAAAAGTTGACCGTCAAATCGAACGGTTCGCTGCGCCCGCGTCCCAAAAAACAGATTTTATTCTGGCTTGCCTTAGGCGAGCATATCACCCATTCAGTCAATCACGGCTCGATTGCTACCTCGGATATCAATACTCCCGGCTTTGTGGTATGCTGCATTTGGGGGGAATTTCTTTTCTGAAAAAGGGCTTTCCTTCCTGCGAAGGATACGTCCGATTGGCTGGAGAAATAAAGGCAAAAGAGGCATTGAAACAATTAGAAAACTGGCACAAATTGCATCAGATTCGGCTTCAAAATACCGCGATGCTCGAGGAGTCCTTCAGCGGCGCGGGCCTGTCCCTTTGGCCAAAACAGCCGGAGGCGAAGATTACACTGATGAGATACCCCCTGCGCGTCTATAAGAAATGGGAAATAGTCCATCGGGCAGGCGTTCGAGGTCTGGATATCGCCGGCTGGTATATCAGCCCGGTCCATCCGCTTAGCGGGGATGACCTTGCCAAAGTTGATTACCATACGGGTTCCTGCCCAAGAGCCGAAGGCACGATTGAACGATTAGTCCACCTGCCGACCGGACCATCGCTTAATAAACATAAATTAGAAGATATGATGAGAATATTAAACGGAACTTTTTACCACTAAGACACCAGGCCACAGACAGAAGACAGAACCGCAGAGGAGGATTGCACTAACAAAAGGGTTATTGACAGCCAAACTCTGTTTTGATACAAATCCGTCTAAAGACAGGGTAACGTTGAGCATTGGCAGGAGAAGTAAATGAAAGTCCTCATAGATGGCGTAACGTATAGACTTGTCAAACCAGACAATGAAGCATCTCTCGAAAAAGCAATTCAGGTAAATTCTAAATACATCTTCGGAGAAAATTCATTTTATTTCGATTTCAAGAAAATCATACGTTCAAAAGCGGGCGTTGCATCAATTCCTGATGGTTACGCGATATTGTTTGAGCCAAGGCCGAGGTGGTGCATCGTTGAAGTGGAACTCGCCTCCCATCCTATTTACGACCACATGATTCCTCAATTAAGCAAATTCAACAGAGGCATCGAAGACACACAAACAAGAAAAAATATAGTAGACCTACTTTATGACGCATTCAGCAAAGATGACATTCTAAAAGCACAACTTAAAAAGAAAATCAAATCTGGGGAGATATACAAATTCATTTTGGATTTACTTTCCGAAGACCCGCTTATCATAGTAGCTATCGACGAAAAAACCGCAGAGTTACAGGAAGCACTTGTTGACCTTCGAGGTGAAGTCAGAGTTCTGGAATTCAAAACATTCCGTCGGGAAGGCGTCTCCGAAGAGCTTAATGCATATGTTTTCGAACCTATTGTCGGCGCAAAAATACTAGGGGCTGATCGAAGCAATTCTCGCGGAACTGGCCGAGGCATCAGCGGAGCAATGTATGCTCTTTTCGATGCGAAGGGCGTGGATAACGTTACTTATAACGAATGTGAATCACTCGCTCTACGCATAAAGCCGGGTACAAAATTTAATAAGTATCATTTTAGTTGGTACAAAGGAGTGTATAAAAAACGAAATACTGGGGCATCTACTCAAAAACAGCAAGACATAACCGTTACTTACGATGAACAATACCATATCGGTGGAAAACCTGAGCAAATAGTTCGACTTTTTCGCCGCCTCGAAGAATTCTGTATGAATATCGATGCAGGAAATATCGCACGGAACTATCTCGCTAAATACATCAGATACGACTATCAAGGCCACATATTCTGCTGTGTTCACATAGACAAGAGCAAAATACGTATTTGGTTAAAGCTCAAGTACGATGATTTAAACAATCCGCCTTCCTATGCGCGAGATGTGTCTAAGGTCGGCCATTGGGGCACAGGTGATGTCGAAGTAAACATCGCAGATGAAGCCTCTTTAGAAGGTGCAAAGCCGCTGATAAGAAAGTCATTCGAGGAAAACAAGGCCGGCTGATTCGTTGCTCAGTCGAGGAAATCCAATCCTTTCATTTACAAGGGCGTGATTTATCCGCCCTGCAATTTTTATGACCCGGCAATAAAGTAAGCATTCGATGTTAATCTGGGTAATTCAATCAAACGTTTGTTTGAGAAACTGGACGAACGCTGCCCCCCGCCATTTTGATTCTCAAAATGAGACGCGGGGGTCTTCGCTTCGCTACGAAAAAAAATCCGGGAATTTTCAAATTTTTTTTTATTCCTTTTCCCACAAGAACTTATCGATTCGGGGCAGGAAAAAAATATTTCGTAACTCCTTAAAAACCACGCAATTTCACCCTATATATAGAGGAACCTTTGGGTTCTGAGGACGGATGACTGAGGTCGGAGGACGGCCAATCTGTCGTTTGTCTTCTGTCTTCCGAGTATTCGCCCCAGGAGGGCAAGTTTCACGCCAAGAACAGGCACGGCATCAGGAACAGAAGTTCCATTTCGAATTTAATAATAAACTGGATTCCCGCTTGCGCGGGAATGACAAATTAAAACCCTGCCACTCGCCAAGGGCGAAGATGGCAGGGCTAACTATGAAAGCTGGGCCCCAGATAAAAACATTCTGGGGTCTTCGCAAAGCTACGAGAGGAATAAGTATGTCTTCGAAACTAACAATAACGATACCGGTCTGGTTCGACTTTATTTTCACCTGTCCCCTTCTCGCTTTTCGCCTGCTCCGTTTCGGCTACACCTATCGGCGGATTTATTTAGGCGAAGGAGAATGGACGATAGTCGAGCCGATGGATTACTACCGGCTGAAAAATTTCAACTGGTACATCGGCGGAAACGGAAAAGAGTTCTACGCCTTCAGAAATATCAAAATAGGGCCTGGCAAAACTAAAATGGTGAGTATGCACAGGGAGATAATGAACCCGCCGGGTCGTCTTTTAGTTGACCACAGGAACAATGACACCCTCGATAACCGCAGGGCGAATCTGCGCTTAGCCACTCATTCGGAAAACTCGTATAACAGGCCAAAAACCAAAGCCAAGACCACATCGCAATATATCGGCATCTATTTGGAAAAACGCACCGGCAGATGGACCGTCAAAATAAGGGCAAACGGCAAACGCCTGTGGCTGGGCAGGTTCGAGTCGGAAATAGAAGCAGCGAAGGCGTATGACGCGGCGGCGAAGAAATACCACGGGGAATTTGCGCGGTTGAATTTTCCGGAACCACAGATTACACAGATTATTTAACCGCAGAGAACGCCCGCCTTCGTTGATACTACGGCGGGTAAACTTCGTAATGCTCGCAATGACAAACTGGATTCCCGCTTGCGCGGGAATGACAAATAGTAACCCCCTCAATAAATTGAGGGGCTAAATTTTTTAAGGAAACAGTGTAAATCCCGTGTTAATCCGTGTCTGGGAAAAAAACTCTGTGGCCTTACAATCCGTGGAGGGGAAAGAGCGTTGATTTGAGGGTATCGAGGGTGGCGGTGAGGGCGGGCATAACGGCGTCCCGCTGCTGGGAGTTAACGGGGAGTTCTCTATCGCGCAGGCCGCCCTGCCATTCGGTGGTCTGGAGCATAATTCCGCCCAGGAGCATATTGGCGTCAAGCTCACTATCCGCACCGCAGAGCGCAGACCAGGCGAGCGCCCAGGCGCGAACGGTGTTCTCGATATTGTAGCCGCCTCCTCCGGTCATAAGGATGGGTTTTCCGAAGGCGAGCAACTGATGAATTATGTCCGAGTAAACGTTGTTTGTCAGGCGAAGATTCGCAAGCGGGTCGCCGGCGAGGGCATCAGCGCCAAGCTCGAAGACAAAAACGTCGGGTTTGAAGGCGTGGATTAGCGGCAGGACGACGGTTTTGATTGCGAGCATATAGGCGTCGTCGTATGTGCCGATGGGGAGCGGAATATTTACGCAGTAGCCCTTGCCTTTGCCCTTGCCGATTTCGTTTTCGAAGCCGGTGCCGGGGAAGAGGGTTTTGGGGTTCTGGTGAAGCGAAATAGTCATAACGTCGGAGCGTTCGTAGAAAAAGGCGGCGACGCCGTCGCCGCAATGAACATCGACGTCCAGGTAGAGGACTTTTTTACCCTGCTCGGCGAGGACTTCGCAGCCAAGGGCAACGTCGTTTATGTAGCAAAAGCCGGCGGCAAACTCGGGGTGGGCGTGGTGAAAGCCGCCCGAAGGATTGAATGCGAAGTTGACTTTGCCGTCGAGGATGAGTTGCGCGGCGGTAATGGTTGCACCGACTGCCAGAACCGCGTACTCATATACTCCCTTGAAGACGGGGCAATCGGAGGTGCCCAGACCCATACTGAGGGCGTCGTAATCCCAATGGCCTTTTGAGGCGTTCTGGAGGTTGTGCAGATAGCGAGCGGTGTGGAATTTTTTGAGGACGATTCTATCGGCGGGCTCAGGAGGGACTTCGATTCTATCCGGGGCGGCGAGGAGTCCCATTGAATTTATGATGTCGCGTGTTTTTTTTGCGCGTATGGTATTGAAAGGATGTCCCGGCGGATATGAAATTTCTTCGAGCTGGGGCGAATAAATGAAGGCAGCGGGTTTTGTGATCACAACGGTCTCTCTTTATTTATCAGTCAGGTCATAAGATATATTATAAACCTCTCCGTCGAACGTGGTATTAACCTTGAAGCCGGAGTTGTGGAATATGGCGAGCATAGCTTTGTTGCCTGGGAGGACTTTGGCGAAGAATCGTTTGACGCCTCTTTGTTTGGCTATCTTGGTGATGTAATCCAGCAGGTAGGTGCCCATACCTTTTTGCTGCCATTCGTCGTGGACGACGAAAGCGACTTCGGCGGCCTGGGTTTTGGGGTCGAAGAAGTATTGGGCCATAGCGACAATGTGTTCGTCGCCTGAAGGGCCCGGGACGACGCCGACGATGGCGATGTCCTGCTGGTAATTGATATTGGTGAGCTGCTGGACATCCTTGTGTGGGAAGGTCATCGTGTGGGTCATATATCTTGTCTGGACGGATTTTTCGCTGAGGGAGTAGAGCATTTCCGCCAGTTCGTGCTCATCATTTGGTTTGACGGGCCTGAAGAAGATTTCGGTGCTGTCGCGGAGGGTGTCGTAGCGTTCGAGCTCGACGGGGTATCTGACTTTGGCCCAGTCCAGCTCTATCTGGTCTTCATAAATATATTTTTGCGCCTTGGCGGCCTGGATAAGCGAAGTTCTGAAGTTGGGATGAGCGATATTGATGAGGTCGAGGACCCTTTCGCGGATGGATTTGCCG
>Ga0116138_1001138_pt1 | contig 14952 bp, 10 predicted proteins | sample June2015DPH_20_1_2_FD_88971 | JGI IMG/M metagenome (GOLD analysis project Ga0116138, IMG submission 88971) | Peatland microbial communities from SPRUCE experiment site at the Marcell Experimental Forest, Minnesota, USA - June2015DPH_20_150 | ecosystem: Environmental > Terrestrial > Soil >... | reverse complement strand
TGATTCTCTTCTTTGGCTACGTGCGCCGCTATAAGGGACTTCACACCCTTCTGGATGCGATGCCTTCAATTCTGAAATCGATGAAGGTGAAATTGCTGGTCGTCGGCGAATTTTATGATGATGAGCAGAAATACCGTCAACAGATAACCCACAAGGGCCTCCAAAACGATGTGGTCGTCCACTCGGATTATGTCCCCAACGAGGAAGTGAGTCTTTATTTTTCCGCAGCAGATGTTGTTGTCTTGCCCTATGTCTCTGCAACACAGAGCGGCATAGTCCAGATTGCCTATCAATTCGACAAGCCGGTGATCGCGACAGACGTAGGCGGTCTCGCGGAGGTCGTTTTGAACAACCGGACAGGATTCATCGTCAGACCCGAGGCACCGCAGGAAGTTGCAGACGCGGTTGTCCGTTTCTATGAGGGCAAATGCGAAGAAGAATTCGTCAAGAACGTTAGAGAAGAGAAAAAGAAGTACAGCTGGGATAATTTGGTACAAGCGATTGAGAAGTTGACGGAGAGATCGTGACTCGGTAAGTCAAGCACTGGAAGAGCTTGACAGAGAAATGCCAATCGTATCTCGTTGATTCGGCTCGACGCTCAGATCTATATTGCCATAGGCGTTCCCACGAACATATGGTCGAGGGAACCAGCCTGTAACCCTTATCGAGATTTCATCCGAAGAGGAGGACGCTATGGCATATCTGAGAGTGTGGATTCAGATGGTCTGGTCGACAAAGAACCGCGAGCCGTTGATCGACGGCAACGAACTCCGTCACGCGCTGTTCAATCACATCTCTGAAAATGCGGTCAAGAAGGATATCTACCTTGATTGCATCAACGGATCTTGTGACCACGTACATGCACTCGTGTCCCTCGGGCTGGATCAGACCGTGTCGAAGATCGCCCAACATTTGAAAGGAGAGTCTTCTCATTGGTTGAATCAGCAAAACCTTGTCCGACGGAAATTCGAATGGCAGGATAACTTTTTCGCGGCTTCGGTTTCTGATTCCGCAGTCAACCAAGTGAGAATCTACATCAACAACCAGCAAGAGCATCACAGCAAGAAAACATTTTCAGAGGAGTTTGGAGAGTTCATAAAAGTTCATGGATTCTCTGAGAATTCCTCAGAGAGACTGATGGGTTAAAACCCGACTTGTTTTTGGTTTGGTTACCCCGAGCTAAAGCTCGGGGCAATTCAATTCCAGAGACAGTCGCACACTTGCCCCGACCTTGGTATCGAAGAGAATTCCGGAGTCCGAGTGAATCTCGAGGCTCTTTGGCGCTTGCCCGACCCTGAAGTCTAGAAGATCTCTGGAGTCCGAGTAGATATCGAATCCATTATGGTACTTGCCCCGACCTTCAGGTCGGGGAACCAGAACCTCATTCAGTGAGGGTTTTAACCCCCAAAAACTACCGAGCCAGGATTTGGATGATCAGATTTTGGCAAGGGCAAGATTGAAAACAACATAGGCAAAACCGCGAGTGAAATACGATCCCATCAAAAAGGTCTTTGGCGACATCGTCCGTGAAAACGTTCTCCTTCGCAAGCTGTTCTACAAGCTGCTCGGCATGATGTTTCTGCGTGAATGGCATGTGAAGCGCGAGCTGCGTCTGTTGCTCGGCGGCGAGAAAGCGCCAAAACAGATCTATGATGCAGGGTGCGGATTCGGACAGTATTCATATTACTGCGCGACACATTTTCCCGGTTCCTCGATCTATGCAGTCGATGTGAAATCGGAGCAGATCGAAGATTGCACGAAATTCTTCCGCAATGCCGGATTGGCGAATGCGTCGTTTGCCGTCGAAGACCTCACGCAGATACAGCACGAAAACAAATTCGATCTCGCAGTTTCGGTGGACGTGATGGAGCACATCCCGGATGACGTTGGTGTCTTCCGCAATCTGCACCGGAGTCTTCGGCCCGGCGGCAAGTTGCTCGTGAATACTCCGTCTGACCTCGGCGGCTCCGACGCTCACGGGCCTGAAGATGAGAGCTTCATCGAGGAACATGCACGAAACGGCTACGGCGTGGAGGAAATCAGGACGAAGTTGACATCGGTCGGATTCAAGGTGGAGAAAGTCAAATTCGCTTATGGCCCATGGGGGTCTGTCGCCTGGCGCCTCGGCATCAAGTATCCCATGCTCCTACTCAATTTGAGCAAGGCGTTCTTTATTGTCCTCCCCTTCTATTACCTCATCACCCTTCCATTTACACTCCTTCTTATGTATCTTGACTACGCTGGCACGAACAAGGCAGGCACCGGACTCATCGTTATTGCTACAAAGAGCTAGGAGTCACTCAAAGAAATCTCACGCCAAGTCCGCCCCGACAATCCTTCGACTCGCTACGCTCGCTCAGGACGTCGGGGTAAACAAAGACGCAAAACCGATTGTGTAGAATTGTGTGAGAGCAGATTACCCTTTCGCGGCTTGGGCGTCTTTGCCTGCCCGCCGGTGGGAATACCGAGAGGCAGGCGGGCGTGACTTCTTTTCGCACGAATAGGGCTGAATTCCGCATTTCATCGTCTAATGTTCAATAGGTTGTGAAGAAAGTCCTTATTGTCACATATTACTTCCCGCCCTCAGGGGGACCCGGCGTTCAGCGCGTGCTGAAGTTCGTGAAGTACCTGCCGGAATTCGGCTGGCAGCCCGTGGTGCTCACGGTTCAGGATGGCGACTATCCAGCCCGCGACGAATCACTTCTGGCTGAAATCCCGCAGCACGCGATTGTCTACCGGACGAAGATCTTCGAACCGTACCGCCTCTACCGCAAGCTGACGGGAAAAGCAGCGAATACGCCGGTCGATGTCGAGAATATTCCGCAAGGCGGCAAGAAAAAATCGCTGACAGAATCTCTGGCTGAGTTTGTCCGCTCCACATTCTTCATCCCCGATGCACGCATCGGGTGGTATCCTTACGCTGTTCCCCAGGGGCTCAAGATCATCAAGGAGCAGAACATCGAAGCCATCTACTCCTCGTCACCCCCATACACCACCTCGGTCATCGCAAGGAAACTGCATCGTGCAACAACGATTCCCTGGGTTGCCGGCTTCCGCGATCCATGGACGGGATTCCTCTCGACGCCCGACCGATGGTTCATCCCTCGTGCAATCGATGAACGTCTGGAGCGCGCAGTGTTCAATGATGCGAACGCCATCGAAGCTGCCTGGCGCGGCATCTTGAAGGATGTAACTGGAAAAGTACCCGGTATCGATCAGAAGAAGTTGGTATATCATCCAAACGGATTCGATCGTGAGGACTACCCTACGCTGAAATTAAAGAAGAACAAACGCTTCACAGTCACTTACACCGGTTCGATGTACGGCAAGCGAAACCCCAGGACTTTTCTGCAGGCAGTTGAAGGATTGGTGAGCGACGGGAAGGTCGATCCCCGTAAGATTCATCTCAAGTTCATCGGCCGCTTTGGCTCTGAAGTGCGCGAGATGCTGGCGCGGTCATCGATCCATGATTCGATCGAAGTGATCTCGTATCTCCCGCACAGCGAAAGCGTGGAGGCGTTGCTCCGCTCCGACGCGCTGCTGCTCATCGTCGACGAGGCAGATGGGAGTGATGAGATTGTTCCAGGAAAGGTGTTCGAATACATCGGCGCGCAGCGCCCGATCATTGGACTTGCTCCGGAGGGAGCTATCGCGGGCTTGATGCGTGAGACACGCTCGGGTCTCGTGGCTGCGAATCAGGACATTCCTGCAATACAAGCCGCATTCATTGAATGTTATGCCAATTTTCTCTATCATAAGCCAAATTTCGAACAGGATCGGGAGGCAGTGAAGCAATATGATCGGAGAGAAATCACCCGCCAGTTAGCGGCGCTTCTTGATGCTCTCAGCCCCCGTCACTAACCCACCCCCATTATCTCATGAGCAAATCACACAAAGAACGAACTGGCGGTCGACAGACTGCTGGCGAAACGCCGCTGATTCCCGAGCGCTACCAGCACTTCGCTGCAATCGCGCTCCTGTTTCTCAGCCTCGTTATATTCTTCAATCAGCTGATTTTTGGCGGCAAAATGTTTACCGAGGTCGACTTCCTGGCGAGCCGGAGCTTCGACACGTTTCTTTCGGACGCCAAGCAACAGGGAATCTTCCCTCTGTGGAACCCCTACATTTTCTGCGGTATGCCATCCTACGGCAGCCTGACAGTTGGCGGCGACCGGCTCTTTGATATCTCAGCGCAGATCCTCACAAACGCCTCAACCGCGTTCAGTTACATCATCCTGAACCCCTCCGAAGGCTGGGTTTTATTTTTCTACATGGTCTTCGCCGCTGGAATATATCTCATTACGTTCGAAAAGGTGAAAAGCAAGTTTGCCGCGTTTATCGCCGCGTTTTCTGCGACGTTTTCGATGTACATCATCATCTGGGTGATGAGTAACCATAACACCAAGATCGCCGTCATGGCCTTTTTTCCTTACATTTTCTATACGATTGAGCGGCTGCGTCACAAATTCAGCTGGCTTCTCGCTCTCCTGCTTGTGGTCTTACTGCATTTCACGTACATGCCGAGTCACATCCAGATGATTTTCTACATCTACCTTACGCTCGGCGTCTACTTCCTCTTCTTCCTGATCAGATCTCTTCTTAAAAAGAAGGATCCACAGACCGGAACAGACGAGTCGTCAGCGTGGAAGGGTCTTATCAGAGCAGGCGTCGTCCTTGTTCTAGCAAGCGCTCTGGCGTTCGCAATGGACGCCGACAAATACATTTCAGTCCTCGAATACAATCCCTACTCCATGAGAGGTTCGAACGCCATCGTCACCAAGAACGAGCCGGGCGATACTAAGACGGTTCAGGGTGGTCTCGACTACGATTACGCTACAAGCTGGTCCTTCGCTCCCGGCGAGATGCTGACGTGGCTTGTCCCTTCGTGGTACGGATTCGGACAGGTGGATTACAAAGGCCTCTTTTCAAATAATCAGGAGATGTCGGCCAATTTTTATTGGGGACCTCAACCATTTACTCATGCGCCTCAATACATGGGCCTTATCGTCCTGATTCTCGCTGTATTCGGATGCGTGAAGAACAGGAAAGATCCCTTCGTGCAATTCCTGGGGATCATGATTGTCTTTTCGCTTCTGATCGCGTTTGGGAGAGAGTTGCCATTTCTCTACGATCTGATGTACCGGTACTTCCCGTTCTTCAACAAGTTTCGTATTCCGTCGATGATCCTTGTGATTATCCAGATCTTCGTCCCGATTCTGGCGGCATACGGGATTGCGTCATTCGTGCGCGAGCGGAATCAACTTCGGGGAGCAGAACTTCAGAAAAGAAAGAAGTCCATCCTTGTCTGGGGCGGCGCCCTTGTTGGCGTCTTCGTCCTGCTTTCCCTGACATTCGAAAGTTTGCTTCCACGACAAGCGTTGCAGAATGTTCTCGCTCCCATTGCCCAACAAAATTTGCCGCGGGACCGGGTAGTCGAGCAATTCATGCGCCAGGTTCCCGCACAATATATATCGGAAGCTTCTTCAACGCTCACAAAGATGGCGACCAACGATATGTATATCGCCATTGTTCTCCTCATCGTGACGTTTGGAGCGCTGTACATCTTCATTCAGAATCAAATGAAGTACACGACCTTCATTGTCGTCCTCACGCTCGTGATCGGCTTCGATCTGTGGCGAATCGACGTGAAGCCTATGGAACCGCACGATAAATCCGTGCGACAGCAGGCATTCGCGACTCCTGAATACGTCAAGTACCTGCAGCGCGATACGACACTCTATCGCGTCCTGGAATTCCAGAACGGTCGCCCACCCTACAACAACATGCTCGCCTACTGGCGCATTCAAAGCGCGTATGGCTATCAAGGGGCCAAGATGCGTGCGTATCAGGATATGGACGACGTGATCGGGATGGGGAACCCTATGCTGTGGGGACTGATGAACGTGAAATACATCATCACGAACACGCCGGATTCGAGCGCTGCGATCGGCCTCGTTTACAATGGCCGCGATATGAAAGTGTACGGTAATCGATTTCTGCTTCCGCGCGCGTTCTTCGTCAATCGGTACGAAGTCGCAGACGGCCTGACGATTCTCAACAAGATCAAGGACATGGCATTCAATCCCCGCGACGTCATGTACTTCATGGAAGACCCGAAAATCTCCGTTGAGCCAGCTAATCCGGCAGCAGTCGCGGACATTGTTCACTATGGCATTCAAGACCTCGAGATGAACGTCAGGACTGGAGGCAACAACCTCCTCTTCCTGAGCGAGGCCTACTACCCGGTCGGATGGAAGGCATTCCTCGACGGCAAGGAAATCCCGATTTACCGGGCGGACTATTTGTTCAGAGCGGTTGTCGTACCGGCGGGTCAGCACAAACTCGTGATGAAGTTTGAGCCCAAAGGATTTTACCTCGGCAAGAACCTGAGTCTCGCCGCAAACATTCTTGTATTGGGAGGGCTGGGGTTCTTCGGCTTCGATTATTGGCGCAAGAAAAAAACACCAAAACAGGCCGATGAACAGGCTAAGGCGTAACCATTCGGCCAGGCGTGGGGCGTAGCGATGTGTGGCATTTGCGGCATCTATAAGTATGGCAACCCGAACCAGGGGTTCGATGAGGCCCTTCTCGTCAGAATGAGCGACAGCATCAAGCATCGCGGTCCTGATGACTCGGGCACGTTCGTTTCCCCCGATCACCGCGTTGGGTTCGGCTTCCGGCGTCTCTCCATCGTCGATCTCTCGCCCGCCGGCCACCAGCCGATGTTCACACAGGACAAATCCGTCAGCATTGTCTTCAACGGCGAGATCTACAATCATCTCGTCATACGAAAAGACCTCGAGGCAAAGGGATACAAGTACCGCTCGCGCTCCGACACCGAAACGATCCTGTACGCGTATCAGGAGTACGGCCTGAACTTTGTCCACAAGCTGCTCGGCATGTTCGCGCTGGCATTGTGGGATGAGAAAAAACGGATCCTTGTTCTCGCGCGTGACCGTATCGGGATCAAGCCGCTCTATTACACGATTGGCGACGGCCAGTTCATCTTCGGTTCGGAGATCAAGGCGATTCTCCAGCATCCGTCCGTGTCCCGCGAACTTGATCCACAGGCGATGGATGCGTACCTGACGTTTCTCATCAGTCCCGCTCCACTGACGCTCTTCAAGAACATCCGTAAGCTCGAGCCAGGACATTTTATGGTCGTCGGGCAGGATGGAGTCCAGAGAGACGAGCAGTACTGGGACCCGGTTCCATTCGGCGAGCAGCCGTCGATAGATATCGACGGGACTCCGATTCCGCATTCAACGCTTGTTCAAAACGCGGCGGGAATGACGGAGGAATCGTGTATCAGCACGATTCGGTCGCTTCTCAAACAGTCTATTAAAGACCGGATGATGAGCGATGTGCCGTTCGGCGTTTTCCTCAGCGGCGGGATCGATTCGAGCACAAATGTCGCGTTGATGGCCGAGCTGATGGACCGTCCGGTGGATACGTTTTCAGTCGGCTTCAGAGACCTTGAAAAGTACAACGAGCTCGGCTATGCACGGCAGATCGCCAATGAGTTCAAGACGAATCATCATGAGGTGATCATTGATCAGAAGATGGCCTTCGATTTTCTTCCGAAGCTCATCTACCATCAGGACGAACCGCTTGCTGATCCGGTCTGCATTCCCCTTTATTTTGTTTCCAAGCTTGCACGCGACAACGGGACGATAGTCGTTCAGGTCGGCGAGGGGAGCGACGAGCAGTTTGCCGGCTACCAATCGATGCTCCGCGAGCTGCGGTTCTACAACACGGCATGGAAGGCGTACGGGGCACTCCCTGGCTTTGCGAAGTCGTTCATCTACGGAGCGGCAGCGCTGTTTCTGGAAAGGAAGCAGGAATACCTGGCGCTCGATTACATCCGCAAGGGGTTGAAGGGAGAAGAGCTATTCTGGGGAGGCGCAATCAATTTCACCGAAACGCACAAGCGTTTCCTGCGCGATGGCCAGCGGAAGACTGATCAGCAGTTCCTCCAAGCCCTTGTGAAGAGCTGGCACGACGAGCTGCTCCGGCGCGATCCCGGAGCGGACTATCTGAAGCGAATGATCTACCTTGAGTTCAAAAACCGTCTGCCGGAGCTTCTCCTGATGCGTGTCGACAAGGTATCCATGGCTACCTCCGTCGAAGCAAGGGTTCCGTTCCTCGATCACCGGCTTGTCGAGTACTCTATGACGATTCCTCAGGATTTCAAGATCAAGAACGGAGAACCGAAATACATCCTGAAGAAAGCGGTGGAGGGAATTGTTCCGAACAACATCATCTACCGGAAAAAACAGGGATTTGCCGCTCCTGTGAGCGAATGGTTGAGGAATGAATGGTCGACCTACGCTGAGAACACGATCCGGGAATCGACACTTGTGAAGCAGGGGATTTTGCAGTACGGTTTCATCAAATTGATGATCGAAAGTCATCGCGGGCGGAAGGTCGATGCCGGCCAGAATATCTGGAACCTGCTGAACCTTGTTCTGTGGCACAAGTACTGGATAGAGGGGAAAGAGATTTAAGAACGTGGTGGTCTAGCAGTAACAGTTCGAAACACGAATCTCTAAACTCGAAACTCTAGACAAATCCGAAATACGAAACTCGAACCTCAAAACTTCCTCGGCTAGGAACTTTTTGTATTTCGTGCTTAGGATTTCGGATTTCTTTCGGTTTTCGATATTCGGATTTAGGATTTCATTTTGTGATTTCGAATTTCCTTAGGATTTCGGTATTCGGATTTAGGACTTTTATCCGACTAGTAATCGACCATGATTGACACGAGCGACGAAGCATTGAAAGAGCAAATACGAGAGTACTGGAACGCTCACCCTTGCGGCACGCAATTTACGCACCTCGAGTGGGGATCGAAGCAATTCTTCGACGAGGTCGAGAGGTTCCGGTACGACACGCAGCCCTTCATGCGGAAGCTGATGGAGTTCGACAACTTCCGCGGTAAGCGGCTGCTGGAAATCGGTTGCGGTCTGGGCACGGACCTGCTCCAGTTCGCTCGGGGAGGCGCAATTGCAACCGGAGTCGATCTTACGCCTGCAAGCATTGAGCTTGTGAAGAAGCGGTTCGCTCTTGAAGGAATTCCCGTGGACGCAAGGGTTGCCGACGCGGAGAATCTCCCTTTTCCGGATGCATCATTCGACGTCGTATACTCCTTCGGAGTTCTTCACCATACGCCGAACACACAGAAGTCGATCAACGAGGTGTATCGAGTTCTTAAGCCCGGTGGCCGCATTATCATCATGCTCTACCACAAAGATTCCGTCCATGTGTATCTGGGGGCTCCCCTTTTCAAGATTACGCACAAGTTGCGCGCTGGCGCACGATCACTGGTGGAGGATTGGGTCCGGGTGTATGATGGAGCTGAGAATCCGCTGGGAAAAGCGTATTCGAAATCAGAACTCCGAAAAATGTTCTGGCGGTTCAAGGACCTCAGCTTCGCTGCCTGTGACCCGATTCGCCGCAAATACCCGGCCGCGGTCAACTGGATCAATCAAAAACTCCTGAGCCGGCAATGGGGATTCTGGCTGGTGATAAAAGGAACAAAAGCGTGAGACGTAAGACGTTAGACGTGAGATGAAAGCAATGTAGGCCCGACATTCGTGTCGGGGATCCCGGAATTCCTTCCGGGGGGAACCAAGGAGACGAATGAGCACAATCAAATTTGCGATCATTGGGTGCGGACGGATCGCTCAGCGCCATGCGGAGCACATCAGCACAATGGCGAATCTGGCAGCCGTGTGCGACATCAAGCGACAGCGCGCGGATGCACTCGCAGCGAAATACAAATGCCGTGCATATGGAAGCATCGATGAGCTGTTGGCGGGTGAAACCGGCGTCGACGTTGTCTCTATTTGCACTCCCAACGGACTCCACGCTGAGCACACGATCAAGGCGCTGCGAGCCGGGAAGCATGTAGTGTGTGAAAAACCGATGGCGCTGCGCGTTGCCGACTGTCGAAGAATGATTGAGGAAGAGGCACGAAGCGGCAAAAAGCTCTTTGTTGTAAAGCAAAATCGATTCAATCCACCGATTGCCGCGCTGAAAAAAACAGTCGATGAGGGACGACTTGGCCGCATCGTCAATGTCCAGCTCAACTGCTTCTGGAACCGCTCGGACGCATACTACAAGGAATCGGACTGGAAGGGCTCACTTGATCTCGACGGTGGCACTCTGTACACACAATTCAGCCATTTCATCGACCTCTTGATCTGGATGGTCGGCGACATCGGAGCTCTTCATGTTCTTACAGGAAATTTCTTCCATCAATCGACGATCGATTTCGAAGACACAGGGGTTGTTGCGCTGGAGTTCACAAACGGCGCTCTCGGCACCATCAACTACACGGTGAACAGCTACAAGAAGAACATGGAAGGATCGATTACGCTCTTCGGCGAGAAGGGGACAGTCAAGATCGGCGGGCAATACCTCAATGCTCTCGAATATCAATGCATTGAAGGATACGAAATCACGAACGTTGCACATTCCGCCCCGGCCAATGATTACGGCTTCTACCAGGGCTCGATGTCGAACCATGACAAGGTGTACCAAAACGTGCTCGATGTGCTGACCAATAACCACGCGGTTGCGACCAGTGGCCTCGAGGGATTGAAAACCGTTGAAGTGATCGAACGAATCTACGCACAAGCGAACATCGGCCCGAGGACGTAATCTATGGACTACAAAGTGTATCCGAATGTTCAGATAGGTAAGAACGCGGTCATCGAAGAGTATGTCATCATCGGTGTTCCGCCCCGTGGCAAGAAACCAGGAGAGCTCCCCACGATTATCGGAGACGACGCCGTCATCCGCTCGCACACGGTCATCTATGCGGGGAACAAGATTGGGAACAACTTCCAGACCGGGCACCACGTTCTCGTCCGCGAAGAGAATGAATTTGGCGACAACGTAAGCATCGGCAGCTCGTCGGTCGTCGAGCACCACATCCGGATGGGGAACAACGTGCGCATCCATTCTCAGGCATTTGTACCGGAAATGTCGATCCTCGAAGACGGCGCATGGATCGGGCCGCAAGCGGTCATCACCAATGCCGCCTATCCTCTCTCCCCTAACGTCAAGAATGAGCTCAAAGGGGCTCATGTAAAGAAAAACGCAAAGGTCGGTGCAAACGCGACGCTGCTTCCAGGTGTGACCATCGGCGAGAATGCCCTGGTAGGTGCCGGAGCAGTGGTCACGAAAGATGTCCCCCCGAACAAAGTCGTGGCGGGGAACCCGGCGAAGGTTATCAATGATGTGTCCAACCTTCCGTATGAAGAGCGCCGATGAAGATTCCGTTGGTTGACCTGAAAGCTCAGTACGCAAGCATCAAGCCAGAAATTGACGTCGCCGTTCAGCGCGTGCTGGATGAAACGGATTTCATCAGTGGAAGCGCTGTGTCGGAATTCGAAAAATCCTTCGCTGCATATTGTGGAACCCGTTCTGCGGTCGGCCTGGCAAATGGCACAGATGCTTTACAGCTGTCGTTGCTTGCCCTCGGTGTGGGGAAAGGTGATGAGGTTATCACCGCCGTCAACACGTTTATTGCAACCTCTGAAGCTATCTCCGCGACAGGTGCCCGACCCGTATTCGTCGACAATGATCCTCAGACATACACAATCGACATCAGGAAGATTGAAGAAAAGATTACGCCGCGCACCAGAGCGATCATCCCCGTACATCTGTATGGTCAGCCTGCATCAATGGACGCGGTCAATGAGATTGCTGCACACCACAACCTGGCTGTGGTCGAAGACGCCGCTCAGGCTCACGGAGCCATCTTCAAAGGCAAGACTGTGGGAACAATGGGCAGACTGGCGGGCTTTAGTTTCTACCCCGGCAAGAACCTCGGTGCATACGGGGATGCCGGGGCGATTGCGACAAACGACGAGGCGCTTGCCAACAAAGTTCGCATGCTTGCGAACCACGGCCGGCTGAAAAAATACGAGCACGAAATCGAGGGCTACAATAGCCGCCTCGATACGCTTCAGGCAGCAATTCTTTCTGTGAAGCTGCGTCATCTTCGCGCGTGGACAGAAAGACGCCAGCAGAATGCATCTACCTATTCAAAACTCCTTGCAGGCACACCAGACATTGTCACGCCTGTTGTTCACGCTGGTGCTACTCACGTATACCATTTGTATGTCGTGCGCGTTCAAGAACGCCAGAAGGTCCAGCAAGCGCTCAAGGAAGAGGGGATTGCCACGGGTATTCATTATCCGATTCCCCTCCACATGCAGCCAGCTTATAAACACCTGGGACTTCCGACTGGATCATTTCCCGTCGCGGAGCGCTTTGCCGGCGAGATTCTGAGTCTGCCCATGTACCCCGAGTTGTCAGCCGATCAGATTGCATTCATTTGCGATACACTGATCAAGGCTTGCCATTCGTCTACTGCCAGCAAACCGGTTTAATCGATGGCCTCATCCTCGACCCCTCAAAGTCCGAACTCCGGGACCGGCACCTTCCTTAAGAATAAAGACATCGTCATTATTTCGATTTCCGATTGGGAGGGGCCAAAACGGATCCGGCAGTTCTTGTCGGAAGAGCTGGCGCGACATGGAAACAGAGTGTTATTCGTCGAGTCTCAGTACACCCTTTCGAAGTTCCTTCAGAAACCGAGCCTCTCCCGCGCTTTTCGGTTCCTTAAGGGGCCACGCCGTCTGTTTGAGAATCTCTATCTCCTCGCCACATTTCCCTTCATCCCCGGCGGCGAATTCAGCGCCGGTATCAGCCGGACAAATTGGAATCTCGAGCGATCGTTTCTCCGACAGGCGATGAAACACTTGGGATTTCGTGATCCCCTTCTCTGGATTTTTGCGTACAACGCCAGTCCGCTGATCGGAAAAATGGGAGAATCCCTCTCACTCTACTTCTGTAACGATGCCTTCAGCCTCCTTGTAGATTCAAAATCGCTTCAGGAGCGAATCGAGCTGCTCGAGCAGGAAGTGATGGGAAAGGTTGATATTGTTTTTACTGTTTCAGACAAACTATCGGAAGAGAAATCCAAGTTCCATAAAGCCGTTCATACCATTTGTCACGGTGTCGATTATCCGCTTTTCGAGCGCGTTGCCGAATCAGGAGCCGGCCGGCCGGTTGATATGCCCTCCGGGAAGCCTGTCATCGGGTACTCAGGGGTCATTCGCTATATGCTCGACCTTGATCTCATTCGATTCCTTGCAGATCAAAAACCGGACTGGGACTTTGTCCTTGTAGGTCCTGTGACCGAGAGCCGATCTGCGTTTTACACCCAGATCGAAAACCTCAAGCGGCGCTCAAACGTTCATTTCCTTGGACCAAAACGCCCCGAAGAGCTGCCATCATACGTCAATTCATTTGATGTCTGCCTTCTTCCGTATGTTAAAGGAGAAGTCTCCAACTATTACGCTGCACCGCTCAAGTTCTACGAGTATCTGGCAGCCGGTAAGTGTGTCGTGTCCACCGTTGGAATTAAAGAGTACGATCGCGACGTTGTCATCAACTGCACATCCCCACAAGAAGTGCTCGCCGCCATCGTCGATGCTCTTTCCAACGATTCGGCTGAGCTTGCTCAGAAACGGAAAGAGATCGCGAAACGAAATAGTTGGTCAGAACGAGTCCGTCAGATCGATGCCATACTCGCTGCCGGATCGAAATGATCGCTACACCGTCTAAGAGATTATGAAAAACATAAACCAAGAAGACGCCGGGGGCACGAAGCCAGAAGTTGTTTTCCTTCCTTACTTTTTGTGCCTTTGTGGTAAGATCGCTTCTCAAAGCTTATGAGCATGGGAATTCTCGGACGTAATTTTCTCCATACAGCCGTCTCGAACTTCGTTCTGAAGTTCGTCGTCGGCATGGTCATTGCCGTTGTAACCGGCAACGCTCTCGAGCCGGCAGGGCGCGGAGAGTACTTCCTTCTCGTCCTGATCATAACCACGATGACGACTGTGTTCAACTTTGGCGTTCCCGGCACGAACACCTATTTCACGGCACAGAAGAAATTCAGTCCCGCACAGCTCACGCGAGCGTCAATCATTCTCACGATCCCGATCAGTATCTTGAGCTTCGCTCTCCTGTACTTGATGTACGCTCTACGGCTCAATTTCCTTTTCCCGACAGACAAGCTTACGCCCGCGGTGGTTGCTTCGCTGGGGATCATTCCTGTCGTTCTCTACACACAGTTCGCGCAAGGCATTATCGTCGGCGAAAACAAAATCACGCTGAACAACTACATATCCCTCAGCAGCCAAGGAGCCCTCGCCATTACGCTCACAATTCTATATTTGATTCATGTCCTGACGGTGACGATCGCGATTGGGCTGTATGCGGCCAGTTTTCTTCTCGCCCTTGGTATCATCATCTACACTTCGTTTCCACCGTTGGCTGAAGTTTTTCGTGCGCGTCTTCATTGGAGCGAGTACCGGGAATTGATTGGATTCTCCGCCACAATCCACATCGGAAATCTGGCGCAGTTCTTCAACTATCGTCTCGATGCGTTCATCGTCAGCTATTTTCTCGGACTCGCGGCTGTCGGTATATACAGTTACTCGAAGACCTTCGCCGAGTCCGTATGGCTCCTGTCTGCTTCGATGGCCGCCGTTCTTTTGCCAACACTTGCAGGACAGCATGCTCATTCCAAAATGATCGCGGTCAAGGCAGTCGTTGCGACGTTCGCGGTTTCTATAGCTGCCGGACTCGCTGCGTTCCTGGTCGGGCCACCGGCAATAAGAATTCTTCTTCCCAAGTTCGTAGGCTCGATCAACCCGTTTCTTTTCCTCCTCCCCGGCGTGGTTATTTTTTCCCTCACCAATGTTCTCGCGACATACCTGACAGCCGCTGGAAAGCCCGGCTACAATGCCGCCATAGCGTTTATTTCGTTTCTATTCACGGTCATTTTTGATATTTTGTTAATTCCAAGGTATGGTATGTCCGGAGCCGCTTTCGCCTCCGGTATTTCGTACACGATGTCGTCAATTATGA
>Ga0116138_1001116_pt1 | contig 15153 bp, 14 predicted proteins | sample June2015DPH_20_1_2_FD_88971 | JGI IMG/M metagenome (GOLD analysis project Ga0116138, IMG submission 88971) | Peatland microbial communities from SPRUCE experiment site at the Marcell Experimental Forest, Minnesota, USA - June2015DPH_20_150 | ecosystem: Environmental > Terrestrial > Soil >... | reverse complement strand
TATCACAAACTGCCCCGTCAGGTTAGAGACAAACCCCGAGCCTTGCACTTCTGCGTAGTAAGGCTGCCCGAAGAAGTCGTACTGAACTATTATTCCTTGAACCACGACTACAGAGCTTTTGATCTGCTCATACAACTGAGACAGTGAGAAATTCTCTCCTAGAAAATAGGTGATGTTCTGGTAGGTGACGTTTTGTGTGAATGAGTTGATCGTTGATTGGAGATTTGAAACCTGCTCTTCGAGAACCGAAATGCGACTCTGGAGATCACTGATCTGGCTCGAAACGTTCGCCGTTGATTGTAGAGCCGAAACCTGGTTTTCGAGAACCGACAAGCGGCTCTGAAGATTAATGACTTGAGTCGAAACGTTCGTCGCTGATTGTAGAGTCGAAACGTTGTTTTCGAGAGTTGAAACCTGGTTTTCGAGAGCTGAAATGCGACTCTGGAGATCATTGTTTTGGTTCGAAAGGGTGAAGCTGCTTATCGCGTAGCCGAGTGTTCCCCCTGCCAACAGACAGATGATGACTGCTGCGATCAAAGCTGTGGTTAAGCGCGACACTTTTGGTTTTTGAGGTAATTCCATTTACAATCCTCCTTTCCATGGTTGCAGTCTCTTCCCAAGAAGAATGGAATATTAAACCGTTTCTCAGAATCTGACCCAATTCTATCCCTAATCCAATCATGCGCATGTTGGCCATGACAGCGAGAACCCGAAGGACACATCCATCATCGAAGTTCGAGCGCGCTAAACGAGGATTAACGTGAAAGTCCATGCTTTTGTAACAATTTTGCTGTAACAATTCGTAACAATTCATTTTTTCTAGGAATTCACAAAAAGACAATTGACGCAACATGCTTTTTTGAGTTTTTGTGACACTCTGTTTTTGTGACCAGTTCTTTGCGAATTAAGCTCCTTTTCGCGTTAGCACAATGAACTATTCGCGAGAATGCGTTAACGCGCGTTAACGCCAAGTTTTTGCAACGTGAACCAAAAGTATTTTATTCTCACAGCACGCGCGCTACTCTAGTGTTTGGTGTCGTGACTGTATGGTGCTTCTTTTGTGCTTGTTCTGTCTGGAGCAACAAACGGATATTGCTGACGAAAGCAAGACGCCTAAGGCAGCGCGCTGAAGAATTGATTAGGATAATGAATTCTGGAACTTAAGGTGTTTCAGCATTGTCGCACGCTAATTGCGATTCACCAGAAGCTTTTAGCATGACTGACCTTCACATTAAGCTCAAAGAGAGAAGTCAAGTTGAGCAATTTTAAGGCATCGAACAAGGCTGAGGCAGGTAGACAGCTAGAAAAAGTCAATAACCAACTCAAAGCGGAGTATTCAAAAAACAATCATATTGACACAATACTGCTATTGCTCTGCCTCGAAGATGCAATTAACAATTTGGAGATAAAGTTCCTCAAGTTCAACCTGACGAATGGTTTAGAAAAAGAGGAACATGAAGATTTTGTTCTTTCAATGTTTCAGTTCATGGCCGAATGGTACAACGTAGTAAACACTATTCTTAACACTGTTATCAAAAACGATTCCTTCGTACCACTGAAAATTCGTCAACTTCCCCAATTTATGTTCGGAATCACCCTCCAACAAAATGTCGATGATTACCTAATAGGCCTAGGTAAGGAAGGAGAAATCGGTGAAAAAGATTGGGTGATTAAAAAACCCCGCTATTTCTTAAATCGAATTCCAGGATGGTTTTTCATCGTCATCAAAGGAGGCGAACACAAGTCTGTTGAAAAGAGAATGAAAGCAATTCTCGAACTAAGAGATCTTTGTTACAAACAGGGCCTCTTGGAAACAATGCTCCGTGGGGCACCTGAGGGAACTACAGTTGAATTTGATGATACAACTGGTTTGAGAAAGATCACTCTGCCTGATGGGAGTGCCGTGGAATCGATACTTGAAAGAGAAGGTATTACGCCAAGGATAATAGAGAATAGTGCAACAGTCTTTGATTGGAACTCATTTTTCAGAGAAACTGCAGCCGAGAATTTCAAAATAGTCGATATGGGTAAGGGTAAAGAAAATTTGGAGATCTTGAGAAGAGAAGACAAAGAGATCTACAAGTCTTACAGTTCCATCAAGAATTATTCTTACACATTCAAGCAATCCTTCGGAATTGACTTTCAGATTTTTTTTGAAATAACCTCGGAAATTACATATCTGTGCTACAAAACATCCATACGATAGGAATTTGGAAATACTCCGAACTCATTAGAGAGAGGGAACTTGGTTGCTTTGGCCTCGCTAATATTACAAAAACAATTCAGCTCCTCAAAGGAAAGTTCAAAAGTTCATTTCTCGGTTTCATTGCAGTCGATGACTACATATTCACGAGTTTCAGAAGGCTTACTGGTTCGAGACGGATTTTACTAGAAGAATGTTTTGGAGAATTACTGAATAATGATTTCAAAGGTGATGCCTTTGAGCAAGCATGTAGGCGTGTTATGATAGAGCAAGGACTGCACACGATTCCAAACAGAGTTGAGATTAACGAACCAACAATCCCGCTTGAAGTTGCTCATGGTCTATGGGGAGAACAGAAGAAAAAAACAGATATAGACGTAATATCAAGCAAAAACAACTGCTTGCTCGTCATTGAGTGTAAAGAGATAAAAGACAAAGCACTCGACCGCCACAAACTCAAACATTTTAGACGATTCTGTCTTGAGCATTTTTACAGAGCAATGTGGATAAAGAACAATCCAAGCAGATTCGAAAGTTATGTCGGAAAGGACTTAGGCACTGCACTTGGGGTTGACAAAACAAAACCAGTTTTCATCCTTCCATTTCTCGTCACGAATATCGCAATACAATTCGAAGAGCTCATGGGAACCACATTAATCTCGTTCCTTGAACTAAAAGAAATGGTTTCAAGCCAAGATTTCAGAATAGAAAACTCCGGTCAGGACTCTGGCATCTTAGACATCAATATCAAACAGCGGCAGGTAAGAGTTCCGTGGCTATTAATAAAAGAACTCGAAATTCCTAAGTGTGTGAAACAAAAGCTGACTGTGCCTAAGTATCCCGACCATGATTCGAACCAAAGACCATAGTTCTCGTTGCAAGACGGTATGTGACAAAGTTACTTTGCAACGCGCGCACTCACTTCGTTCGCAAATTGAACCATAACCTTGTCCTTTCTGCGAAAAGCGCTCCTCATAGCTTGCAAGGGGATTGCACTCATCCTTTAGCCCATAAAGCGGCGAGAATCTGCACAACCACGCTAACGACTGGGACCACGTATTTTACGATAGATTTGGAACGCTCTTTTATCCATTCAGTCCTGGATTCAGTCTTCGTCGCTGCTTCAACATCGTTCGATGTCACGCGTTCAGTTTTTGTCATCCGAATAAGGGCGAACAAAAATTCCTTGAAGTTGACTTCGCTTTTTTTCTTTCCTAATGCCTCAAGCATGTCCTTCAGAGCTTCCAATGTTCTTCTTTGGTCTTTTCGCGTGCCACTCAGAACCGCTACGACGGCTGCGTCGTAATATACTTTTACGTTCGTTAAGACTGGACGATTAGGTTGAGAAGACATAAGCTTGCTGTAGACACGCAGACTGTCCATTAACCACACCAAATCAGACAGGGTTTTGCTTTTCTCAACAGGCGTTGAATACTGGGTGAGTTTTTCAAAACCCCCGATTGCGGCTCTCAGGCCCAGTTTGACCTGCTTATAATTGTTGACTATGCCTAACGAGATCGGCAAGAGAAAGAAATAGGACCAAAAGACAAAAGCGTAGAGGTACAAGAGAGGGAGTATTGGTTGTTTCACGCCAAGGTAGCCAAGGAGATAGATTAGAAATGGAAGCGAGAGGAACGCAGCAAATATACAAATTGCGATCCTATTGAGCATTTTTCGCGTCCGAAGGATAAATACTGGGCATCTTTCCTCCTTAACGACCTCGTGAATCATCACCCGGTAGATCAGTATGACGCCCACTTCGGTCAATATCAAGGCGAGGAGCGGCGCAGCTAATATGAATAGAATAGGAACGTAGTAGAGTAATAATACTCCCAGAAAGCCCCCGAGGAGAACTGTCAACACACCAGGTAGCGCAATAATAAATGCTATAGATATGGCCTGGAGATGCCTTTCAAAGAAATTGAAGGCCTTGCTCGGGAAAAGCGCAGCAAGAACAAAAGGAAATGACAACGAACTTATCGTGATGGAAATTAACAGTCCAAAACCTGCAAAGTAAGAAAGCAGAAAAATTGCAAGACCTACGACCGCAACTACTATTAGCTTGGCAAGCACACGTTTTGTTCTTGACATCCTGTGATTACCTACCGCTTGATTGAATTATAACGTTTCCTAACATTGACAACGCACCCGGAATGGGACGAAGACTAACTAACGGGAGGAAGCACTTGGCTCTGAGTCAACTCATCTATAATCACCTTGGCCAGCAACACACCTTCTGGCACTAAAACTTAAAGTAACCAGAATAAAGCTCTCTTTATTGAGGGTCGTGTTTGGGTTATCTTTGGAAAGTTGTCGGTTTGTGGGGCTCGCTCCTTGTGATATCATTAATACTGGCGGCCTCAACTGAATGGAATCAGACCATCGAAGGTCTAACTATTGGCATCGTTGCAGGATTCTTGCCGTCTTTTCTCCTAGCAGTTCTTACCAATGTAAGAGACTGGAACTTGGAGAATGTGGAGAAAATCTATGCCCCTTTGATGAGTGAAATTGAGGGACTTTTTGTTTACTTCTCAGGAAGCAAACAGTTCGATGCCAATACGCTATTTGATTATGGAGAACCAACATGATCGGGTCAAGTTTAATCGACTCAACCAAAATTATGAAGAAATAATCAAGCTTTCGAAATTAATTCTTGAGGAAAGATTCATCCGTAGCGTCCATAAGGGGCGATCACGAGGGTTTAATTTTATTGTCAATATGAATAAGGTATACCAAGATTTCATGACGGAGATAATTCAAGAAATAGTTACCGAAGACCCAGATTTTAAGGGCTATCAAATTGAAAAGCAATCTCGCTTCAATTCCCTTGTAAAAGAAGGAAAAATACGAATCATACCTGACATAGTGGTCAAGACAGTCAACGAAGAATATCCACTCATAATAGATGCCAAATACAAGAGGGATAAATCAAACGCCGACTACTATCAAATAATAGCCTACAGTTTAGCATTGCCAAACTGCAAATCGTTCTTCTTGTCTACCCCAAATCTGAAGAAAGCACATTAATCTCGACCCCTCTAACCCTCCTAAGAAACCTAATCGAAGACAAACCTACTACCGTAAAACTGTATGCTAAGACCATTGATCTGCATCTGGGTAATAAAGAGAACCGGCAGTACGATGAATACATGAGAATAGTTAAACACAATACGAAGACTATGCTGACACAGCTTTTCGTTCAACTTAGCGTGCGGGCAGGAATGGGATCCGTCGCCTTCGCCGTGCAACTCGGCAAGTTATTCATCGGGATGGAAAAATGTAATAAGACATTATTGCGGATATAGTGAGATATGGGCGAAGAAACTCTTCTAGAAGAACTATCAAAGAACCTGAAAAGCCCAACGCACAAGAGATATGTTCATTCATACACGAGAAAGAGAGCAAGTGGACTTTCTGAAAGTTTTGATGAACTTGTGAAGGCTGATTTGAGTGAGACTTAAGGACATAACTGTATGCGGGTTCAGAGGGTTCAAGGACAAACAAACCATGAATCTAGACAGAAACCTAGTTCTTGTAAGGGGGAGGAACGGCTCTGGAAAATCGAGTCTAGTTGAAGCTATTGAATGGCTCTTTTTTGATGAAATATCGCGAAAGAAGAAATCAGCGTGCAAGAGTGAATACTCAGGAGACTTCTTGCGCAATCTTCACTGTGAGAAAAACGAAGAAACCTATGTAGAGCTTCTTGCTGAAATTCACGGCAAGGAAACAAAGCTGAAAAAGAAATTGGTTAGTCCTGAAAAAAAGGAATATTATATCGATGGGAAGGAAGTTGATGATTTTTCTTCCCTTGGAATAAGTTTCGCTGATGTCTTTAAACCAGTTCTTTCACAAATCGAGGTGAAACATTATGTTGAAACTGATCCAAAAGATCGTTGGGAGGAAACCAGCAAGATACTCGGTTTGGGCATCTTGAGCGAACTTCGTACCGACTTGCAAGAGCTTGTAAGCTCCAAAAAAGCTGAGAGTCTATATGTATCTACAAAGAAAGTCTACGACGGAATAGAAAGCGACCTTAAAGGCTTCGCTGAACTCGATAAGTTGCACTCAATACTGGAAAAACGGCCATTCGGTCCTTTGGTTTTTGAAGATCTTTTGGTTAAGGCAATCACAGGAACTTACTCCCTGGCAACCAAATCCGTCGATGAACTAGGCAACACCGTTGACGAGGAGCTAAAGAAGCTGGCGCAGAAGTCCGAAGACTTTGAAATCATGAGTAGGTTAATGGTTCCAGGAACATCTGTCGTAAAGGATCTCTTGAGGCTGACTGAAGAAGTCAAAGAACTTTTTTCAATGGTGAAGCAATTCAGGTCTTTTGACGCCGAGCTCTACAGATTTTTGGAAATCGGCAAGAATCTAATACATGAGCCAACATGCCCGTTTTGTCTAGAAGAAACGCTGACTGCCGAAAAGAGGCATCAAATAGATATCCGTATCAAAGAAAATGAGCAAGCAGGAACGCTGCTTTCAAGCATCAATTCCACAATAGGGAAAGGACGGCAATCAATCGAGGAGTATTGCGCAAAAATTTTATTGTCTGTCAATATAATTGCCCTCGAGAAAATCAGAGAAAGAATTCAATGTAATGCTGAGTATTCAAACGAAGTTAATAGAATAGATTCCCTTGAAAAGCAAATAGACGAACTAAACGAGGCAGGCTCTGCGGTGAAGGCCATGTTGACCGCTCTGGTTGACTATGCTAAGAGCATTTCAGAAGGAAGAACCAAATTTGACGAAAGGAAAACCGAACATAATCTCGCTGAAGTTGAAGTGTCAGTAAGTACCATTGAAACTGTTTTGACTGGACTGCGAGATGATACGCAGTTGTTATGCGCGTCACTAATATCCAAAGCGCCGAGCTTGTCCGCTGAAGAAAAAGCAGAACTGAACAAGGCAATGCTGTTCCGAAAGATGCTTGGCCATTTACAAGACATCAAATATGTCGGCATCTATGAAAGCAATTTGGACACTGTCTCGGCCTTGATAGGGAAAATCGAGGAATTTGAGAAAGAAAAGTCAAAGCAGTTACTCACCGACCTTAACGAGAAAATCAGAAACTTCTATATGAAATTGAATCCAAGAGAAAAGACGCAGTTCTCAGAAATTGCCCCGACAAAAGGCAAGAGCCGTAGAATGCAACTCAAAGCAATTTCCTACGGAAAAAACATGAACCCAGTCAGTTGTTTCAGCGAATCCCACATGAATTGCTTGTGTCTTAGCATATACTTTTCGCAACGAGTCTTGAATAATCCATATTGGGACTTCGTCATCCTTGATGATCCAGTTCAATCTATGGATGAAGACCATGCTAAGAATCTCATAAGGATAATTGATGAAGTTCACATGAAAAAACAGGTCATCGTACTAAGCCACAACGCCAGATTCTGCCAAGACTTCACTGACCTGTTTTATGGACAAGATTATCTATTTTATGAATTCTCGGGAGATTCAAAGGAAGGCCCAAGGATCGATTTGAAGCAGGCACCATTTCAAACGTACATTGCCAATGCCAAAGAGTATTGCGGCGGCAACACTGAGGAAAGAGCAACATCTGGAAACAACCTCAGAAAAGCAATTGAACGTTTCACAGCAGATGTGCTAATACACATAGGAAAAAGGGGTCACGCTAAAGTCTACGAGTTGAGTCTGGATGAACGACTCGACAAAATTGAAACTGCAAAGTTGATGACCCTTAAGGAAATTGGAGAAATCAAGTCTGTGCTAAATGTCTGTGATGCTAGCTGCCACGAACCACCACGAAGGGAAGTGACATCAAGAGAATTGACCGACGGAATTGAAGTAATTGATTCCCTCTTCTCAAAGTACCTGTGCGCCCAAACTTGAGTGTATCCGAACCGCAAGAATACTGCAAACCTTCGTTGGGAAAATTTCAAACGAGAGCGCATGCTATTCAAAAATCAGTTAAGAGTGCTTTTGCCACATTAGAGGGCGCGCGCACTGAGCGCGCCTAATAAAAAATCGTTCTACAAAACCCTTTTATAACTATTTTAGAATTTGGAAAACTTTTGGCCTGGGCTGAAAGAATAGGAAAGTGTGACATGTTGCTTTGCGCGCGAATTAGTAAGAGATTTCACGGGCGTATACCGTTTCTTCATCGACGATGGTCATCTCAACAACGACTTTCTTGATCACGTGTGGCTCAATAAGGAACGGGTCGTCGGAGCACTGGCGTATCCGACTACTTTTTGTTCTTCCTGTATTTCTTTGGGAGCTCGGTTTTTTTGGACTCTTGATTAAACCTTCGCTTGTTCTTCATTTCCCCGTTTCTCCTTGTTGCTTTGAGCCTAATTACTTAGGTCATTTACCATGATGATGTAGAACAACTAGTTAAACAGTATCCCGAAATCAAACTTGAATCTTGTTGAAACTGAACAAATTCGTGTCTGTCGCGCGTCTTTTTCATTCCGGTCATCGTCTCGTTGGCGTGTATCTGTGGAGACGAGGAGGTGAGCGAGCGTTCCCTTGGCTGAGGTTTCCAAAGGGCTTTAGAGCGGGAGAGCTTCGGAAGAGGAGATTTGCAGAGAACAAAGAGGCAGCTGGGAGGCGTTCCCGCGCGTGCAGAGACGGCTGGCTAGTCTTAGAAGCTTTTTAGCTAACACGCGCCCAAAAGCTAAAAGCCAAGTGTTCAGAAAAGAGTAAAAGGTGATTTGGATGCCTATGGCATATTTGTTGATAAATTCAGAAGAATATCACCCACAGTTGATGAAAACATTGAAGGAGATTAAGGGAGTTGAAGAAGCTTATCCTCTCTACGGCGTCTATGACATCATTGTAAGAACAAGAGCGGATACTATGGACAAGCTTAAGGAAATACATGACAAGATAAGGAAATTGGAGAGAGTTAGACAGACACTGACGATGATCGCGCATGAAGGATAGAAAAAGGCTTCTTCTTTTGGCGCGCGCTAGAAAGAGTCTTCACGAGCATAAACCACCTTTCCGTTAACGACGGTCATCTCCACGACAACTTTGTTGATCACGTTTGGTTCAATGTTGAACAAATCGTCCGACAGAACCGTGAAATCCGCCAGCTTTCCGACTTCAATCGTTCCCTTTTTGTCTTCGTCGAAACTGGCGTAGGCCGCGTTCAGTGTGTAGCTCTTCAGAGCCTCCTTCACGGTGAGGCTTTCGTCTGGACTTCTTTTCGCTGCGGCTGCCCAGATGCCGAGTAGGGGGCTGATGTCCTCGATGGGGCAGTCGGAGCCGGAAGCGACGACCACGCCCTTCTTCACGAGCGTTTTGAAGGGGTAGACCCAGCGAGCGCGTTTTCTGCCCACGCGGTCGACGATCCAGGGATCAGATACTACGAAGTGTGGCTGGACGGAGGCGATGAGGCGCAGCTTTTTCATGCGTCTGATGAGTTGGGGGTTGAGGACGGAGCAGTGTTCGATTCTGTGTCTGTGATCCTCCATTGGATACCGCTTTAAGGCCTCTTCGTAAGCGTCTAGAACGTTTTCGATGCCGCGGTCGCCTATGGCGTGCACGCCCACTTGAAACCCGGTCTTGTGGGCTTCTAGGACAAGCTGGCACAGCTTCTTCGAATGAAGCAGTAGCCCAGTTGACTCAGGCTCGTCGGAGTATGGTTCTTTCAAGGCTGCGGTTCGGGAGCCGAGAGAGCCGTCGGCGAAGAGCTTGACAAAACCCATTCTGACCATGCTGTCCATGGCTGCGGTTGAAAGGCCGAGGTTGGCAAGCCTGTCTATGAGCTTCAATGGAACGCCCAGATAGGCTCTTATAGGCAGTTTTCCCTCGGAATCGAGCTTCTTTATTGCCCGAATCTCATCTGTGGTCTCTACTAGCCAATGAACACCGGTGAGTCCAGCTTCCACTGCCTTCTTACACGTCAGGAGGCAGACTTCTTCCAGAACTTCTGAACTTGGTTTGGGAACGACTTTCCAGATGAGACGCATGGCGTTCCCCCTTATGATTCCGCACGGCTGGCCGGAGACTTCATCCAAGTCTATCTTTCCACCCTCGACGACGGTTTCCTTCGTTATGCCCGCCAGTCGGAGGGCTTCGGTGTTCGCGACGCCGATGTGGCCGCAGACGCGGACCAAGAAAACAGGTCTGTCCGATACCGCAGCGTCCAGGTCCCAGCGGGTTGGATACCGCTTTTCGCCGAATTTTTCTTGATCCCATCTTCCTCCCTGAATCCAGCCTTCTCCGCCAGTTTTGGAGGCTTGTTCCCGGAGTTTCTGTTGCATTTCTTTTATGGACCGTGTGTTTCTCAGGTCGGGGGTTTGGAGGAAGAAGCCGAATTCTGTCATGTGGACGTGGCAGTCGACGAGGCCTGGGACGACGGTCTTGTTGTTGGCGTCCATGATCTTTGTGCTTTTGGCTATGTGTTTGCGGATTTCGGCGTTGGAGCCTACGGCGACTATTCGGCTGTTGTGAATGGCTACTGCCGTGGCTTTTGGCTGTTTAGGGTTTAGTGTGATTATGTTGGCGTTCAGTATCACAAGCGAAGCTGACATAACCAGTGATTATTGCCGAACGATAAATTAAGGTTTGAGAAGTTGGTTAGACCCAGTTTTGTCCGGGTTTTCTCTGGAGAATCACGCGTTTCTCGAAGTTGCGTCTGTTGCGATACCTTGGAGTCGGGCTTCTCTTGGGAGTGGACTGTATCTTGGGAGTCTGAGATCTGACTTTCCCAGCCTTTGAAAGTGAACCGTGAGTTGGCAAATCAAATCACCTGTCCTATGCAAAGCTTATAGTAACTCTTAAACCTTTTCACATGCACCAATAACATGCCAGGCGGGGGTCGCCAAGCTTGGCCAAAGGCGTAGAGCCAAAAAAACAAAAAAGAGGCGCGAAAGCTTCAGGAGCCTATCCTGTAGAGGTTCGTGGGTTCAAATCCCACCCCCCGCACCACCTCTTTCTAAAGCTTTTTTCACGCTATTTTCGTGAGAAGGCCACGAAATATGTGTTATCTTCGTCGTGACGAATCCTAGTGCTCTCAAATCGCAATCCGCGCGCGCAAGCCTATCTTGCTGTCTCACTAATAAGCACTTTTCAGGATTTATCAGATGATCTTTGCGTCTAGCTTCAAGTGAACAGGACTTTCTCTTTTTTCTCTTTTTTCCGACCTTTGATGCGCAGACAAAGTTGGACGTATCCATATTGTTCAGAACGATTCTTCCCTAGTATTAGGAGCGTGTGTTCAGAGTTGTTGCGTTACTCATTGGCACGTTTCAAGTTCTCATTATTTTCTTGTGGAATTACCTTGCATTAGATTCATTGAACCTGGCACTGCTTGTGGTATCCTTCGTACTCTTCATTATCAGCCTTTTCTCTCAGATGTGGGACTCAGTATCAGCCAAGAATATAGCGCTGGAAAAATATCGTCACCACCTTAGGCAAAACGGCTTGGGGCACATCATCGAAGAGGACAATCGTTTTGTTAGAGATAACTACAAGTTTGTCCTCTATGCACCCAAGATCATGAAGAAGAAACTGGAAGAGGCACCTCAAATCGCGGTTTTTTCTTCACATATAGAAGATGGACATTTAGTCGTTGAAGACTACGAATGGCCGCTTGCCGAGTATAGAAAACGAATTGCCCAACTGGAAACTGAAGCCCCTTAAGCCTATCACAGAAACTGAATGCTCTCATACTTTCTCAGCAGCGCGCTGTTCAACCGTCAACACTTCTTTTGCAAGTTCAACTTCTGGAAGAGCATCAAGTCCCCCAATCTTTGGTCCAGTTCTCCATGGACTGCTCGTGAAGTAATCAGCGCGCGCGCTCCCTAATATCGGACCAGCGTTGGATTCTGGCATTATCGTCGGTGCAGGTCCATCCAAGTTCTTTTTCCAAGGATTCTCTTATTTTAGTATTTATTTGTTGAGGAGTGTTGCGGACATACATCTCAGCTTTTTTTCGAGAGTTGTCATCGAGCTTTCTTAAATACGCAATAGCGTTTTCAGATGTTAACTCGGTTTTGCATATTTCTTTGAACTTCGGTTTTAGGTCTGTCCATACCACCGCATCCAGTCCCTTTTCCTTTGCCCACGCTTCTATCCTGAGGACCGAATCCTTCAGACGGCCTTTTTTCCTTCTGTCGGGAACAGAGATGAATCCTATGTTCTCGCTAACAGTGTCTTCGCGGCAAGCAAGATTTCTAACTGCTTCATCTAAAGTGCTGCAATCAGCGGGTGTCCACAATGTCTTTACTTTTCGTGCTCCGCTACAGATTACAAGTGTAAGTCTTCCATCTTTCGAAACTCGAGCAAATTCGATCGGCAATTCCGGACCATCATTTCTCCAAGTCCCACCCGTCCTCAGGTTGCGTGGATCCCATACAAGTGATCCCCATCCGAGGAAAGCAATGTTCATGGATGAGCATCTCTTTCAGACAGTTTGCGAGACTTCAGCGGGCATTTCTAAATTAACGCGAGAAAGGTGTCTGTTGTTCTTTTTTGCGGTAGATCTCATCCAACTCTGCTCTTTTGATTTGCCTGTCTGAAGCCCCTCTTCTGACAAATAGTCCACTGTTGCTCAGAACGTATGGTTTGTTCGTTCCTTCTACAACGTCAATGATAGTGATAGGTAACTTGTTGAGTTCTTGTTGCCGAATTTGGACCTTGATTGATGGATCGCAACGAGCTGCAATCATGTCCACAATTTTGGCATCGACGTTCTCCTTGAAACCCGTGATTCGGCAATTGTCATCTATTCCGATAAAAACCGTTCCACCAGATGTGTTGGCAAACGCAACTATTGACTTCAACAGCTCAAGCGCCTGCTTCTTTGCATCGAGTTCCCTTTTGAATTCTACGGTTTCGTTCTCTCCCCTGCTAATCATGTCAAATAGTTGTGCGTCGCTGTTTTCTATCACCACTCCTTCTTGCTGCGAGGTATAGCGATAATCGAAATTCCTACTGTCAATGCTGTCGCCTTCTAAGGTCGAGATGATGTGGGCTTCGACTGAGAATGGCTCTTCATCGCTTGAAAAGCTTGCACACCCATTCTCAAGAGGGACATCGTCGGAACAGTAACTCCTTTTTTCGGTCCTGCAGAAGAATTTCGCTCGCAAGTTTGTTTCAGCTATTTCTTTGTTTTCCACTTCTATGGTCGTTTCTTTTCCTGTTAGCCTTAGGTTCTTGATTCTGGCCCGGTAGTCTGGCAAGAACAGACTGAAGCGATTGTCCAGAGTATACCAGTCTTTTGGCAGGTTCAGTTCAAAAAAGACGTTTGTTGCCTCTGTACTATTCGGAAATAACGGCAATCCAAGCCTTGACAATGAACCTTGGGGGAAAGTTCCTTTTGTTGTATCATCAATCATACCGTATGCATATAGCGTTGGCCATTCATCTGATGCGTATCCATAACGGCTTCGGCTTTGAAGAAATCTTGTTTCAGTCATTTGTATCTTGAGGGGGATTTCGGGCCAATCGTCAATCTTCAGGGCTTGTTTCTCAAAGATAGAACTCATAATATCCAGAACTTCTTTCACTTCTGTAGATTTCCTGATAAGGTCAAAGTTTCCATAATCGTATTGCATTCCCTTGGCGCGAGCGTCTTTTCCGAGGAACCTTATTTGGCCAAAACAGAGTCTGCCCTCGCCTTTTTCATTCTTTGAAAGGGCAAGACTTACCACAGCCTCTCCATAGGTTGCCTCACGTTTCTTGATAACCCGGAATAGTTCATCCAAAATTCTCCGATTTCGCTCATCGACAGTCATCACGTCACCTGCTGTGTGATCTGTCATTTGCCCTTCGCCTTATAAAGTGGAGCGTACGCTAAGTTCATCTGAAAACGGTATCAGCGGTGTGATCAACGATGTCAAGAAATCTCTGTGACTTCTCAAACACTCACAGCATTTACCCTTTAGATTACAGTTGTAAGTGCAAGGGCACTTTTCCAGGTTGATTTTTAGGTTCTGGCACTCACGCAAATCCTCCACTCCCAACTCGCACACAACCTTCAGGCCTTCGGTATTTACGTATTTACGTTCAAAATCATGTTTCAAATAGCGCGGGCGTAGCCTTTGGCGCGCGCTAATCAGACTCTCGCCATTTAGGTATTTGTGTCCTTCTCTTTTCTCCTATTTGTCCTTTATTTGGCACGAATTACTGTCCAGTGATGGAACTTTGTTTCAAAAAACAGATAAGCATCTTGTTGGCTGTTCCTAATTGGATGGTTATTTGAAAACTGGGGGAAGGTGTTCTCAGGTGGAATCTATAGGTTCTAATTTTGTTGCTTTCTCAAAAAAAATGCCGAAAAAAATGCTTGTCTGTCTATTGGTCATGCTGATTTCTTTACCGTGCTGCTCGCAGTTGCTGGGAAAGGCTTTTGCATATCCAAACTCAAACGAATCTACTTCAAGCCTTCTCGGAGGATTCGATCTCTCTGATTCTACGGGCTCTCTTTATGTAGTGGTTTTAGATTCTTCTGGTTTGCCTCTGCATCCTGAAACGATAATTTTGTACGACTCATCTTATACGGAGATAAGCCGGGTAACACCTCTACTCAACTTCTACACTTTCAACTTTCTCTCGGCTGGAACTTACAACGTCGAAGTCTACATTGATGACATGTTCATAGGAGCCGCAGGAAACGTTGCTGTCCAAGCGGGTCAAACTACTTCTCAAACTATCCAAGCCTCATGGTCAAAAAAGACGTTGACTGTGACCGTATGTTACAGCGACGGCTTAACAATTCTGCCGGGTGCAACTGTTGAAGTTTACAGCTGGGATGGTTATCATAAGCAGTACAACCTGAGAACATTTTCTGTGACAGACCTTAATGGAATGGCCAGTTTTGATCTGTGGCCGACTACGATTGCTGCAGAGCATTATAGGCTGGAGGTTTCCTATTTGCTGTCCGGAAATATCGGAGAGGAAGATAATGTAAAAGTGGACAAATACAACGGCGGAAGTGCAACAATAACAACGACGTTGGCAACTTCGGG
>Ga0116138_1001103_pt1 | contig 15282 bp, 14 predicted proteins | sample June2015DPH_20_1_2_FD_88971 | JGI IMG/M metagenome (GOLD analysis project Ga0116138, IMG submission 88971) | Peatland microbial communities from SPRUCE experiment site at the Marcell Experimental Forest, Minnesota, USA - June2015DPH_20_150 | ecosystem: Environmental > Terrestrial > Soil >... | reverse complement strand
GAGAAACCGATCCCGATTCGTCCCGCTGCGCACTACACGATGGGAGGAATCGATTGCAACCTAAACTGTGAGACGCCACTCAAGGGACTCTACGCTGCCGGTGAATGTGCATGTGTCAGCGTACACGGAGCCAACAGACTGGGCGGCAACTCATTGCTCGACTGCGTAGTCTTCGGCAAAGTCGCTGGCGACAAGGCAGCGAAATTCGCCAAGTCAGTAACGCGTGACACAGATGAGCGCGTCATCGAATCATTTCTGGGAAGAGAGCAGAAGCGAATCGAAGCGTTCCAGACCGGAAGCGGTACGGAAGAGCCGACTGCGTTACGTGACGATGTACGCCTCATGCTAACTCAGAAGGTCGGCATGTTCAGGTCGGGCACAGACCTCGAAGAGGCGTTGAAGCAGATTCGTAAACTGAGAGAGAGGTTCAGTCGGATCAGACCGATCAGCGTTGACAAGGTCTTCAACTTGGATCTAATACGGACTTTCGAGGTGGAAGCGATGCTTGAACTAGCCGAGATAATCACCGCCTCAGCGTTGGCGCGAAAGGAGAGCCGTGGAGCCCACGTCCGCCTAGATTTCCCACAGCGCGACGACGAACACTACCTCAAACACACGCTAGCACACTACACGCCCAAGGGGCCAAAACTGGACTATTCAGATGTGAAGATCACTCGGTACAAGCCCGAGGCGAGAAAATACTGATGAAGAACAAACGAGACAGCGCAACCCTTACAATCCTACGACATGAACCTGGGAAGAGCACCGAGCCACATTACCAGACCTACAATGTGAAGGCAACGAAAGACACGACGGTGCTCGACGCCCTGTTCCAGATCTTGGAAACTCAAGATCACACGCTGACATTCCGATACTCATGTAGGAGTGCAGTCTGCGGAAGCTGCGCGATGTTCATCAACGGCAGATACAAGCTCGCCTGCTCGACACTGATCTCTGAGATCGGGCGCGACGTGATCATTCAACCCCTCCCACACCTGCCAATCATCAAAGACCTGGTCGTTGATCTGACAACTTTCTTCGAGAAGTACAAAGTCATCAAACCGTACGTCGTTCCGATCAAGCCGCCCCCGGAGAAAGAATGGATCCAATCGCCGCAGCAGAGAAACAAGATAAACGATTCAACCGACTGCATAATGTGTGCCGCATGCTACTCCTCCTGCCCAAGCGTGTGGACAGGAAAGAAGTATCTTGGGCCCGCCGCGATATTGCAGGCTTATCGATTCGCCGCTGACTCCCGTGATGGCATCCTACGAGACCGCGTTCAAGTGCTCAGCTCAGAGGATGGCCTCTGGCGATGTCACACGATCTTCAACTGCACCGAAGCCTGCCCGAAAAGCCTGAACCCAGCGCGATTCATAGAGAACCTCAAACGAACAGCCACAAAGGAAACCCTGAAAGCCAGAATCCCGTTCCTACATTAGCGGGGTTTCATGTTTGAGTTGGTACTGCCCGAAATGCAAGACCTCCTTCATTGAATACCAACCAAGATGCCCATACTGCCTCATTCAGTTGAGGAAATCAAAACGGTTCGATTAAGCCTCAGGTTGGCAAGATTAAGCGACGTACAAGGCTCATGGGAAATTATGGAATGGTTCCCTGCCACATGGCAAAGCCATCCTCAAGCTTCCCTTCTTAGACCGAAAACTTCTATTCTCCCTTTCCGTGAGACGGGGGTCAAATCGTTATTTCTTGCCAGGTTCTATTTCGTAGTAGCTTTCTTGGATTCGTTCGATCGCCCCTGACGGGTCGCACTTGCTATGAGCGAGATCCGAAAATACCTTTGCTAGGTCAACCGCAGGCTTCCTCTCGTTGAGGATATACTTCTCGTAGGCTGAATCAAATATCTTGCTGACGTCGCAAAGCACGCCTCTGAAGATGTTCCTTTGCACATATTCCCTTACAACTCTCCAACATTCATAGAACTCCGGGTCAAGATCAAAGCCCATAATCCCCGCATACAAGACATTGTAGGCTTCTTGCAACTCACTCTCCTCTCTGCCTTTTTCAAGTTTTTCTCTAAGGTCTTTGGCATCTTTAGGCTTTAGTTCTTCAAATAGCTCGTTGCGTTCCTGTTTTTCAATAGCGGCCTCGAGAATTTCTGTTAGGCGGACAATCTTCGCCTCAAGAGAAGGATAGCACAAGAGCGCGTCCATAGACGGAGGTGTCACCTCTATCTCTTCAGAGGATTCTCCTTCTTCTGGAAAACCTAACTTGACCCAGCATAAATGTGGCATGAAGAAGTTGGGATCCACCTTGAGCCTCTCCACGATCCAACTTCTAACCTTAGAGTCCTCAAGCTGGGATACCAAAGAATCCGGCAAACCCAGATAATTGACAGTATCGTTAGGCCCCCAATCCTTGAACAACTTCGCTGCAGCCTGGAGCTTCAACTCGAAGAATCTACGGTATAGGACCCTGTCGCTTAGATCCTCCGGCGAGAGCAGGCCATACCTGCCCTTGTAATCCTGTGGCCTGAGAAGGCTTAGGGCCGTTCTCTTTGCTCTTTCAAAGTATTTCACCATATCCCACATCATGCACATGACGGGAGACCGAACAATTGAAGGCAGGTTAGCTTCAATCGAGAAGGTGAAATTGCTTTGCATTGTAGATGAGATGAGACTATGTATCGCATTCCTTACTGTCTCCAGCACCTCCGGCGTAAGCAAGATTGAAAACATTTCAATGTTCTTTGAGATATTCTTCCCGTCTATTTTCAAGTCAACTTTGTAGTCTTTGCCACCTGAACTGAAGTATAACGAAACGATCTCTTTCTTGAGAGGATTCAAGAGTTCATGTAGGGATAGAAGCTCTTTGCGCCCTTCCGGAAGGATTTCTATTTTCCTCGGTCCAAATCTTGTGCCTATCCTTCCCCCTACTCTCACGTAGCCCATTCGGTCAAGATAGTCTAGAATTTCATATGCGACCCGATCCCCTATTTCTTCAAGCTTCCTTACCGAGGAAGACTTGGCGAACCCATACTGATTATGCTCCCGCGCGATTTCTTCCAGAATCAGGTACGTCTTCCGTTGGTACTCATGTTCAAGTTTGCTGATTGGGTTGTTTCCCAGCTTCGCCCTAACAGCAGCTCTCGTTAGTGGCATCAGTAGCGTACCCGCCGTTGCAAGGTCTCACCGGTACGCTAGCATAGCTATAGCCATTGCTAGAGAGGAAAGAGAAGATGGAAAAATGGTCAATCGAACAGGGTCGGTTGACGTGGGGCGCCTCAAACCTTCGCTTTGGAACAGTTGCCCGAAACTTCCGCGCTAACTGCTGCTTGATAGCGTAAGCATACGAGAACGTGCTATAGTGTTAGAGTTCTGCGGGAATCAGACCTTCTCCCAACCTATTGCCACCTCGTTATCCGCATAGCGTACCGTCGGGTAATCGATGCTAGATGGGTACGCTAGGCTACTCTATAGCCACACAGAGTTGTGCAAAATGTCAGAAAGTATAGAAAACGTTGTCCTCATGGAAACAGCTAAGCTGATTCCATGTAGGTTGAATCCGAGAAAGAACTTTGATGGAATACAAAGTCTTGTAGCAAGCATCAAGAAGGATAAGATAATCGAGCCATTGATTGTACGTCTCCTTCCAGAAGGAGCTGAGGTCATCCGTGGGGAACGTAGACGAAGAGCTGCCATGCTAGCTGGACTACCAAAGGTCCCTGTAATCATACGAGACTACAATGACCAGCAAGTCATCGAAATGTGCCTCATTGAAGAATTAGAGAGCAAGGATCTATCAGACTATGAGAAAGGGTTGGCTTGCATAGAGCTGAAGACGAAGTACAAGCAGGCATACCCAACCAACAAGGCTGTTGCTCAAAGGCTGAACGTCTCAGAAGACACTGTCCAGAGATGGATTCAAACTGCTACTGACATATCTAGGGATCTAATGCAGCTAGTAGCAACCACCAAGATCAAGAGAGGAGCCTCTCCACCAAAGGGGACGATAACCTACGACACAGCGCTTACCATACACAGAAAGATCAGAGAACCTGAGAGACAACTAGCCCTTGCTAAGGCCATAGCGGACCGAAGTCTTCCACAGAACAAGGCAAGACAGGTTGTCAAGGAAGTTGCGGCTTTTCCTGGCAGACCTATTTCTGAGATCGTTGAGAAATGTCTTCAGACTGCACCAAGGGTACACTTCTCAGTGGAAGATGCTAACCTTATCAAAATGGGAGATATGACTCAGACAACAAGGATAGAAAGGGACGATAACATCCAGGAAGGAACAAACATTGCAGCCACTACCCAATTCGCTTACCTGAAGATTTCCACCGTAGAGAGGAAGAGACTAGCAGACTTCACTGAGAAAGACGCTAAGGCTGAAGGAGGATACACGCTTGAGGACTTCAAGAAGCGTTGGATGGAGCGTTACTACGTTTGGAATCCTAACCAAAGAGTCTGGATCACCAAGTTCAAGGTTGACAGGCCCGTAGACCTGGGGGTAGAGTAGACTTGTATAGCGTAGAGCGTGGAAAGTGTCAGAAGATACAGGAGCTTCTCAAGGCAGAGTCAGAGCATCCAATTGAGGTTAAAGCACATTGAGTCTTGATAGCTTAGCAGCTCAAATGAAGGTAACAGATGCTGAGATAGATACCTGGGCTCAAGTTAAGTATCCTCAATTTCTTGCAAACAAGAGGTTGATCAAGAGACTTTACTTGATTGAGAAAGGAGTAAGGTTTGCACTACCTCAACCTAAGGAACTAAGGTCAATCAATCAACTGGTAATAGGGGAGACAGCTGACATACATGTAGTTGTAGTACAGGAACTATCTACACGTACCTACATAGGCTGTCCTAATGACTCAATGAAGATACCTGATGCAATAGAAGGTAAGGATGCAGCATGTCCTAGGTGTGGTCAAATAGTCAAGCCAAAGTCTCTGCAATGGGCTTTGTTCCTTGTAGGAGACGTTACAGATGAGATCATAGCGTCCTTTCCACCTTCCATGATTAACAGACCTACAGAGAAGATGATCATTGTTGCTCAAGGCTTACTAGGTGAGAATGAGGAGTTCCTAGTATACAGATGGAGTCAACTAGAGACAAAGGAAGAAGGGCAGACAGAACAACCCCAGACTCCGTCCCCACAATCCTCCGTTCCTTCAGAACTAGCGAGAAAACTCGCTAGGAAAGCAGGTCTCCTACACAAGGATTACCCAGGGTTTGAGCGTAACTTCAGCGCCAGCTTCTCAGGAGAAGATCTCCAAGCAGCCATAGCATCAGCCAACTGCAAGGTCATTGAAGGTAAAGTGGTCTTCGTAGGAGGATAGAGAAGGAAGAGTAATGTCTCAGCTCAGCCCCCTGCTTCTCAGAAAAACGCGCTAGCGCGTTTTCTTGATGAAGTCTAAGGTATGGCTGCCGTTCTGGAAGCCTATGCCTGTGGTCCTTGTGCAGCTAGCCTATCTTGAACAGGCCGTTTTTCGAGCTCTACGAGTCTCTTGTGCTGTGCAAAGATCATCGAGAATAGCAACGACATCTCCTTCACGGGAGACGTGAAGACTTCACCGCTCACCGCATAGAGCTTACACTGAGTAAGGAGATCATCGAAGACCGCTCGGTCTTCCGGTCTTAGGAATTGCCTGAACCTGCTCAACTCCGCTATTTTCTGTTCGACGATGACACGCCACGGCATCTTTCTGTCGATCATCGCTTTTCCTCATGCAACGCGAGAGCCTAGCGGATAAGATAGGAAAGGGGTGAGGAGCGGGATCACCGAGGTCGATGAAACTGACGCTCAACGTGTCATTGGAGGCATTCGTCACTGAACCCCAGAAAGCTGCTGTTTAGTTCAGCGCTCGAATGCATTCAGTAACCTCTCCCCTTTTTCAACCGAACAACCCGGACATGGCCGGCATGGACTCGAACGAGACATGCACCTGCTGTGGTAAGGAACTCGTTAGCGGCCGTTGTCTCAGGTGTGGAACCTGTGAACGGTGCGGCACCTGAACCCCGAACCGAGTATCCGCCACGCTGGAGTAGAGTGTCAAGATGGGTGAGGGGACGCGCTGGCTGGCGCTGTGAACTTTGCGGAGTCAGGAACGGGCCTCCCCCGAACCTCCTCACAGTCCACCACCTCGACGGGAACAAGTGGAACCTGTTGCCATGGAATCTGGCTGCGCTCTGTCAGAACTGTCACCGGCAGGTTCAGTGGACGTTAGACTTCTGCCAATCCACACTCACGGACATCTACCCTGTGTGGTTGCGGCAACACGTTAGAGCCTACAATGCGTGGGCTCGAACGAAAGGACGCCCTCGACTCGCGCTTACCGATTGACGCGAGTACGAGGATACTGAACGATCGTTCTTCTGCGGGGGGTTACTGGTTCTGGTAACTTACGTGGGGGTCGAGTCACGGTTTTGTCGGTGGTAACTAGAGGGGGGGTTCGGGTCTTCTACGCTTTTTAAAGCGAACATGCATAGAGAAATGGATTCGTACAGCCCAGAGAGCGCAATAGTTTCGCTTAAGACTCGGCAACATTTCAATTATACAAAGTTCTATAAGGGGTCTTTTGATATCTATGTGTCACGATTAGTGATTACTGGTAAGCATAGGTTGTGTGAGTGTGTCCGCAATGGTTAATGGGAGGCTTGTCACGGGCGGCAGGGTACTACTTCCTTGCGAAGTTAAGAACGGTTTCTTTCCTGACGAGTCTTCTTATCATATAGTGATTGACGGTGCAGCGGTTCACCGTGTTATCATAGGGCACGTCAATTCGGGCACCATCGTTCAAAAGAATGAAGATAGGTTCGTTCCTGGTCTTGTAATGAAGAGTTACGAAAAGGGAATTGCTAGGATCTTCCTGCCCGGCGAACTCGTTTCCGATACGAATCCAGTGACAGTTCCGTTTGGTTGGTTGAGCCAGTTCCTCTAGGGTCATACGTGGAAGGCCCTCCTAATGATGATGGGCTATCGGGACCTTCTTACGTTGTGGAGAAAGAGAGCAATCCGTTTTGAACCAGATATCGACCCAAGACAGCAAATTGGTCTATCCTCAATAGATTTGAGATTAGGATATCTCTTCACAAAACAGCGTGACGCACCAGGGTACACAATTGACCCATTTGATGAAGAATTTGATCCTAGTCCCCACATAGAGACTCGCGATCTAGGACAACAGCCTCTACCGACTGGGCAGAATCCCAATTTCGTCTTGAAACCAGATGAGTTTGTCCTCTCAAGGACGTTGGAGACAGTCCACATTCCCCCCAATCTCGCAGCACAAATCCAAGGAACAACCACTGGAGCTAGGTCTGGACTGAGCATACATGCAACTGCCCCTCATATTCATCCTGGCTTCTCAGGTTCAATAACGCTGGAGATCAAGAATCTTGGTCAATGGCATTTGAGGCTCAACCCTGGCAAAAGGATTTGCCAACTAATACTATTCCAAATCAAGACTCCAGTCTCAAGGAGAGAAGTGAAAGACATGAGCAGTTATCAAAATCAATTGCTGCCATACGTGAAGAGGAAAGTCGGTGTCGCAACGCCTACGTAGCATCGGTAGCACTGGAGTAGGATAAGGTAGCATACCGAGCCCCAAGTTCTATAAACTCTAAGCCTTGGAGTCAAGGGTATGCCCAAGCCCAAGGGCAAAGCGCCCGCATTCTTCTTTCAAGCAACTGGACGTGTTGTCAAGCTGCTGCGCCCCGAAATCGAGGCTGTCAGAGCAGAGGTTTCTAACATAAACACTGAAATCAAGGCTATTAATGAACGGATCACAGCAATCAATGAAGACCTAGATAGGATAGCTGCACGAACTGCCAAACTGAAAGAGGAAAGTGGGCAAACTGGCTCTCCATAAGCCAATCACACGAGTTAGGGTTAGGAGTGCTTCTGGAGACACTCAGTACGCTACGAGTGAGTATCTCCTAGAATCGTTGGAATCCCTTCGGATCAAGTATAATCTTCCTCTGAGGCAGGCCCTTGAGTTTATCGTCTCGCGTAGAACGGATAGTGTTACGTTGGGGAAAGAAAATCCATATCTACGATTTCATGCAAACCTGATCCGAAACGTGGTCCACATATCCATACAGGAGTCATCTAGGGATGTCAGCTTTCAGATACCTCTGATTTCGCTTGCCTCCATGCAGCTCACCTGAGTCGTAGGTCACTTCGGATTTGCGGAACCTAGTCTCCTTTGTCCTTGGCGCTTTTCTCGATAAGACCTTGTACCCAAGTCGAGTTCGAGTCCTGCCGCTTGCGCGGGGGTTTTGCCGTTCAAGCCTTCTCAGGCTGGTCAAATTCAAGGGAGAGCATGTCATCTACTATCGGTGCGAACTCTGCGGCACACACGTCACAATACCGGAGCAATAATTCATTAGAGCTGTCTTAGACCAAATGATTGACCTGGATCCTAGATCGTGCTCTGCTAGTGGGCGATAGCGAGGACACTTCGAACAATGAGGGGGTGTTTGAGTTGCCGACATCGCCGGTCTACGACCTCTGTCAAAGAGCCGCGAGGCACACAGTCTCACTCTTTGCGAGCTGCCTCCCTAGCTCTCTGAAGGTCAGGTCGTTCTTGGTAGCATTTGGCGCATGTGATCGCATAACGTCACTCGGTCTCATCGTCTCTTTCGACGTATGACAATGACCGCCAAGGAAAGCACAATGCCTGCAACGAGTGCGGGTGCGGACCATTCAGGGACGCTTGTGTAACCTGTATTCTCACTCTCCGCTATCAAGCTGTATCTTGTGATCTTGATGCTTTGGGTGTCGCTTAGCACAGTGATCTTGAAGCCGCGCTTGGCTCGATTGTGATTTAAGATATCGCTCGATCCGGCAAGAGGAAACGCCTCAGGGCTGTCTCAGGTTTTCCCTCTCTTCCTCTGCTCGAACAGCCGCCTTGCCATCTCAGATTGTCAAGGCCTACCAGAAGAAGGCTAGAGGCTAGTGGCTCAGTCTACTCTTCTTGACCTGCCGACGCAGAATCGGAAAGGATTCGTTGTCAGCGTCGAGCGGACGATCCGCCTTGCAGAGTTCGAGTCTCTACGACTTGCGTTGTCAGAGAGCTTCCCCGCCGGAAGACAAACCTCATACCCAAGAGGCTGAGGTATCGCATACTAATGAAGTGACCTAGGAGGCGGGTTGATTTGGGACCTGATGTCTCCTCTGCCTTTGTGGCATACTCAGAACTGGTCGGCGCGGTAGGCGGCACGTGTGGTGTTATTCTAGCAATCTTGAAGCTCAGGGAGTACTCTACGCGCAGACCAAAGGCCATAGCATCTAACCTTGCTCCCAAGCTACGTGAGCTCCGCAGGATACTTTCAGACGCTTGGACCAAGGATAAGCTGCAGCAAAAGACGAATGAAGCCGTAGAGTATTGGAGACGAGAGTTCGAATTGAAGGGCCACGTGGATGACTTGGGAAGAATTGGTTCACGGGATTTGGCTGACGAGATGGGTATGCTTTGCATCCTGTTTCCTAAGACCATTGACGGCACGAGCATCCAGCCGCGCCTGTTCTGGTCTTACCTCTCCGGAGAGACCCCGAAGGAGTTCACTGATAGCGCAACCGACCCAAGCAAGAGCAGGGTCTGGCGGAGCATTGTAGGGTCCACTATCGCAGAGATCGACAAGGTCTTGGAGAAGGCAGAGGGCGCTTGAGATGGAGTTCTTCCTCAAAGGTTGGCGTCGTAGAGTAGCATCCAAAGCTCGGCTAGGTAGATCGCTTGCCAGCGATTGTTTCGCGTACTCTCATCACGGTCTCTTTTCCAACGTGCGCGGTTGAGGAGGAAGCGGGACCAGCTGGGCCAGTGGGAGGCTGAAACTCCAGGGCTCTCGTGGTACCCTTCTCATAGATGACCTTGCCTTCGCCGGGCACCCTATGCAGCGTGAAGGAAATTTCCAGAGTGAATGTATCAAACTGCGGGGTCGCAAGAGACTCCGGCGTGATGAGGAACTGAAAAGAAATCCATGACCATCGCACGGGGCTTTGCGGTGGTCTCTCCAAGTTACGCAGTCGAGTGAAATTCAGCAGAACGACGCCTGTCTCGATATCGACGATTTTGGATTCTAGCTAGCATCTTCTCTATCATGTCCTTTCTCCGATCCTTCTTGCCTTCGTACGCGTAGAATGGTGTCGCCTTCGGGCAGTGAAGCGGATAGCTCCTTGATGGACTCGTGACCGCGGAAAGCTTCCAATTCGCCCATGAAACCTTAGTGTCCTATCTTACCTATTCCTGACGGGGATAGTGACGATCATGGTTGTCGTCAGATATCCTCCGCTAAGTGAGATCCCTGATCCGAAGGGGCACAACGACCCAAACCTATTCGGAAGAGCCGTGACTCTGGCTCATAATAGACTCTCTGCAATACTTCAGGAAACGATATGGCTTTTCATTACCCTGGCCGTTGGTGCAGGGACAGTCGTTTTCTTGTATCTCTCGAGCGTGGGCGGCCCTCTTATGCAGCAGTTTCCTAGCCTCCGAAGTTTCTATCAGCTGCAAGTAGTCTTCTTCGGGGGATTTCTGTTTTACATGGCAGTGGGATATCCTGTTTCTGTAACTCTGCAGGAGGTTCGCCGGACTGGAGGTGTAAGCATCCGAGATTTGTCGCGTTACGATACCACCCGAGACAGAACGAAACAGCCTATCGCTGTATGCTCTGCGGCAGACTACTACTCACAAGCCAACCACGCGAAGAACGCGCCGAGTGGAGGCGTCGTGGCCCCCCTTCAGTCTAGCCCGGCTGTGAGGTGAGCGTATGAGCCCACTTCCAACACCTGTGAACTGTGAGCATTCCCGCCTTGTCAGGCTAATCAAATTCAAGGGCGAGCATGTCGCATACTATCGTTGTGAAGAATGCGGCTCACACCTCACAGTACCAGACCAATAGTTCCACGTTAGAGCCTGGCAATTCGCAAAGCTAAAACGTAGATGCGAAGAAAGGCAAGTGAGAATGATTCTTGAGAAGGCGAAGAGGAAAGGGGTTGGTTCTGGAACCCTCAGTTGCCCTTAAGGTTCTAGCCATAACGTTTGGACTCGCCGGTATTATCTTGTATCTCATATCAGGAATATTCTGTAATGGATTAGACATGACCTGTCGGATGCAAGCTATTGGAGTAGTCCTCAATTCCATCGGAGGTCGGATTTTCGCTGTGTTCATCCTGTTAGTCGTCGTGGTTGCCCTCCTGTCAGTTAAGCCGAGGGCAGAAAGCGAGAAGAAAGCGGAGACGTGAAAGATCAAGTCGCAAAAGAGCGCAACAAGACAAAGTAGAGCACTACTACGAGCGAAGAAAGGCAAGTGAGAATTGTTCTTGAGACATCCGCCAGCAGGTTATGGTTTATGAGCATGGATCGACCAGTTGAGGGTAGGTGTGCCTTGTTTGCTTTCAGGTGAAATTAAGGACAAAGTTGTCTACAGCAAGAACATGGTGATGTTGGGAAAGGCCAGAGAGTTGGAGTTTGACCCAGCGCAGATGAAAGTAACCTATCTCATTGTCGAATTTGATAAGGAAGTGGCGAAAGACGTACTCGGAAAAGCGAGCATGATCGGCCACGACGACGCGAGAATCCCTGCTGAACTGATAGAGAACATCGAAGACGCCATCGTTCTCAAGCAACGCAAGGACGAGTTGAAGATCTAGACAGATGTGCTGACCTGGAACAAGTCGCACGCATTGAATCGCCTTTGGCTGCTAGGCTTTCTTTCTTCGCAATGCAACTATGCCCACCGTGAGCGCCGCAACCATGAGGATCACTGGCCAGGGTGTCTCGGGTACGCTCGTGTATTGAGAACTGTCCGCGAATAGTGCATAGCGCGAGATCTTGGCGCTAGCGACTGCATCTCTCACGGTTATCTTGAAGCCGTACGTCTGCCCGGGAGGGATGTCTGCGGGGGATGTGTAAGCGAAGTCCACGCCGACCACCTTGCCTTGGGCGTCGTAGAATGTTCCGACAACTTTCGTAAAGGAGCTTGTCGCTGGCCCGTTGTTCTTGACTTCGCCGACCACCTCGTACCAGCCGACACTATCTGTGGAACTTGATTGCGATTGGATTTGAAGCAGGTTCTCTATGGGCGCGACGGCATCAAACTCTAACGCGAGAGTATATGATGTGATCTGTGCTGATTTTGCCGTGTCGATCTCGAAGACATCGAATGGCGCTCTCTCGTTTGGCGGCAGGCGCTCCCCTTGAGCGTAGGTGAAACGCACATCCACCACCTCCCCGTTTGCATCCTTCATAATAGCTGTGACCTTGACGAATTGCAGCCAAGTGTCGCCGCTGTTCAGAACCTCTCCGACTATGTGATAGTTTCCGATGGTTGAGATGTAGCTGCTATCGTTCTGTATCTCCGCGTTGGCGGCTGCGGCGACCGGATGAATCGAGAGCGCGAAACCTGCGAGAACCAGGAGAAGCGACAGGGTGAACTTGAGAGATTTCATTCTTGTTTCTCACCTCCCCATCGAGGGACAACTGGCTAGTCTCATGGATCCACCAAACAGGTTGCTTCCTGGAAGCCAGTCTAGCGTTCGTTCCGCAATCCAGTCATGCGTTCCATAGTCAGGGTTGTTCGGGTCGGCTGAGAAGCCGCCGTTGCTCCAAGCCCACGCCGGATGCATCAACGCCAGCAGAGTCAGGGCGAGGCCTGAGGCTAGCAGGAGTCTAGACCTCAAAGAACCTCACAGACTGATCCGCGTCTGGGAGCTTAACACTTTCCCAAGCGATGAATACGTTGAAGGAGAAGCCGAACATGCAGGGGCTCGAAGTCAGAAAGATCATCCGGTCCACCGGCCTGAAACCGCTCAAGAAATGGGCCTGAACATGCAACTAGGTGAATGGCGCTCTCAAGGCTTGTCTGTGAGGGATGGCTATGTGCCTACATTCAGGGGTATGGTGGTGTCTTAGGAGTAGGTGCCGTAGTGTAGTCGTGTGAGGTTTTATTCTATTCCCTATCATTCTCTTCTTGTTGTTTGCATCGTTGCGTTTGATTCTGCTGCCGTTGCTTCTGATTAGAATGTAATGTGTTTGCGCTCTGCGATTGATTGCGTTGCTCGTTGCGTGCGTTGCGCTTCTCAGGGTTATAACACATGATACCTATCGTCAAGGTTCTGCCTACTCCCGAATTGCTAGCCTTAGAATGACCCGCGTTCACCCTATAGAGGCCTATAACACCTGGTTATAACCACACACAGCACGAAAAAATAATCACACAATAGAGTAAAACAGGGGAATACTCTGTTCGCGGATTGAAAACTGACGTACGTTTCGTTTTCGTTATGTCTTAAGTAGGGTTCGGAAGTGACGGGGGGTTGCTCAGAGCCGCTTACGGCCACGGCTTGTCTCGATCGGCGACGGCCTCACCATTTTCCTCTTCTTGATGATCCTCTCGATAATTCATCGTTAGTCATGTCTCGCTCTGTTCAGTTCTCTAAGAATCGAGTATGTCACGTAATCAGGCGATCCCGTAATGATTCACGTGAGAGATACTAAGCGTCTGCTCGAAGCGTTAGCGGTCGTTTTAGGTGTGCTCGCATCCGGGAATACCGCCAATACCCGTCTCAACACGCAAAATCGGTAATACATTTCATCAAGAAACACACAAAACCCACGGTGTGGGTGCTTGCTCACCCTCTGCGGAGGGTTCGCTCGCCGTTTTGTTAACGGGTTTAACGGGTTTAACGCCTTCGAGCCAGATACCTGTCACCCGGTGAATCATCAAATCATCTGGTGGAAAGTAAATGGGAAGATGCCGTTAATGCCGTTAAAGCGTTAAAGAATAGGCGTGGTTATCGTCGTCTAGGAGTGACGCGTTCTAGCTACGACGACTATGGTGCCGATGCAGCCCACGAGGCCAATAACCACCATCAATGTATTGGTAATCTTGTGCTTTGCCTGTTTCCTTAGCCATAACGAGGCACGGTCTCGCAGATCAAGAGAAAAGGGGTCTTTTATTCCCAATTCTTTCTCTCGCACATCAAGCATCGGTGTTCGTGGATTCTTAGAGCTTGGGAACTTGAACTGATCCTCACCAAAGAGCGTCGTCCTTGAACCGTTATCCCACTTGATCGCGTGCCATGCGCCTTCGGAAGGGTCATCCGTGTAGACGAGTGCGACTCGTCTGCCCCCATCCTTTTGATCGATCGTATTCTCACCAAGAAGACTTCGTGGGCGTTAGATATATTAGCGTTCCGTCTCCTAAACGTTCATGTACCCTCCGTGGTTGATTGAATGGTGTACGTAGAACATCCTCAGTAGAGGTAGAATAGGGGGGTATAACCGCCTTTCCCACGCCCACGACGACGACGGACGACGAACGACGACCACGACGACGCGTGTGACAAGGACACCCGTAGGTTTCCTTGTATCCTTCCTTACGTTGCGATTACTGTGCTAAGGGTGCCGTTTCTTAGCGACGACAACGACAGTACTAATGCAACCAACTATGCCAATGACCGCGAGCCACGGCGAAACGAGGACGAGCGTGTTTACGGGCAATACGACTCCCCCGACCGGGCATGAGCCTCCTTCATTGGAGAAGCTAGTACTAACCTGATTTTCGCTTGGATTACCCGTGAGGATGACAGTGTAATCACCGGCGGGTGCACACGCGACCGTGAAGCTCGCCGACGCCCTCTGCCCTAAGTCAATGGGACTCAGCACACATGTTGGATTTGAGATGAGACCGCTAGGTTTGGAGGAGACAGTACAGCTACTATCCCCGAGAATGAAATCTTCCCCAGTCGTAACAACGACATGCGTGCCCACCGGCCCAGAAGATGGATCTATCAGGATGGTGTCCGCATAGGCACTCGCCGTCAGCGACAAGACGATACTGACCGCCAGCATAATCGCTAGAAGCTTCATGAAGCGCATGACTCGACCTCACGCCTTACTTGATTAGGCCACTTTGGACTATAAGACGGTTTGCGAAGGCGAGGATTGTACAGGTGCGCTACCGAAACTCTACTTCTCGCGTTTCTTAGCAACCACAATTGCGGTGCCGACGCAGCCAACTGCCAAGAACTTTCTAGAGGACCTTCGAGGCCAGAAAGAGAGAGAAATTCTATACGAACTGGAGAGCCTCGGGGAATCCAACTAGGTTACTGATAGGTGCTTCCTGATGGACTGAAAATAAAGGCCCCGAGGTTCAGACAATACTCATGTTGTTTATCCCCACGGAGTTGGTGTCGGCTCCGGCTTGTTTGGCCTTCCTACTGTTCCGAAAGCCGTGACGCTCGGGATTCCTACTGTTCCGAAAGCCGTGACGCTCGGGATTCCTACTGTTCCGAAAGCCGTGACGCTCGGGATTC